>ERZ1669248.1142-NODE-1142-length-10256-cov-16.694442_pt1 | contig 10256 bp, 8 predicted proteins | sample MGYA00579296_ERZ1669248 | MGnify/ENA primary metagenome ERZ1669248 (study PRJEB41166, sample SAMN08046057) | hot springs metagenome | biome: hot spring; feature: neutral hot spring; material: thermophilic sediment; isolation source: thermophilic sediment from...
GGCTCAAGCCGAATAAGGTAGTGTCGCCCCTTGTGGGCGACAGTCGGAAATCGTCGTGGACAAGCCCCGACGCTACACAATAACCCACCAATTCATCGGCGGGCAATCTTTTCCCCCATCTGCCTACCTGCCCATCTCACTATCTGCCGATAATTTTGGGCTCGGCAGTAGCCACGCCCTCCCGGAGGCTGATTTCACTTGTGAAAAAGCCGCCCAGAAAGGCTTTTTGAACGCACTGCCGTTCACTTGACAAAGCAGGGATGAGGCGATAACTTGCTTTTGCGAGGTGATAGCAAAATGCCTTTGAGCCGAGAAGAAGTTTTGCATGTCGCTTTGCTGGCTCGGTTGGAATTGAGTGAAGAGGAAATTGAGCGATACACTTGGGAACTCAACCGAGTGCTTGAGCACATTGAGAAACTCAAGGAACTGGATGTTGAAGGCGTTGAGCCTACATCCCATGTTGTTCCCTTGTCCAATGTTTTCCGTCCCGACGAGCCGGGCGAGCCTATGCCTCGCGAGGAAGTTTTGATGAACGCTCCCGACACCGTTGACGGTTACTTCCGCGTTCCAAGGGTCGTTGAGGAGTCGTGAAGTCAAGTCTTTACAGGCGAGCAATGGCATGTTAAAGTGCACTAACAGGAAGAAGGGGCGCCGTAGCCGAGTGGCACAGGCGAGGGACTGCAAATCCCTTTACCCGGGTTCAATTCCCGGCGGCGCCTCCAGTTTCCCTGCCGCCTTATTCCTCTCCCAGCAAAAACTTCACGAACCGCTGAAAAGCGCTTTCTTGAACTTTCTCCGCAACTGGAACGGGAGGGGTGAACTGTTCCCCGGCGACGATTGCAGCCAACTTGAAGATGCTTTGTGAGAGCAGCGAGGTCGGAGATTTTAGAACGAAAGGAACACCCTCATTCACTGAAGTGACTGCTACCTGCCCATCAGACGGAATTTGGGCGAGTATCGGGACATTCAAAAATTCCTCAACCTGCTCAGGCGTTAAGCCACTGAATCGGACATTGGAGCGGTTGAGCACTAATTTCAGCCTGTCCGATGGATACAATTTGCGGAACATCTCCAACACCAACTGAGTGTTCCTGATGGCAAGCAAGTCAAGGGCTGTGACGATCAGAATTTGGTCAGAAATGTCAAGGGCGGCAAGGGTGGTGTCTTGCAAGTTCGTTGAGGTGTCAACCAAGATGAAGGCGAAATGGTTTCGCAGAACCTGAAAGACCCTTTCAACGAGGAAAGTGGTGACGAGTTCTGCAAGTTCAGGGCGAGAAGGCGCTGCCAGCACGCGAAGACCGCTTTCTTCGTGCCTGAGCAGGAAAGGTTGCAGAAACTCAAAATCAAGTTCGCCTTGAAACCTTTGGGCTAATGAAGCGATTGTGACTTCAGGTCTAAGCCCAAGCAAAGTGGCAACAGCGCCAAATTGCAAATTCAAGTCAACCAAGACTACGGGCTCAGGCTGATATGCTGCGAGGGCAACAGCCAAATTTGTCGCCAACAAGGATGTCCCTACCCCGCCTTTTGGACCGTAAAAAACGATGACACGACCTATCCGAGATGGACGAGATATTTGCTCCCTGCTGACCTTTTGGGCGCGGCGAATGGCATTACTTAGGCTAATGGGGAGTTCGGAAAAAAGTTGGCTTAGGGGCAATGTGTCCGCCGCTCCAGCGCGAATGAATTGACGAGCAAGGGAGAAATCTTCCTGCTGCAATAGGACGATGACTTGAACCAGCGGATGGGTTGTCAATCGTTCCACTAAAGGAACGGTCGCATTCCTTGCGAACTGGGCGGAAAGGATGAAAATTGTCGGTGCGTGCGGGGGTGTGAACTTAAAGAGTTCCTCTGGCGTCTCCGCTGTCCCCACCACTTCAACATTCTCTTGGACTTCTGAGAGCGCTCGCTGCACTAATGCTCGTTCCTGCTCGTTACTGAGTGCCAAAACGATTGGGACGGGCATTTTTCTTCCCTCCCACTTCTGAGTTCTTTTCAAGGTGCTGACGGGATTGCTCCGCTAATCGGCGTCCCAGTTACTCCTGCTCCGAAGCCTCCGATGCCCGGAATAGCCCCTGTAGTCAACCCGAAAGAAGGTCTCGGCAGGGCGGGACGCTTTTGGTAAGTTTGCATCAACCTCAAAGCGTCTTCTGTGACAGCGATTTCTTCCATGTGAATGGTGACCACTATGACCAACTCCGTTTGCTGGCGGACAAACTCTCGGCTCTTAAAGAGTTCGCCCAAAACGGGAATTTTTGAGAGCAAAGGGAAGCGGTTGATTTGCTCCCTCAATTCGTCCTGAATCAAACCTGAAATGACGACGCTGTCCCCGCTTCTGAGAAGCAACTTAACATCGTCAAGACCTCGGAAGCGAAATCCCGGAACCGTTGTGCCCAAAATTTGCGTTGCAAGTCCGAAATCTGGTGCAGTAACCTCAACTCTCATTTGCAGGAAGATTTCGCCCTGAGCGGTTGCTTCTGGGTGCAAGGTTAAAGTTACTCCGAACGGGAAGAAGACAACGGTCGCTGCGCCCGGTGCGGCAGCACCAGCCCCTACCCCGAAGAACCCGAAAACAGGGATGGGGATGAGCCCGCCGACAAGGAAGGTGGCATCGGCGCCCTCAATGGTTCTTTGCTGAGGGTTTGCCAACAGTCTGGCTTGTCCGCTTTGAATAAGCGCATTCAATTGTGCCCCTAAGGGCGAAATTCTCCCTATTGGCTGCTCCACCGTCTCCTCTCCAAAAACCGCTTGTCCTGGTGTGACTGTGAAGATTTTCGTCTGCACGCCGCCAGCCGTTCCTCCCGTTCCCGTAACTTGAACCGTTCCCCAAGATATGCCCAACTTTTGTAGGGCGTTTCGGGAGATTTCCAAAACTTGAACTTCTGCGACAAATTGCCTGATGGTCGGATCGGTCACTTCAATTCGGTTGACGACCGTCCCGAAGGGTTTCGCCCTCTCCTCCGCCAGAAGTTTCTCCGCCAAAGAACGGACTTGTCCCGACAAAACGATTTTGTCCTCAGCGACCGTCACCTTAACTCCAGAAATGCCTATGGCTTGTTCAATCAACTGCGCTTTTCGCTCCTCTGGGGTAACTTGAGGGGGTGCTGGCATTGGGCGAACCCTTAACATGCTAACGACTTTTGGGGTGAGCATTTGGGCGAGAGATTCAACTGCCTTGATTTCTTCTGGCGAGTTCAGTTCACCTTTCAAAACGATGACGAGCGTTTCGTCTGGCAGGCGAAGGACTATATGCTCAACGGGTAACCCAGCGAGTGCTTGTTTCAACAAACTTTCCGCCTCTTCAGGTGTGACGGCTTTCGTCGGCTTAACTGGCGGAGCGATTTCCTCCTTGACAGGTGCAATCACTTCAACCCACAGGTTCACCGGGGGCGCTCCTTCCTCCCAGACAACGATGTTTGTAGTGCCCTCGGATTTTGCGTTAACGACCAATTCCCGTTCTGTCAAGATGGTCACTGAGGCAACTTGAGGGTCGCCGAGGGCAAATTTGTCAACTTGCTTCCTCGTAACCAAAACTGCACTTGTCCCTTTGAGCATCCTAAGCCTTATCGGTCTCTCAGGTGTAACGGTGACGATTGGGTTCAATTGCGTGTCAATGACTTTCTCTTCAACTCGTGGCTGCCCCGCTATCGCCAAACCGCAAAGCATAAATGCTGCGACCAAACTTGCTGCCCACTTCCAACTCATCGTTGCCTTCCCCCTTCGCCGGCTCTTGGTTTGGGAATCACAAAAGTGACTACATGGTCGCCAACGACGCCAATGATACGCCTTTCCCTCGTTGAATCGCTTTGAGCAGGTGCGGGTTGAATAGATTGCCGCTCTAACTTTTTCACTCGTTGGTGCAGACTTTGCACTGAGCGGTCAAGTTGACCCAATTGAACGGTTATCGGCTCCAAAGTAACTGGTGCTGGGGAAGGTTGACGCACCCCTTGAGCCCTTTCGGGATGACTCTGGGGTAACTCTCCGTGCTGCTTTCTGATGATGACCCCAGCGACTTGAGGTGAGCCCACAACTTCATGTAGCGTTAAGTCCCTTTCCAGCCCTGGCGGGAGAAAAGGGGACAAAAGTGCGGGATGGAGAGTGTAGTATAAGGTTGCACCGCTGTCAATGGCAAGTGCCACTGATTTTGCCTCTTGGGGCGATAGGGCAACGAAGAGAACTAATCCCTTTTCGGGCGGCTGAGGTTGTTGCTGCGATGGGGTTTGGGTTGACGAGGTGAGCGAAATTTCACCAACTTTGTTGTTAACAGCCAAAACCAATCCCCTTGGGACAATTGTCCGAACTTTCATCCCAGCAAAAACGGCGTGGACACTGATGTAGTCTCCCACACGAACGGGTGGCAAAATTTCGGGGCGAGGAATTGTGAGCGCCATCCCAACTTGACCTGGCGGGATAAGGTAAGCAGCGCTGACTTCCTTTAACGGTGGCGTGACATGCTGCTGGAAAATGGGTTCGCCCTTTCGGATCAGCGTTGTGGTTAGACGGTGAACCACTTCCTCCTTGCGGGTGAAAACCCCTTCTGGCACGGACGAAACTTCCCTCTCTTCCAACAATTTGTCGGTTATCAGCGTTCTGGGCATCAAATCGGTCGCTGCGACGACAATGCGCGGAGTTACCTTGATGAGTGGTTCAGTGCCAGTAGTGGACAAAGGCTCGGTCCGTTTTTTCACCCCAAAGTAAATGCCAGCGACAATAGCAAGGACGACCGTCATCAAACCGAACAGCCTAAAATAGCGCAACCTGCGACGCATCTCGCTCACCTCAACCTGCGAGGAAGGGACAGACTTTCCCAAACCACCACTCCATTGCGATGGCGAAAAACGAGCCTAAACTCAACGCAACCCCGTAGGGCATAGGTATTTTCGTCGGCGACGAACCTGAGATTTCGGGCAATTGTTTATGCGCTCCCAAGATCAAGCCGAAAAGCGCCCAGACCCTTTTCCATGTTTCCGAAACTGCTCTCTTTTGAGCCAAAACCAAAAGGGACATTAACCCCCCAAAAAGCGCCCCGTAAAGGAAAGCCCAAAGGGCAAAAGTTTGCAGAGCGGGCTGCCCTATCCCTTTTATCGTCCCCCAAGCCACTACAAGTTTAACATCGCCAGCCTTCAAGAGGTCAAGGGCAAAGAAAGGAAGCATGAGCGCTAAAGCGAAAGCAAATCCGACAATAGAACGAACTAAGCCCTCCCAGCCATCAATTGCGTTGAGCAAAATCCCAGCCCCAATAGCAGGGAAGGTCAACCAATTGGGAATTCGCCTCCACTTGGCATCGGTCACAAGTGCCACCAAAGACACCAACGCAACTAAGAGGTTCGCGACCCAATCCACAAGTTTTTGCCTCCCCGAAATCAATCACGGTCTTTCCGTTAGAGCAGCCACCGTTTCAGCACCGGCGCATTTTTACCACAAACAGGTATCCCCTTTCACAGCAAATTCGCACCGAAGGCAACGAACCTTCAAAATTCAGGCTTGATACTTTTCAAGCCGCTCGGCATGGGCGAGGAGCAGGCTCATCAAGAATTTCGCTGGGATTCGCCCCAGCGTCCCTTTGGCGCAAGCCCTTTCACCGAAACCTTCAATTGTTGGGTCAGGTATGCACCAGCGGGAATAAAGCAAAACGGGAACTGGATGCCAACTGTGGGCACGGTAAACCGAAGGTGTTGAGTGGTCACCGGTTATGGCGAGGACATCAGGGTTGAGGGACAGGATGTCTGGCAAGTTTTTGTCAAACTCCTCAATCACAGCGACCTTTCCCTGCCAGTTGCCATCCTCACCGCGAGAGTCCGTCGGTTTAATGTGCACGAAAAAGAAGTCGTAATCGCCCCAGACCTTTTTGAGGGTAGCAATTTCGTCGGCAATCCTGTCCCCTTCAAAATCCAAAACTTTCATGCCCACAAGTTGAGCGAGACCACGATACATTGGGTAGACGGCGATGCAGCAAGCATTGAGTTTGTAAAGTTCGCCGAACGAAATCCAAGTAGGTCGTTTAGCAAAGCCTCGCAACAAAGCGTAATTGGCTTTGGGTTCGTCGCCGAGAACTTCAGCAATTCGGTCAATCAACTTGGCTGCTATTTCGGCTGTCCTGCGGTTCTCTGGTGTGTCGGGGTCAGGCTGCGGCGGAAGGGGAGGTTTTTCCGTCACTTGAGGGTCTGTGTCCCTGACACCATCGCCAAGCCCTTCGCCCCTAAAAACGACGACAAAACGATGCTCCTTGACAGGCTCTATGAGAACCTTCACGCCATCAATTTCAGGGATGGATTTGCGAAGTTTTTCGCAGAGCCGTCTCGTTTCTTCCGTTGGTGGTCTTCCTGCCCTTCGGTCAACAATGATGGGCTGGTTGCCTTCGTAGCGAGCGGTTGCGAAATTTGCCCGAACTGCCACATCGCCTTCCTGCAAAGGGAAACCGATGCCCAACGCTTCCAACACGCCGCGCCCAACATAGTAGCGCAGCGGGTCGTAACCGAACAAAGCGAAGTGACCGGCACTGCTTCCCGGGGAAATTCCCGGCAGCACCGGGTCAAGCAAGCCAAGCATTGAGCGTTTCGCAAGTTCATCCAAATTTGGCGTGTTTGCTGCCTCAAGTTCCGTTTTCCCACCAAGTTCAGGGACAGGCAACCCACCAAGCCCGTCAAGCACAACCAAAACGATTTTCGTGTTCGCCGGCTTCGTCAACTCCATCATCAGTTCCTCATAAGTCCACTCGTGCATTGTCCCAACACCTCCGCATCAAAAATATGGCGTTGCTGACGGCTCGCTGTATTCAGGGTTTCCCGCTGATAAAGGAGCGGATAGAAAGCGAACCTGAGTGTGTTTGAAAATCAATCCCCGATTGGAATGGCAAACCTTTCGGTGAACCCAAATTTCACTGGTTGGGCTCTAACCGTCCAGCATGAGTGTGTTCGGAAACAGACGGGTTTTTGCTTCAATGTAGGAGCGCCGTCCGGCGCGAATAAACCGACACGGGAAGGGTTCGCGGCTAACGCCGCTCCTACAATTCAATTTAAGCCGCTCCTGTGATTTTGCTGTGAGCCAAAACGAACCTTAAGGCAGATTTTTAGAACACACCCGTCCAGCATTGAAATGCTGGGCTAATTCAACGAAGTCGGCTCAAGCCGACTGAAAATAGCCTGCTTTAGCGGGCTTTGTAGTTGTAGCCCACCAATTCATCGGTGGGCTTTCCTTAGAGGCTGATTTCACTTGCGGGAAAGACGAACACCCTTAGCGAACCTTGACCTAAGTTAGTCGCCACAGCCGAATTGTCTTATCACTGCTTCCAGAGGCAAGCCATTTCCCATCGGGCGAGAACGCGACCGCTGTGACCCATCCTTTGTGCCCCTTCAAAGTCCGCAAAAGTTTTCCGTTGACAACTTTCCAAATTCTGACGACCTCATCCATGCTTGCGGTTGCGATGAGTTGACTATCTGGCGAGAAAGCGAGGGCGTTGACCCAACCGCGAGACCCTAACAATTTTGGATGGATGGTTCGCACAATCCTTCTTTCCTGCAGATGCCACAATTGAACACCTAACCCTTCGCCGCCTACAGCCAAATAAAGCCCATCTGGGGAGAAGGCAAGGGTCGTAATTGACAGTCCTGTTTCGCACAACTGCTTCACTCGTTTCCCATCACGAGTTGAGAGGAAGCCGACAACTCCATCAGCACATCCGAAAGCCAATAACTTTCCGTCAGGCGAGAAGGCTAAAGCGTTCACGAAAGCGCCAAGGGGCTCAGACCTCCAAACAAGGTGACCGTCCTTCCACCCAAAGAGCCTTACCATTCCATCGGCACTTCCTGTGGCGAAAAATTCCCCACAAGGTGAGTTAGCAATTGTCAAGACCGCTTCGTTGTGACCATGCAGGGTGACAACAGCGTTCTCTTCTCCGAGATGCCACAACCTCACTGTCTTGTCGGCGCTTGCAGAACCAAGTCGTCTCCCATCTTCGGAGAAAACGACTGCAAGCACGGAATCTTCATGCCCCTTCAAAACCCGTAACTGCCTCATGTCGTGAAAATCCCACAGACGCACTGTTCGGTCAAAACTGCCTGAAGCAAGTATCAAAGAGTTTGGGGAGAAAACCACAGCGGACACGGTGTCCGTGTGACCCGAAAGGGAATGAGATGGGGTAAGGAAAGGAACACGATGGCGCAATTGCGAGACGAGCGCTCTCAACGGTTCCTTGACAGAAACTTTGGAAATTTTAGGGCTCTTTGCCTCCCCTCCACATGCCGCTTTCCAGAAATCGTTAAGGCTCAAAAAGCGCTGTTGTGGGTCAAGACTTAAAGCGCGGTTGATTGCTTCCCAAACGGCATCGGGAATTTCTGGAAGTTTAGGGGGAAGTGTTGGCTCACCCTTGCAAGCGCGTTCCAGACGAGTTAAAGCGTCCTCAGGCATCTCTCCCGTCAAGGCAAAAAACAGAGTCGCCGCCAACGAGTATTGGTCAGTTTTTGAGTCCACTTCAATGTCGCTTCGGTATTGCTCTGGCGGCGAGAAACCATCCGTCCAAGCCACAACGGAACTTGAATGCGGGCGGGAAGGGTTAACAGGCTCCATGACTTTCGCCACCCCAAAATCAACCAAAGCGACTGGCGGGGATGGGGCATCAGCGACGGGAGTAAAAACGGACGGCTCTTCACAGTAAAGAGCAAGCAAAGCCAACAGGTGAATGCACATTTTTCCACTTTGTCCTTCAGAGCATTCGCACCACCAACCTTTGACTTTTGAACCACTCAACCTAACCCAGAGATGCCACCTTTGTCCCGAAATTTCATCCGACCAAACCCCCGCCAAACGATTTGAACCACGCTCCAAAGCGATGAACCCATTGCCCGTTGATGAACCCTTGACAAAATGTTGAATCAATTTTTTGCCCCGACGGAGGTGTTTGGAGAAAGCGAGGCGCTTCAGCGAGTAGAGGTCCGGGACGGAAAATTGCTCGCTGGCGGGGGCAACGATTATTATGTTTGCTGGCTTTATGTCACGATGGACAACACCGCGCTCGTGTAGGTATAAGACGGCATCAACGAGTGCTTCAAAGATTGGCTTCGCTTCGCCCCAGGTTAACTTCCCTTTTCGCCGAACGAACAACTCAAGGGTTTCACCCTCAACATAGTCCGTAACGAGGTAGGCTTTTCCCGTCACTGTGTCCAAAAAGGTTTCGTGAACGCGGGGGAGATGCCGATGGTTTAGGAGCGTGAGCAAATTCGCCTCTTGAGCAAACCTAACAAAAGTTCGGTGTTGACGGTTTTCCTTGACGGCAACGAACTTACCCGTTCGTAAGTCGGTGGCTTTGTAAACCGCTCCAAACCCACCGCAACCCAAAACGGATTCAATGCGATAATGCCCTTTCAAAACCGTGCCTTTGCCTAAAAGTTGTCGCTGCTCGGTTCCGCACTTTGGACAAACTGTCACTGAGCGAGGGTTGTTTTGACCGCAACGGGGATTAGGACACAGTTGCCCGTCAGCCAACTTCGTAACCGCCCCCATAAAGCCTCACCCCTAACCCCTTGACTTTATCAACTTGTCACTTTCGCTCCCGCTGCTAACTTCTCCGCCTCTCTCTTAACTGCTTTGAGTTCCTCCGTCATTCTGGCTTTAGCCACGCCACTTTTGAGCAACATAATGCCGATGGAACTCAAAAGCCCATCAACGGTTATCTCTGCCCCGTGAACAACCTTCGTCTTGCTATCGCCTTCGGGTTTCAAGTCAAACCAAGCGATGGCTTTGGCGAACGGTCCTTTGACCTGCTCAATGAAAAGTTTGAGGGGCGGATTGAAAGTGAATTTCGTCAGCACTTTCATGACCTTCATCCCAAACATGTCCTCTTCAACTTCGGCAATGACGGTGTGGTCACGCTGCTCCAAAATCCGCAAATCGTGCATGTAACGGAAAAACTTTGGGTAGCGTGGCAAATCGGAGAGCACTGCATAGACATGCTCCAAAGGAGCGTTAACGGTCGTCGCTATAACGAGCCTCAAAGTGCGCATTTCTTCAATCACCTTCTGTCGCCATCGGTTCTCTGTCGCTCAAATTTTACTGCAAAGCGTTGCCAATTGCTATGACCGTTTCACCTAAATGCGATTCATCCAACTGTAGGGGCAGGTGAAACCTGCTTAAGAACTTCGGGCGGATTTCATCCGTAATGTAGGGACAGGCTCAGCCTGTCCGAAAAAATTCTGCGGGCGAATTTCATCCGCCCCTACAGTTTAGGCTTAACGGTCACCAACAACCCTTGAGCAAAGAGCGAT
>ERZ1669248.1144-NODE-1144-length-10249-cov-3.340985_pt1 | contig 10249 bp, 8 predicted proteins | sample MGYA00579296_ERZ1669248 | MGnify/ENA primary metagenome ERZ1669248 (study PRJEB41166, sample SAMN08046057) | hot springs metagenome | biome: hot spring; feature: neutral hot spring; material: thermophilic sediment; isolation source: thermophilic sediment from...
GTGGGGGCCTCTCTCGGTTTTGCCTCGCTAGCCTTGACTTGAGTTTCTATCTTGCTAATCCTCTGCTCAAGAGAGTCTACTTTTTCGCTGAGTTCGATTATGCGCCTCTTAAGAACTTCAACGACTTCAAGCCTTTTATTAAGCTCGTCTTGAACAAATCTCTCAATTCTTGCACGCAATTTCTCTATGTGCTCGCTCACCAGCTCTTTTTCCGTGGGCTTTTCTCTAGTCGTAACAAGTAGCACAATTAAGTGTAGCAAGTAGTCGGAAATCGAGCCAAAACCCCGCTTCAGCCTTTCTTCTTCAAGCTTACTGTAGAGCTCTTCTGGTACACGAACTAGTATTTCTTTAAAAGACACGGGCTTGGGCCGAGATTCGTTCAAGCTCGCCATCCAGTGTCTAATTTCAAATAGTGCAATATATTTAGGAAAGGCCGGCTGCTCCACTAGGGATATTTATGCTATTTAGTGACGCACACCTGCACGTAAACTCTCTCAGAGGTATTGGAGCCGAAAAAGTGGCTAGGAGATTTAAGAGAGAAGGAGGCTGGTTTATGGCAATTATTGCTCTACCACCCTATTACTACGGCTTCACCGAACCAACAATAGATTCCTACAAGAAAGCACTGAATGTGCTCATTGGAGACGTCCACAAGGTTAAAAACGAGGGTCTCAAAGTAGCAGCCTTCATGGGAGTTCATCCAGCAGAAATCGAACACTACTATAGGCAAGGGCTCAGAGGCGAGAGGGCATTTCGATTGTTAGAGGAAGTACTCAAATTGCTCGAGACGGCATTCAAGGAGGGCTTAATTCAGGGTATAGGCGAGGTAGGCCGCCCCCATTACTCAACATCGCCGGAAAGAGCTATACTTGCAGAAGTAGTAATGATGCGCTCTCTCATACTCGCGAAGGACTTGGGTGCTTTGGTGCAATTGCACTTGGAGCAGGGTGGTTATGCTACTGCATATTCCATTAAGCTCCTAGTCGACGTGCTCAAACTCGATGTATCAAAGGTCGTAATACATCATGCAAGCCTCGAAACTGCTAAGTGGGCTGAGGAATTGGGGCTTCTATTCACTGCCCCCATAAAGCAGTTTGATGAAAAATACGTGTCTCTCAAGGCACTGAAGTGCATGGTGGAGTCGGACTTCCTCGACGATCCAACCAGACCAGGAACATCAGCGTATCCATGGGAAATACCGAGAGTCATATCGAGCTATGTTAGCAGAGGTCTGTTGACTGAAGACTATGCTTACAAAATTCTAGTAGACAACGTAGTTAAGTACTTTGGAGTTGAACCACCTTGACTAGTAGTGGGCAAAAATCCGAGGAGGGTCGTGCAGTTCTTTATTGTGAAATTTGTGGAGAACGCGTTGCCGAAGAGAAGTGCAAATTATGTGGTAGAAGAGTCTGTAGGAAGCACTACGTAGCTGATAAGCAGTATTGCATTATTTGCAGAGACGCCATTTGTCAACTCTGTGGAAACTACTTATCAGTTGGAATCTGCAAGTACTGTGGTCGACTGGGCTGCGAGCAGTGCTTGGTACAAGTATCGCCCATTGAATATATCTGCATTGAGTGCTATAGGAAAAGCGGGGCTAGTAATGTCAAAGCCGTCAACTAAAACTGGAAAACTCGAATGGAAACGCATGGACAAGTTGCTCGCGCTTCTTCCAACAAGAGACATTGATGTAATTGTGGGGCCGGCGATGGGTGAAGATGCAGCAATCGTGAGACTCGCTGACGGGTTCTTAGTAGTGCATTCTGATCCTATAACTACTGGCGTGAAAAAAGCCGGCTATCTTGCAGTCCACGTAGCGGCAAATGACGTGGCTGTAAGAGGCGTTAGGCCACGGTGGTTTCTTCCAGTTATTTTACTGCCTGTAACGTATGGTGAGGCTGAAATAGAAGAGCTGTTTAGGGATATGGCTCAAGCCCTCCGCGAAATTGGAGGAGTAGTGGTAGGTGGACACACAGAAGTCACGCCAGGGCTTAGTAGACCAATAATATCAATGACTGCTGCCGGATACGCCTCCAGGAGAATTATCACGACAAGCGGTGCTAGAGAAGACGAGCTAGTCTACGTCATTGGAAGGATTGCGGGGGAAAGTGTTGGGATAATTGCGTGGGATTTTGAAAAAGTACTACTGGAACGGGGAGTTAGTAAGGACGTTATTGAAAGGGCAAAGAACTTCGTTTACGAGATAAGCGTTGTGAAAACGGCACTTGCTATACGAGAATATGTAAGTGCAATGCACGATGCCACGGAAGGCGGAGTGCTCCAAGCCATTCGCGAAGTGGCCGTAGCTAGCAGAAAAAGAATTAGAGTAAATGAGAAAAGCTTACTAGACATTCTCGAGCAGGAAGTAAAGGAGATAACATCGTCTATGGGAATAGACCCGCTGAAATCTCTAAGTAGTGGCTGCATTATAGCGACTGTCCCGCTAACCAATAAGAGTGATTTTGAAAGCTCACTAGAGAGGCTTAAAGTGCGCTATAGCCATGTAGGCTTTGTTGAGAAAGGCCATGGAGAAGTCGTTCTTCAAAAGACTTCGGGACATCAAGTAGTAATCGATGAAGACATTATCGACGAAATTTATAAGCTGTGGTAAATTTCTCCTAGGGAAAGGTGCTTAGAATTGTCACGAGCAGTAAGCCACTTCGAACACGGAGTAAGCTTGATTAAACACGCAGTAGCATCGTTAAGAGGACTCGTCTCAGAAGGTAAGTTAGATGAGAAGACTGCAAGCCTCGTAGCCCGCTTAATAAAGCTCTTAGAAAGGGTATCTAGTACAATTGCATTAATTGCCAGCAAAGTAGAGCTATCCGAGAAGAACGCACTCGCTCTTGCGCCTTACACCTACGTGTACAGAGTTGGAAGTGAAGTGATACTAATGAGAAGCAAGCCTGAGTACACGGCAATAATCATTGATAGCGAGAAGCCCGAGGTTTCAGTTAAGACGCGAGAGGCGTACATATCGGTTACTACTAGCATCATAAAAGCTCGTGGAAGAGGCATTAAAATCGAAACCGAGATTAAGGACGTCGCGGGTTTAACGAGTGCGAGAGAAGTATTGCGTGCCGTTCTAGGCGTACTCGAAAAAAGAATTGAAACCAGGCTGGCCCCTTACATTGAAAGCCTCGTTAAAAGACTCTAGAGAGTCTTTAAGCAGACGCCTTTGCTTCTGCTTCTGGTGTAAGTACTGCCTTTGGTAGTTCTGCAAACTTCTCTCTCATCTTCTGCTCAGCTACAATCTTAGCTTCTTCGAGTACTTTCTTGGCCTCGCTGTCCATTCCAGCAGTTACGTCTACTGTGAGGTCTACTATGCCAGCACCTATTGCAGCTTCGAGATCTCTGACCGCAACTTGGAGGTCTATCCAAACATCCGGTGCGATGTTCTTGACTATTCCAAGTGCTTCTTTGAGTATGCCTAGTACTGGAGTGACCTCGTTGATAGCGCCTCCATAGATTATGAAGGTCTCTAGCTTTAGTGCAGCGTGCTCAAGGGCATACTGCACCGTTAGTAGCTGCTTACTTATCTTCCTAATTTCAGCAACTTCTCTTGCGTACATCTTAGCGCGGACTTCATCTCTCTTCATGAGGGCGTCAACGATGTTTTCGAAGAGCACTTTGTCCCTCTCCGAGAGCTTCTCGATGTAGTTGGCAATTCTGCCCATCGCCGTCTTTAGCCTGTACTGCGCCACAATAGCTCTCTTTTCAAGCGATTCCTGCTCGTTCGTAAATAGCTTCTTTATCTTCTCGCCAATAGTCTCTTCGCGCTTCCACGCCATACCCTATACCCCGAAGGGGTGATGCCACGGTTACAAGCTTTTAAGGAGTAGGGCCACTGAGCAGTTCGTGGTGCCCCCATTGAGCCTCGAGCAGTACATTACATGTTATAGTGACTGCGAATTAAAGTACTTAGAAGCACTAGCAATGATAGGACTAGCACTCAACGTTAAGTTAGAAAATTGCGATAGGAAAGGGTTTGTTAGGCTTATTTTAGAGCTCTTTAACAGCAAATCAGTCTCCTCGAAGTGCTATTTCGAGGAGGAAGCCCGCCAATCATTAAAAATCATAGTTACTTACATCGATTTCGCTAAAAAACGTGGTTCAAGCGGGCAATTGAAAGTAGTCGAGGCTCCTGAGGACAAAGAGTATTAAAAAGAGAGCAGTACATACTATTACTTAGAAGTGATGACCGGTATTACCAGTGAGCGGTGATCGAGCCCCAAAGGCTGAGTCTAAAAAAGTAACTGCAGCAATAGTATTGATCCCCGTGGTTGTAGCACTAATCTTAGCCTGGACAAAACTCGAAACTTGGACCTCGGGAACAGCAACCGGGGTTACAGGTACTACTAAAGTATACGAGCCACCTGCCGTAAAAACCCTTAGTAGTGCAATAATACCCAGTCCTGTGAACAATACTAGGCTTCTTTATACAAATATGGCTGCTGTTAGCGTGGAACAATTCCACTTGCTAGTGGTGTACGTACCGGCCATATCGATAGCTATATCACTTTTCGTCTTGCTACTAGAAATCATAGAGTCTTTCAAGCTCAGGAAGGGCGTGCAATAGTTAGTCCAAAACAGAAGCAGGGAGCCCCCAATAGTGCCTATGTGGCTTAGTCTGTACGGAAATCCGCTAGCATTCAGCCTCAGTGCTTTGTTCGACGGCTCCATAGACCCTTTTACTCCTTTAAGCGTTACGAGAGCGGCAAGCAGGTTCTGGTAGCCGGGTCTTTTAAGTGCTTGTAAATAACCCTAAAATGGCTACTTGGTGCAGGAAATTGGGCGGGATTTTCGCGGCTTTGTGTACTACTAACATACCACAAGGCGCCATTCTCGAGGGGCTTAGGAGACTAATGTACAGGGGATACGACGGTGCTGGAGTAGCCATTTTGCGTGGCGGCTCCATAGAAGTTCGAAAAGCGCCTGGGCACTTACTAAATGTTTCAAAGACCGTGGACCTAGTCAATATAGACTCCACCGTGGCGCTCGGCCATGTTAGATACGCCAGCAGGGGCTGGCCTGTTTACGAAAACACACACCCCCTTCTAGACTGCAGCAAGAAAATAGCTGTCGTAGGCGATGGCATAATAGACAACTACGAGGAGGTAAAAAGCCTGCTCGAGAAGAAAGGTCACGCTTTTGCTTCTAGAACAGATACTGAAGTCTCCGTGCACCTACTAGAGGAGTACCTCAAAAGCGGCTACGATGCTCTGAGGAGCCTTCTGGAAGTTGCGAGAAGACTTGAAGGTAACTACGCACTCGCCTTTTTAAACGCAATGGATGGAAGCATTTACGTAATTCAGCACGGACAGCCCCTCGTAATTGGCATTGGAAACTCTTGTGTGTACTTATCAAGCGACATACCATCCCTAAGCGGCTTCGCCGAAACAGCCTATGTATTAAATGACTACACCATCGGCATAGTGTCGACGAATGCTATAGAGCTCTACGACGTAAAAACAGGGGAAAGACTGAGCTTAGAATCTCTGCAAGCCAAGAGAGTAAAGTACCCCCCTGAGTACGTTGATAAAGGCGGATATCCACACTACATGATCAAGGAAATATATGAAACACCCAGCGCACTCATAAACACTACTCACTCGATAATGGAAAAGTACCTCAGGCTAGCAGCAATGATTGTGCATGGAGCTAAAGAAGTGTACGCTATAGGCACTGGTACAAGCCTGCACGCAGCAATGGTTGCAACTTACTATTTCAGCGAGCTCGCAGGCCACGTCATAATACCTGTATCAGCCGCGGAGTTTCCCTACTCTGTGCTCGAAAACGTAACCACCGGGACAGTAATAATAGCCATAAGCCAAAGCGGTGAAACCTTCGATGTAATCGCCAGTGTCAAGCAGGCTAAGCAACGTGGAGCAGTCATTGTCGGCGTGGTCAACAATGTGGGGTCGAGATTAGCGCTAGAATCAAACGTATACCTACCAGTTGGAGCAGGGCCTGAAATGGCCGTTCCAGCAACAAAGACCTTCTCTTCGACACTGGCATCTCTACTAATGTTAGCTAGCTACACCGGCATGTACTCTGGGAGAGTAACTAGCAAGGAATACTGGGGGGTGGTCGAGCAAATAAGGGCAACAGCAAAAACACTAAGAGAGCTCATACCTATGCTCGAGAACAAAATCACGCTGATATCGCAGGAAATTAAAGACGTCGAAAATGCCTATGTAGTGAGTAGTGGCATAACGCATCCAATAGCAATTGAAGGCGCGTTAAAGCTTAAAGAAGCAGCACTAATACATGCCGAAGGAATACAGCTCGGTGAATTAAGGCACGGGCCGCTTTCCATAGTAAATCCGAGGTTCCCTGTAATACTAATAGAGCCTTACGAGGAAGTTGCACAGCCACTATATATAAGGGTGTTGAAAGAGCTCGAGCACCGGAACGTAAGGACCATTGCTATAGAGCTGGAAACTCAAAAAACTAAGTATACAAGTATAGAGGTGCCGCGGGTTTCAAGGCACCTCTATCCAATAGTCGCTGCAGTAGCACTTCAGCTATTGGCATACCATCTCGGGGCTATAAAGAACCTTCCAGTAGATACGCCACCCGGGCTTGCAAAGACTATTACAGCGTAGTAGCCGATTAGTAGCAGGATTTTAGCTTAGCCCGAGATTAGAATGTCAGCTCTTTAAACTTCTTGTAAAATCTGCTCCACCACTCTATTGCGGTTTCTTGCTTGCTCTTCTCGAAAGCTTCAGCCCACTTGCTGTTTCCATATTCTCTCGAGGCCGAAGTCACAAAGTCTATTATTCTGGTAGAGTCCCACGGATGAGGCATAGCCCCGGCGAGTTCTTGGTATCTAGCAATTAGCCTGTATACCTCGGCAGCTCTCTTTAGAGGCTCTTTAATACCGAAGACGCCTTCATAAAGCTTGGGTAGCAATTGCTCAGCCCAACCCCTGTGGAACCTGCAGAATCCGGCGTTCTCGATCATGAGCTCGAATAAGGCCCTTTCGTAGCACCTAACCGCGAACTCCTCTGGTTCTACGAAGAGACCCGAGTAAACAGTCCAGTACTTGCCAAGCACGTAAAGCGGTGCAACTAGTCCCGGGGTCCAATAGTAGTTAGGAGTTATGTGCCCACGTTCGCCAAAGGCAGCGTATACTGGTATGTCGCTGAACCTTATTCCTGCCGCCTCGGCCCTCTCCTTGTAAAGCACGTCTAGTATTTTTGCGGCGTCTCTGATACCCCTCTCAGCAATTAGCCTCAGGAGTGGATTTACGCCGAACGCCAATTTCTCAATTAGCTCAACTGCCAACTTAGCGTTGTGTTGAGAAGACTCTGGACTTATTCTTTGGGGATCTAGTATAGGTGTGCCCGATATTCCGATTTCCTCGGGTTTTAAGAGGCCTCGTGCAACGCACTCAAAGATAAACCCAATGATGTAGCCTAGTTCAATCGCATCTATGCCATAAGCATCTGCTAATTCGACAACTTTTTCGGCTTGGTGTATGTCAAAGATGCCTATGAAAGGCCCCAGTCCGTTGTATGGCTCGTAATCCGACTTATACTTACCAAGCCTTACTTTTTTACACGCAAGCGGACAGGGCTCTCCACAAGTTTTCCAACTTCTTGTTTCAATGGCCTCCTTGTTGAATGGCTCCCAAATGTACTTCATGATTAGCCCGTGTAAGCGCTGTCGCGCATCTTTACTCAAGTATATGGAGTTCCAGTTTAGCATGGGAGTGGTGACTCCCAAGTGTGGGTAATTTCCTCCTAGTGTTCCGCCAGTATTTGCCTTTGGATCGTACCTGTACTTCACGCCTTTTTCTATGACGACCTGGTGGTAGGGCTTCCCAAAAACTTCTTCAGAGATCTTGTTGAGGAATGTCGTATCAGTTAGTTCAGGTGGTAGTTTGAAGCCTCTATTGAAAAGACCCCCATACGTTATTGCAGCGACGTTGTGTGCTCTTAAGAGAACGCTTCCACCACCACCACGCGCCGCAAAGTCTTCGCTTCCAAAATCCATTTTTCCTTTAATGAGCGTTATTGAGACGAGTGCTCCGGTATTAGTGTAGAGGGAACCAGGTCCTACCAGTATGCTCCTGCTTGGGTACTTCTCGTAAAAGTCTCTAAGGACTTCACTCAAGTATTGTTGGAGCGCGTAGACGCCTCTAAACCCTCCATACCCCCTCCAGACCTCAACAAGCTTGTCTAGCTTAATTTCGTGGAACTCTACAGATGGGTTGCCACTTCCACTATCAAAGATTTTCACGATGGTAGGTGTTGGGTTTTGTCCAGTAACGACTATGGCGTGTGCATTGACGTTAAATTGGTAAGCAGCACCACCAAGTGCTGAGACGTGCAACCCAGTGGTTAAGGGGCTCCTGAATACGGCTATAAACCTGTGAGATCCATAAAGCCTAGACCCTGCAAACAGCCCTGATCCGAGTACAAGAGCGTTGTCGGGATGATAAATGGGCTTTCTCCATGACTCAAACCTCTCTAGGTGAAGCTTAACGCCGAGCTCAACGGGTCCGTGCACGTTGCTAATGTCGTATTCCTCAATCCAGTAACTCCTACTAGCAACATCTATGAATAAGGCTCTATACTTTATTTCGGCCAATAAAAACACCCATGAAACTTGTCTTTAATAGAGCTTTTAAACACTACTAGTGCAGGTGCTAAATTAGCACATGTAAGGTTTTACTTGAGTGATTAAAAATGACGTGGGCGCGCACCAGCAAAACGTGCTTGCGATTTCTCTTTAAAAGCTCGATGTTAATACGCTAACTCGGTAAAAGCTGGAGAGCGACTGACTCGAGGTGGAAGAGGGGGCCTTGAGAAGGCTCACAGTGGTAATCCTAGCTGTATTGGCGGTTATAGTAGTGACTGCTGCGTATTTCGCGTTGAAGCCTCCTGCGCCTACTAAGCTAAGGGTTATCGTGTATGCCTACAGCGATACGATAACGGGAATAGACCCATCGCTGGAGGATGATACCGGGCTGATAATACTAGGGCTGGTTTACGAGACTTTAACATACTACGACCACAGTACTGGAAGCATTAAACCGAGGCTCGCAGTTAACTGGACGGTGAGTGAAGATGGCACAGAGTGGATATTCCACTTAAGGAAGGGAGTACTCTTTCACGATGGAACGCCATTTAACGCAACAGCAGTTAAGCTCAGTATTGAAAGAGCAAGGGATGCCTACAGAGAGACCGGTAGAGGGCTGGGTTACATTTGGGATGCAGTTGAAGAAATCGAGATTTTAGACGAGTATACCGTGAAATTGAAATTAAGCCACCCACAGAGGCTCGACTTCCTGGCAGCAGCAACATACTCTGCCTACATATTCTCGCCATCAGTAATGGCAAAAAGCGGCGCGACTAACTACCTGGACAAGAGATTAGAGGAGTGGTTTAATAGTGGTAATGCTGTGGGCACGGGGCCTTACAAGCTGGTTTACTACGACCCCATGCGAGAGATCAGGCTTGAAAAGTTTGACAAGTGGTGGGGTTGGGAGTACGTTAATAACCCGGAAGCCCCTGACGTTGTTATAATAAGAATAGTCCTCGACCCCGCCACTCAATATAGCGGGCTTTTATCGGGTGAAATAGACATAGCGTGCTGCGTTCCACGCGTAAATGTGCCAGAGCTTGCTAAGAAGGGATTTAGAGTCGAGGAAGTCCAGACATACAGAAACTTTGTAATGTTCTTCAATACTAAGCGCTACCCAACAAACGTGAGGGAATTCCGGTTAGCAATAGCTCACGCAATAAACCTCACAGCAGTTATCAAGAACGTGCTATTAGGCTACGGGCGGCAGGCAAGTGGAGTAATACCTTTTGGCTTTCCAGGCCACATTGAGGGGCTGATATACGAGTTTAACCTAACAATAGCGAAGAACTACCTCGAAAAATCGGGTGTGACCAAGCCGGTTAAAATAGAAGTACTGTATCAAAAGGACTACGAGGAAACAGTGCAATTCGCCTTGCTACTCAAGACAGTCTTAGAACACGAGCTCGGAATTGCCGTGGAGCTCAATCCACAGGGCTGGGAAATGCTTAGAGACATCGCTAGAGGCATATGGGAGTCTCCCGAAACCACTCCACACATTATTATAGCAGACTGGTGGCCTACAATACTGTCACCATACGACTACCTATACACAATGTTCCACAGCGAGTCTAAAGAGTGGAATTTTGCTGGCTACGAAAACGCTGAATTTAATAAACTAATAGAGGAGGCATGGGCTCTCGAAGGCGTAGACTAC
>ERZ1669248.1145-NODE-1145-length-10231-cov-16.275452_pt1 | contig 10231 bp, 9 predicted proteins | sample MGYA00579296_ERZ1669248 | MGnify/ENA primary metagenome ERZ1669248 (study PRJEB41166, sample SAMN08046057) | hot springs metagenome | biome: hot spring; feature: neutral hot spring; material: thermophilic sediment; isolation source: thermophilic sediment from...
CAGGTTTCACCTGCCCCTACATTGCGGATGAAATCGCTCGCAGAATTTTTCGGACAGGCTTTGCCTGTCCCTCCATTGCGGATGAAAATTCATTTGCAGGTTTTTTTCCGGGCAGGTTGCACCTGCCCCTACAGTTGAATACTTGTAGCAAAGAGCGAATGGCGTTTAATGCCGTCGGCTAACTTCCACTAAATCTCGCTAAGTGCCTTCCTTCACAGGCTGCTCCCTCAAGCAGCAATTTAGTCAAGTTCTGGCGGGAGGATTCAGGGCTTGCTTGATTCCGCGAAGTCCCATAGCGACCAATCTTGAGGGACTCCATCCAGTTCTTCTGGGTGTGCAATTTTCCCCAGCACTGCTGTTGCCGCTGCAACTGCTGAGTTTGCGAGGAAGATTTCCCCTTTAGGTGAGCCCATCCGACCGACAAAGTTTCGGTTGCTGGTGGACAGGCATCTTTCACCTTCAGCCAGCACCCCGAAATAACCTCCCAAGCAAGGACCGCAAGTGCCGACAGCGATTGTCGCTCCTGCTTCCGCCAGAATTTCAATCAAGCCCTCTTTCATCGCTTGCAAGTAAATCTTTTGGGTCGCTGGGATGACAATCAACCTGACATTGGGGTGAACTTTCCGCCCTTTGAGCAACCGGGCGGCAATCCTCAAGTCCTCAATCTTGCCGTTAGTGCACGAACCTATGAAAACTTGGTCAACAGTGATATTCAGCGATGAAGCCTCGGAGACGGGATGGACATTATCGGGCGAATGAGGGAAGGCAACGAGCGGTTCAAGGTTGGTGCAGTCAATCTCCCAGACGCTGTGGTATTTCGCATCTGGGTCGCTTTCAACGATGAGCCATTTGTCTTCTGTATGGGGTGCGTGGCGGCGCAAAAAGTCCAAAGTCACTTCGTCAACAGGCATCACCCCGTTTTTACCGCCAGCCTCAATGACCATGTTGGTCATCGTGAACCTGTCGCTCATCGGAAGTTCGTGGATGACAGGACCTGTGAACTCCATTGCCCTGTAAAGTGCGCCTGAAACGGAAATTTTGCCGATTGTGGCGAGGATAAGGTCTTTGCCCGTCACCCATTTAGGCAATTTGCCGGTGTAGACGAATTTCATCGTCTCTGGAACTCTCAGCCAAATTTCACCTGTCGCCCAAACCGCAGCCAAATCCGTTGAACCGATGCCCGTCGCAAAGCATCCAAGGGCGCCAATCGTGCAAGTGTGGGAATCCGCACCAACATAGACCATGCCTGGATATGCCAAACCTTGTTCTGGGACAAGGGCATGTTCAATTCCGCCGCGACCGACTTCGTAGTAATGCTTGATGCCCATCTCCCTTGCAAAATCCCGCATGATTTTGACTTGCTCTGCTGCCTGAATGTCCTTGTTGGGTGCATAGTGACTTGGCACGAGAACTATTTTTTCGGGGTCAAAGACCTTGTTGATGCCGATTTTGCGAAATTCCTTTATGGCGAGAGGTGCGGTCACATCGTTCGCCATGCAAAGGTCAACTTTGCAAGTCACCAATTCGCCCGCCTTCACTTCTTTCAAGCCTGCGTGTGCAGCCAGTATCTTCTCCGTCATCGTCATGCCCATTGAGGCAACACCTCACAACCTTAAAGTTTTTCGGGATGGCAGTGGCTTAATTGCTGGCGACAAATTTTAATGCGTCTCTCAACCAAACGACTATGAGGCAGGGTTTGTGCGTTAAAATTTCATGCCGCAACAGCATTTTTAAGCAATTGACAACCACTGAAGAGCGGGCATCCTATGTAGTGGTTGTCTCCTGCTTCATTTTCGGCTTTTTGCTCAAAGGAGGGACGGTGCGAAGTGTCGTTTGTCTTTTGGGAAGAGGTGGTTCGGTTTCAAGGCAAACAAATTGAGGCGGTTAGGAGCGTGCAAGGTCAATGAGGGGCGTGATAATTGTCAACCCGAAAGCAAAGCGTGGGAGAGCCCCTATCCTCGCCCAGAGAGCACAAAAAAGGTTGATTGAAAGAGGGTGGCAATGCGACCTGATGATCAGCGAGAACGGAGAACACATTCGGCTCTTAACTGAACAAGCAATTGTCAAGGGAGTGGATGCAGTTATCATCGCTGGCGGGGACGGTTCAATCCACCACGCTGTTCAAGTTCTGGCAAACTCCGAGACGCCCTTGGGCATCATCCCTTGCGGTAGGGGCAACGATTTGGCAAGGACATTGGGAATCCCTCTTGCCCCTGAAGAGGCAGCGGATGTCATAGCAGAGGGTAAAATCAGGCGGATTGATTTGGGCTACATTTCAGCGGAGAATTTGCCTGAACCTCATTACTATTGCGGGGTCGTCACTTGCGGGTTTGACAGCGAGGTTGCTGCCTTCGCTTATCGCCACCGCTACATTCCCGGCGGATGGCTGGGATACTTTGGTGGGGCGCTATTTCTGCTGGCGAAATTTCAGTTTCCCGAAGTTCGCGTGAAAGGTGAAGATGTTGACTTTCAAGGGCAGGTGCTTTTAGTGGCGACAGCAAATTGCCCATCTTATGGTGGTGGCATGTGGATCGCTCCAACAGCGACCCTTGACGACGGTCTGCTTCATGTTTGCATCATCCGAAGGACTTCAAAACTTCGCATCCTTCTCTTGTCTCCAACTGTTTTCACGGGCAAGCACATCCTTGAACCAGAAGTGAGCCTCCATGCTGTCAAGCGAGTGAGTTTGGAAGGCGATTTTCCGCTCCTCCTCTTCGCCGACGGCGAACCTGTGGGAACTACCCCGGCGGAGATTCAAGTGGCGCAAAATGCGCTTTCCGTGTTCGCACCAAGCGAGCCAACTGAACCTGAAAATGCCCCTTTGAACTGTTAGTTTCGGTCGCATTCAACCCTAAAGACACTGACAGACCTCAACCTGCGAGGGCTTGACAAAATCCCAGGAATTGGAACGACAGGCGCATCGTAAGTGACCTCAACTTTCAACATCCCACCCCTTTGCCGTTTCTGGGGATTGGCAAAAGGTGTTCCATCGGGGGCGTAGGATGTAATCACAACCACGACACTTTCAGAGTTCGGTAACCCGCTTGTGCGTTGTTGAACTATGGCGACAATGTGTTCGTTCAAGTCGTTGTCAGCATCAGGGTCGTAGCAAACTGCTCCTACTCGTGCGGCGTCTCTGGTCGCGTTGTTGAGGGTGTGAAACCAGCCCAAAAGTTGCCCGAACATGAAAATCCCGACCATCAGCAGGATTAAGAGGCTTGCCGACACCGCAAATTCAACTAACGCTTGCCCCTGAACTTTTCGGTAACCCATAAAGCATCTCCCCTTGAACGCTTGTGTCCCAATTATGCCACAGTTGACAAAGGTTCTTTGAGACTTTGGTCACCATGTCACAGCGATTTCCAAATGCTTGTGAAGCCGGAACGGATGAATTGAATGGCGATGGTGGCGAGAAGCAGAGCCATGACTTGAGCCAGAACCATTGAACCCGTATTGCCTAAGACCCTGAAAATTCGCTCGCCGAACATCAAAATCAGCCAAGTGATGAGGAAACTTGCGACTACCGCAAGTGTTGTGATGGGGAGACCGTAAGTAGCCTGCAAGACCAAAGTCGCTGTGATTGCTCCCGGTCCAGCCAGCAAAGGACAAGCCAACGGGACGAAGGATGTTTGCGATGTCTCCTCAACGCCCCAATGCCCGAACAAAACTATGCGGATGGCGATTATGAGAAGCAAAAGACCACCGGCAATTTGCAAATCCTCCAAGGTCACGCGAAACAAATTCAGCACCGTTATGCCTCCGAGCATGAAAACAACGAGCAAAACGAAAGCGGTCACAGTTGCCAACGAGAAAGTTCTTCGCCGCTCCAAACTACTTTGATGGTGAGTTGCTGCCATGAACAGCGGCAAGTTCCCTAAGGGGTCAAGGATCAAAAGCAACCAAACGGTCGCCTGAATGAATGCTCCCCAATCCACTGCTAACTCACCCCGCTTCAACCAGAAGCGATGCCCTGTCAGATTTTTCGGATTGTCATGGCAAAATTTTGTCAGCAACATCCACTTGGGTAAGGGACGGGACGGGTTATGCGTTATGTGCAAGTTGGAAGCACGGGTTTGAGGGTATCAAGGCTTTGTTTTGGGACTTTGCAATTGGGTCCAATGATGGCGCAGTTGCCGCCAATTCAAGCAGCGGAAATCCTTACCTATGCCTTTGAGAGGAACATCAACGCCTTTGACACCGCAAAAACTTTCCGCTCCCGCGATTTGTTGGCTAACGCTTTCGGAAACAACCCCGATGTCGTCATCATTGACAAATCGCCAGCGAGAACCTACGAGGAGATGGAGCGAGATGTTGCCGAGAGTTTGGTTGAGTTGGACAGAGATGAGGCAGATATCTTCCTGCTTTACGATGTCCGCTCTCGCGAGGATTTCTCCCTGCGTCAAGGCGCATGGGATTACTTGAGGGAAGCGAAGGAAATGGGACTTGTCAAGGCTATCGGTTTGTCAACCCACACCGTTGAGGTCGCAGAACTTGCTTCTGAACTTCCCGATGCTGACTTCGTTCAGGTCGCTTTCAACTTGACGGGAGCGGGGATTTTGGACGGCGATAGAGCAGCAATGGAGCGGGCAATAGGAAAACTTAAAGAGACGGGGAAAACGGTCTGCGCTATCAAACCTTTGGCTGGAGGCATGCTTGCCCGAGATATGTGGCGAGAGGCGCTGGAGTTCCTGTTCAACCACCCGCTAATTGACTGTGTTTGCGTAGGCATGACCACTCACGAGGAAGTTGACGCAAATTGCGCACTCGCCAACGCCGAAGTTTTGAGCGATGACTTGTGTGAGTCTCTCAAAGGGATGAGACGCAAACTCGTTATCCTTGACTGGTGCAACGGTTGCGAAGCCTGCATACCTGTTTGCCCAACGAAGGCGCTTTACATGCACGCTGGGTTCGCACGAGTTATCCAAGAACTTTGCGACTGGTGTGGGAAATGCGGTCCCGTTTGCCCTGAGCAGGCTATCTTTTTGATTCCAGCCCCAAAACCTGTGGAGATGGAGAAAGAGGCGGAATAAGGTGAGCGAAAATTTTTTGCCCTCGCCCATTAGCGGTTGGGATGCAAAGCGCCGATTGGGCTGACAAACGAAAGCGAGCAGGAAATCGCCATCTTAACGGTCGCGGGCTTCAGGTGTGTTCAGCGGGAATTTTTGCTCTGGAGGGCAACTGCCCGTGCAATGCTACTGCATGTAATTACTTTCGCCGCAAAGTTCGCGGCGGACAAGTTTACCGTTGCGATAGTGTAGCCTCCAGAGGCGCACTTGTCTTGGCGAGACGATTTCCCGCTTGAGTTGAAATCGCAAAAGTTTTCGCTCCCGCTGCTGATTAGGAGACACCAACCCAACGACTTGACACACGATTTGGTTTCCTTTGACCTCGCATTTCAACTGCACTGGGAACTGAAACGGGTTGCGCAACTTTAAATCGGCAACTCCATAGGCTACTGCAGCGTCCATTCCTGTTGGCACATAAGATGGGGCGACTGCGTGATTGTGTCGTTCCAAAACTTCCAATCCAGCCAAAAGCGACGCTACATAGAGCGTGGTTGAGACTTGACAAACTCCCCCTCCCCACGACGGGACGAGAATCCCGCCGAGGCTGACAGGTGCGCGGCCGAAACCCCTGTCCCTCGTCCACGAGCCGAGGCGGGAGTTGAAAGAAAAAGTCCCCTTCGGTGGGATGACGGCACCGTTGATGGCGCGAATCGCTTTTAAAGCGTTGTGCCTTTGCCCCTCCGTTCGTCCCTCCAACGAAGTGCTGAAAGTTGACAAAACAATAGGGGTCGGGCGCTGACAACCGGAAAGCACCGCTATTGACAAGATGAAAGCAAAAATCCCGCACCTGCCAAGGAACATTCTCCGTCACCAATGGAGATTGTAGCGCCCCGTCGGGGTTTTGCTCTATTGACAGTTGAGGTTTGTGAGGTTGAAATTTAAGCGATTGCAACGAGGACCAACCTGAGCCTGAATGTCGCAAAATTGAGAAGGGCATTTCCTCGCTGAGAGGAAGGTGAAAAGCGATGGTCCGACCGGCGCTGTCGTTTGTGGTTCAGGAATTGGAAGCGTTGAAGCAGGAGGGTTTGTTTGTCACCATCCGTGCGTTGGATAGCCCGCAAGGTGCATGGGTCGTTGTGGATGGACGAAAAGTCCTCAACATGTGCTCAAACAATTACCTCGGTTTTTGCAACGACCCAATACTGAAGGAAGCGGCGAAAAGAGCCATTGATGAGTATGGTGTCGGACCAGGCGCCGTTAGGACAATTGCGGGGACGATGAAACTTCACTTAGAACTTGAGCGAAAACTCGCCGAATTCAAAGGCGCTGAAGCGGTCGTCAGTTTCCAAAGCGGTTTCTGCGCCAACTTGGCGACAATCCCAGCACTCGTCGGGAGAGAGGATGGTATCTTCTCCGATGAACTCAACCACGCATCCATCATTGATGGCTGCAGACTCTCAAGAGCGGAAATCATCCGCTATGCACACTGCGATGTTGACGATTTGAAAGCGAAGTTGCAGGAGCACCGTCACAGGTTTCGGCGTGCTTTGATCGTCACCGATGGCGTTTTCAGCATGGACGGGGATATCGCTCCTTTGCCAGAAATTGTCAAATTGGCTCGCGAATACGATGCTTTCGTTATGGTTGACGATGCTCACGGCGAAGGCGTTTTGGGGCGTGGTGGGAGAGGCATCACTGACCACTTCGGCTTGCACGGGGAAGTTGACATTGAAGTTGGAACACTTTCCAAAGCCTTCGGAGTCGTTGGCGGTTATGTCGCTGGCGGTTTTGAACTTTGCGAGTATTTGCGCCAGAGGGGGCGTCCTTTCCTCTTCAGCAGCGCCGTTACACCACCAGATGTCGCAGCATGCATCGCAGCGGTTGAAATCTTGCTTCAAAGTGAGGAACGAGTTCAAAAACTGTGGGAGAACGCTTGCTATTTCCAAAACGGTCTTAAAGGGCTCGGTTTTGACATCGGCAAGACCCAAACCCCGATCACGCCCGTCATGCTTGGGGAGGCAACTTTGGCACAGGAGTTCTCAAGGCGATTGTTTGAAGAGGGCATTTTCGCTCAAGCGATTGGCTACCCGACAGTTCCAAGAGGTGCCGCTCGCATCCGTGTTATGATTTCCGCTGTCCACACCAAAGAGGACTTGGACTTTGCCCTTGAAAAGTTTGCAAAGGTGGGGCGGGAGTTGGGGGTTATAGCGTGAGGCTCAAACATTGCGATGGAGGTGGTTTGCTGTGTCTGAAATTCGCGTTGGACTTATCGGCGCAGGCAGTATCGCTCAAGCCGCTCACATTCCAAACCTCAAATCCCTTGGCGTTCCAATCGTCGCCGTGGCTGACTCAGTTGAAGAAAGAGCAAAGCAAATCGCTGAGCAGCATGGAATCCCGCATGCTTACGGTGACTATCGCCAATTGCTGAGGCGAGAGGATGTTGATGCCGTTGTCATTTCAACCCCGACATCAACTCACTATCCCATCGTCACCGCAGCATTGAAGGCGGGTAAACATGTGCTTTGCGAAAAGCCACCAGCGATGAATGAACGAGAGGCGGAAAAGATGGCTGAGTTGGCAGAACAGCAAAATTTGGTGCTCATGTATGCTCTCCAGAACCGCTACCGAAACGACACGAGAGCGCTTAAGAAGTTGGTTGAGCAGGGCGAACTCGGTGAGGTTTACTACGGGCGTGCCCTTTACATCCGCAGGCGAGGCGCACCCGGAGGCTGGTTTGCGAAGAAGGAACTTTCCGGTGGCGGTCCATTGCTTGACATCGGCGTCCATGTCATTGACCTGACTTGGTGGCTTATGGGTAAGCCCAAACCAATCAGCGCAGCCGGTTTCACCTTCCAAAAAATCGGAGCGAAAGGGTTAAAGTTGGATCGCGGTTGGCAACCAGCCGATGTCCGAGAAAAGCGAGAGCAAGAAGTCGCTTACGATGTTGAAGACTACGCTGGTGGGTTCATTCGCTTTGAAAACGGCGCTGTCTTGCTCTTTGAGGTCAGTTGGCAGATTAATGCGAAAGAGCAATGGGGTATCACTATCAGCGGGACGAAAGGTGGGGCGTCATTGCCGCCTTTGGAACTTTACACTGAAATCCTCGGAGAACAAGCGAATGTCTCCCTCCGCATAGACGAGGGGAATGGCTACCTTGAAGAGATGCGGGAATTCCTTAACTGCATCACCACAGGCAAGAAACCCGTGACCGATGCGTGGGATGGAGTCACAGTGATGAGGATGCTGACGGCTCTTTATCGCTCCGCCGAACAAGGCAAGGAAGTAGCCATTCGCTGAAAACGAAAGCATGAAAGTCAAGTCGCTACCAAAAGGGCGGGGTTTCGTCCCCGCCCAGTTTTCAAACGAGCAAGTCAGTTAGAGGTTGGGAGTTAGAGGCAAGGGGAACTTTCAGGGTTGAAGTCTTCGGGTCTCTCTGCACCTGTGAAGAAGTGCAAGATTGCTTGCTTAATTCGCAGTGAAGCCTTACCATCGCCATAGGGGTTGATAGGGCGTTGCATCGCTTTGTAGGCGTCGCCGTCGGTCAACAATTTGGAAACTTCGGCGACAATTCGTTCCTCATCCGTCCCAATGACTTTTACGACCCCTGCTTCAACAGCCTCGGGTCGCTCCGTTTTTTCCCGAAGCACCAAAACGGGTTTGCCCAAAGTTGGTGCTTCCTCTTGGACGCCTCCACTGTCGGTGACAATCAGGAACGAGTCCCTCATCAGACGAACGAACTCAAAATAGTCTGGCGGTTCGCAAATTTGAATTCGCTCTTGGTTGCCCATCTCACGGTAGACAACCTCGCGAACAATCGGGTTTTTGTGCGCTGGGAACACTATTCGGACATCGGGGAATTCACTGGCAATTCGTTTCAGAGCCCGACATATCCGCTCCATCGGTTCACCCCAATTTTCCCGCCGATGGGCTGTCACCAAAATCGTGCGGGTAGACTCTTTTGGAGGTTCGGGTAACCGCTTCAAAGTCCAGAGCAAAGCGTCAATGACGGTGTTGCCGGTTACGAAGATGTTCCCATCGTTCACGCCCTCACGGAGCAAGTTTAGTTTCGCCCTTTTAGTTGGTGCAAAGTGTAAGTCAGCGACAGCGCCGATGAGTTTGCGGTTCATTTCCTCTGGGAAAGGGGCGAATTTGTCCCCTGTCCTCAACCCTGCTTCAATGTGACCGCATGGGATTTTGTGGTAATAGGCGACCAAAGCGCCAACAAACGCCGTAGTTGTGTCCCCTTGAACCAAAACCAAGTCTGGCTTTTCGTCCCTCAAAACTTTGTCAATACCCTCTACTGCCCGACTTGTTATGTCGGCGAGGGTTTGACCTTCCCGCATTATGTTCAAATCGTAGCGGGGTCTCATCTCAAAAAACCGCAAAAATTGGTCAAGCATCTCTCGGTGCTGTGCGGTGACGGCAATGACGACCTCAAACCGCTCATCGGCGGAAAGGGTGTGGACAACCGGCGCCATTTTGATGGCTTCTGGTCTCGTCCCGAAAATTGGCATAACTTTGATTTTGTGCGGTTCAACCATGTCGTCTGACCTCCCAACTCCAACACTTTCGGCATACAAACAATTTGGCGCAATGAACGAGAGGGTGAAAAGAATCTGCATCACCAAGCGGGTTTCACGATGGCATTCAGCATAAATTTGCAGCAAAACAGAAGGCGAAAAATCTCGCCGCTAAATCGTAGTTCAAGGGACAAAACAGGAGGGTGAAGGAAGATGGAAGTTGAACGCTTGAAACGGTTTCAAGGATGCCTTGTCGGCGTCGCCGTCGGCGATGCGTTGGGGATGCCTGTTGAGGGGAAACTTAGGGAGCAAATCCGAAGTGAGTATGGGGTTTTGAGCGAAATGGTTGACGGTCCCAGACCCGCCGGCAACATCACCGACGACACAATGCAAACCCTTTGCTTGGCTGAAAGCATAGCCGAAATTGGGGAGTTCAACCCCGACGATGCAGCGACGCGGTTGCTCAAGTGGTATCGCACCGACCCGTTTGGAATCGGAAGCCACACTGCGCAAGTGATGATGAGGGTTGATAGGGGTGTTGATTGGAGAGCAGCAGTTGAAGAGGTTGAACAAGCCAACTTCCCTTGGACTGCTGGCAATGGTTCATTGATGCGTTGTTCGCCAATTGCACTCCGTTACTGTCGCGACATCCTCGGTTTGTTAGAATTCAGCCGCAAGTCTTCCATGCTCACCCACGCCAATCCA
>ERZ1669248.1146-NODE-1146-length-10221-cov-16.672634_pt1 | contig 10221 bp, 11 predicted proteins | sample MGYA00579296_ERZ1669248 | MGnify/ENA primary metagenome ERZ1669248 (study PRJEB41166, sample SAMN08046057) | hot springs metagenome | biome: hot spring; feature: neutral hot spring; material: thermophilic sediment; isolation source: thermophilic sediment from...
GTGGGAGTGTGTTTTAAAAATCTGCCTTTAGGTTCGTTTCGGCTCACAGCAGAATCACAGGAGCGGCTTAAAGTGAATTGTAGGAGCGGCGTTAGCCGCGAACCCTTCCCGTTTCGGTTTATTCGCGCCGGACGGCGCTCCTACAGTGAAGCAAAAACCTATCTGTTTCCGAACATACTTCAGCCGTGGTGACAGAACCGTGTTAAAATTTTTGCCTGCCAAATTCGCAACTTTTGGGAAAGGAGACATCTGATAGGAGGGCGAATGTGGATGCGAGTAGTCGTTCAGTTGGAGTGCACAGAATGCAAAGCCCGTAACTACACGACGACCAAAAAGCGTGAGTCCGGTGGGGCACAAAAACGGTTGGAATTGCGCAAATACTGCAAGCACTGCCGCAAACACACTGTCCACCGTGAAACCCGTTAGTCAAGTTCTGTCAAGTGGAGCAAGCAGGAGTGTGAACATGGACGAGAAATTCGGATTTCAGCAACGGTGCAAAATCGCCTTCACGCGTCGTAAGGGATTCCCAATCGCTCCAACAAATCCAGCAGGAAGTCACGCGACCTTCGCATTTCGTCGTCAAGGTTGGGTATTCGCCCTATGTCAAGTCCGACCATGCCACTGAAATTGTGCTTTTTCAGAGCGACGAAAACCCCTTCAAAGTCAATGTTCCCGCGCCCCAAGCCTAAATGCTCGTTGGTTTTCCCGTCGTTATCGGAAAGGTGGACATAGAAAATGCGCTTGCCCAGTTTCTCAACCGAAAGGGGCAAAATCTCCTTTTGAGCGTTCAAGTGACCGGTGTCCAAGACGAAACCCAAATTTTCGTGCCCGACATGGTCAAAGAGACGAAGCGCCGCATCGGTGTTGCTCACCATCTCGCCAACACGGGGCTCAAGGCAGAATTTGAGCCCAGCGTCGGCAGCCTTTTGAGCGAGTGTCCTGAAACTGTCAACCATGACTTGCCACTGCTTCTCCCACGAGAACTGCGGGTCAATTTTAACCTTGAACTGGATGCCGAAATCAATCATCTGCTTGTAGGGGGCTGGACCTTCAAACTCCAACGGCGGCGTGAACGAGTCCGTTTGAATTGTCGTGCAACCGAAAAAGTTTGCGATTTCGCAAGCGAGGTCAAAAAGCGAGAGCGCATGTTGTCGTTTACCCTCATCAAGGCTCACGACATCGGGAAGCACAGGACAGAAGTTGTCAACAATGAGCCCCAAATCGTCGCAAAGGGCTTTGAGTTCGTGGCGGTGCCGGTAAACTTCCCTCAAGTTCTCCTCCCGAACGCCTTCAAGTTCAACATACTTGAAGCCCAAAGCCTTCATGTCCCGCAACGCCTGCAATGTGTTTTCAATTGATGGCGGATAGCCGTATTTGCTGATTGCGTAAAGCCAACAGCACCCGACTTTCACCATCTCCCTTCCCCTCCTTTAAGGCAACCTCGTTTCAAAGTCGCTAAAATTCCCACTGAGAGCATAACACTTTCAGTCGCAGTATGAGCAAGGGGGAAGGATGAAATGGGTGCAGTGAGTTGGCGCGGCGTTTTCCCTGCCGTCCCAACGCAGTTCCGTGAAGACTTTTCGTTGGACATTGAAGGGACACTTAAGCACATTGACATCCTGCTCAACGCCGGCGTTCACGGGCTGATAATGTTGGGCACGGTGGGAGAAAATTGCTCCGTTGAGTTTCACGAGAAAATCGAGTTGCTCAAGGCTGTAGTGGCTCATGTGAACAAGAGAGTGCCAGTGCTGACGGGTGTAGCCGAATACACGACAGCACTCGCTTGCCGTTACGCTGAGGCGGCTCAAGGTGCAGGGGTTGACGGTTTAATGGTTCTGCCAGCGATGGTTTACAAATCAGACAGGCGCGAGACAATCGCTCACTTCCGCACAATAGCAAAGGCGACCAACTTGCCCATCATGGTTTATAACAACCCGCCAACCTACGGCGTTGACATCACTCCAGAAATGTTTGCCGAGATGGCTGATGAACCAAAATTCGTTGCCATCAAGGAGTCCTCTGGTGATGTTCGGCGTTTCACAGATATTGTCAACCTTTGCGGCAACCGATACATCCTCTTTTGTGGTGTTGACGACCTTGTGTTTGAAAGTGTCGCTGCGGGCGCTGTCGGTTGGATTGGTGGTTTGGTCAACGCTTTTCCCGAGGAAGGGATGTTGCTTTGGAATTTGCTTGAAAGGGGCGAATTTGAGAAAGCGCGTAAAGTTTACAGGTGGTTTATGCCGGTGCTTCACTTTGATTCGCATCCAAAACTTGTGCAGTTGATCAAACTGGCTATGGCAGTGAAAGGTTACGGAAGCGAATTCACCCGCCCTCCAAGGCTGGCACTTGAGGGCGAAGAACGCAAATGGGCAATCCAAACGATAAAGCGAGCAATTGAAACCAGCCCGTGCAAAACGAGTTAGCGGGGTGAATGAAAGTGGTGGCAGATTACGGCTTCTCCGACAAAATTCGCTTCATTGACACTCATGCCGGTGGTGAGCCGACAAGGGTCGTGATTGACGGTGGACCGGATTTAGGGAAAGGTAGCATGTTTGAGCGGCGGGAAATTTTCCGCACTAAGTTTGACCATTTCCGTTCAGCAGTGGTGAATGAGCCGAGAGGTTCAGATGTTTTCGTCGGCGCTTTACTTTGCCAGCCGACAGACCAAACCTGCGTCGCTGGCGTCATCTTCTTCAACAATGTAGGTTACTTGGGCATGTGTGGTCATGGGACGATGTGCGTTGCTGTGGCTTTGGGCTACATGGGGAGAATTGGCGCTGGCACTTACAAACTTGAAACCCCTGTGGGCATCGTCACTTTTGAGTATGACGGCGGACACACTGTCACCATCACCAATGTCCCAAGTTACCGTTATGCGAAGGATGTGATTGTGGAAGTTGAAGGTTTCGGAACTGTCAAGGGCGATGTGGCTTGGGGTGGGAATTGGTTCTTCCTCGTTGACGAACATGGGCAGGAACTTGAACTCCGCAATGTTGAGCACTTGACAGAATTTGCTTGGCGCATCAGGCAGGCTCTAAACCGTAAAGGCGTTACCGGCGCTGACGGTGCTGAAATTGACCACATTGAGTTGTTTGGACCGCCTAAAAACCCGCAGGCTAATAGTCGCAATTTTGTCCTCTGTCCCGGCAAAGCCTACGACCGCTCGCCCTGCGGGACGGGAACGAGCGCAAAAATTGCTTGTCTCATCGCTGACGGCAAGTTGAAACCGGGAGAAATTTGGCGTCAAGAGAGCATCGTGGGCAGCATCTTTGAAGCGTGGGGCGAAGTTAAGGGTGACAAGGTCATACCACACCTTCGCGGGACAGCCTATGTGATGGCTGAAGGCACTATCATCCTTCAACCTCAAGACCCGTTCAAGTTCGGGATCAAACCTTGACAAAAGTCAAAAGTAACAACTTCCGCTGGTGTCGCCCTCTTAGGTCGCAAAATTTGCATGTCCCTGACTTATTCATTCCGTCCCTTCCTCCCAACTGCTCAGGTAGCGTTGCTGTTCGGGTGTGAGGGAGTCAATGCGGATGCCCATGCTCGCAAGTTTCAACCGTGCAACCTCCTCGTCAAGTTCTCTTGGGACGGGATGGACATCTTTTGACAGTTCGTGGGAATGTTGAGCGAGGTAAGCAACGCTCAAGGCTTGGTTGGCGAAACTCATGTCCATTACTGCTGCGGGGTGACCTTCGGCAGCAGCCAAGTTGACCAACCGACCTTCAGCGAGCAGGAAAATGCGTTTCCCGTTGGGAAGGGTGAACTCTTCAACTGAGGGTCTAACTTGTCTGACTTTTGTTGCTACTTGCCTTAGTCCCTTGACATCAACTTCAACATCAAAGTGACCGGCGTTGCAAAGGATTGCTCCGTCTTTCATCTTGAGCATGTGCTCAACGGTTATGACTTTCGTGTCGCCCGTTGCTGTCACGAACACATCGCCCTTTTCCGCAGCCTCTGTCATCGGCATAACTTCAAACCCATCCATGACAGCCTCAAGGGCTCTCAACGGATTGACCTCAGTGACAATCACCCGAGCGCCCATGCCTCTCGCCCTCATGGCAATTCCGCGACCGCACCAACCGTAGCCAGCGACGACGACGGTTGAACCAGCCAACAGGAAATTGGTTGCTCGCAAAATTCCGTCAATGGCGCTTTGACCTGTCCCGTAGCGATTGTCAAACAAGAACTTGGTGTAAGCGTCGTTGACGGCAATGATGGGATATGCCAGCACACCTTGCTTTGCCATGCTCCTGAGGCGAATCACTCCCGTTGTGGTTTCCTCCGTCCCACCGCGAACCCTTGACAGTTGTTCTTTTCTCTCTTTGTGGAGCGTTGAGACCAAGTCAGCGCCGTCGTCCATCGTGATGTCCGGCTGCGTGTCCAAGACGGCGTGGATGTGCTTGTAATAGGTCTCAGTGTCCTCGCCCCTGATGGCGAAGACGGGGATTCCGAAGTGCTTGACGAGGGCTGCAGCCACTTCATCTTGGGTGCTCAACGGATTAGATGCGCACAAAGCAACTTGAGCACCACCAGCAACCAAAGTTCGCATCAAGTTCGCTGTCTCCTTCGTCACATGCAGGCAAGCGCCGATGCGAATTCCCTGCAAAGGCTTCTCCCGCTCAAACCTTTCTCGGATTTGCCTTAGAACTGGCATCTGCCAATCTGCCCACTCAATTTGTTTGAGACCGTCGTCCGCCAGAGATTCGTCGCGGATGTGATACTGCATCTTCAACCCTCCTTTTCCAATGCGTCCTCGTATCATCCGAAAGCAACTGCCAAAAGTTCGTCAATAGTTGGTGTTCCCGTCCTTGCTCCCATCTCCCGTAAACAGAAGGAGGCAGCCACCGTGCCGAGCCTTTGACATTCTGACAGGGGTTTGCCCTGCAGGACACCCCAAAGGAAGCCGGCAGCGAACGCGTCGCCGGCACCAGTCGTGTCAACGACATGGGCTTGCTGGCAAGGGGCGAACTGACCCTTACCTTTCCATCCGACCCAACTCCCTGCTTCGCCCAAAGTCACCACGATTGTTTCAACGCCAATTTCCCAAAGTTTCTGGGCTGCAGCATCCAAGTTCTCAGTGCCCATGAGTGTTGCGAGTTCGTCCTTTGTGACGAACAGGATGTTGGTGCGCTTCAAGATGCTTTCCAAAGCAGATAACCCTCGTTTTGAGTAAATCGCCCCTGGCGCGAAACTCAACGAAACATCTGAAGGGAGAGCCAGAACCAATTCCTTCTGGCTTTCAAAAGCCTCATCGCCGACCAAAGACGACAAATGAACCCATTGGGCTTTTGCAGCGTAAGCGAAATCGTCTTCCGTCAACCGCAACGCCAAATTCGCCCCTGGGTTGACATAGAGGGAACGACGACCTTTCAAATCAACGATCCCGATAACTCGCCCTGTGGGCTGCCCCTTGACAATCCTGACCCTTTGGGTTTCCACGCCGACACTTTCAAACTCGTTCAAAATTTTTTGCCCTTCAAAGTCGTCTCCCACAGCGCCGATGAAACCTGCCTTGACACCCCAATGGGCGAGGGCGTAAATCGTGTTTGCGGCACTCCCGCCAGCGGACTCGTGGGAGTCTTCTACGATGCTTTCGCCGTCAATTACGAGTTCCCGAACCTTGAACAGGCAGTCCCAATTCAAAGCGCCGCAACCGACGATTGTCACGCTCTCCACTTTTCATCACCCCAGTTTGGCAGCCTGACCGCGAACTGCTTGTCTGAATCGGCGGTGAATTGGCAGTGCGTTCTGCCAACTTTCCTCTGTCAAGATTTGGTAATGGGCATCCCACTCTCCCATAGGTTTTTGCTCGGCGACCCACCCTTTGACACCTTCTAAACCCTCCCTCGCAAAAACTTCCAACAAGGGCAAAATTGCCCTCAAGTCAAGCGAAGCCACTCCAACCACACCGTAAGGAAGCGCATACTCATTCCCATTGAACACTATCGCCAATCCGCCTCCGTCCCGAACCGTCTGAAGCATGTGGGCGTCAGTGATGCTGTCCCCGACAGCAGCGCATTGGCTGAAACTCAGTTCCGCTTTGTTCAAGAAATTGCGGAGAGCCTCTGTCTTTCTACTGCCCCCCATAACGGTCAAATCAAGGGCAATCCCGATGGGGAACTTAACAAGGTGCTCCCAGAAAAATTCATCAAGCAACCGTCGCAACTGCTCGTCGTCATCGGCTGGGCATTCAAGAATTCTGCTTTGCCAAGTCAGGACGAGGCTGTAACTGTCCTCAGTCATTGCACCTTCAAGGGCATCAAAGTTCACTTCCGTCGCTGCAACCAAATCTGGCGGGATACCCACCTTTTCAGCGATGTTCAAAGCGTGAGGCTTGTAACTGGTGGAGACTATGCAAGGTTGCCAACCTCTCGCCCAAATTGCTTGGACGCATTCCGATGCCCCGTCCACCAGTTTCGCCTTCTCTGAAATCTGACGGATGTGCGTTTCGTTGATCCCGTGAGCGAGCAGGAACGGTAGGATGAGTTTGAGGGTGTCTCCCGGTTCGTAATTCGGTCGCCCCGAAAGAGCGAGCAAGTCATCGTAACGGCTTAGTCTTTCAAACAACCTTCTCCCCTCAGGAATGAGTGCCATTAGTTCGTAGGCGTTATCTTGTGGCGATAGCGGACCTTCAAGGTCAAAGGCGACGAGTAGCATATCCCTCACCTCTTTTCAATCTCTCTGCAAGGAGAGCCTCCACATCCTCTGTCAAGTCCACCCCGCTCGCCGACGGGTTGCCCTCCCAGAAAACCGTTCTGCCGCGCAAACTCAATTTCCCTTCGGCAAAGTGCTTGAGGGTCAAATGGATGAGAGGCACTTCGCGAGCCAGTTGGCGACTTCTGATTTCGGCAAAAAGAGGCTCACCCTCTCCTTCCGCTCGGATGATTTCCTCCAACGGTTGAGATTTCAGTTTCCGTTCCATCGCTTCCCACAAAGGCATCATGTCGGGTGTTCGGATGGGAACTCGGCAGTAGGTGACTGGCGGACCTGAGTCCAATTCGGGGGTAACGATGTGAATTTGAGCGCCGGCAAAATCCGCCCGCTGCCGAATCAACTCCCACATGACATCTTGCCATGCGCCTTTCGGTCCGCCGGGAAGCGCTGGGTGAAGGTTCAAAAGGGTGTATGCGTTGCAAAACTCGTCGCTGATGATGAGCATGTAACCTGCGAGAAGCGAGAACGGGACTCTTGAGAGAAAAGGCTCAATTCGCTTGACAACCTCGTCGTGGTATCTCCTTCGCCACTCTTTCATCGCCTCCTCATCGCCCGATTTCCCCTTGCGCCAAAGTTCTGGCAAAAATCGGCGTGAGGAAAAAGCGACCAAAGGTAACCCAACTTTCGCCACATAGTCTAAGAAGGCGTCGCTTTGTGGGGCATCGCCTTTTTCGCGATTGCAAAAGACGAATGCGATTTCAATGGGCAAGAACCCGTCTGAGATTGCCTTGAGCGTCTCCTCAAGCAACCACAACGCTGCTTCGTCTCTTCCCGTTGAAAACCAACCGATCGGAAAAGCCATATTCTGTCAACCCCTTTTGAACCCGATACCGAAAGAGAGTTGAACTCAAGCGCTTTCATATTTTGCCGCAAGAAACGAAGTCACAATTGAAAGTAGGGCGCAGTCGGACATTGTGCCGACAAAATCGGTCGGCACGGGATAAACCCGTGCCCTACTAAAATGTTTGCGCCGTCACGGGTTCACGAGAAAGCGTTTGTGCAGTCCCTGAGGTGATGAGGATGTCCTCTCAAAGCAAACCAGTGATTGTTATCGGTGGCGGGTTGGCTGGATGTGAAGCGGCTTGGCAAATAGCACAATTGGGTGTGCCCGTCTTGCTTTACGAGATGAGACCGAAAATCATGACGCCCGCCCATAAAACTGACAAACTCGCAGAACTCGTTTGCAGTAACAGCCTGAGGAGCGATTTGATTGACAAACCTGCAGGTTTGTTGAAAGAGGAGATGAGGCGGCTTGGTTCTCTAATTATCCGCTGTGCCGATCAAGCAGCATTGCCCGGCGGAGGGGCATTGACAGTTGATCGCGAGAAATTTGCTGCTCTGGTCACGGAAGCCATTGAGAACCATCCACTCATCAGCGTTGTGAGAGAAGTGGTCACGAAAATCCCTGAGGCGCAACCCGTCATAATTGCCACTGGTCCGCTAACCCACGATTCCCTCGCAGAAGAAATTCGCCAACTTGTCGGCTCTGATTTCCTTTACTTTTACGATGCGGTTTCACCGATTGTGGACGCCGAGACAATTGACTACAGCAAATGTTTTTGGGGCTCTCGCTATCAAGATGAGCCAGCCTATTTGAATTGCCCAATGACCGAGGACGAATACCGAAGGTTTTGGGAGGAGTTGGTCAACGCCGAGCGGCACGAACCCCACGAGTTTGAAAAAGCCATCTTTTTTGAAGGTTGTTTGCCCATAGAGGAGATGGCAAGGCGTGGCTATTTGACTTTGGCATACGGACCTTTGCGACCAACAGGTTTAATTGACCCGCGCACCAATAAGCGTCCCTTTGCTGTCGTGCAATTGCGTCCTGAAAACGCAGAAATGACGATGTTCAACTTGGTGGGATTCCAGACGAGTTTAAAGTGGAGCGAACAAAAGCGTGTCTTCAGGCTTATCCCTGGGCTTGAAAACGCAGAGTTCCTCCGCTACGGCTACATCCACAGGAACACTTACATCAACTCGCCCATCGCTCTGAGACCCACTTATCAATTCAAAGGGCGCGATGACTTGTTTTTCGCAGGTCAGTTGACAGGGGTTGAGGGCTACATTGAATCTGCTGCTTCAGGTCTCGTAGCGGGGATCAACGCAGCGAGGCTTGTTCGGGGCGAGCCACCTTTGGTCTTCCCCGTTGAAACCGCAATTGGAGCGTTAGCCCGCTATATCACAACGGCTGACCCCAAGCATTTCGCACCAATGAACATCAATTTCGGGCTACTGCCCCCTTTGGAGCGGAAGGCGAGGTCAAAAGAATTGCGCCATCGCTTGATGGTCGCCCGCGCCCTGGAAAAACTTGAAGAGTTCATCGCCCAACACAAGTTGTATCGTGGAAAGGGGAAATACGAAGGACAGTTATGACGGGCAAACAGACATGAAGTGACGCAGCGGGAAAGCAAGCGGTCAGCACATGTTGAGCACCCCGACCTCTAAGGCAACGGGAGTTGATTCAAGATGTTGGAGTAACGGAAACCCAGCCCACCACCAAAAACGGTTAATGCCAGTATCGCCGCAATTGCCACTAAGGAAAGCAAAAACAAATACTCCATCGTTGTCTGCCCGCGACGCATGTCAGTCACCTCTTGACTTGTGTTTGCTTAATTATAGCACAAAATGCCCTGAGGCATAGGGTTTGCGGTCATGGGGCTTTTGGAGTTTGTTCGGGGAATTCGCCCTTTAGGTTCGTTCCGGCTCACAACGGCGTTGTGGAACGGTCGTAAGCCGCGAACTTTTCATTGACAGTTCATTCGCGCCTTACGGCGCTCCTACAATGCGAATGGAAGCCATCAAAACCTTGTGGGAGTGGCGTTAGCAGCGAATTTTTGTCCACACCCACCCTTCAAGTTCGTGCTGGCGCCCCTTCTGCTGGGTTTGCGAATATCGTTAGGGTTTTGCAACGGTGTGATATTGTCTCATCTCGTGAAAAAGCCCTGCCCCACCTATCATCAGCGGGGCAGGGTTAAATTGAATTTTCGTGGCGAGTTCTCACGGTCTGCGTCCATACTTGGCTTCAAACTCTTCTGGTGAGAGGACATAGTAGTCTCGGTTCATCTCAATGAACTGCTTCCACTGGTCAGGCACATCGTCTTCAAAAAAGATAGCGTTCACGGGACAAACGGGTTCGCAGGCGCCGCAGTCAATGCACTCGTCAGGGTTGATGTAAAGCATGATTTCGCCCTGATCCTCATCCTCACGCGGGTGGATGCAGTCCACAGGGCACGCTTCCACGCATGCACGGTCTTTAACATTGATGCATGGTTCGCAAATGATGTAAGCCATAGCCTCCAACCTCCTTTCAGCGATTATTCACGCCCATAATTTAGCCACTTCAGCGGGAGTTGTCATTGAGCGTCATCAAAAGCCAATTCAGCCGGAGGATGTTCGGAAAGCGAACTGGGGAGGGCGGGGCTAATAGCGAGCCAAAACTTTCGGCAAATCGTGAGATGGGCAGGTCGGGAAAAACTTAGGCTCACCAGGAGGTTCGCCCTCCCA
>ERZ1669248.1147-NODE-1147-length-10221-cov-5.772870_pt1 | contig 10221 bp, 13 predicted proteins | sample MGYA00579296_ERZ1669248 | MGnify/ENA primary metagenome ERZ1669248 (study PRJEB41166, sample SAMN08046057) | hot springs metagenome | biome: hot spring; feature: neutral hot spring; material: thermophilic sediment; isolation source: thermophilic sediment from...
CACCTCTCAACACAATAAACGACTGAACCACCACGAGGCCCAGGGTGTACAGCAAAGTGTTGTCGGGCTGCAGGTCGGGGCTGATACTGTGGAATAGCACCTGGAAGCGCAGAAGCCTGTGGATAAGCCAGGTAAGCAAGACCCCGAGAGCATACCCAGACACGAACAAAGCTATTAGGGATGCTGCGGCCATCAACCTCACCCTCCTCGTATCAAGCACCACCTCGAGAATCGTGTGCAGGACTTTCCTTTTCGCCTTCAAGTAGTATGACATCGTCTCGACCAGTACAGCCGTCGAGAGTATCAAGGAGCCGGCTATCCCGAGGAGACTCGTCTCCCTACTCAGGTTGACTACGTCGCCGAAACCCTTGATCGACACGACTCCTTTGAACCCCCCTCTCTGCGACTCGAACAGGGAGACGAGCCAGCTCGGTATGCTTACCTTGAGCCCGTAACCCACGCTGGTGTTGCCCGCGACGGCCTCCAATAGCCTGGTCGCCTGCTCGTCTAGGCTACTACACGTCAAGACGCTGTACTCGCCTACGCCTATGCCCCTTAGAAGCCTGGCTGTATCAAGGCTCGTCAAGACCTCGTCGTCAAGTAGCGTCCCTGATTCGAAAACGCCGGAGACCTCGACTGCTACAGCTTTGTTGTTCAAAACCCCTCTCAGTAGGAGTAGTTCCCCGGGAGAGACACCCAGCTTGCTCGAGACCCGGGCGCCAACCACGGCGTTGAACCCGTCTACTCTCAGCTCTCCGACAACCTTGCCTGCGCCAATTACCTGTTGGACCTTGTCTGGTGGTACACCCCGGACTACCACGGGCTTCGCGTCGTTGATCAGCGCGGGAGCTAAGACGACAGGGACGCATCTCCCGCCAGTACTGTTGACTACGTAGTCTGCTAAGCGACTCGGTAGTAGACCGGTCACCACGAAGCTGTACCTGTTATAGACCAGTAGGTCACTGCCCCCTCTAGCGACCTCTAGTGGCGCTAGTACAATGTCCCCCGCTATGCTTATGGCGACCATGCTGAAAGAGACGACGACTGCTAGTACCGCTGCCGAAGCGAAGTAGTCTTTGTCGAAGAAGAGTTTCAATAAGACGTTCACTCGTACACCCTCCTCGTCACCCTCCTGGCTATGAACGTGTGGGGTAGTAGAGCGATGGCTGCTATCAAAGCGTAAGAGCGCGCGAAGCCGACTAAGTTTATGTACGGACTTACAACGATCGGGGCCTTCAGGAGGTATTTTGCTACAACGGTGAGAGTATGCGACAGAACTATAGAGAGGCTAAAACCGAGGAGTGCACCGGTCACGGCCGTGACCGCGATCGAGAGGAGAAGACCGGCGGCTACGGACCCTCTCCCGCCTCCCAGCTCCCTAATCACTAGTGCCGTGTTCGCTAAGTCGTCCTCTCTTTTCAAGCCGAGCAAGAGGGAGCCCAGGAGGAGTACGGCTAGAGCAAAGTAGACGAGCACTTCTCCCACGTTCTCGAACTCGCGCACTACACTAGAGGAAGCTGCCGACAAGGGGTGCAGGCTCTCGTCGCACCCCGAGACAGGTTTCAACGCCGGCGCCTCTCCAGGGAAGGAGCCCGTGATGACGACGCTGGTTTTCACCGGGCCGATCTTGACCTCGGCTTGGAGGCGGGTGGGTGGCTCGCTCCCGTACTGGAGTAGTTTTAACAGCCCCGTAGAAGCCAGCATCTCGACGCCTCCACGGGGCCCCTCGGCTACGGAGGGGCAGTAGACTACTAGGGGGATCTCGCTCTCGTTCGCGAGTAACACGCCAACGCTAGCCGGTTGCGCCGGCGGGGCGTTCACTATAGAGCTTAGACCGCTGACGATGACTACGACGGGTGTGAAGAACAGCTGTATCATGAAAATTATGCTAGACACGAGCACTGTAAACAGAAGGAGTTCGCCGAGGCAACACCTCGTGAAAGCCGCTATAAGGGGCACCTTCATCGGTTCTCCTCCAACTTAGTGCGGGGGGTGGGATTTGAACCCACGCAGGCCTACACCAGCGGATCTCCCCTGGGCTACTTGAGTCCGCCCCCTTTGGCCTGGCTCGGGCACCCCCGCACCGTAGATATAAATAGGTGTACAAGGGGTTTTAACCTAGACTTTGCCGACTCCAACCGCGCGTGGTCTGTGTAGGCCGTCTAGTCGGGATGTGCGGACTAAGCTTTATTAATCTAGTTAAGGTTCTCGTATACTCTAGGGTGCTACTTAAATGCCTCTGAGACCGGCGAGGTGCTACACGCACTTCAGCGGGCCGCCGTACACTAGGAAGGAGTACATACCAGGCGTCCCCCAGCCCAAGATAACGAAGTTCGAGATGGGGAACCCGAAAGGCGATTACCAGTACGTGCTGAAGCTGGTGGCGGAGGAGGCCGGGCAGATCAGGCACAACGCTCTCGAGGCCGCGCGTGTTATGATCAACAAGAGGATGAGTATCGTGGCGGGCGACGTCAACTACTACCTGAAAGTGAAGAAGTACCCCCACCACGTTATCAGGGAGAACAAGATGATGGCGTTTGCCGGTGCTGACAGGTTGCAGGACGGTATGAGGCTGTCCTTTGGCAAACCCATCGGATTGGCCGCCAGGGTCAGCCCCGGCGACGTGATCGTGGAGCTCTACGTGAAGAAGGAGCACTTGGACGAAGCCAAGAAGTCTATGAAGATAGCGGCGTCTAAGCTACCTCTGCCGGCAAGGGTGGTCATAGAGCCTATCCAGGCAGATGTTGGGCAGTAGCAGCTGCGCTGTCAAGAGCCGTTTTCAGTCCGAAAGGTTAGTACCTTGAAATGCGACACCTACATTGTTGAGGAGAGCCTATTAGTAGAGGAGCTATCTTCGATACCTGTCTCGAGGCCCAGGGTTCTCTTACAGGCCCCCGACGGACTAAAGAAGCTGTACGACTGTCTAGGGGGCCTCCTAAGGAAGGTAAGGGACGTCGAGGTCTACTACTCGGCGTCGCCCTCGTTCGGTGCGTGCGACATCCCGCTGGAAGAGGCAGCCCTCCTGAGACCCGACTTAGTGGTCCACGTCGGGCACGCCGAGTACCCCCTCGCCGAGGTCGAGCCCCCCTTGAGGGTCGTGTACGTCCCCGTCTACTACGACGTGACACCCCGCGCCGAGTCCTTACTGGAGATAGAGGGTTCGCTGAGTTCTAGGTCTTGGAGGAGGGTGGCCGTGGTCAGCCCTTTAACGGAGCGCCTTGTGGCTAAGAGGGTCGCAGATTACCTGTCCAGCAGGGGTTTCGACGTTAGAGAGGCCGAGGATAGACCTATACTCGGGTGCGACTACCGCTCTGTAATAGCACTGGCGGGCTCGGTGGACGGGTTCCTACTAGTCTCTGGGGGGCTCTTCCACGCGTTGGGCGCGGCCCTATATACCGACAACTTGCTGGCCTACGACCCCTACAGGGGGAAGGTCTGGGATCCATCAGTAGAAGCACGCAAGTTGATCAGGGAGAGGGTTTACACGGTAGTCAAACTCCGCAACCAGGCCTTGAGGAGAGCAGTAGTGGTCGCCGGCGCGAGGCCGGGACAGTTCAGGCCTAGTGTACTAAACATGGTCGCCAAGCTGTTGGAGAAGATTGGGGTCGAGTACGTCGTGACGACCGTCTCCTACCTAACCTTGGACAGGCTCCTCACTATAGACGAGACGTTCAGGCCCGACTTCATAGTCGTCACGAGCTGTCCTAGGCTGCCCCTCGACGACTTCCACGACTTCCACAAGCCGGTCCTCACACCAGGAGAGCTCGCCATGCTTGTTTGGGGGGTTGAAAAGTACGTCTTCCCGTGGTAGTTTAGACAAGAAGGGCCTCGAAATAGCCCTCTCCAAACTACCTCGTTACCCACATCCAAGGAGAGAGCTGGAGCAGTACGAGACGTCGCCGGACGTCGCTGCGGCTGTTCTCTGGGACGCGTACATGATGGGGGATATTGAGGACTCCGTCGTCCTGGAGCTGGGGTGTGGTACTGGCAGGTTCGTGTTCGGGGCGCTGATGCTGGGGGCCAGGCTCGGTATATGTCTTGACATAGACGAGGGGGTGCTGGAATACGCGAGGGAGGCCCACTGCCGCCACAGCCGGCAGCTCTGTAGGAGGGTCGTCTACATGGTCGCCGACGCCCTCTACAACCCTGTCGTAAGCGTTGACACGGTCTTAATGAACCCGCCTTTCGGCGTGTACGAGAGCAACCGGGGGCTTGACATGGGCTTCCTGAGCTCGGCACTAGACGTCGCGAGCAGCATCTACTCGATCCACAAGTACACGGAGAAGGCCGTTGAGCTAGTTAAGACGCGTGCTGCTGAAAAGGGTTTCGGAGTCGTTAAAATAGGCTTTCTGGAATTAAAAATACCGATGATGTTCGAGACCCACCGTAGGAGGGTGCACAGGTTCAAGGCGTTCTACGTCGTGCTAAAGAGGGGTCTGGGTTGAGTAGCGACAAGGTCACACCGGGCGATGTCTTGGGGGTCCTAGAGGAGTTCATAGCGGGTAGCGGCGTGTACGAGGATGCTAGTGGGAGGCTCAGGAGCAGCGTCGTAGGCGTGGTTTTCGCGGATAAGTTGAGGAAGTCCGTGAGCGTAAAACCCGCTGTCGCCAAGACTCTCGTACCACGCGTGGGCGACATAGTAGAGGGTGTAGTAGTACACATGAACGACGACCTAGCATTTGTGCGAATTTACTGGATCGAAGACAAAAGGTCTGTAAAGCCTGTAAGTATGACTGGAGTCATACACGTCTCCCAGGCCAGCCAAACATACGTGGAGACCATGTTCGACATTGTCAGGGTCAGCGACGTGGTCAAAGCCAAGGTGATAGGTGGGAAAGGGGTTTTCCAGCTATCCATCAAGGAGCCGCAGCTGGGCGTGGTGTACGCGAGGTGTAACTACTGCGGAGGCGAGCTAGTGTACGAGGGCGGCAGGCTGGTCTGCAGCGTGTGCGGGCAGGTTAACAAGAGGAAGGTGAGCACGAACTACGTACTCGTGAAGGTGCAGTGATGCCTCTCGTCAAAAGAGTTTTTAGAGTGAGGTGTATCAGCGAGCCCTGCGAGAAGATAGCTGAGAGGATAAGCGAGCACGTAGCTCTTGTAGGCGAATACACTATAACAATCCACGACAACTGGATATCGATAGAGTTCCACGGATACGAGTCGGAGATCAAGAGGGCGTGGGCCAGGATCAAGAGCCTGTTAGCCGGGTTACCCAAGGCTGGTAGAGGGGGGTCCTCCTTCGAGCTTAACGCTTTGTTCAGGGACCTCGGCTCGACCTTCCCGCCCCGTGTTTTAGTAGAGGTGTTGAGGAGGAGGGGGTTCACGGCCGCTCTAGACAAGGACAGCAACAGGGTAATAACTAACGCGGGCAAAGAGGTGGTCTACGAGCTGTCCAAGAGGATAATAGAACTAGCCAAGAGAATGCCCGGCAACGTGAGAGGGCTGTCGACGAAGTACTACCTGTTAACTATAGGCGCTCTAACAGGGGCCCCCCTGGAGGAGATCCTGGAGAGGGCTCTCGCGTTCTCGCACCTGAGGAGGGATGAAGAGGGGTCTATCGTCTTGAATATCGAGTGGGTCCAGGGTGTAGATGAATTTTTAAAAAAGGTAAAGCATAGTACTGGCTAGCCAGCGAGCAACCGGTGGTTTCACCGATGGAAGTGAGAATTCTCAAGAGGGAGGGGAACGAGCTGGTGATAGAGATCCAGGGAGAGGACCATACAATTGGAAACCTGCTAGCAAAAGAGGCTCTCCTAGACCCGAGAGTGGAGTACAGCGCGTACAGGATTCCGCACCCGCTCCAAGAGAGAATGGAGCTAACAATAGTCACGAAGCAGGGCGAAGACCCCCTCAAGGTCCTCGTAGAGATAATAGACAAGCTAGTCGGCGACATAAGAGCTTTCAGGAGCCTGGTAGAGGAGAAGCTATGAAGAGGGAGTCGAGGGTACTAGCTGTAGCGTTACTCGACGACATCATAGTACTGGCAGTATACAGGGGAAATTTTTAGAAGAGATGAAAATAGTCCAGGCCCTCGATAGGCTGTTCAGCCTGCGAGAAGCCGTTAGAAGCCTGTCCACTTTCAACGAGCTGTCGATAGTAGTGAACTGCGAAGGCTCGAAGTACGACCACGCCTGGCTGGGGTTGAGGGTCGTAGAGGGCTCCCAGTACCTACCGTTAAGGGAGAAGTACTGTAGCTTTATAAGACTCGCCTCCAGTCTTGTCAAGTATATAAGTCTGGGTGGTGTAGAGGCTCTAGAGTCGGTTGTCTGCGGCGAGACGCCATGCCACGGTTTTGCCCTCGTTGCGGGGGTCTAATGAAGCCTGTGAATGAGGGCGGGACATACTACCTAGTGTGCTCTAGGTGTGGTTACAAGGTCAAGGCTACAGAGCGAGACCTGGCCCTCTACGGGTTGAAGGTGAAAATCGAGCACTCGGAGAAGGAGAAGACGCTCGTGCTGAAAGACAGCAGCGAGGCTAACCTGCCTATAACCAGGGAGGTGACTTGCCCGAAGTGCGGTTACCACGAGGCGTACTACTGGTTCGTCCAGACGAGAGCTGCCGACGAGCCTCCGACGAGGTTTTACAAGTGCAGGAGATGCGGGCACGTCTGGAGGGAGTACGAGTAGACGGCTGGGCGGGTTGCTGGGTGCTCCTACTAGGCCCCCAAGGTTTAATTCCTCTGGAGCCTAACTAGTTGCATAGAGCGGGTGGTCACTGCTTGAGGCTCAAGTTCTCGAACGCGGCGATATGGAAGTACGTAGTTTCTTCTATTGCCAAGATCATCGAGGAGGGCGTCTTCAAGGCCGACGCCGGTGGTCTAAGGATGAGGGCTCTAGACTCGTCTAATACCGCCCTAATAGACCTAGTAATCCCGAAGGAGTCGTTCGCCGAGTACGAGGTCGGCGGGGAGGAGAGGTTCGGCGTCAACTTCGAGGACTTCTCTAAAATACTCAAACTAGCCTCGAAGGGGGACGAGCTCGCACTGGAGACTTTCGAAGGCGGTAGGCTAGGTGTGACGTTCCACGGTCACGGGACGAGGACGTTCATCTTACCCAATATCGAGGTGTCGACCGTCGAGGAATTATCCGAGATAGAGCTCGAGTTCCCGGTAACCGCTAGAATCCAGCCGGCTATCTTTGCGGACGTGTTGAAAGAGCTGGAGGTCGTCGGCGACGTGGTCACGCTGGAGTCCGAGGCGGGCTCTAGCAAGCTGGTACTCTCCTCGTCTAGCGACGTAGCCGAGGCAAAGATCGAGCTATCGCTCGAAGACGGGTCCCTCCTCGAGTACGCCGCCAGCGCTGACGCAAAAGCGAGCTACAGCATAGAGTACTTGGTAGAGATCTCGAGGATCTCGCCGGTAGCAGAGGGCCTTACTCTCAGTTACGGGCCTAACATGCCCATGAGACTCGTATTCGACATCTCGCAGGGCGGAAGGCTAACGTTCTATGTATCGCCGCGAGTCGAATAAGCATTTTCTCCGGAGAGTGCTCAGGCTATACTATAGTAGAAGGCCTCTTGTAGAGCCGCCTAACCTCCATATGAGAGAGATAGCTCTCGTAGACCTCGAGAGCGAGGCTTACGTGAGACACCTGAGCTTCCCCTCGATGGCCCAGCTGTACCACTTCATTCTGGACCAGAAGACGCCGCTACACCTGTACTACTCGTCAGCAGTCTACGAAGACCCCTCCGCCGAGAACATGAGTATGAAGGGCTGGAAGGGCTCGGAGCTCATATTCGACATAGACGTGGACCACCTCCCCGGGTGCGAACTCAAGTTGAAAGTGTGCGTCGAAGACAACAGCGTTCTCGGTGAACACGCCGAGAAGTGCCCCTCCGGCTCTGAGCCCGTCGAGGTGAGCGTTATAGAGCCCGAGTGCTTTAGGAAAGGGCTTAGTGAAGCCTTCAAGCTACGCGAGATCCTTGAAGACGACTTCGGGTTCAGAGACGTCAAGGTCTACTTCTCGGGGCATAGGGGGTTCCACGTGAGAGTCTCCGACGACCTCGCGCTAGACCTAACGAGGGAGGCGAGAGCCTCCATAGCTGACTACGTCTCCTGCGAAAACATGGACGTCTCGCGCCTCTTCCCATCGGATACCTCTAGTAGAGCTGGGTTTGTGTACTTTGGTGAAAGCGAGGCGGGGTTCAGGAAAAGGGTTCTAAAACTCGCGCTCGAGATGGGTCTAGCCGAGAAGGTGGTAGCCGCAGAGGGCTTCAGGAGCCCTCCTAGACACGGCGAGAAGGGCGTGTTGTACAGGCTGCCCGGCGAGTACCTTAGTAACCTACTGAGCGAATTGTGCGTTAAGGTCGACAAGGTCGTCACAATGGACATCACGCGCCTGTCTAGGTTCGAGGGCGGCATAAATGGTAAAGCGGGCCTCAAGGTGGCGGAGTTCAAAGAGGCCGAGCCCTTTAGTTTCACCGACCTGTTCGCATGGTCGGGGAGAGTAGTGGTGAGCCCTCTCATAGATTTCGCTGGCTTCAGGGTATTCGACCAGAAGCTAAACCTGAAGAGGGGGGTCAGGCTGGAGCTGGAGGCTCCCTACGCCATATATTTAATTCTCAAGAAGCTAGCAAATTACGTGGGCGATAAAGGAGTGGAGCCTCTGGTATGAGCAGTCCGCTAACTAGGCTAATACGCGAGGAGATATGGTCTGCCAAGCTCCTGTCAATCCAAGACGTCAAGTTGCAAGACGTCCAGTCGGGTCTGGAGAGCGGCCTTCAGGCAGGCATAGGTTCTAGTAGAGAGGAGAGAGAGCTCTTCCTAAAGATACTAAGCCGAGTTGTCGAAGACGCGCATACTCTGGCCGAGTTCAGGCTGCTGAAGGCGTCTCTCGGCGTTGAGCCCCCTACTGATAGCGTAGACGGGTACGTGCTCAGGCTTGTGTGGCGCATGAAGAAGTTCCTCGCCCTACTCTACTCTGGTTCCTCAGTACCGCACGGGAGGAGGTTGCTCGCGTACTTCAAGTCCAGTTGTGGCAGGTACAGGAGAGGTGATGCCGTTTTACTAGAGGTCGAAAAGGCGCTGCCCTTCTACTTGGAGGACTGTGTTGAGCTAGTCGAGAGACCGATCTACTCGTATTTACAGCTAAGAGGGCAGGTACTGCAAACTAACAGCTAAGGCGATCAAGGACACGACAGCCAGCAAGCTGACCATTACGTAGAAGTTGATCTCTAGCCTCCTCTCCTCTGTTATCCTCTTGAAACCCTTTGGTCTAATAGACTCCGTGAAATGCGGGGCTATCGCCCCTACCACGATTAGGAACGCTATGAGGGTTGTGTAGAGCAGTGTGTACCCTATAGCGCTCAACCCGTACGAGGCGAGCTGTGAACCATAAGTCAGGACGAGGTAGGGCCAGTTCGGCACAACCACTATGATCGCTACGATCGACAAGACCACGAATAACGACAGGGCCTTGTCGGCCACGTAGTCGTAGTCGAACTCGTAGGCCAGGTCCTCTTTAAACCTCTTCGTCTTTCTCGACAAGCCTCCTCCCTACGTGTTTAGGTTTTAAATTTAGGTCTCAACTAATAAACACAGCTCTGAAGGTGCTTACTATGAAGGTCAAGAATGTAGTCCCCGGCGTTGCTCTCCTCGCACTAAGCCTGGTCTCCTACTTTGTTCTCGGGTTTTACGCCTTGAAGTACGGTCTCCCAAGCGACATTTCATGGTTTCACATATACGTCGTAAAGTATGCTGGGTACCCACTCGACAGGGGTCTCTCCGTTGTGGCACCCGTCGATCTGAGGTACTACGACACGCTAGGGGACCTTTTAATCAGGGTGCTGGCCCGGAGCTCTGTAGACGTAGTGCCCCTGGTAGCGGGGGCTTTAACGCTGGTCCTTGTAGTCGCTCTCTCGTATTTCTGGTCCAGGGATCTGCTGGCGGCGGGTCTCGCGGCTCTCCTCGTCGCGACGACTCCAGGCTTCGTGTACTGGTTTAAACTGGGGATGTTCGGTCCTTGGAACATGGTCCCGCTCACTCTGCTGGGCGCCCTACTCCTATTCGCCGCCTCGGGCACGGGAAGCCGCTTGGTTGGCGTGTTAGCGGGAGCAGTCTTGGCGTTATCGTGGCTGTTGAATGGTAGCGCATGGGTAGTGGTGGCATCGTACGGCATCGCCGCCAGCATCCTCGTGACGGCTGGTAAAATGGGGTGGAGAGAGCTCGTGCCAGCCCGCGTTATACTGCTCGTGTTCTTTGTAGCGGTCTTGCTCGGCTACAGG
>ERZ1669248.1153-NODE-1153-length-10176-cov-15.888549_pt1 | contig 10176 bp, 7 predicted proteins | sample MGYA00579296_ERZ1669248 | MGnify/ENA primary metagenome ERZ1669248 (study PRJEB41166, sample SAMN08046057) | hot springs metagenome | biome: hot spring; feature: neutral hot spring; material: thermophilic sediment; isolation source: thermophilic sediment from...
AGGTGGGATAAATTTGGGCTCACCAGGAGGTTCGCCCTCCCACTTAGATTGCCCACTAATGAATTGGTGGGCTACGATGTAGCGTCGGGGCTTTTCTCCGACGATTAGCGCCCCAAACCGTAGGGGCGGATGAAATCCGTCCGAAGAATTTTCGGGCAGGCTTTGCCTGCCCCTACATTCTTTGTCAAAGTAGCCCAGCATTTCAATGCTGGGAAGGTAGAGCCCCTCTCATGTTGGAGTTTCTTGCGGAAGCGAATGGGCAAAAAGCCTTACATCCATTTAACCGCTGGCATTAAGGTCAGCGTCGCCCACAATGCCAATCTCGCTGCTGTTGACCAGTCACGATACAGTTCCTTTTGCCAAGAAGGTTTTCGCTCATCCTTTTCGTGCTTTCGTTTCACTGCCTCAATCCAAACAACAATGGCTGTCAAGCCAAGAGCCGTCAACTCAAGGAGAGGCAAGGAGGGTAGGTGAGAGGTAGTCAAGTGAATGAGCCGTTCTGCGAATATGCCGACTATCCCGTATCCGAAAAGGTGGTCAGCAAGTCCAGAAAGCCTTCGCGGGAGCAGATATGGCGACCAAACCACGACGGTAACGAAAGAGACCCAGATGAGCGCCCCGCCTAACGAGGGATTTCGCATGCATTGAGCAACTAATTCACCGAGCAATCGCTCCATCTAAAAGCACCTCCCTCATTTGCATTGCCACTGACATTTTAACCACTTCAAGGTGGTAAGGCAAGGGCTACCCCTTGCCCGAATGTATCCTTTCAACTCGTCCGTTCACTTCTGTCATCCTTTGCGTCAGCAGTTCCCAAGGTTCATCGTTCTCCTTGACAAGCCCGTAGTTACTGTTTTCACCGTCAAACCGACCTTGAGCGGGTTGGTCGCTCCATTGAAACCAGTGGTAACCGACGCAATAAGGCAACTTCATCAATGCAGTCACAAACTTTTCAAAATTGTCGGCACGGTCTTTTTGAGTAGCAACTGGTTGACCTGCCCCTCTCGTGTTTGGCAAACCGCTGTCCATCGCCTTGAAAGAGAACTCGGTGATCATCACAGGCTTGCCGGTTATTCGGTGCAGTTCTTCTAAGATTTTGGTCGGGGGCTCAAAGCCATACCAGTTGAACGAAACGACATCAACAAACTCGCCCATACTCTCAACGACCGGACGGGGCGCGTAGCCTGCAAACCTAACCCCCAAAATCAAATGGTTCGGGTCGTGCTTTCTAATCGCATCCCTACAGGCGCGGAAATATTCGCGGGCGATAATTCGCAAAAAGTCAATTCGGTCAGAAAGTCGCCGTTTCTCAATTTCGCCGGAAGTTGCAGGGGGGAGTTCCTTCAATCTCGTCAGTTCGTCCCAGTCAACCAATTTCAAACCCCAAGCGCTGTTGAATGCCTCAATAGTGGAATAGCGTTTTCGGAGAAAGTCAATCGCTGCTTTCTTCCCCGGCGATTCTGGCGGGAACAAAAGCAAGTAATCGTCCAGTAAATGACGGGGTGAGCGCCAATCGGGTCCCCAACGCAGTTCGTTGTCGGTAAAGTAACCAACTAACAGTCGGTCACTTTTTCTCGGTGCGCATTCTTTCGCTGCGATGTTGTCAAGTATCTGTGGAAACTTCGGGTCAAAGACATCGGGGAAAGTTCCGCGAACCCAATCAGCACCTGCGCGAGCGCCCATGTTCAAAATGAGGGTGTATGGCATCAAACGGAAGAGAGACGCTGACGACCATGCGCCGATAGTGTTGAAACCCCACCTTCTCAACCTATCCACAGTAGCCTTTGCCCATCTCTCCTCGCTCCCGTATTTCGCCAAGACATTGCGGTGGTAAGGCGAATAGCCTAATGCTGGGCAATGGTCGCCCTGAAAACTGACATGGTTGACGCCTTTTGAAATGAACGGGTGACCGTCAGGGTCAACAAACCACCAAACCCCACCAATTTGCTCCGTCCTGAAGAAACCCGTCGCTTTCACCTTCATCGCAGTCCAGCCCCCATACTTGCAAAACTTTTGAGTCCCAGCAATTGCACCGACACTGCTGAATAGCATCCCGAATTTCACAAACTCCCTTCTCGTCATTGCACTCCATCACTCCCCCTGTCATTTGCCTTTAGAGATTCTCACAACTTCCGACGCACAAGTCATTTTGCCGTTATGCCTTGCTCCCTTAAAGGCTTCCGTCCAACCCTCGGAAATCAAAAGGCTTTCAATAATGGCAGCCACTCTTTACTCAAAGGATTGTTGGTGGCTATTGACCTTGCCTTAGCAAACGGTAGGGGCGGATAAAATCCGCCCCAAATTTTCGGGCAGGTTTTCACCTGCCCCTACATTGTGGATGAAATCCGCAGTTTCGGGCAAGTTTTCACTTGCCACTACAGTTTTCCTCACACACCTTCTGAAAACCATTTCGCTTTGCTTGAGGCAGCAAGGGGCTGAACTTTATCGGATGCGAACGAAGATAGGTTCGGCTGTTAAAGTAAGGTTCACCTTTCCTTTGACAGGTTTGACGGTTTGGCTATTGCCCATTAGGTCGGTGATAACCACAGTTTTTGAAGGAACTTGAAGGCTGACTTTGCGCTCGCCGTCAACTGCCCACAGTGCCCAAACTTCCCCGTCTTCCCCTGAGAACGCAAGACAAACTGCCCCTTCACCGATTTCAACTTGCCTTGCAAATCGTTTTCGGTAAAGCATCCTCACCATCGTGTTGAAAGCGGCATAGCCAACTTTCGGGGAGTTGTCAAATCGGATTAACCCGAAGTTGTGCTCGTTGTAAGTTGGGTCTTCGCCGTCGTCCTGAAAATCGTAGACGAACAAACGCTCAACGAAGGGGAGTGTTAAAGCCCAAAGGAAAGTTCGGACGATGTAAGCAGCGGAGAGCCATTGAGGTGTCCCACCGGTTATGTGTGTCGGGTAGCCGAATTCGGTCAGCCAAACTTTCAAATGACCAGCACCATACTTGTCAAGTAAATCCTTGAGCCGCTTCATCTCGCCGACGAAATCGGTTGCTTCGGGCGAACGAGGATAGCGGTAAGGATGGACGGAAATTGCGTCCATGAATTTGCCACCATCTCGCTTCAACACTTCCTCAATGAACTTGAAATCCGTCCCTGCGGTGCAAACTCCGACGACGACCGCTTTCGGGTCAACAGACTTGACAGTTTCGTAAACGGTTTTGAGCAAATTCGTGTAGTCTTCAGGATTGGGCTTGGGTTGCCAAAAACCGATGTTGGGTTCGTTCCAGACTTCCCAGTGACGGCAAATTTGCCCGTAGCGCTTCATCAACTCAACGCAATACTTTGTGAAAGCGGTTCGCCCTTCATCCGTGTGGGGTGCAAGCCCTTTATCGTAATGGCGGTTGGCGTAGTTGAAGATGATGAGCGGTCGGATGCCCAGTTCGCCTGCCGCTTTCATGTAGGCGTCGTAGTATTCCGGGAACTCAAACTTGCCTTTCTCTCGCTCAACATTGCTCCAGTAAATTTCGTCGCGAATCCAAGTAGAGCCCATGCGCTTGATGAGTTCAAGGGTGTCTGGGACTTTGTGTTTGAACTGACCAAAATGGGTGCACACCCCGAAGGGGCTTTCATCCCAAATCGGTGCAGGTTCTGGAAGCCAGCAGATGGAAGCGTAATGCGTAAAGCGTGATGAGTGAGTGGGCTGGGATTGAGACGAAATCGTTTGCTGAACTTCCAGAAAGTAAACGCCAAAACGAGTTAAGCGGAGCGGAAGGGGATGCTCAACAATTTTGCCGACAGGGATTTTCAATTTTCCACGCCAAATTTGCCTGACAATTTCCTCACGATGGTTGAGCAGCCTGACGGTCACATCTACAGTGACATTTTCGCCACTTGTGTTTTTCAAGAGCAATTTACCCGATGGCTTTTCCTCCCTGCCCCAGAAATAGCCCCACTGCTTTTCTGGCACGAACTTGATTTCAACGGGCGGCTTTTGTTCCTCCCCGTAGTAAACAGTCACAGCGTCAAAAGCGACAACTCCCTCAGAAGGGCGGACGAGGCTGTCAAGGACGATGCTGAAGAAGGTGATGGGAAAGTCAAGGCGACCGTTGCCATCACCACCCCAGTGACCGTGAGGGGTATCAAAGTGTGTCCAAAGGACTTTCCAACCGCGAAAGTGAAGCACGCCCAAATCGTATTGATGCCACTCACCGTTGGCGTCAACGAACCTTATGCGGACAATATTGCCTGAGCCGTCACCGCGAACGGCAACGCTGATTCGGCTGGGCTTTTCAGCCAATTTGTGGGGAGCGATGACCTCAAGATACTGCAAACCGCTAATTCGCTCAAACTTGTAGTGCAGTTCAGCGCACCTTTTGCCTTCAAAGGCATCTTTCCCGCTCAATTTCAACTGCGACTGTGGATGAACTCGTTCGCCGCCTAACCTGAACTGGGCAGGCTGCTCAAAATTTTCAAGCACCACTGCACCTTGCGGCACACTTGAGAACATCAAAACAGCCAACGGCAAAAACATTTCCCACTCCCCCTTTCAACCGCAATTGAAGCAGAGGAGGGACATCACTTCGCAACGCCCTTCGGCTGCGGTTCCGAGCACACCGCACTAAATTGTGTGGCTGTCAATTTCCGCCAGCAATTGCTGGGATTATGGAAACCTCGTCGTTGTCCTTAAGTTCCGTGTCAAGTCCCTGTTGGAAGCGGATGTCTTGGTCGTTGACATAAATGTTGACGAAACGGCGGAGTTCACCGGCATCATCGCACAAACGGGCTTTGATGCCGTGATATTTTCGCTCCAAGTCCTCAATGACTTCCCTCACTGTCCTGCCTTGCGCTTCAACTTCTGCAGCGCCTCCCGTCAAACTTTGCAAGGGCGCAGGTATGCGGACTTTAACTGCCACGACCTTTCCCTCCTTTTGGAAGGTTTGGTTTCAATTTGATTTCCCGCACACGGGGCAATTTGGTCTTCGGCGCAACTTGACGGTGTGGAATGTCATCGTTAAGCCGTCATAGATGAGGTATCGGTTGAACAAGGGCTGTCCGACTCCGAGCAGCAATTTTAGCACTTCCGTTGCCTGAACCATCGCAATCAGCCCTGGGGTTGTCCCGACAACGGGGAAAACTCCAGGTGGCGGTCCTTCCTCAAAAATGCAGGCAAGGCAAGCCGTCTCAAAGGGCAAAATTGTCGTTGCTCTTCCTTCCCAACCGTAAATCGCCCCGTGAACTAAAGGCTTACGGGTCTCAACGGCATACCTGTTCAGAATTAGCCGCGTTGGGAAATTGTCAAGGGCATCAACGATAACATCAGCATCCCTCAGCCATTCATCAACGGTTTCCTCGGTTAAGCGACCGTGAATGGGGACGAATTTGACTTGCGAATTGAATTTGGTCAATTTCTCAACCGCTGATTGAACTTTTGGCTTTCCGATATCACTTGACCAGTGCAAAACTTGGCGGTTGAGGTTGGTTTCCTCCACGACATCGGCGTCAATGATGGTCAGTTTCCCCACCCCAGCAGCCGCAAGGTAAAGGTCAATGGGGCAACCCAAGCCACCAGCCCCAACAACTGCGACATGAGCGTTTTCCAGTTTCCTCTGCCCTTCTTCTCCCCAACCGTCTAAAAGCATCTGTCGCTGATAGCGCAACCAAGAGTCTCCCTTCACCTTAGTGAATTCCCCCTTCCCACCTGCGTTGCGCTCACATTTGTCCCCGAATCACTTTTGCGCACCGCTCACAGAGGTCAGGAAATTCGCTGTCTTTGCCGACGCTTTCCTGCCGTTGCCAGCACCTTGCGCATTTCTCGCCGGGTGCCAGTTCAACGGCTATGCGCAAGTTCGGAAATTCCTCTGCTGGGATGAAATTCAAAAGTGCTCCGTCCGTTTTCACCTCAACTTGCGAAACGATGAAAACCTCGTTGAGGGGGACAGAAAAACTGGACAGGAAGTCCGCCAGAGCCCCATCTGTTAAAAGCGTCACCTTTGCTTCCAACGGGTTAATGACCCGCCTCTCGTTTTTGGCAACTTCAAGGGCTCGTTTCACTTCATCCCGAACCATTAGAAGTTGCCGCCACTTTTCCGCTAATTTTTCGTTGCGCCACTGTTCCTGCACCTTAATCCAATCGGCGAGCGCCACGCTCTCTGGCTTACCGCTCCAATTTGGTAAATGCCACCACGCTTCCTCGGCTGTGTGACTTATCATCGGGAACAGCATGATGCAAAGAGCCTTAGCGATTTCAAAAATTACCGTCTGAGCGCTGCGCCTTCGTTGGTCATTGGCAGCCTCGCAGTAAAGTCGGTCTTTCAGCACATCAAAGTAAAACGCCGACAAGTCAACAGCGCAGAATCTTTGTAGCGTTTGAAAAATGAGCGGGTAGTCAAACTCCTCGTAAGCCTCGGTCACTTCATCCACAATCTCGGCGAGCCGGTGAAGCATGAATTTGTCAAGTTCGGTCAATTGCTCGTAGGGAACAGCATGCTTATCAGGGTCAAAGTCAAACAAGTTGCCAAGGGCGAACCTCAAAGTGTTTCGGAAGCGGAAGTAGGCGTCGGCGAGCCGCTTCAAAATTTCTGGACCGAGCCTAACATCTTGCGTGTAGTCGGCGGCACAAACCCAAAGTCTGAGCACATCAGCCCCGTATTGACTTATGACTTCTTCGGGTGAGACCACATTGCCCAAACTCTTGTGCATCGCTCTCCCTTGCTCGTCAACGACAAAGCCGTGCGTTAAAACGATGCGGTAAGGTGCGTCGCCTTTCGTCGCAACGGCGACCATGAGGGACGAGTTAAACCAGCCTCGGTGCTGATCGCTGCCCTCAAGATACATGTCAGCGGGCCAACGCAAGTCTGGGTGAGTTTCCAAGACGGCGCGGTGGGTGCAACCGCTGTCAAACCAAACATCAAGCACATCTGTTTCCTTCGTGAATTCGCTTCCACCACAATGTGGGCACTTGAACCCATCGGGCAATAATTCTTTTGCCGTTCGGTCAAACCATGCGTCCGAACCTTCTTTGCGCACCCACGCTGCAACGCTTTGAATGGTCTCCTTTGTGACAATGGGCTGACCGCAGGATTGACAATAGAACACTGGAATTCCCACACCCCATGCCCTTTGTCGGCTCAAGCACCAATCGGGGCGGTTTTGAACCATTGCTGTGATGCGGCTCTTGCCTTCCTCAGGCACCCACTTCACTCGCTCAATCGCTTCAAGGCATTTTTGCCGATGACCAGCGTGGTCAATGCTCATGAACCATTGAGTTGTTGCTCGGAAAATGACAGGGTTGCGGCAACGCCAACAGTGAGGGTAATTGTGCTTAATGGTGCTTGATTTGAGCAGCGCTCCGACTTCCGCCAACCATTCCATCACAGCCTTGTTTCCTTCCGTGTGAACGAACAAACCTTGCAACCGCTCACCCGCTTCAGCGGTGAATCGCCCGCGTTCGTCAACGGGACTCAAAATCGGCAACCCCTCGCGAACTCCAACCTCGTAGTCTTCTGGTCCGTGTCCGGGGGCGGTGTGGACTAAACCTGAACCTTGCTCAAGGGTGACGAACTCAGCGGTCACGATCGGCGAAGGTCGGTCGTAAAGCGGATGCGAAAATATCAGCCCCCGCAACTGTTCGCCAGTGAATTCCTTCACCACTCGGTAGTCGGTCCAACCAAGTTCGTCAGCCACAATCGGCAACAATCCTTTCGCCACAAGATAAAACTCCCGTCCCTCGTCCCCCGTCCCGCGTCCCGTTTCTACCAACACATACTCAAACTCAGGATGCACCATAATGCCCGTGTTGCCTGGAATTGTCCAAGGCGTCGTCGTCCAAATGAGAGCGTAAACTTCACCATCCAACTCACCCGTGTCCCGTGTCCCTTGTCCCGTGTCCCGCAACTTGAACCGAACCCAGATGCTCGGCGACTCTTTCTCGTGATATTCCAGTTCCGCTTCCGCAAGCGCCGTCACGCAGTGGTAGCACCAATGGACGGTTTTGTATCCGCGATAGATGTAGCCTCGCTCGTAAAGTTCGCCGAAGATTTCCACCAACTTAGCCTCAAACTCGTAGTCCATCGTGAAGTATGGGTGCTCCCAATCGCCGAAAACGCCAAGCCGCTGAAATTCCTCGTTTTGCCGCCATGACCAATATTCGGCGAACCTTCTGCAACGCTGCCGAAGTTCCCCCTTGATTTCATCAGTCATCGGTTCGCCCGGAGACCACTTGCCTTCGGCAATGAGTTCCTCTTGAACTCGGTGCTCAATGGGCAAACCATGATTGTCCCAGCCCGGAACATAAGGGGTGAAGTAACCCCGCAAAGCATGGAACTTGACAACTATGTCCTTCAAGATTTTGTTGAGGGCGTGACCTATGTGGATGTCGCCGTTGGAGTAAGGCGGACCATCGTGCAAGATGAAAGTCGGTGCGCCCTGAGCCCTTCGGCGGGCAAGCATTTTCTCGTAAATTCGTTGCTCCTTCCACCATCTCTGAATTTCCGGCTCCCGCACAGGCAAATTGGCTTTTTGCGGAAAGTTCGTCTTGGGCAAGTTGAGCGTGTGACTGTAACTTGATTTTTTAGCCGTTTCCATCGTCCGTCATCCCTCCATAAAGGTCGGGAGAATTGTCAACTCGCAGGTCAAAGGCAAACTCTTGCAGCAAAAAATTTTGGCACAGGAAGCATTGAAAGTTGTGCTTTGAGGGTTAAACGCTTTCGCTTGCCTTCACGGCAGCACGAAATATTTCCACCAATTTGCCAACTTACCGTCGGGTGCAATTCCCTCCGCTTTCGGCAAATGTTTTAGCCACCACTTGTGGTGCGCTCTGATGTCGCCACCACCCCATTCGTCGCAATTGACGAGGCGCTTTTGACCTTTCATGTTCGGGTAGTTAAGCCAATCGTCGCAGTTGCTCCAAACATAACGCTTATTGCCCCAATCGTAATCCTTTTCGCTGTTCGGCGCAAAGTGGACATTGCCACAACCTGCATTGCCTGGGGCAACTTTGTCGTAAAGGGTGAACCTCTCCCATGTGTTCATCCGCTCAAGCGGGACTTTGTAATCCCAACGACCGTAAACTTTCGTCATGATGCTCTCAACGCGATGCCCGAAATTCTCAAGCATTTCACCGACGCCCCGCTCGTAGTTGAATCCCATGATGACGAAATTGCGTTTGAAGCGTTTGTCAATAATTGGTTCAGAATTGCACCAGTAAGCGGTCGGTCCGACCATTTGCGACTCCCAATAGCCGAAGTAGGGTCCGCCGAAAAGCCAAACTTCATCAATCTCCCCGCCGTTGATTCGCTCAACCAAGTTGAACCTGTCAATCAACCTGCGGTAATCAACCCCGTCGGGTTCGTGCCATCCTTTCCGCTCTCGCCAGCATCGCAAGTAGGTTTCGTCGTCGTAAGCGAAGCCATCAACTTTGACGGGAAACTCGTCTAAGTCCAGCCACTGGACAATTTGATAACGGACGAAACCACCGCTGCACTCTGTCAAGTCGGCACTATACTCCTTAGCGAGCAATCGTGGGTCATTCCAGTGGAAGACCTCACGCAACCTCTTGCCACCTTCGGCTTCAATAGCAGGGTCAAAGTTGAGCACCAAAACCTTGACAACTTGCTGCTTCGGCGCTGAACCGAAAAGCGACGCCAGACCAAAAACTGACAGGACCAAACTGAGCAAAAGTTCAAATTTCACCGCCTCCACCTCCAACAAGTTGAGGCTACAGGTGCTCCGACATCTCCACTTTTCGGTTTTTGGTCAACTTTTGGCGACGAAATTTACGGCAAAAATTCGTTTGCAAATCTCCTGTCACCATTTGGGGAATTAGCGGGAGCGCCCATCGCTGTTGCCAAATTGAACACCTGTCTTCGGAAGCCTTTTTCAACGACTTTCTAACTCAAACCAACATGAGCCTTGATGCGTTCAACTTCCGAACGCAAAGACCTGACCTCGCTCAAAATTTCGCGAATTTCTTCGGTTCGTAACTGCGTGTATTGGACGATCATTGTCGTGAGGGCATCAATGCGATTGTGAATGCTTCTCGTCTCAGCGAACAGGTCTTCCCGCCACATCGCCTGCAACTTTGGCAGCCAAACTTCCTCAAATTGCCGCTGCATTTCCTCACGAACGATTTGGCGAGTTTGAGCCTCTATTCTTGGTAATTGCTGCTGCATTTCCTCGCGAACGATTTGTCGGGTTTGCGCTTCTATTCTCGGCATCCAAA
>ERZ1669248.1155-NODE-1155-length-10157-cov-37.374777_pt1 | contig 10157 bp, 10 predicted proteins | sample MGYA00579296_ERZ1669248 | MGnify/ENA primary metagenome ERZ1669248 (study PRJEB41166, sample SAMN08046057) | hot springs metagenome | biome: hot spring; feature: neutral hot spring; material: thermophilic sediment; isolation source: thermophilic sediment from...
TCTATATACATATTTCTAAATCCAGCTGCCAAGCCAAAGAAAAAGAAAATTATAGTAAGGTAAGGAGATGTGTTGAAGTATCTGTCCAGCAGATAACCCACTCCTACCCCTACTATTATTCCTGAAACAAGGTGTAATCCTATAGTTAAAAAAGATAATGTTTTATTTGCCTGTTTGTTCATTTAATCCTAAAACATCGGCCATATCATACAAACCTGCTGGTTTGTCTTTAACCCACTTAGCTGCTGTTATAGCACCTTTTGCAAAAATATCTCTTGAGCTTGCTTTATGTGTTAGTTCCAATCTTTCTCCCATAGCTGCAAATATTACGGTATGGTCTCCTACAACGTCTCCACCTCTTAATGCAAAAACGCCTATCTCGTTATTGCTTCTTTCTCCAGTAATACCCTCTCTACCAAAAACAACTTTTTCTATTCCAGTCTCTTTTTTCAGTATATCCACTATTTTCATAGCAGTTCCAGAAGGAGCATCTTTTTTAAACCTATGGTGCATCTCTACTACTTCTATGTCAAAACCTTTATCTTTCAAAACTTTTGCGGCAATCTCAACAAGTTTAAAAAGAAGATTCACTCCTATACTCATGTTAGGAGCTAAAACTATAGGAATATCCTTAGAAAGTTCTTTTATTTCCTGTATCTGGTATTCTGTGAATCCTGTGGTACCTACCACTGCTGCTTTTTTTTCTTTATCGGCAGCAAGCATTCTTAAATGTCCCAAAACTGCTTCCTGATTTGCGGCAAAGTCTATTAAAACATCTACTCTATCTATCACCTTAGATAGGTCTGATGTAATTGGAGCTTGTATATCTTTGTTTATAAGTTCTCCTACTGTGTTGTGTAGATGGGCACAGTCTGGACTTTCTATACCAGCGGTTATTTCTATAGAAGGGTCTTCTGAAGCGAGATTAGCTATGGTTCTACCCATTCTTCCCATTACGCCTGAAATACCAAGTCTAAGCATTTGGCTCTCCCCTTCCAAATATAACATTACCAAACTCTTGTAGTAGTTCGTTAGCTTGATGTGGTGGAACTATTGAAGGAGCAAGTGCAACTTCAACTCCCGGTTTAAATATCTTTTCTTTTACTAACCTTTCTATCTCTTCCATATCTTCGGCTGTTAGATTTTCGTTGAACACTTCCTGAGGGTCTTTATCCGTTATAAAAAATCCGGCAAAAACAAAAGCATAAGCTCTTTTTTCCAATTTAATCTCCTTTTGTTTAGTTTAAAATTCCCCCTTCACAGGGGGACGGTTGTTTTGGATTGATTACTTCTCTTCTTTGGTTCCCATTTTATACATTATGGAGCCCCATAAAAATACAAGCTGGACCAACATCAAAACTAAAAGTATAACTTCGGCTTTTGGTAATCCACCAAATGTCACTTCCATAGCACAAACCTCCAAGTATTAATGTTTCAATATATAATCCGCTAAAGCTTCTTTTTCTTCTTTAGATAGCTTTTTAGTTATTTCTATTTGAGGTTTCATTATGGCTTCTTTTGCTGGGTCTACAATAGCTTTTCCTTCTCCGCTAAAGAACTTAATTAATCCATCTTTGTTTCCTTTGTAAGCTGCCGCTATTTTAGATAAAGCTGGTCCTACTGTGTCTGCTGCAGCTTGATGACATGCAGTACAACCTTTAGATTTGAATATTGACTCACCATCTACTTTTGCTACAGTAGTTTCTTTTTTAGCTTCTTCTTTCTTAGCTACTTCTTGTTTTTGTTCTGGTTGGTTTTGAGGTTTGGACTCTTGTTGAGCTGGCTGAGGTTGAGCTGCTTGTTGAGTAGCTTGTTGTTCTGGTTGTTGCTGTTGTGTAGGTTGTTGAGCTGTTTGAGTTTCTTGAGTTTGTTGTGGAGCTTGTGTTTGTGTAGTTTCTTCTTTTTTAGAACATGCCAAAATCAAAGCTGAAGATAAAACTGCTATAGAAAATAGTTTAAATCTTTTCATATTATTCCTCCTTGTCTGTACTTATATAATGATAATCTTTTTTTTAAAAATGTTCAACTTTTATTAACTGGGCAGCCATTTTTGCTTTTTTTCTTGCTTCTTCTACAGTTTTACCTGTAGCCAATGTTATACCCATTCTTCTTTTAGGTCTTGTTGTTGGTTTTCCAAATATTCTTACTTTTGTATCTTCTATTTCCAAAGCTTTGTCTACTCCTTTATAGACTGGGGCTACGCCGTAATCTGATGCATGGAAACAGTAAGAGGCTGATGGAGCAAGTAATTTTATATTTATAGGAAGTCCTAAAATTGCTCTAAGATGGATTTCAAACTCTGACATGTTTTGAGATATAAGAGTTACCATACCAGTATCGTGAGGTCTTGGAGATATTTCGTTAAACCAAACTTCGTCTCCTTTTACAAACATTTCACAGCCGAATATACCGTATCCACCAAGTTCATCAGTTATCTTCTTTGCTATTTCTTTTGCTTTGGCTAAAGCTGTTTCTGACATATGATGAGGTTGCCAGCTTTCCCAGTAATCACCTTCTACTTGTATGTGGCCTATCGGTTCACAAAACAGTGTTCCTTGGTTTTTTGTTCTAACGGTTAAAAGTGTTATTTCGTAATCAAAGTTTATAAACTCTTCTATAATTACTTCATTACCTTTTCCCCTTGCATTTTCCTGAGCGTAATACCAAGCTCTGTCTACTTCATCTAAACTTCTTACTACTGACTGACCTTTTCCAGAAGAACTCATAACTGGTTTTACAACACATGGTAAGCCAATCTCTTGGACTTTTTTTCTGTATGTATCTATATCTGATGCAAAAGCGTATCTGGAAGTTTTAAGACCTACTTTTTCTGCTGCCAGTCTTCTTATACCTATTCTGTTCATCGTATATTTTACTGCTGCAGCACAAGGCACAACGGTAAAACCTTCGTTTTCTAACTCTACTAAAGCATCAGTATCTATGGCTTCAATCTCTGGAACTATGTAATCTGGTTTTTCTCTGTAAACGATGTCTTTTATCTGTTTTCCGTTTTTCATATCTATAACGTAGTATCTGTGGGCTACCTGTTGAGCTGGAGCGTTTTGATAGTTATCTACTGCTACAACCTCTATACCCATTCTCATTGCTTCTATCACAAACTCTTTTCCAAGTTCTCCACTTCCAAGTAAAAGTATTTTTGTAGCGTTTGATGATAGTGGAGTTCCTATAATCATTTCTATCTTCCCTCCTTTTGTTATTTGTCAAACAAAGAGTGTAAAATGTTCTTAATTTTTTGACTTAGATGGTCTGCACTATAACCAAAACCGTGAATTTCCACAAAAGCCATATACAAAAATGGTAGCATTATTCCCAAAAGAGCTATTACCATAACTATTAATCCAGCATGGACAGATTTTTTTAGAACGCTTTCTGCAGGGTTGAATGGGTTGTAGTAGACAGTAACTTTATCGGACTTAAACTCTTCTACAATTTTGTTTGCTGTGTTTTTATCTGTTTCAAAAGGAGTTATAAAAATTCTATCTGATACGTATTCTTTCCCATTAACAAAGTATTTATATCTTATAACTGGTTTGTAGGTTTCATACCTTACTATTTCTTTTACTCTTTCTATATTTCTTTCTAAAATTTGACCCTCTGTTTTTTTCCAAAAGATAAAGCGAAAGTATTTATAAAATACAAAGATTACCAGAAAAGATGCAAAAACTACGTAAAATGTATACAAAAATAATGAGTTCATAACTCCATTTAAAACAAAAATTTTTAATTAAATATCATAGCACAATACGTTGAGTGAAATTAATTAAATTGAAAATACAGATTATATAATCTGTCTTTGAAAATTGAATTTCTCACTCGAAGTGTATTTTTTATCATATAATATTAAAATTCAAATTTTTTTCAGGAGTTAAAATGCATCAAGGAATAGTTATTTTAGATTTTGGTTCTCAGTATACTCAGCTTATAGCAAGAAGAATTAGAGAACTTCATATCTACAGTGAAATACTACCTTACAATGTGTCTGTAGAAGAGATAAAAAAGCATAATCCTAAAGGAATTATATTTTCAGGTGGTCCTGCTTCTGTTTACGAACCAGATGCACCCAAACCTGATGAAAGAGTTTACGATTTAGGTCTACCAATCTTAGGAATATGCTACGGATTACAGTTAATTACTCATCATTTTGGTGGAGAAGTTGTAAAAGCAGATAAACATGAATACGGGAAAGCAGAAATACAGATACTTAACCACGACGACCTTTTCTATGGTATACCAGAGTATACCCACGTGTGGATGAGCCATGCAGATAAAGTTATAAAACTTCCTGAAGGCTTTGAGGTTTTAGCCAGAACATTCAACGCACCTTTTGCAGCAGTAAGAAATAAGGAAAAGAAAATATGGGGTGTTCAGTTTCACCCAGAAGTTAGCCATACACTTTTAGGAAAAGAGATACTAAAAAACTTTGCAGTAAGAATATGTGGATGTAGTCAAGACTGGACTATGGGTAACTTCCTTATGGAAGAAGTGGTTAGAATCCGTCAGATGGTTGGTAATAAAAAAGCTATATGTGCTTTGTCCGGTGGTGTAGACTCTTCGGTTGCGGCAGTTTTAGTCCATAATGCTATCGGAGATAACCTTACCTGTATATTCGTAGATAATGGATTATTAAGAAAAGGAGAAAGGGAGCAGGTAGAGAAAACTTTTAGAGATAACTTTCACATTCCTTTGATAGTGGTAGATGCAAAAGATAGATTTTTAAATGCGTTAAAAGGTATAACAGACCCAGAGCAAAAAAGAAAAATAATAGGAAATCTTTTCATAGAAATTTTCGAAGAAGAAGCTAAAAAGCTTAAAGATGTGGAATTTTTGGTCCAAGGGACTCTATATCCAGACGTTATAGAGAGTGTGTCTGTGAAAGGTCCTTCGGCCGTTATAAAAACTCACCACAACGTAGGTGGTCTTCCTGAGAGAATGAATCTAAAACTGATAGAACCATTAAGAGAACTTTTTAAAGACGAAGTTAGAGAACTTGGAAAAGAACTTGGCCTTCCAGATGAGATAATATACAGACAACCTTTCCCCGGACCTGGTCTTGCCATAAGAGTTATAGGTGAAGTTACAGAAGAAAACCTTAACATACTTAGAGAAGCAGATGCTATAGTAGTTGAAGAAGTTAAAAAAGCAGGACTTTATAAAGATTTATGGCAATCTTTTGCAGTTTTATTACCAGTTCATACGGTAGGAGTTATGGGAGATTACAGAACCTACGAAAAAGTAGTAGCCATAAGGGCCGTTGAAAGCACAGATGGCATGACAGCAGACTGGGCAAGACTACCTTACGATTTATTAGATAGAATGATGAGAAGGATAATAAACGAAGTAAAAGGTGTAAACAGAGTGGTTTACGATATATCTTCAAAACCACCAGCCACGATAGAGTGGGAGTGATTTAGTATCCTGAATTTTTTAGAAAATCTCCTAATATAGGGGTTATATCCTTTCCATCAAGGGATATACTCCCTTCGTCCACAGAAGTAAAACCTACAAGATAGTTAAAAGGGTAGTTTTCCAGCTTTTTTAGTCCTATCTATTCCTCTCCGTATATCTTTTCTAACTTCCATTTACGTTTTTATGCTTTTTGTATACAATTATGTTAGAATATATGTTAATTTAATCCTAAAATTAAACAAAAAATTATCGGAGGTTTAACAATGAGAAAGCGCATGGTGGGGACGATGATACTGCTGGCCTTTAGTAGTGGACTGGCTAAGGAAGTACAGCTGGAAGAGGTTAGTGTTACCGCAACAAGAACTGAGAGAAAAACAGAGGAAATACCTGCAAGCGTAAGCGTAGTAAGTGAGGAAAAGCTCAAGTATAAGCCTATGTTAAACATTTACGACGCTTTACAGGGAATACCTGGAGTTAACATTGCATCAAAAAACCAAGGTTACGATGCACGACTAATAATAAGGGGTGCGGGTCTTAAGGCACCTTACGGTATAAGAGAAATAATGGTGCTTTTAAACGGTGTGCCTATCACAGACCCGGATAGTTTAACACGCCTTGACTTTGTGGATACATCTCTTATTGAAAAGGTAGAAGTAGTTAAAGGTCCAAACTCAACCTTGTGGGGAGTAAACGCTTCTGGTGGTGTAATAAACGTTATAACACGCTCTCCTTTTGAAAGAAAGGGAGGTTTTATAAAACTGAGTCTTGGTGATTACAACACTCAAAACCATAACCTTTACTACTCAACACCACTGGGTAAAGGCTTTTATATAGGCTTTAATGCAAGTAGAAGACAATCGGATAACTCATGGAGACCCCATAACAAGTTCTGGACTAACCAAGTAACACTACAACCTTCTTATCTCTTCGAAGACGGTGGAACATGGGAAAACTATATAAGCTACACAAAAGCATGGCTTCAGCTTCCGGGCTCTCTTGTAGTAAACCCAGACCCTTCTAAGCGTATAGATCAGTGGTCAGAGTTTAAAAGTACTGGCACAGTGCCTCAAACAGCAGACCCTTGGAAGCACAGTGGAAGATACTCGGAGATATTCTTCTTAAGTTCCAAGCTTAACAAAACCTTTGGCAACATTGAGCTTACACCAATTTTTTATGTCAACCACTGGCAACACTACCACCCAGTGACTGGTAGGATAAACGACGCTAACACATGGATTTACGGATTTGACCTTCAGGCAAATTATAGACATAGTTTTGGTGTGCTCACCTTTGGCTTTACCTTAAGGCACGATAACCAGGACACTGATTACTTCAAGTACAAAGATGTAAAGGTTGTCAAAGGTAGAATCGTTAGTACCCTTTCTGATAGAAAGGGAGACTTACTTGAAAAGCAAAACCAGAAAACTACGCTTGCAGGTGCGTTCATCCAAGAGTCCATTCAAAAAGGTAGATGGGTACTGGATATAGGTGCAAGGATTGACAAGATAAAGTTTGACATATCAGGCTACAAGTTGGGAGATTACGACTTTGCGTCAGGAAACTACCGCATGTGTCCTTCTACCACAATAGAAAACTGTTTTTCTTACTCAAGGGAAAAGACTTATACGGCTTTTAGTCCTAAGATAGGTTTGGTATACAAGCTTACACCTGTAGTAAACATATATGGAGCTATTGCAACAGGTGCTAATACACCTTCAAGCAGTGAGCTGTCTTCTAATCCAAACTTGAAGCTTGCAAAGGTTATTAACTATGAAGTAGGTCTTAAAGCAAGACATCATAAGTTTTCGTTGGATACTGCACTCTACCTTATGTATGTTAAAGACGAAGTGGTAAGGGTAATACAGCCCAACGGATACACTCAATTTACCAACGCAGGAAAGACGGAGAAGAAAGGTTTTGAACTTTCAGGTTCTTACAGACTCTTTCAGGGCTTAGATGTTGGAATTTCTTATGCTTATTCAGACTATAAGTTTAAAGAATTCTCTGAGCTTGTTGGAGGAAGGAATATTAGCAGGAATGGAAACAGACTTCCTTACATACCAATGCATCAATATTCACTTTTTGCAGCCTATTCTCATCCTTCTGGTTTTAGAGCAAGGGTTCAGATGGACACATGGGGTGAATACTACATAGACAATGCCAATACGGAAAAGTATGAGGGATACAGTTTTCTTACAAGTCTTAGTTTGGGATACGCTAAGAAAAACTTTGATGTCAGTCTTATGATTGATAATGTGTTTGACAAAAAATATGCTGTTGAAGTTAACAAAGATCCATCTGGTGTTAAAAGGTATATACCAGGAGCACCGAGGACCTTTTTGGTAAGAGTTAGCTATAACTTTTAAGGAGGCATATCATGCGTGTAGAAAAGGTTCACCTCATAGTAAAGAGGGATAATAAAGATATATTTGGCTTGCCACTGCTTGGATTCCTTTTTAAAAATAGGTATATGCTTACATTTTACAGACTATCTGCTCTCTTTTTACTGTTTTATGCAATAATATACGGTATTATAAAACCAGACAAAGAAAACATATTTACTACAGCAATCTTTTGGTCACTCTTTTGGCCCTTTTTTATGGTTATAACTCTTCCTACTATTGGAAATGTTTTCTGTATGGTATGTCCCCACGGCTTTGTAGGTAGATACATTACTAAGTTTGGCTTAAAACTTAGACCCCCTAAATGGATTGCCAACCCTTATATAGGGCTTATTTTATCCAACGTGATAGCTTATTGGTTTGTGATTTACACATTTCCAAACTTTTTCAAAAGCCCTCTCAATACAGCTCTTTTCTTCCTATTTTTTACCCTTCTTTCCTTTGTTTTCTTTTTCCTTTTTAAAGGTATGGCTTACTGTAAGTACGTATGTCCCATAGGCTCGGTAAATTCTGCCTTTTCAAGAACTTCCTTTACTTGGCTTTCCACCTATCAGGAAGAGTGTAAAAATTGTAAAAAACCTGAATGTGTCCTTGCTTGTCCTTACGGACTAAACCCTTCAAAGTTTGACGAGAGAAACTCCATGTTTAACTGTACCTTATGTATGGAATGTGCTCATGCATGCGATGCTGTAAAGTTTGAAATAAGAAAGTGGGGAAGTTCCCTTTACAAAGAAATTAAAAATCCTAAACTCATAGAAATTATGGTTTACTTAGTTCTTGTTGCAGTTATAACTTTTACCATGCGTTTCCATCACGGACTTTCAAGAAGTGGACTTTCAGAGTATATGCCTTGGGTAGTTGTGGGTAAGTATATTCAAAATACGTTTGGACTTCCAAAGTGGGTTGATATGACGGGTCTTGTTGCTATGCTTATGGCTCTTGTTTTGGTTTTCTCTACAGTTTATGTAAGCTTTAAGTTAGTAGAAAAAATTTCAAAGAAAGGATTTAAGGAAAGCTTGCTAATACTTGGCTATGCTTTTGCACCTCTTATGATAGTAGGTGGGCTATCGCACGTTCTTGAGTTTTTCTTCATTGAATACTATCACAAAATAGTAAACGGTTTTTCTCAAGCTTTTGGACTTGGTATTGTTGTAGAACCTTTAGCGAAGAGAGGAGATGCTTGGCTTAATATTTTCAAAGTATTTCCATTTATAGCTGGTTTTTGGAGTCTTCACATTCTTTGGCATAGAGTGAAATTGCTAACAGATAAAAATAGGCTTTTAGTGTTTATGGTTGCCTCAGCTTTGCCTGTAATATACCTTTTATTGAGCGTTTTTCAGATGTGGGTTATGATAAACTTTCCACCATCCTACCATCATCACTAATATAAAAATATGCAGGTGATAAATGAAAAAGCTTACATATTAGCTTATATAGTATCTCTTCTAATACACCTCCTTTTCTTTCTTGTGGGACCTCTGGTCCTTTCTTCTTTTTACAAAAATACTGAAGTTCTTAAAAAACCCCCAGTAGTTGAGATAAACATAACCTTTGAAAATGATACGGAGTTAGAAAGAAAAGAGCTAACACAACATACCGAAATAAGAAGAATACATGAGCAAAGAAAGCAAAATATTCATATTCAAAGTACATCTCAGGTCAATAAAACTCCTCTGCATTCATTAGCTCAAAAACAGGAGCAAGTCGTTTCAACATCAAACATCTTACAAGGAAAAAATCAAACTCCAAGCACATCTCAGGTCAATGAAGCTCCCCCACAGTCGGCTCAAAGACAAGACCAAGTCGTTTCTACAACAAATATCTTACAAGGAAAAGACCAAAGAGGAGATACAGAATTACACACAGAAGGTTATCAACAATCAAGTAAAAAGATAGAAGGAAAGTCAGGCAGTGGAGAATCCTACCTAACATCTGGCAGTCAAACGGGAGATGTTCAGAAGGAGCTTTTTCTTAAGGAAAAGATTTCGGTCATATCATCTCTGATACAGAGGAATATAAAGTATCCTCCGATTGCTCGTAAGATGGGTTGGGAAGGAAAAGTAATAGTGTGTTTTAAGCTAACACCTGATGGAAGAGTTGAGGATCTTCATGTGCTTGAAAGCTCAGGCTACGAAATTCTTGACAAGAGTGCTATTGAAGCGGTAAGCAGAAACGCTCACCTTTTTCCAAAACCACCTGCGGAAGTTCTGATAAAACTTCCTGTGAATTTCAAACTGGAGTAATAAATTAAAGAAAGCCAAGAAACAAACAGCAAAAAGCTATTCTTTATCATTTTCTCTTTACAGATATTATAACAAAAAAGGAATT
>ERZ1669248.1156-NODE-1156-length-10151-cov-49.504556_pt1 | contig 10151 bp, 8 predicted proteins | sample MGYA00579296_ERZ1669248 | MGnify/ENA primary metagenome ERZ1669248 (study PRJEB41166, sample SAMN08046057) | hot springs metagenome | biome: hot spring; feature: neutral hot spring; material: thermophilic sediment; isolation source: thermophilic sediment from...
ACGAAACACAAAACCAAATTTTGGTACTACGGCATTTATTTAAATTGAACCTCAAACAATGTATTAGGGGTGTGAGTTGAGAGCTTCGCTGCTCAATATTCTTGCTAAGATTGAGGGGGAAGTTAGGTGTGACGAGCTGAGCGAATTACTTGGTTTGAGTAGGGGTACTTTGAGGAGGTATTTGAGGGAGTTGCTTAAGGAAGGGTTAGTTATTGAGGTTTCTAAGGGTACTTACGCGTTGACTGATAAGGGTAGGAGAGTCAAGGAGTCTCTTAAGAGTGTCTTGGCTGAGGTTAGTGAGGATAAGGCTTACGTGGTGACGGATCCTGGTACGGGGGCTCCAGTCCCGCTCAAGATTAAGAGCTTGAAGCACTTGTACGTGGTAATTAAGTACGGTCTCGCTCCAGAGGAAGTATTAAGAGAACATCTTAAGAGAGGGTACGTCTCTGAGTGGGTTAAGAACGTCTTGAGGGATGAGGAATTAGCTAAAAAACTAAGCGGGGAGTTAAGTGAGGTTGTTAAGATACTTGAGGAGCTGGTTAGTCTAGCTGAGTAATAATTCCTCTTGCGTACTGCTTACTGAATTCGGGCTAATTCGAGAGAAAAGCCTTATGAGTGAGGGAGTAATTGAGTATAGCTTAATCACCGACTACGACGTATACTTATTCAGGGAGGGAAAACACTACAGGATTTACGAGAAGTTAGGAGCTCACCCACTAGTTGTTGACGGTGTTTCAGGAACTTACTTCGCTGTGTGGGCTCCTAACGCGGCTGAAGTACATGTAGTCGGTGATTTTAATGGTTGGAGACCCGGGACTCACAAGTTAGTTTATCGCAGGGATGGTTCAGGTATTTGGGAAGGCTTCGTGGTGGGGGCTGGGGTCGGCGACAAGTATAAGTACTACATAGTTTCTAGGTCAGGTAATTACAGGGTTCTTAAGAGTGATCCTTACGCGTTCTTGTGGGAGGTGCCTCCTAAGACTGCGTCTATTATCTGGGACTTAAGTCATGATTGGAGGGATGAGGAGTGGTTGCGTGTCAGGACGTTAAGGAATTCTTACGAGGCCCCCATAACCATATATGAGGTCCACTTAGGCTCGTGGGCGAGAGTTCCTGAAGAAGGGAATAAGTTCTTGTCATATCGTGAGCTTGCTGAGAGGCTGTGTGATTACGTGTGCTACATGGGCTTCACGCATGTCGAGTTCTTGCCTGTGATGGAGCACCCGTTCTACGGTTCTTGGGGTTATCAAGTAGTAGGTTATTACGCCCCTACTAGCAGGTACGGGAGGCCTCAAGACTTCATGTACTTGGTTGAGAAGCTTCATAGGTGTGGTGTTGGGGTGATTATTGATTGGGTGCCTTCACACTTCGCTACAGACGAGCACGGCTTAGCTTTCTTTGACGGCACGCACCTCTACGAGCATGAGGATTGGAGGAAGAGGATTCACCCTGATTGGGGTAGCTACGTGTTCGATTACGGTAAGGGTGAGGTTAGGTCTTTCTTAATAAGCAACGCTTTGTTCTGGATTGAGAAGTACCACGTTGACGGGCTAAGGGTAGATGCTGTCGCCTCAATGCTTTACCTAGATTATTCTAGGAAGCCTGGTGAGTGGGTGCCTAACGTGTATGGTGGTAGGGAAAACCTGGAAGCAATAGAGTTTATTAAGGACTTTAACGAGGCCGTCCACAAGTATTGCCCCGGCGTCTTAACAATAGCTGAGGAGTCTAGTGCGTGGCCTAAAGTATCTAGGCCTGTCAGTGAGGGCGGGCTAGGGTTTGACATGAAGTGGAATATGGGCTGGATGCACGACACACTCTACTACATGTCTAAAGACCCCATATACCGTAAATACCACCACGACATACTAACGTTTAATGTTTGGTACGTATTCTACGAAAACTTCGTTAATTCGCTTTCTCACGACGAAGTAGTCCACGGTAAGAAGTCCCTGATAAACAGGATGCCGGGCAATGACTGGCAAAAATTCGCGAATTTGAGGCTCCTCTACGGCTACATGTACGCTCACCCAGGCAAGAAACTACTCTTTATGGGGGACGAGATCGCTCAGTGGGATGAGTGGAGTCACGAGAGGGGTGTTGACTGGCATATTCTCAAGTATCCTGAACACGCCGGTGTTCAAGCTTGGGTAAGAGACCTTAACAACGTGTATAGGAGGGAGCGCGCACTACACGAGCTTGATTTCAGGCCTGAAGGTTTTGAGTGGGTTGATTTCAGAGACAGGGACCAGAGCGTCATATCTTTCCTTAGGAAAGACTCTAGCGGTAACGTGATCTTGGTGGTTCTCAACTTCACTCCAGTAGTGAGGCGTGAGTACAGGGTCGGCGTGCCTGAAGAAGGCTTCTGGGAAGAGATACTGAATAGCGACTCAAGAATTTATGGTGGTTCAGGAGTTAGTAACGCGCCTGGCGTGAGGTCTGAGAACCTCCCCTATCATGAGAGACCTTACTCGATAGTCTTGACGCTCCCCCCGCTGGCAGCTCTTTTTCTTAAGCACTGTAGTCCCTCACTGAATAAGCCTTAATGCCAGTTAGCTCGAGCAGGGTTATTAAGGCGTGCTAGTAAGGTTTTGTCTGGTGCTTGAGGTGTGTCAGCTTGAGTAAGTATCTAGTGATTCACGCACACTTTTATCAACCCTCTAGGGAAGACCCGTGGTTGCTTGACGTGCCCCAAGAAGAGAGTGCGTATCCTTACCATGACTGGAACGAAAGAATCACTGAAGAGTGTTACAGACCTAACACTCTAATACCTATAGTAGGTCGGGAAGGCCAAGTAATTGACGTAGTCAATAATTACTCGTGGATTAGCTTCAACGTGGGGCCGACGTTGCTGAAGTGGCTTGAGGAGAAAGCTCCTGATGTCTACGAAGCTATCATAGAGGCTGACCGCGTCAGCAGGAGCAGGTTTTCAGGTCATGGGTCCGCGGTAGCTCAAGTATATAACCACATGATAATGCCTCTTGCGAGCCGGGAAGAAAAGTACGTGGCTGCTTACTGGGGTGTCGAAGTCTTTAAAGATGTTTTCGGTAGACTACCTGAAGGTATGTGGTTACCTGAGACAGCAGTTGATGATGAGACTCTTGATGTTCTGGCCGAGTTAGGCATTAAATTCACTGTGTTGGCGCCGCATCAAGCACGTGAGGTGAGAGGTCCTGATTGTGTGTGGGTAGATGTGAGTGGCGGCAGAATAGACACTAGAAGACCCTACATCTACAAGACGTCTTCGGGTAGGAGCATCGTTTTGTTCTTCTATGACGCAAGGCTCTCACACGGCGTTGCGTTCGGGGATTTACTGAGTAATGGGGACGTGTTCGCGAAGAACATCATTAAAGCCTTCAGCGGCGGGAACGAGGCAGAGTTAGTGGTTGTGGCTACTGACGGTGAGACGTACGGGCACCACAAGAAGTACGGGTACCTAGCTCTCGCGTACGCTTTAAGGACTATCGATGAGGAGGGTCTCGCTAAAATCACTAATTTCGGCGAGTTCTTAGAGCTTAATCCGCCTAAGTGGGAAGTCAAGATAGCTGAGAAGACTTCCTGGAGTTGTGTTCACGGGATTGAGAGGTGGAGGAGTAATTGTGGGTGCAGGATAGACGTTAATAGGGCTTGGAGTCAGGAGTGGAGGAGACCTCTCAGGGAAGCTATGGATTGGCTGATTAGCGAGGTTAAGAAGGTCTTCTTCAGAGAGGCTAAGGAGGTATTAGTTGATCCTGTGAGCGCCTTACTCAACTACGTGTCCGTATCTGGTAGGTCTGAGGAGGTACTCAACAACTACTTAAGTAGGTTTAGTAGGGCTCCTTTAACGAGTGAGACCAGGTCTAAAGCACTGAAGCTCTTAGAGATGATGAGGCACGCGTACCTAATGTTTTCTAGTGATGGCTGGTTTTTTGATGACGTATCTAATATCGAGTCTATTCAGATTCTTAAGCACGCTGCAAGAGCTATCCAGCTTGCTGGGGAGTTAGGTGGTGTAGACCTAGAAGCTAATTATTTGAGGTTCCTTAAAGAAGCTAAGAGTAACGTGCCGGAGTTAAGTGATGGTGCGAAGATATACGAGCTATACGTGCGGGGCTCCATCACAGATTTCCACGATGTTTGCGTGCTGTACTCTATGCTGAAGTTAAGCATTAATCACTCGAGGAGTCCTAGAAGGATTTTCGGTTACTTAATTGATGACTTAAGCAGTGAGTCCTACGTTTCAGGAGATTTCAGATCTTCTATCGGGAGAGCTCGAGTCACTTACTTAGCGACTTTAGAGAGTTTTGAGTGTGTCTACTACTCGTATTCAGTGGGTGGGCGTGTCTTGGCAGGTGCTTCATCACCTCCTGAGAAACTTGATTTAGGGGAGGTCTACACTATTCTTAAGAATTACATTGATGCCGGGGAATTCAGCGAGCTCGAGAAATCTGTTTTAGGGGTCTTCAGTAAGTTCAGGAGCTTTAGTGATTTACGGAGGGATTTCCAGCTAGTAGTGATTAACGAATACTTCAGTAACTTGCTTGGCAGGGTTCATGATAGAGTTAAGGAGATATTGAGTACTAATTACTCGGTAGTTAAGAGCTCTATCTTCTCTAGAGCGCCTTTCCTCAACTACTTCAAAGAATTTATTAAGCTTTACGTGACTTACGAGTTGCATGAGTTGCTTAGTAAGGGATTTATAGACCCTTCTAGCTTGAGAGAAGTCTTAACTATGATTAAAGAATTTGATGTGAGATTACCTGACGTCGTGAGTGAGTTAGATACTGGGGTTTCTAGCCAGCTACGCTTACTCATTAAAGACTTAAGCAACCTAGATACTTTAGTGAATACTGAGAAATGTATCTCGGTTTTGAAAGACTTTACGAGTCTAGCAACACTCAGAGATTTCTGGAAGACTAGAGCCACAGTATGTATGCTGAGTAAGAAGCACGGTAGTGACTTGAGGAAGAGAGCAGAGAAAGGAGATGAGATAGCTAGTAGGGCGTTGCTAGTACTTAGTGAGTTAAGTGAGGCCCTAGACGTTAAGTGCTGAACTAACCTCCTCTCGGAAGAACGTTAAGGCAGTTACGGAAACACAGGATTCTTTCAAGAGTATTCGGCACTACGGGCAGGTGTAGAGCCTCGTGGTGCAGTACGTCGTTAAAGCTGTTTTCTCAAGACAAGTTTCATAAGTCTAGCAGCCACGGATAGCATAGCTGAAGCCTTCATTACTGGCTCGAATAAGAAATGAGTTACCTACCGTGATGGATAGGTCCGCTATAATAAAGTTCACTTAATTAATAAAAAAGAATTCTCATTTTTCGAGAACTACTTGACCTAATTCTTCGTAGGTGTTGACGTCGAATATCTTTACTAGATTTGGTGAGATGGTGTATAGTTCGTTACCTATGTAGGCTGTCCGTAAGCAGTACTCGTGCTGTAGTACTGCCTTAATTCTTAGCGTGTTGTTACCGTAACTCACTACTATGGCTCCACTAGATGAGGGGTACGTCGCGTAGCTAGAGAAGGGAATCATAACTAGTTCTTTCTCAGTATATACTGTTACCGCGTGATGGTCGTAGAGAGCTTGAGACCATGCCGAAGCTATCTTAACACTCGAGATCTCACTCATGTTTGTCGGGTCCGAGACATCGAAAAGTGATATCTTTAGGTTAGACCCCTCAACACCTATTCCCAGCAATCTGTTCTCGGGTAGTGGGTGCAGGTACTCACTAAAACCAGGTATCTTGAGGAACCCTAAGACACGCGGATTCTCAGGCACTGAAACGTCTATAGCGAATAACGGGTCTACCTGCCTGAAAGTAACTAAGAAGAAGACTTCACCAATTAATCTGGCTGAGTATATCCTCTCCCCACGAGCAAGACCTACTAAGGAACCAACTATCCGCAGGCTCCTCGAGTCAACCACGAACACGTTATTACTGACCTCACCGCTAACAGACACGTATACCATGAGTGTTGGCCTCGTGTACTCGTAGGGGACTTGCGGCACGCTCCAGTTAATGATTACTGGGATGCTCCTCGACACACACCCGCTAACAGAACACTCCTGAACAACTACCTCACGAGTCTCTGTCTCTTTTTTGACTATAGTGGTGTACGTCTTGAATAAAGGCTCAAACGACACTACTACCGAGTAATTATTTCCTGTGGTAGCGACTACGAAGTAGTTATTCGCTTCCTCCATAGCGAACTGATCAAGGAGATGACCTGAAACATTGAAAGAACCTCTCAAACTTATCGTGAGTCCCTTAACGGAGAATACGTAGAATGTAGTTATGTCGTATTTAGGTTCTTTATTGACTTCAGCAACAACTTTACTGAGTAGCTCTTTACGACTCTCTTCACTCATGCTTAATAGGTAGTCTTCAATCTTCTCGCGAGCTATGTCTAGTTGACCACTATCTATTAACTCGATTACCCTGCTTGCTGTCTCGTTAGGCATGTAGCTAGCGAAAGTCTTCAGTGTCAGTATGTACGCGTCGAGGAAGCCAAACCTAGTCTCGCGAGCGACGTACAGGTTATTGAGAGACATGTAGAGCCAACTACCACCTCCAGTCAAGAAAGTGTATGTTGCGTAGTTTAATTTATCGAGATCTAGTGCTAGTATCAACGTGTACGAATCAGGGATAACGTCTACTACGATCAGGGTTTCTAGCGGTACCGGCACTTCATTAACTAAAGGTATTATGGGCCCGTTAAGGAGCGTGTTAGTCACTACGTATAAGTAGTTTCCTGAGAGCCTGGAACTCAGCATACTGCCAGTCACGGTAACCCTGCTTAGTAAGACTGGGTTGCTAGCGTTACTTATGCTGTATATGTACGTATTCACGTTAGGAGTTCCTGAAGGCACTACGAAGCACCTGCACTCTATGTCAGGGGTTATAGGGTGTCTTGTCTGCGTCTCAGTAATAACTACTAATTCGTTCTCGTAGAGGAATAACCCCCTCACGTACTCGTCTAGAACGAGCACGCTCAAGACAGTTTTCTCTGTGACGCTCACGAGAAACACTTTATTGTTTGAAGCAACTACTATTAACTCGCCGTTAGTCTTCACGATATCTGGCTCATCAACACCCTCAACCTGAACGTTAGTTTTAGAAGCCGTAGTCTCTTGTTTTGAGACGCCGTAGGTCCCTCTAACGCCTAACTCAGCTAGCGGCACTATCGTCGGCGCGGGTACTGTTATGCCTTGCGGTAAGTAATTGTAGGGGCGAGCCAGCTGATTAATCAAGGTATTGAGACTCATTACCGAGCTTAAGTAGCGAGCTAGCTCCTCATAACTACTAAACCTCCCCAAGTTTTCTAAGTTAGTTAAGGAAATGTTTACTTGCTGCCCCCCGTACGGGCTACTCAACTGATATGCTGGTACGGTCCTGTAAGTCTCGCTAAGAATGTTGCCTACGATTAGGGGTATAGAAGCGCCGGCAACTAAGGATACTATCGCTAACGTTATGAATATTTCCCGCCTCACTAAATCACCTCACTTAACTCCTAGTTTTAAGCTTAGATAACTCTATGCTTAGAACAGCGTTGTTCAAGTACTAGAACACTATTTTAGGAGTGTTGCGTACAGTAACTTAGTGAGGTATTTGGCGACAACTCGAGTTGAAGACTTAAGTAGGGCAGCTCTTAAAATATATGTTTACCTCCTAGAGTCTAAAGATCCTAGAGGGGTTAGAGATATTGCTAGAGCGCTAGACATGCCTGTAAGCAGCGTTTACTATCATCTTAAGAGACTGGAGGAGTTAGGGATCATCAGTAAGAGAGGGGACGGCTACGCGGTCGCTAAGATTATTCAGCTCGAAGGCTACGTCTTCCTAGGAAGGAAGCTAATACCTAGACTCCTAATATACTCACTATTTTTCTTAGGCTTTAGCTTAAGTCAAGCATACACAATCGTGGTCAGTAAGTCCGTGACCTCAGATAAGCTGCTACTACTAGTCTTAAGCATAGCTACATTCATTCTTTTCTTTCTCGAAGGACTAAACATGAAATCAAAACTCAAAGCTTTATGAAAAACATCAAAGTTTGCTATTTCCTACTCTTTAAGTGCTTGAGTACCAAGACTAAAATCAAAGCAATAATAGCTACTGAGACTCCTATAGTAATCGTGAAGAAGTTTTCAGTTTTAGGCTGGCTGGGTAGCTGGCTAGTAGTTTGAGTAGCTGGTTGAAGCAATACGAGCGTTATTTCCACGGAACTAACCCCCTTGTATTTCAGCAGTAACGTTTCGTTAATTATTTCTATCACCGGATTCCCGGAGTAAGTCAGCAGTAGGAAGTCTTCAGGCACATACACTGTGCAATCCCCCATAGGACTCAGCTTAAACTTGAAGACTACGTCGTCAGTTACCTCAGTGATGTTAGTAATGAGATACGTGAGCTTAACCCACTCAACACTACTCACCAAGTTGATAAGAGCTTTATCCCTAACTAAATCGACTGGTAGAGACGCACCATCGGAGTCTACTGCGTGAAGAGTTGATGCGTCAAAACCCTGCTCTAACCGGGCTTCCAAGATTTGTTGCGAGACATTAAAGAATACTAACTCAACTAGCACGGAGCCGTCTGCGTTCAAGTAGTAATTAATTATGTTGGGTTGCGTAGCGGCGTAGCATGCGATAGCTGATAAGATGCTAACTAGCAAGAACAAACTCGGGAAAACACTCATCTTGAGGCGGGCACTCACTTGATGTACCCGAATATCTACTAGCAGGCATTTCTTTTAAGCAACATACATTTTCGTCAGTAACGTAACATGTGAGCTACCCCACCCTAAAGGGCGGGGCTTCCAGCGTTCAGCCAGGGCTTTACGCCTCCAGCTTCATCTGCTGGTTCGGGGGCTCACAACTCCCTCATCCCATGCGTCTCATTAACGCATGAGCTATGTTAAAACATGCGTTCAAGTCTCTGTTATAGACTAGCCCGCACTTCGGGCATTTAAACATTCTTCCATTGGCTTGGGCAACATGCCCGCATCTATGAGAGGTTTTAGATGTGCTCTTAGTCTCTTTCTTTGAAAAATATCTAACTTCTATTCTCTTAAGGTTTGCTTTGTATTCTACTATAGTTTAGAGCTTTCTGAAGGGCGAGCTGTGGAACCTTTTGTTGAGCTTCTTAGACTCCTTAAAGTTTTGGCGGATCCCGTTTAGGTTTTCCATCACTATTATCGGGTTCGGAAACTGTTTGGTGTATCTGATTATCTGGTTAGCTATTATGTGTAGCTGTTGGTTTACCTTGCGTTTCTCTCTTCCTTTAATCTCCTTAATCTTCTTTAGAAGCTTCTTTCTTCCAAGATTTCTTCTGATGTGATTGTAGAGACCTCTTATCCTCTTGATTTCTTCTCCTCTACAGAACTGTCCCTTCATAGGTTTTTCTGGATTATTCTTTGATACCGCTACTGCAACTGCAAGGTTGTGTTCTCCTCTGTCTATTGCAATTATTGTTTCAGGTTCATCTATCAGCTCAACAGTCTTCTTTAAAACGAAGTGAGCATACCATTCTCCGTTTCGTTTAACCGTTTCAACTGTTGCAAACCGTCATTCACCCTTAAAGGCTTCTTCGATTCTCTGCTTCTGTCTTTCCCTGAAAACGATGGGTAAGCTTATTCTTTCTCGCCTGTTCGGGCTTAACGTTAGCCAGTATGGTGTTAGAACATTTGTCGTTTTTGAGAAAGTATAACACCTTATTATCGAAACGTATGGATATCCTCTAAGCGTTAATACAGTTAATACACTATCTTCTTTCTTGTTTTCTCAAAGCTTTTAAGATTTCAACAGCCCTTATCCCTTGCAGTTTAGATTAAAGCCGTATCCAAGTTGAAGAGCTCTTTAGCTTTCTCGTATCCGTTTTTGTGCAGAAAGCTCTTAGACTTAGAGTTGAAGCCAAGATACCACATCACAAGCCTGAAATATTCGTTAAGAGTTTTGTTTAAGGCTAAGACTCTCCGTTTGTTCGGCTTGAAAACCTTTCCTATTACTGTAATCTGGACATCTTTCAGCAAGAGAACATCCTCTAAGGGGTCCGGGTATCATTGGGCTTGATGTCAAGTCCTCTACCCTTGGCTTCATGACTCTCAGAACCCCCTTCATCGAGGCCCACGTCATCGAGCTCCGCTCGCTCGAGGTAACCCAGCCCACACTCCACCATCAT
>ERZ1669248.1158-NODE-1158-length-10134-cov-14.226808_pt1 | contig 10134 bp, 11 predicted proteins | sample MGYA00579296_ERZ1669248 | MGnify/ENA primary metagenome ERZ1669248 (study PRJEB41166, sample SAMN08046057) | hot springs metagenome | biome: hot spring; feature: neutral hot spring; material: thermophilic sediment; isolation source: thermophilic sediment from...
CTGTGTTGCCCAGCCTGGGCTACACCCCGGAGCAGAGGAGGGATCTCGAGGAGACCATTAGGCGGGTGCCGGCGGATGTCGTGTTGCTAGCCACGCCTGCAAGGATAGAGAGAGTTGTAAGGATTGACAAACCCACCGCCAGGGTTTACTGGAAGTTAAAGGTGGTGGAGGGACCCACAGTCAAGGAGTTGGTAGATATGTTTCTGGAGAGGGCCTCTCTACGCTAGCCGTATTTCGCCCACCGGGGCACCGCCTAGGAGGGAGAAGAGGGACCTGAGGTAGCGGGCTGTCTCCACAAGCCTCTCTTCCCCGATCCCGGCGACCCCCGCGACGACCACTAGTATATCTCTAGTGGACTCCTCAATTTTCGTCTCTACGCTGTCTCTATAGGGGTATATGTGGAGGATCTGGCTGTCGGAGGCGAGGACTATCTGGTTGTCTAGCTCTATTGGAGAGCCGCCGATTGGGCGGAAGACCTCCCCCTTCCGTGAGAATCTTATTCTCAAAACCCCGCCCCTTATCTTAGCTATGTCGTAGAGGCCGATGGGGACCATGTATTTTATCGACGCCGCGTTTCCCGCGTCGACTGCTGGGTTTATCCTCGGTAGCGGCTCGCCCCGTAGCACCCTCCTAAGGAGGGCCTCCTGGGCCGGCCGTTGCTTAGTGGGGTCTATTCCGAGGACTCTCCAGTAGAAGTCGCGGTACGCCCTAATTATTAGGTGATCTTTCAACGTGTCGAGGGACAGCGTGCGCCTAACCTCCTCGACCACCCGCCTGACCTCCTCCTCTAGCTGGGGGACGTATCTCGTGTTGTCAACGCCCGCGACTACATCGTAGGCCACATAGACGCCGAGGTTTCTAACCTCGTTCACAATTTCCATATCCTAGAGCCAGCTCTGTATCTCGGCGAGGGCTTTCTTCACTTTTTCAAGCTTCTCTCTCAGCTCCGCCACCTCCCCTCTGCACTGCTCGGCGAGCTCAGGCGGTAGCTCCACTCTAAAGCCTTCTTTCAACAGCTTTTCATACACCTTCGCCACCAGCTGACCTGCCTTCGTCTCACCTTTGAGATGGCGCCTTACTGTGGCCTCGGAGACTCCCAGCTCCTCAGCTATCCTAGAGGGGGGCATCCCCGCCCTCTCCCTGGCGAGGGCGGCCGCCGCCACGTAGAGGGAGTCAACCCACGTAACTCTCTGCGCGGGATCCTTGACGGCCTCCACAGTTTCTCTGTCGTAGAGCGACATTACCAACAGGGCTGACTCCAGTCTTCTAATATCCTCGCGGCTGGCCGGCTTTAGGGGGATCTCGGCCATAGGCGGCTCTACTCCTCCTCTACTTCAATTTTTCTGGGGGCTGGCTGCCTCTCGGCCTCCTCGACGGCTTTCTTCATGGCCTCCACATCTTCCTTGGGGAGAGGTTCGAATCTCACGGCGCTTCCAGCGAATTTGATGTATCTGTCCCAGAGTATCTCGATGCCGCTGTCTCTTATCTCCATGGGGTGCCGCACCATGGAGTGTTTGGTGTCCCGCATCTTCCAGATAATTACCGAGCGGTACAGCCTCCCGTCGACTTCGTCTAGGTCGAGCCTTATGATGCCGTCCACCGCGTGCTCAACGCCGGGGCCGCCGAAGCCGCGCTCGCCGACTGAAACCTGCGACACGAAGAACGCCGTGCAACCGAGCCCCGCTATTACCCGCTTCAGAGTCATGATAGTGCCACGCGCCGTGGCTGGCTTTGTTAAGTAGAGCGTGGAGACGGAGTCCACCACCACGCGCCGCGCCCCCGTGTCTCTAATCGCTTGGCGGAGCGCGTCGCTGAGCTCGTACACGTCGTCTACCTGCTTCACCACGTACCTCTCCCTCTGCGCCGCGGCCCCCACGCCGCCTGTGAAGGCGTCTATCACGGCGAACTTCCCCTCCCGCTCGTACTGAGAGATGTCCCAGCCGAAGTGTTTGAAGGAGCGGCGCACGGCGACTGGATGCTCCTCGAGAGCGACGAACACGCCGGCTTCCCCCCTCTTCAAGCCGTTGAATAGAAACTGCTTCCCCAGGATGGACTTCCCCGTGCCGGGACCCCCGCTCAGCAACACCACGGCCCTCTCCGGAACCCCGCCGTAGAGAACCTCGTCGAGCCCCGGCACGTGGGTCCTAACCCTGGGGACAGCCATGTGGAGTCCGGAGACCCAATTCTAAAATTTTAATACCTAGGCGCTCTCTACACAAATGTCAAAGGAGTCGCGGGTTAAAGATCTCTCGCTGGCGGGGCGCGGCAGGGAGCAGTTGTACTGGGCTGAGCGCAATATGCCTGTGTTGATGGAGATAAGGAAGAGGTTTGAGAGGGAGAAGCCGCTCTCCGGGCTGACAGTCGCGGCGTGTCTCCACGTGACTAAGGAGACGGGGGTCCTCGTGCGCACGCTCGCGGCGGGCGGAGCCCGGGTGGTGCTCATACCGTCTAACCCCCTGTCGACGCAGGACGAAGTCGCCGCGGCGCTGGCCCAGGAGGGCGTCTACGTCTACGCCTGGAGGGGCATGTCGGAGAGGGAGTACTACAACGCCATTGGCTTCGCGCTTTCTTTCAACCCGGCCATAACTCTCGACGACGGCGCGGACCTCACGGCTACGATACACAAAATCAGGTACGGAGTGAGAGACCAGTCTATTGAATACGTCTACGAGGTGGCGGGGCCCCTCGACGGGGAGAGGCTGGTGTCCGGCCTTAGAGGCGGGACTGAGGAGACGACGACCGGCGTCATTAGGCTCCGCGCTTTGAAAAACGCGGGGAAGCTCGTCTACCCCATAATCGCCGTGAACGAATCCTACACCAAGTACCTATTCGACAACCGCTACGGCACAGGCCAATCGACGTGGGACGGCGTCATGAGGGCCACAAACCTGCTGGTGGCTGGGAAGAACGTGGTGGTGGCTGGCTACGGCTGGGTGGGCAGGGGGATTGCCATTAGGGCCAGGGGGCTGGGCGCCAGGAGGGTGATAGTCGTCGAGGTGGACCCCGTGAGGGCGCTGGAGGCGGTGTTCGACGGCTTTGAGGTTATGCCGATGGACAAGGCGGCTGAGGTAGGCGACATATTCATAACGGCCACTGGCAACATCAGGGCCGTCAGCCTCGGCCACATATTCAAGATGAAAGACGGCGCGGTTCTCGCAAACGCGGGCCACTTCAACGTAGAGATAGACGTCGCGGGGCTTGAACGCGTGGCCGTGGCTAAGAAGACGATTAGGCCGTATCTAGAGGAGTACACCCTCCCAAACGGCAGGAGGGTCTATCTCATCGGCGAAGGCCGCTTGGTGAACCTAGTCGCCGCCGAGGGACACCCCTCGGAGGTGATGGACCTCTCCTTCGCCAACCAGGCCCTAGCCGCCGAGTACATAGCTAAGAACAAGCTGGCTGTGGATGTCTACAAACTACCCGACGAGATAGATAGAGAGGTGGCCAGGCTCAAGCTTAAGACCATGGGCGTGGAGCTGGAGGAGCTCACAGAGGAGCAGAGGCGCTACATATCTAGCTGGGAGTTGGGGACGTAAGATTTTATTTCCCGGCCTATATCCATGACGTGATGTCAACTCTGGGGTCTGATGCGTGATGCCACTGACCTGCTCTGACACCTCTTCAACATTTCTCTATAGAGGCCGGCCCTGCGCTTAGCCTCTCTAATCCTCTTCTTAAGCCCAGCCATGTCGCTCGGCGCCAAACCCGCCGCTTTAAGCTCCCTATACAGCGCCCTGAGCCTTTCACCTTCTTGGAAATATCGCTCGGCGAAGCTCCTAATCCTCGCGCACTCCAGCTCCTCCAGGTTGTCGTCAGTCTGCGTCTCTATGCCGAGTAGCCTCTCGACGCCTCTCTGCGTGATCCCCAGCAGGCTCCTCACCTTTTCCACATCTATACCCCCCAGGTAAGGCCCCAGCCTCTCGATTAGATATTCTACCTCCATAGCCTCTCCACTATCCTCTTCCCAACGTACTCTGGATCCTCCACTATCTCCTCCTCATCCACATCTTTCTCGACGAGTTCTTCCACGGGCGCCGTGGGCTCCGCCGGCACCTCCTCGACCTCGTCTACCCGGGCCCACCTCCTCGGGTTCTCGCCGCGGCTTAGATCTATCGCGAGGAGGGCCGCGAGGTGTCGAAAACTCTCGTCGTCTAGAGAACCCCTTAGCTTGTACAACACCATCATTTTCTTCAGGGGGGGCATCCGCGTCAGTCTGGGGAGCAGTACCTCGAGCTCTGCCACCGCCACGTCGTTACGTGTAGCTGTTGATATAAGTGCTGTAGTTACAATATGGCCTGGGGGGTGTGGACCGAAACTACACCACTATAGAGGCTAGGTTGGCGATTGTGGGCCACCTCAGAGTGGCTTCCATCGCCACGGGGCCGTGGATCTCAGACCCCTTGGGATCCCCCTCGGGCGTCACTATCACGACGGCGTTGTCCTCAAACGCGACCCACGTCCCGTCGGGCCTTCTGTAGGGCCTCCTCTGCCTCACCACGATGGCTCTGAATATCTGCTTCCTAAGCTCGGGCTTGCCCTCCCTCACCACGACGACCACCATATCCCCCACCCCGGCGCCGGGGATCCTCCTGTGGACAGTCTTGGAGTAGTGCCCCACTACTCCAATTACGCGCACTAGCTTAGCCCCCGAGTTGTCGGCCACGGGCACTAGGCTGTTCATGAATATGCCCGGCGTTACGTGGAATCTGTACGGCACGCCGACTGTTCTCTTGCCGCCGCGTTTTGCCATAGCCCCTCAACTCACCGGTGTTTATATACTTTCCACCGGCTCAGCCCGTCCGTCGGCGCTCACCGCTCGGCCACCAACGCACTCATCACCCAAGGCCAGGTACACACCACTACTTATCCCTTTTTCCAGGTGAGGAGAATCCCCACGTTGCTGGTCAGCTTGATAGACAGCTTGTTCTTCTCTAGGAGGGGGGGTAGCGGCGTCTTCGGCGGCTGGCCGCCGTAGTAGAAGTAGAGGTAGCCGAGATCCTCTGGGTTGACGCCGAGGGCTTGCGCCGTCGCGTTGTCCACCTCGGCGCAGTTGTCGCCCATCACCACCACCCCCCAGTAGCGCTGGAACCCCTTTATTGGGCCGTCTCCCTCAATTATAAACTTCCCCTCGGCGATGCAGAGCGTGTTCTTCTCAAGTCTGTATATGTCTGCTATGTATTTATACAGCGGCCTAAACCCCTCGTAGAGATTCTGGGCGTCTTTAGGCTCCAGCACGTGAAGCGCGGCGGTGGGCGTGGTTAGGTAGAGAATTGTCTGCGGGTGGCTGACGGGTATAGCCACGACGATTTTAAGAAGCGACTCATCGAAAGCGGCCTCCAGCGCCCTGACCTTGATTTTCGAGCCGCGGGGGGACTCCAGCTCCAGCTTGTAGCTGGCGCTTTGGTGGGGCTGCACTATCTTAGCCCCATACCTCCCGGCCATTTTTTCGAGGCCCATGATCTTAACCGCCTTTTCGAAGTACGACTTAGGCATTGAGAAGGTTATGGAGACGTCCCTCCCCTGGAGGGCTTGGAGAATCGCCTCGACGAACTCGGGCCGGGGGTTGGCTTGGGATGGTATGTAGCTGTGCACCGCCAGGACAATCATCGCGTCTTTCTTCGGTATTGGAAGCGCGCTGTCCGCGGCGTATGCCTCGACCACGACGAAAGTACCGCACATAAATAAATACGTTAGCCCCTAGAAGCCGTGTCTGTGGGGCTCCGAGGGCTTCACCACCTCTCTTAGAAAGACCGTGGCGTAGCTACCCCGCGGCAAGACTAGGCGCACAGTTACGTCGCCCCCCTCGACGCTGTAGGCGTAGCCGCCGGGGCGGAGCCCGGCGCGTCTATAGCTCCCATACGCCTTTAGCCCACGCGGCATTTTTAGAAACATACCAGCGTCGACGCCCTCACTCTTTAAGACTCTCAACATGGCGTCGCCCACCCTCCCCCTGGGCATTCTGACGCCGGCGCCGGGCACCGGCACAACCACCTCGCCGCCGAGACCCACCGTGTAGTAGACGACCTGGCCGTTCACCTCCACCAAGTCCCCCTCCACCGGCTTGTCGAGGGGGCCTAGCTCCATTCTAGCCGAGAGGAGGCGGTTGTAGAGATAGGACTGGGCGGCCTCGACGTAGATCCTTAGTATCTGCAACGGAATGGCCATGATGGAGTTCCACATATCGTACCCAGCCGCCAGCCTCCTCAAGAGAGCCCTCTCCTCGACGAGCTTCTTAGGGAAGGACTCCAGCGCCCTCTGGTACTCCCCCCTGCAGGCGAGCTCCCTCGCCCTCTTAGCCGCCTCCGACTCGTGGGGAAACACCCGGCAGAACATGATCTCGAAGAAGGCTTGGGGATCCTTCCTCAGCAGAGCCATGCCCAAGTGGTGGGTGACCGGCCGGATGGTGCCGAAGCGCTGGTAGCCGTAGTAGTTGGGAACCGCCACGCTTTTCAACAGCTCAAGCGTCTCTCTGGCGCAGTCCACCCTCTCGACGCCCCGTATCACTATCGTGAAGCGGTTGCCGTAGATCTCAGCCGGCGAAATCGGCCTATCCATGGGCCAGGCCCCCAGATACTCCACGCCGGGTATCTTCGGCAGATCGGCGACGGGGCCGCGGACAGACACAATCTGCGACGCCACCGCCCTCGTGTCTTTAATCCCCCCCACAGACACGTCGCGGGGGCCTAGGCCAAGCGCCTTCGCCAGCCTCAGCACTAGGCGTATAGTGTCGACGTTGCGCTTGACGACGTGTATCCAGGTCCACCCCCCCACCCTGGGCCTCAGCTCGACGCCCCCGAGGGCCACCACTGTGCCGTCCGCCAGGACCTCCTCCACCACGAAGTCCTCCGCGCTCTGCTTAATCACGCCCCCCGACGGGCATGTGTCTGTGGCGTAGTAATACATGCCGAGGGATTTGTCAAAGGGCGGGGCCTCCAGCACGGGGGACACCGCTTTTTGTTATAAATACGTGTCGCAACCTCCACATGGCCAAGGTCTACCTCGGCCCCGCCGGCATTCCCCAGTTTGTTGTGAAGGCTAAGTCCACGCTTGAGGCAGTCCGCGTCGTGCGGGAGCTTGGGCTGAACGCCATGGAGGTGGAGTTTGTGCAGGGCGTTAGGATGTCGAGGGACCTCGCCAAGCAGGTGGGCAAGGCGGCTCGGGATTTCGACGTGAAGCTCTCCGTACACGCCCCCTACTTCATAAACCTCTGCTCAGAAGAGGCTGATAAGGTGGAGAAGTCGCGCCAGAGGTTGGTGGATTCGCTGGACCGGGCGTACTACATGGGCGCCTGGGTGGTGGTGGTGCACGCCGCGTACTACGGCAGGCTGGGCCCCGAGAGGTGTTTTGAGAAAGTCCGCGAGGAGTTGGAAAGGGCGTATAGGGAGTCCGGCATTGGCTCTGGGGTGTATATAGGAGTCGAGGTGACGGCGAGGACAAACCAGTTTGGAAGCGTCGAGGAGGCGTTTAGACTCGCGAAGGAGCTCCCCTTCGTCACCCCCGTCGTCGACTGGGGCCACCTGTATGCGAGAAACGGCGGGGTTATAAACTACGGAGAGGTGCTGGATCTCTGGACGAGGGAGTTCGGAGGGGCGCACATGCACACCCACTTCACCTCGGTGCGGTATAGAAACGGCAAGTTTGTAGACGAGCACGAGCCTATTGAGCGCAACATGCCGCCTTTCGAGCCCCTCGCCAGGGAGCTAAAGGAGAGGGACGTGACGATTACGTTGATATGCGAGTCCCCCCTCCTGGAAAAAGACGCCCTCTTAATGAAAGAGGTGCTGGAGGAGGTCGGCGTGTCTCTAGCCTAGAGAGGCTTCTTCAGCTCGTAGGGCTTCCAGCCCAGCTCTTCCCTGAATTTGTTTATCAGCTCTATGGACTTCAGCTTCTCCTCTCTCGACATGTCTTTTTTCTTCAACACGCCCATGAATAGGGCGTACAGCCTAGCGTTTATGACCTTGGGCGACAGTCCGTACTCCATATCTTCCCTAAGCTCCTCTAGTATCTCCCTCACCTCTTCGGCGTTTGAGAGCCCCTTGCCTCCGATATCTTTGACCTTCCTGCCGAGGTAGAGGCGCCCCCTCTCCACCACCACGGCCTTTCCGTCTTCAAAAGTTATGCGCCCCTTGAACACCCTGTCGTAGAACTGCCACGCCTCCGCCGCCTCGGGCTCGAGCTTCCTCAGCCTGGTGAGGACAAATCTCCTAATCTCGTCTGTGGATATCCTCCCCCTCTTCTTCACCCACTCGTCCAGCTCCTTGACGATTTCCCGCGCCACCTCGTCGGAGGCGCCGGCGTCTCTCAGGGCGTTGTACACCTTCTCGCTGAGGTACTCCTCCTCCCTCCCAGACCTCTTCACCACCCTAACCATGGCTCATCCACCTACTAGTTTTAAATGTTGACTGTCTACATAGACGTGAAGAAGGTACTCACAGCCTTTGACCTGCTGGCCTCCGTGGCAGAGATGTCGAGGCTGGCTGGGAGCAAGCTTGAAAATATCTACAGGACGGGGGCTGGGTTTCTCTTTAAATTCGCCGGCGGCTTCGTCGCCGCCACGAGGTTCAGGACGTCTCTCACGGGGGTTGTACCTGAGAAGACGCATGAGGGGGCGGAGACGCTTAGGGGGCTTTTCCGCGACGAGAGGCTGGTGGAGGTGGCGATGCCCCGCTTCGACAGGCTGGTCGAGCTTGTATTCGCCACGGGCAAGATTGTGGTGGAGCTTCTCGAGCCTTTCAACATGGTGGCTGTGCGGGACGGAAGGGTGGTGTGGCTGATGCACAGCTACAGAGCCAGAGACAGAGTCCTCGCGCCAGGCGCGGCCTACGCCTACCCCCCGGCGGCGTTTATAGACGTGCTGAGGGCGGGGGTGGACGAGCTCGAAAAGGCCGTAGACCCCGGCGATCTGCGGCGGAGTTTAATAAGGCGGCTCGGCACAGGCCCCGAGCTCGCGGATGAGCTAATCGCCCGGGCCGGCCCCTCGCCCAGGTCAATCGCCGAGGAGTTCAAGAGGCTTGTAGAGGCCGTGCGTTCAGGAAGGCTGGAGCCCACAGTCTGCATCAGAGGCGGGGCCGCGGTCACCGTCTTGCCCATCAAGCCGGTGTCTCTGCAATGCGACGAGTATAGACATTTCGACAGCTTCTGGTCGGCTCTGGACTTCTACTTCACGCCGATGGAGCTCGAGTCAGCCGCCGCAGACGCGACACAGGCGATCGTCCAGAGGCGCAGGAGGCTCGAGGCCTCTATTAAGGAGCTGGAGGGGAAAATTCCTGAATACAGAGGCGAGGCCTCTAGGCTGAAGACCCTGGCCCACAGATTGCTCATGTACAAAGTTGAGATCGAGGAGGCGCTTAGAGGCGGCGAGTCTAGTATACGTATAGTAGACGTAGACGGCAGGAGAGTAAAAATAGAGTTGCCAGAGGGGGAGTCCGTGGAGCTTGTGAGGGGCGTTCCCCTGGGGAGGTACATATCGCAACTATTCGAGGAGGCCAAGGAGCTGGAGGAGAAGGCGCAGAAGGCGGCGCAAGTCCTCGAGAAGCTCAGGAAAGACCTCTCCCGGCTGGAGGAGGAGCAGCGCCGGGAGGAGGAGAGGCTGAAGGCGTCTGCCAGAGCCGTCGCCAAGAAGAGCTGGTTTGAGAAATTTCACTGGACCGTCACCACCGGCAAGAGGCCTGTGATCGGGGGGAGAGACGCCTCGCAGAACGAGTCTGTGGTTAGGAAATACCTCAAGGACCACTACCTCTTCTTCCACGCAGACATACCGGGGGCGTCGGCGGTCGCCGCCCCGCCGATGGAGGACCCCCTTGAGCTGTTGCAGGTGGCCCAGTTCGCCGCGGCGTACAGCAAGGCGTGGAAAATAGGGATACACGCCGTGGACGTCTACTACGTGCGGGGCGAGCAGGTGTCGAAACAGCCCCCCTCCGGCCAGTATCTGGCAAAGGGCTCCTTTATGATCTACGGGAAGAGGGAATACGTGAGAAACGTCCGCATGGAGCTGGCTGTAGGCTGTAGGAGGGACGGCGAGGTTTATAGAGTGGTCGCCGCGCCGCCGAAGGCCGCCCCCCTACTCGCCGAGAGATACGTCGTGGTGACCCCGGGCAACAAGGAGAAGGGGAAGCTGGGCAAGGAACTGGCGCA
>ERZ1669248.1159-NODE-1159-length-10134-cov-3.807421_pt1 | contig 10134 bp, 8 predicted proteins | sample MGYA00579296_ERZ1669248 | MGnify/ENA primary metagenome ERZ1669248 (study PRJEB41166, sample SAMN08046057) | hot springs metagenome | biome: hot spring; feature: neutral hot spring; material: thermophilic sediment; isolation source: thermophilic sediment from...
GCGCTTCCAGCCTCAAACCGACGTTAGGCCACAGACCCAAAGCGTATCTAGCGTTCCATCTCAGGGGTCTCTCGGCGCGGTTTTCTGCGAAGCGGCGACTTGACCTTATCCTGGTCCACCTTCTGTGGCTCGGGCCGGATTGCCGTTTTCTCTGCGGCCACATGATGTGGCGTTGATCCTGAGGTGATCCCAACCAAGGATATGATCGTCTCATGGTGGGGATTCTGACTCTGCGGTTCCTGATTCCTCGGCGGTTTCACTTGGCGCTCTTCCTGCCAGATGGGTTGCAAATCCTTATCCCTGACTGGAATCCCCAGCCGAGCAGCCTGCCGCGCTGCCTGCTCCCTGAATGTTGCACTGCCCGTGATGTCCACCGCACCATACTTCTGTGCGGCGATACGTAGGGCGGCCTCGACGCTGGACGCTGCCCGGTCATGGATTTCAATCCGTGGGCCGGTATCCGTGAACAACTTTGCACCGTGGTCATTCCGGTAATGGATCAGTTGGCGGCGATGGTCGATCTCGTGGTGTAGCCCGGACAGAATGGGCTTGAGCGTTTCCAGTTCCTCGCCCTCGAAGCCGTTCTTCTCCTGATTGGCCTTGCGGACTTCCAGGTAGCGAATGCCGCGCAAGGCGGCCAATGCCGCTTCATCATGGATCGGTGCGGCTGCCTGCTGTTCCAGCCAGTCGCGCCAGACCATGGTGCGCGGTAGGGCATGACGTTGTTTCAGGTGTTTTTTCTGTAGCTCCTCTTTTGCGCGCGCGGCCTCAAAGGCCCATAAGGATTGTGCTGTGGGTGTCGTCGTGCCTTTGGCATGTTCTTTGGCCATGAATGCTGGTTTGCTGGCCTTGATGCTGGCCTGCAAAATATCGCGCTCCGACTTCTGCCGAGCCATCAAAGACTGCCGGACCTCCCGGCGACTGTTCTTGATTTGCTGCTGTGCGGCCTGGTAACTGGCGTGCAGATCTTCACGCTCCGCCTGCCGCTCGGCGCGGCGAATCATTCTCTGCCCGTTTTTGTCATGGTATTGGGTCGGGCCATCCGGCTGTTTGCCGGACTGCGCACCGTGCAGGAATTTCTCGTAGGTATGCACGGCGGGTGCTGATGGGAAGGCCGGGGCTGGGGTGAATGCGCCCAGGCGCTGCTCCAGTTTCATCATCGTCAGGTTTCGGTCGAGCTTGGAGACCGGGCACGCCAGCACCCGTCCGTTCTCTAAGGTGGTAGAAACCACCATGCCCGATCCCTTGGGCTGAATCACCATGTCGAAGCGAGCCAAAGCACTGTGCAAATCATTCCAGCCAATGCCCGTGCCAGACTGTAGCGCATTCCGCAGAAACTGGGCCGGTCGGTCCTGTGCCCACGCCTGAAAGCTCGGTGCGCCCTGACTTCGTTCTGCGGCTTTGGCCGCCTGAGTCAGGCGCGGGCCGTGCGCATCCCCACTTTTCAGCAAGCCCTTCTCCAGCCGCTCCTTGCGCGACATGCGCACGATCTGCGGTCCGTCCTTGCCGTCCACGGTGATGTTCGGGCCATTGTCCCGTGCAAAGCCGTGCCGGATCTCCAGTTCCCGCATGGCCTGATCAATGATGAAGTAGTCGCGGCGGGGTGGACCCACAACCGTATGCTTTTCAGGATGTACCCGGTTCACGGCGATGTGGACATGATCATCGTCCGTATCCCGATGGATCGCCCAAACGGCCTGGCAATCCTGCATGCCCAAGGCTTTTAAGGTGTGCTGGACACAATCCTTGATCTGGTCTGGCTTCGGGATGTCTTCTGCCCGCCAGGACAAAATCAGGTGATAGACCGGATCACCTTTGAATCTGCCGTTGCGCAGGGCGCCGGATGCGGCGTTATCCATCAGCAAAACAGCGAGGTCCAGATGGTCGGCTGGCGTGCTTAAATTCATCACCCCGATGTCGCCCGGAGTAATCGCTCTCCCTTTGTGGTCTGCTTCTCGGGCGATGTAATTCACTACAGCGCCGAACGCACTCGGGCTGCCCGATTTGCTCCCGGCCCGAGACTTGCCGACTTTACCAATCATTGGGAATCCCCTTTCAGTCGGTACGTCATCGCCAGAACCCTGCGAGCAGACTCTGCCTGATCTTCTTTCAGGAGCCAGACATAAAGGTCTACGAGTTCGGAAGTGACCTGGGCGATTCGATGTTCCTGCAAGCGGCCATCGATAGCGCTTCGTATATAAGCGGACAAAGACAAACCGCAGGCATCCGCTTTGGATTGCGCTACGGATTGTTCGACAGGTGTCACCCGGACGCGGATCGTGGTGGTTTTATTCGTCATGACGCTTCTCCCGATAGATAGACATGCCTATCGGGTAATGGCCATCGCGGACCTGTTTGTGGTCCGTTTCGATGGGTCGCCGCACAGCGCGAAAGAAGCCTGGACGATGGAAAGAAAGAAGGGGTGTGACAAGCGGAGCGCGGAATGGCCGGGGTGTCGGGGCTTGCCCTGATCAGGTGGGTATGGGGTCATGGGTCGGCGCAGCCGTGCCCATGTAGCCACAAACCCCTACCCTGCCCCTCACTAAGCGTTCAGGGTGTCGGCCAGTGTTTACAAAAGCGAAGTGGCGTAAATATCCGTCAGGTCGGTGGAGTTATCGCATCGCATTGACGAACATACCCATATGAAACTGTGCATCGCAAAAACACCCGACGAAAACCAGAAAAGATCAGTAAATCTCCCGTAGTTTTGGCATCGCAGCACGTAATATTGAGAATGCCACAAAAAAAGAGCGCCACATAACCCGGCGCTCAACAAAAAACAAGATATTTTAACGGAAGTCTAACACCTGAAAATCACTAATGAGTTCATTATTTGACAGTATGAGCAGGCTGTTTGACGTGCTGCAATGTGCAAACATAGGCATTTTTTATACCGTCGAAATATGACACGACATGACATGCTTGCGATCCCGATCTGCTGGTCATTATCGGATATGGACTAATCCTTTGTGTATGGTCAAGATAGGCATAGCAGAAAACCGCACCGGTAACTAACAATAAGAACCCGAACGATGCACCAAGGACATAACTAAACGTCCGCTGCGAGGCGATAGAGTTCACCACGGCTTTTTTTGTCAAATCTGACCACTCATTGACCGTGGCCGTTTGTTTCGCACTCAAGACATGGTCGAACTGATAAGCCAGGTTGTTGGCGGACTTCACCAAATCTTTGTTGGCATCGTCAAAGTGGCCTATCAGACGGTTGGCAGATTTTAATAGCTTGCCCTGTGCGTCGCTGCCTGCGTTTTCTATCGCTTCCGCCAGATCTAATTTGCCCTGATCAAATGTATCTGCAATTTGTGCAATCACAGGAGTGGTGACATCGGTTATAGCCTGAGTGGTGCCCTCTTTCAGTGAAATCGAAAAATCGTCCTGTGCATGCTTGATCACCGTTTTCAAGTTGCTGACAGAATCACTGAACGCCCTCTGGATGGTGGCCGACCGAGTATTGGCCTGCTCGAAAATCGCAGTCGCTGCCGTGACGCTGCTATCCGCCCCGAGCACTAACGCCAACAAAATCCAGGTGGCATCCTCCGGGTTGGTTACGCCAATATCAGCCGCCTTCACTAACAGTTTGGCGTGCTGGGAGGGGTCCGTCATCCATAAGGCTTGATCGCGTGGTATCCGGTAGGTCTTGTCCATGGGTCATGCTCCTATAGTCATGATGGGGGTGAGGGCGCTCAGCGCCTTGTCGAGCCAGTGCTTGGTGTTGATGAGGTCGACGATCATCCACCCCGGTGCTCCCGTCTGGGCGAGTGTGGCCAGGCTCCCCGGTGTATTGAGCATCTTGAGCATCGTTCCCAGAGCGGGCCAGTCGGGCATCTCGATGTCGCGCATCGGATAGATTTTGCGCTGGTCCGATCGGGACCATAAAAAGGCACTGCGCGGGGCAGAAAACAGAGGGTAAACTGCCGCGCGATTGTCGGGGTCGACATAACTCAGTAATCCATCGGCGAGCGACCCTACCATGCCCGCTGTTAATGCGTCGGTTACACCCAGCGAGTACAGGGCCACCATCCGCATTCCCAAAACGTCGCAGACCGCGCGGATAACGCCGCCCAAGCCATCCAGTGTCTCGCCAGCACCGCCAGGCAAATTGACGACCACCGCATCAGGGCTGTTTTCCTCGATCCAGGTGGCCAAAGCCGTCACCGCGTCACCGGCGGCTTTGCCCGGACGATTTAGAGGCAGATAGCCGGTTAAAATCTGGTCAACCTCAGCATAGCGCTTTTCCAGGTCTGGCTGACTGGGATCACCCTCAACCAGTGCCAAGCGCTTACAACCCGCATGCAAAAGCCATTCGATGAGCGCAGTGGATACCATGGATTTTCCGACGCCACCTTTGTCACCGTGGCTGATATATAAGGTGCTCATGATTTACCTCCGATAAGATTCCGTTGTGGGTTTGTTGCATCTACTGGCTTCGGATCGCCGATCCCGTTTGCGGCCCATCCGGCAGGGCGGGGAGCGGAGGCAGACGGGGGGATCACCAGCTTCCCGGTGGCCAGCGATTTTTTAGTTCTGGCCCAGGCGGCAGCCAGCGCCCCGGACGGGGAGCGGCAACCTGATGACGGATCGAGCTCTAAGGATTCCGCGATTTCTGCCCAGGTGCGGCGCAGCCTGCGTGCTGCGACAATGGCGTGATAATGGTCAATACAGATTTTTTGAGCGGAGTAGCGCGGGTTTATCCCGGAGCTGATCAGCTCGTCGATGCTTTTATACATGGCGATCTCCTAGAAATATGAGGACTGTCCTCGTAGGTCTATGGCCATCGGCGACCTGTTTGCGGTGCTCGATGGCAAAAACCACACATTTTTTTGATGCGACGGAACGGCGACAGTAAAAATATCGTGTGCGGTTTTATCCGAAGAGGGGGATCTTCGCAGCCCGGAGGATCGTCAGATTTGGTGACCCTCTGGTGGAAGAGGGAAAAAAAGAGAACACCCTCCCGGCAGGCGATCCCGAACCGGTGGCAGACAAGGGTATTCTGAAGATCGAGGTGCAGGCTACTGACAGCAACCCATCAGCGACTATCAAGCCTTTGGATGGGGACGAGAAATCACAAGTTGTTGATCCTACCAGCAGGAATAATGGTACAGGCACTGGAATCAATGACTTGCTGAACGTTATTAGCGAGCACGGCCTCTATCGCCTGATCCTCACCAGCAGAAAACCCAAAGCCAAAGCGTTCAAACGCTGGGTCACCCACGAAGTGCTCCCCCATATTCGCAAGACCGGCAGCTATGAAATCACAAAAAAGAAACCCAAGGCCGAGAAGGTGGTCCGCGAGCCGGGTGAAAAAGCTATGGCCATGGCGGCCATTGCCTTTGACTATGATGGCCGCGCGGTATAGGTCATGCGCGGTAAGGACGGAGAGCCGTGGTGGGTCGCGGTGGATGTATGTCGAGTGTTGGGCTTAGATCAGGTCTCACGGGCATTATCGCGTTTGGATGAGGATGAAAAGCCCACCCTTACTATTGGTACTGGTCTTACAGAACAAGGTGTTAGCGATAACACTCCCGGCACATCGCTCAACTTGGTCAATGAGCACGGTCGCTATCGTCTGATCCTCACCAGTCGCAAGTCAGAAGCGGAACATCACCCTGAATCCCACATAAAACCAGACACAGCGCCCCGCCACAGATCTCCGTGCAGACCGTCAATGTCCGCGACCTCCATACCTTTCTCGCAGTGGGGCAAGGACTTCTCCAACTGGAACAAAGACCGCATCTAGCAGAACATATCTGTTTATATTCAATATGTTGTATGATTATCAATTTTGAGTAGCAACGCTCGCGGTGGTCACAACGCTAAGGACTACTACTTCGCCATCCATGCCGTAAAGCATATCTCCATGGCAGAGCGCCCCCCCATCCCGGACCCTTTTTTTACCTATTAGGCCCTGAGACGGGGGTGTTTGTTGTAGTCACAGTGACAGGCAAGGCAATATCTTCTTCTCCCAAATCTACACACCACATCCCTGATCGGACCCACAGTCTCCGGATTTTTCCCAAAAAGCTCAATCTGTCCACTCAAAAAACTGCGCGGATCGCTCCCGTTCGGGGATTGGGAACAAATCCCCCGCACAGCAGGCACGGCACATTCTCCGGAGGTCACCGGAACGAGTTCATGAAATTGCTGGGGTGAGCGTCTAACCGGGTGGCGGGACGGGTGGCTCTGGCGTGAACGTGGCCTCATAGAGCATGTCCACCACAGCCTTTGCGGCATCGGCCCATGGCCCCGTGCCCATGAACATTCGGCACCATCGGCCACGATCCTGGAGCCGCTCCAGATAATATACGGCAGCTTCCGGAAAGGTTCTGGGGTCCGGCAGGAACCGGTCCTGAATATCGCGCACCAGCGCCTTTGCGGCTTCCTGCAGGGAGAGATGATGCTTGCGGGCATACGCCATGACCTTGTTGGTGATGGCACGCGAGACCCGCCGCCCAAGTCGGTCACCGGGATCGAATCCAAAGGCGTTGTTTACCGCCTCGCGGATAGCTTCCATCACGACGCGCTGGTCAGGTGACAGTTCGGCTATCGCTTGCATGACGGACACTTCTTTGGTCGCCTTTTTAGCCATGGCGCTACCCAAATCGGTCACGTACTCGATGTCGGGCAACATGTGATCATGGCCTACTGGCGCCACGGGGAAGTCTCCCATGAACAAGTAGAGTTCCACTGCGTTCTCGACGGTCCGGCGCACGCCACGCCACCTGCCGATCCCCTGGGCGATCTGGGCATTGACCGAATCCAGCACAAAGGCGCGGGCTTCGGTCACGGTAGGGAGCGGGAAGTTGGTGGTGATGCTGGTTTCTCCTCCATTGGTCAGGATGACTTGGCCGCGGGTCACGGAGCCGTCCCATTCCGGCCAAGCGATGCCGTATCGAGCCATGATGACCCGATGAATAGCGTACCGAATCTGGTATTCCTCTATGGGATCATAGGGGACCCCCCAGCAAAATCCCGCCTTGGCATCCTTCCAGCGGTTGTGGCCTCTATCATCCTTGCCCCAGTGGCCTAGCATCCAGGCATCGTCCACCGTGATATCGCACTGGGTGCGGGCTCTTGCCGGATCGTCTGGCATGCCCAGTGTTCTGAGCAGGTTTTGCCAGTCTTTACTACCAGGCTGGCGGTTCTTTTTTTCCAGTGCCGTCAGCGCCTTCTGGATGGCTGTATCCGGATCCGGCTGGTCGCGCAGAAAGATCGCCGTCATCAGATCATGGATGTCTTTGTGGACCAGGCCTGCCGTCTCCCCATGCCCTCCGGTGGTAATCATCCGTTTCCATGCAACCATGAATTTCCGGACTTCGCTGGGGAGAGCGTGCCCCTTCAGTGCCGCTTTACCATGCTGTTGTCCATCTATGACCTGAATCACCCGGAGATGGGGTTGGTGGACCGGTATGGTATAGACGGCGCTGTCGTCCCTGTGGCTGATGATCGCTTTTTGGGTCAGCCCCATGGATGCATCCAGATTTTGACCTCCCTGGTTCATGAAGTTCTTCCAGAGACCGCCCTCCTTACCGATGACCAGATTACCGTTATGTATCCAGACCATGCGGTCCTTCAGCCCCTCGACCAGGGCGGCCATCCATTGTTTTGGGATAATCGGCACCTCTTTTCCGTTATTCAGGACCGGGCGTTCGGCCAGCGTTGAACCATCCATCAATGTCAGGTCCTTGGGAAGCTTGCGGTAGGCATCCACAATGTCACGCCAGGCGCCGGACATCCGTATCGGTATCGGAGTGCGCGATTTTTCTGGATCCCGCCATTTGCTGTACTCTGTGTTTAGTGCCGTCAGCGCATCACGGAAGACTGCATATGCTTCCAGATTCTTCTGCAGTTTTTCTTCTGTGAATTCTTTTCCCAGCGCGCCCTTGACGCGGCTCCTTATCCAGGTGGGTTTACTCAGCCAGTGGATCAGGGTGCTGATATTGTCGTCCACATTTTTATGGTTGAGCATCAGCGATGTCGCGGCGGGGGTTCCTTCATCCACAGCAACCCGGCGCTCGACACTCTCGCCATTCTCCCATTCCCCGGTTTCCACATCCCTGGCGGCTTCTGGCGTCCAGGAAAGCAGGCTGCTGTCACTGGCCGCTGCGGCGTGGGGAGCGATGAGAATCTCTGCGCGGTTATCCAGGCGAAGCCCCTGCAGGTAGGCACAGTTTTCGGCGTGTTCACAGTCGCCCGGGATGCTGTCATTCAGGTCGGCCATTTTGCAGGCCTGCGCGTAGGGGCCGCGGTTGGCATCCTGCAGCAACATAACCTTGGGATAGCGCGCACAGGTGTCCGGGCCGCGGGGAACATGCAAGCGGACCGTGCGGTCGCAATTCTTTGGCATCATCTCGGTGATCTTCGTGTAGGCTTCATTGGCCAGCTTCACGGTAGGTGTTACCAGCAGCTCCGGAAAATCGTTGACAATCATCTGGGATAGCACAGCGTGGGTTTTGCCCTGACCGGGCTGGGAGACAATGCCAGCGACATGCAGGTGCGTGGCTTTCTCCAAGGATTCATCCAGAACTAGGCTGGCGTCCCCCAGGCTGCTGAACCAGTGATCGCGGTCAGTTCGTGTCTGCCCGGTGGGTTGTGCGGTCTGCAGGAAGCGTTGGACCGCCTGATGAATCGGTTTCTGGTCGGGCGCCGTGCCCTGTGCCGGTCTTTCTGGTTTGTAGATCGTAAGGGTGGTCGCGGTCAGGTGCTGTTTTAGACCTTCGGCGCCCTGGCTGCAGAGTATGTCCCAGGCCTGGGCGCGGTGCGTGATGGCCTGGACCGGACCTGCCGACGCATCGGGCAGCACGGTGTCCACCGTAGCGCGCTGAATCATGCCATACCAGCCTGCCGCTTGAGCAAAGTCCTTTATGGTTTCCACTTCGGATTCGGTGAGGCCAATAGTCACCATCCGGTTCTTTCCGGCATGGGTCCAGTCGTGGATCAGCCATTGGGGAATGCTGGGAGTCGAGACGGCGTACACGTCCGCACCGGGGCTGACCGCATGGGCCGCCATGGCATCCAGCGGGCTGGCCGTCAGAAAAACCGTATGCCGACTTTTACCTGCAGCGTTGGGATTGCCCTTAATGGTGAACAGTGCCGCTTCCTGTATTCGGCGGGAGGTTACTGCATCTTCGCGGGAGCCCACAAAATCCTGACCGGTCTGGCCCCGTGTGTGCAGGTAAATGGCGGATAACTCCATCTGGCCACCGGCCTGACGGGTCTTGTAAGGCCAGATCAGGGCGATTTTCCCGCGACGTGCCCGACTGTCCAGGCGCGGAGCGTGGCTGGGGAGTGCCAGGAACTTGGCCATTTCCGGTGAGCACGATGCAATCTCTGCGATCTGTGCTGCGTCGGCCTGAGATGCGGCCAGCCAGCGCCGAGTAGCGGTTGACTGGCGGGTGCTGGGAAGAGCGGAATTAGAATGCGTAGGATTTAAGGAAGAATGGTTACTATCTGTGTTGATTTCTGAAGAATGATTGGTCATAATCTATATGCCTTTTGTGGGGTATGCAGTAAGCGGGCCGGTCTGATTCACCGGCCTTTTTTGTGGGCGCTAGTTGCCCTTCGCGTGGCATCAATCGGAGGCTTCTGACGCTACAGCGCGCTTCTTACGGGTTCGGCGGGTGATCGTTGGGTTGTCCACCGACGCCGAACGAAGGCCGAGCGCTTTTGCGGAGAGTTCTACGAGCCAGTCGGCAACATCCTGGGGATGAAACCGGAACCCCCTGCAACCGGGAATCTCCATGGCCGGGGGAAAATCTTCCGGATGGTTCTTGAGGCGCTCGGACAGTGTGCTGTCTTTGGTTTTGATGACCTCAGCGAGGTCGGTGACGGTCAGCAGATAAAGGTGTTTGACGCTTTCGGTGGACATGACAGGCTCCTTAGCATGGTGATGTGCTCACTAGCTAATGGCCATCTGGAACCTGTTTTCAGTGTTTTTATGAATTTATTGTGTTGGCAATGGTGGGCCTAATGTACCGCTTCGGTATTCCATGCAAACCACAAGACAGTGGTATTGCTTATGCCGGATTCCAAATTGCAGTAACCGATGACGCGCCTCTCTCCATCGACCCACTACCCACTGATTTTCCAGTCACCGTAAAATCCTCATTGGCGTTCAGT
>ERZ1669248.1160-NODE-1160-length-10119-cov-3.842210_pt1 | contig 10119 bp, 8 predicted proteins | sample MGYA00579296_ERZ1669248 | MGnify/ENA primary metagenome ERZ1669248 (study PRJEB41166, sample SAMN08046057) | hot springs metagenome | biome: hot spring; feature: neutral hot spring; material: thermophilic sediment; isolation source: thermophilic sediment from...
CCTAGACACGGACGGCAAAACGCTGCTCGACGAGCGCGTGCTCGAGATTCCCGGCGCGCGCTTTCGTAAGGCCGGGCTGGGCAAGGACGTCACCGACAAATTCCTTGCTGGCCTGCCCGGGGTGCAGAAGGAAGGGTGCGACGGCATCATCACCAGCGCGCGCTGGGTGCTGCACAAAATGCCGCCGCATGTGCGCACCGTGTGTCTGGAATTCTTCGGCCAGGCGCGCGAGGCCATTCCCAGCATCGTCGAGATCAAGAACTATCTCGATGCCCGCCCGGGCGGCGCGATTCTCGCCGGGCTGGAGCATCTGGACGACCGCTATCTGAAGGCCGTGGGCTATGCCACCAAGAGCGCGCGCGGCACGCTGCCGAAAATGGTGCTGTTTGGCGACATCGTCGGTGACGACGAAGCCGCGGTGGCCCGCGCCGCCTCCGAAGTGGTGCGCATGGCCAATGCCCGCGTGGGCGAAGGCTTCATCGCGGTGAGTGCCGAGGCGCGCAAGAAATTCTGGCTCGATCGCAAGCGCACTGCAGCCATTGCCCGCCACACCAACGCGTTCAAGATCAACGAGGACGTGGTCATCCCACTGCCGCGCATGGGCGAATATGTCGATGGCGTGGAGCGCATCAATGTCGAGCTGTCGCTGAAAAACAAGCTGGCGCTGGTGGCTGAGATCGACCGTGCTTTGCGCGGCACCCTGCCGCTGGCGCGCAACGAGGAGCTGGCTGACGGAGAACCCGCGCTCTCCAGCGAGGAGTTGCAGGCCAAGCGCGCGCAGGCGCTGGAGCTGCTCGCTGCGGTGCATGCGCGCTGGTCGTTCTACCTCGAGCAGCTCGATACGCCGGTGTCGGCGCTGCCCGAGGCGCAGCGCGCGCTGTCTCCGGCGCTGCTGGCGTTGCAGTCCGGTGACTTCGAGCCGGGCCGCACCCTGTTCCATCTGTTGCAGGATCGTTCGCTGCGCGCCTCGTGGAAAGCCGAGCTGCGCAAGCCGCTGGCCGCCGTGTTTTCCGGCGGGCTGTTCGAGCCGCTGCGCCGCGAGATCGACGCCATCCACCAGCGCGTGCTCAAGAGCCGCTGCTGGGTGGCGCTGCACATGCACGCCGGAGACGGCAATGTGCATACCAACATCCCGGTCAACTCCGACGACTATGCCATGCTGCAGCAGGCGCATGACGCGGTGGCGCGCATCATGGCGCTGGCGCGCAGCCTTGGCGGGGTGATCTCGGGCGAGCACGGCATCGGCATCACCAAGCTGGAATTCCTCACCGAAGACGAGATCGGCGCGTTTCGCGCGTACAAGCGCGAGGTCGATCCCGAAGGTCGGTTCAACAAGGGCAAGCTGCTCGACGACCCGGCGCATCCGGCCGATCTGCGCAACGCCTACACGCCCAGCTTCAACCTGATGGGGCATGAGTCGCTGATCATGCAGCAGAGCGACATCGGCGCGATCAGCGCGTCGGTCAAGGATTGCCTGCGCTGCGGCAAGTGCAAGAGCGTGTGCGCCACGCACGTGCCGCGGGCGAATCTGCTGTATTCGCCGCGCGACAAGATTCTCGCCACCTCGCTGCTGATCGAGGCATTCCTGTACGAGGAGCAGACCCGGCGCGGCGTGAGCATCCGGCACTGGGAAGAGTTCGAGGACGTGGCCGACCACTGCACCGTCTGCCACAAATGCGTGACACCCTGCCCGGTGGACATCGATTTTGGCGACGTCACCATGAACATGCGCAATCTGCTGCGCAAGATGGGCAAAAAGAGCTTCAAGCCGGGCAACGCCGCGGCGATGTTCTTCCTCAACGCGACCAAGCCGCAGACCATCAAGCTGGTGCGTTCGGCCATGGTCGGCATGGGCTTTCGCGCGCAGCGGATGGCGGTCAAGCTCCTCAAGCCGGCAGCCAAGGCGCAGACCGCAGCGCCCAAGCTCACCGTGGGCAAACCGCCGGTGCGCGAGCAGGTGATTCACTTCATCAACAAGCCCATGCCCGGCGGCCTGCCCAAAAAGACCGCGCGCGCACTGCTGGACATCGAGGACAAGGAGTTCGTGCCCATCATCCGCAACCCGCAAGCGACGTCGGTGGACAGCGAGGCGGTGTTCTATTTCCCGGGCTGCGGGTCGGAGCGCCTGTTCAGCCAGGTCGGGCTGGCCACGCAAGCCATGCTCTGGCATGCGGGGGTGCAGACCGTGCTGCCACCGGGCTATCTGTGCTGCGGCTATCCGCAGCGCGGCGCGGGCCAGTTCGACAAGGCCGAGAAGATCATCACCGACAACCGGGTGCTGTTCCATCGCGTGGCCAACACCCTGAACTATCTCGACATCAAAACCGTGGTGGTGAGCTGCGGCACTTGCTACGACCAGCTGCAGGGCTACGAGTTCGAGAAGATTTTTCCCGGTTGCCGCATCATCGACATCCACGAATTCCTGCTGGAAAAGGGTTATCGCCTCGGTGCGGATAACGGCGCGAACCCGGTCAAGTATCTCTACCACGACCCTTGCCACAGTCCGATGAAGCTGCAGGAGCCGATGAAGACGGTCAAGGCGCTGCTGGGCGACGATGTGCGCAAGAGCGAGCGCTGCTGCGGCGAGAGCGGCACCTTCGGCATCTCGCGCCCGGACATCGCCACACAGGTGCGGTTTCGCAAGGAGGAGGAACTGCGCAAGAACGAACTGGCGCTGCGCGCCGACGGTTTTGCCGGCGACATCAAGATCCTCACCGCCTGCCCGTCCTGCCTGCAGGGCCTCACCCGCTACGGCAACGATCTGCAGCACGGGCTGCTGCAGGCGGATTACATCGTGATCGAGATGGCGCGCCATCTCATCGGCGAGAACTGGATGGCCGATTACGTCAAGGCCGCCAACGCGGGCGGCATCGAACGCGTGCTGGTGTGAGCATGGCAGAGAAGGCCGCGCTGCTGGTGGTCGATGTGCAGAACGGCTTTTGCACCGGCGGCGGCCTGCCGGTGCCGGACGGCGAGGCCGTGGTGCCGGTGATCAACCGGCTGGCTGCGCGGTTTTCCCAGGTCATCCTGACGCAGGACTGGCATCCCCCCGGGCATGTGTCATTCGCCGCATCGCATCCCGGCCATCAGCCCTTCGAGACCATCCCACTGTCCTATGGCGAGCAGATCCTCTGGCCGGTGCATTGCGTGCAGGGCACACCGGACGCCGATTTCCATCCCGGTCTGCACATTCCGCATGCCCATGCGATTGTGCGCAAGGGCTGGCGCGCCGAGGTGGACAGCTACTCGGCATTTGTCGAGGCGGATCGTCAGACGCCGACCGGGCTTGCCGGTTTGCTGCGCGAGCTCGGGGTGCGTCATGTCGTGCTCTGCGGGCTGGCAACCGATTTTTGCGTGCGCTGGAGCGCGCTCGACGCACGGGCTGCAGGCTTCGAGGCCACGGTGGTGGACGATGCCTGCCGCGCCATCGACCTCAACGGCTCGCTGGCGCGGGCTTGGACGCAAATGCATGCCGCAGGCGTGCGGCGCGCGATGTCCTTCGCGTTCTGACTCAGACCTTCTCGCTCGCAGCCGTGGTCTGCGGCTTGTGGTGTACCGGTTCATCTTCATAGCCACGGATCATGGCCAGGATGTGCGCCATCGGTGTGTGGCCGGTGGTGGTGAGATAGACGTGGATGATGAAGAAAATCAGCATCATGTAGGCGCCGATGGTGTGCGCCCAGGCCACCGTCTGCAGGCTGATGCCCCATTGCTGCCACACCGGCCATGTGCCCCAGTCGGCAAAGAACAGCAGCCAGATGCCGCTCACCCAGATGATGGGGTTGATCATCAGCTTCACCCACAGATAGGCCAGGCGCTGCAGCGGGTTGTGCTTGCGCGTCGGGGTCTGGTGATAGGGGTGGTCTTCGCCGCGGAACATGCCCCAGGCGTAATGCCGCGCGACCAGAAAAATCTTGTCGAAGGTCGGGATGTATTGCTTCCATTCCCCGGTGGTGAAGTGCCAGAAGATCGCAAACACCCACAGCACCACCAGTGACCACGCGGCGAAGGTGTGGATGCGCAGCGCGTTGAGGAACGGTACCCCGAGGTCATACAGGCCGTGGATGCGAAAGCCCGTGAGCATCAGGGTGATGATCAGCCCGGCCTGACTCCAGTGCCAGAAGCGCTCGAAGCGCTTGAACAGGATGACGTGTTTTTTGTGTGACATGACAAATTCCTTGAAGTGCCTGCGGTGCGCGGTGGATCAGTGGCTCTTGGTGCCGGGTTTGCTGCGGCGGCGCAGCCACATGACGCTGCGGATGCCGCCATGCACCATCACCCCGGCCAGGCTCATTCCGGCAATGCCCAGACCGATGGTTTCGATCCAGGTCTGGTGATCCTTGCTGCGTCCGGGGATGTAGACGCCGTCGATCTTCTCCAGCCGCCCGTTGTTGCTGTGGCATTGCGCGCAGTTCAGCGCCTTGTCCTTGGGTGCAACCATATGGGTGATCGGCCAGGTGGTCGTGGTCTTGACGAATTCGTACTTGCCCGACCACTGCAGTCCGGCCTCCTTCATGCCGGCGGCGATGGATTTGCGCCAGTCCATGGTGTTCCAGTAGGCGGCGTCGTCGAAGCCGGCGTTGTGGATTGCCAGCAGACGGTGCAGTTCGGGGTCGTAAGGCTGGGTGCCCTTCATGGTCTTGACCGGCCAGATGCGCGACTTGCCGTCGGTGGGGCTGCCGCCGTACTGGTTGATGGCGATGACGCCATCCTTGTTCGGCACGATGTTTTCGCCGATGTTCATCCACTTCACCGCGCCGTTGAACCAGGTGTAGTCGGGCACCACGTCCTCGCCCAGCTTGAACTGGCCCTTGATGCCGAGGTAGGTGGGGTGACCGTGTTCATCCTTGATGACCAGAGGCTTGCCATCCGGGCCGCGCTGACCGGCCTTGGAGTAGTCCCATTCCATCTTGGTCGGCACGCCGCCGCGGGCGAACTCGGGAATGTGGCAGGTCTGGCACGCGATGTTGCGGGTGTGCATGTTCAGGTCCTGCGCCAGGCTGCCCTTGTGCGGGGTGTCGCCGTGGCAGGACTGGCAGCTTGCCGCGCTGCCCATGTTGTGCTGACTGCCGCGCACATACTGCCCGCCTTCATGCTTGGCGTCGAGCTTGTAGTGGCTGCCGCTGACCTCGTGGCCGCCGGTGGCGTGGCAGGTCTGGCACTGGAAGTTCAGCCCGTCCTTGGCCATGTGCACGTCGAGCGACTTGGGCGGGTTGATCAGTGAACTGTCCAGGTCGCCGTGCTTGACGCCGTCGCCGCCGCCGCCGTTGAAGTGGCAGGTGCCGCAGTTGGCGCGCGACGGCGCGCCCACGTGCTGGGCGATGGCGGCCAGGTCGATCGGTTCGATGAACTTGCCCGATCCAGGCGGCATCTCGATGCGCGTGGTCGCCGGGTTGCCCGACTGGTAGGGCGCCTTCTTGTAGTTGCCGGTCTGGTCGTGGCAGACCAGGCAGTCCACATCGGTATCGGGGCGCTTGCTGAACGCGACGAATTCGCCGGTCTTGGCGTCGCCATAGCCAACATGGCAGCCGGTACAGAACTGCTGGTTACTGGGTGTGGACACGCAGAAGTTGTTCATCACCTTGTTTTTGCCGACGATCCGTTTGGAGTCCTTCTCGACCTCCTCCCACTTCCAGTGGATCGTGCCCTTGATCTGCTTGGCGGCCTCGGTGTGGCAGCTCAGGCAGGCTGCAGTGACTTCGGGGCCGCTCTTGAACGGGCCCTGCAGTTCCTTGAACTTGCTGTGATCTGCGGTGGCCTTGTGGCCCATCGGGATGGGCGGCACCACGCGGTAGGGAGAGTGGATGTCCACCTCGGCCTGCGCCGACTGCGGCGCCGAGGACGGGCTGGCCGAAGCGAGCGGCATGCTGACTGCGGCGACAGCGCCGACAACGGCCAGGCCCAGCCAGCGTGCGACGCGGGCCGAGGAAGCGAAACGATGGGAAAGCGGCATGACGAACACTCCAGCGGTGTGCCAAACAAATCGATCGAGGCGTGCATCATCTCTGACGCATCTTGTTGCAAATGTGACAAGACGCAAAAACTCGGGGCGCCGATATGCCGGGATTGCAATCTCTTGATCTGGGATAAACGCACGCGGTGGGTTGCATCCGGTTTTGAATCCATTTGCGCCGATGCGTCGTAGTTCCTGCAACAGCCGCACGGGGCGCGCTGTGAGTCATCAGGAGGTTTCACCATGCAACGCACGCAAGACACCGCTTTGAACACCCAGGACACGACCGAGCAGGGCACGGGCCGTCGACAATTCTTCCGCGCTGGCGGCCTGTTCGCCGCCGGGCTGGCCGCTTCCGCCGCGCTGGCGCCGGTGACGAGCTGGGCGGGAACCCTGTCCGCCTCCACCGCGGACGACATCGCCATTCTCAACACCGCGCTGGGGCTGGAATATCAGGCGATCGCGGCCTATCAGGTCGGTGCCGAATCCGGGCTGCTGGAAAAGCCGGTACTTGCGGTCGCGGTGAAATTCCAGGGCCAGCACAAGGCGCATGCCGAGGTACTGGCCTCGACCATCGCCAAGCTGGGCGGCACTGCGGTGCAAGCGAAAAAGCCGGCTGACTACGGCTTTCCGACTGCTTCGCTCAAGACCCAGGCCGATGTGCTGGAGTTTGCCGCCGGGCTGGAGAAGGGCGCCGCCAGTGCCTACCTGGGCGCGGTTCCGCAGTTTCACAATAAGGACCTGGCCAAGGCAGCGGCCAGCATCATGGGCGACGAGACCATGCACTGGGCGATTCTGCTCAACGCGCTGGGCAAGGACCCGGTGCCTGCGGCGTTCATCGCCTGAGCGGCATCGCCTGCGCAAACGGGAGGCGCCGTGTCTGTACCATGTGCAGCGCGTCTTCCCGCAAGCCAGCAAGCCACGATCTGGCGGGGTGCGAGGAGACGGTTGTCCACTCGCGCCACATCCATGCCCGACCTGCAGTCCCTCCTTGCCTACACCGCACTGGCCGATCGCGATGCGTTCAGCCAGCTGTATGCGGCCACGCGCAGCCGGGCCTGGGCCATCTGCCTGCGCCTGCTGCGCGATACGGCCGCGGCGGAAGAAGCCATGCAGGATGCCTACGTGAAGATCTGGAGTCAGGCAGCCAGCTATCGGCCGCATCTGGGAAGCCCGGAGGCCTGGTTGTCCGCCCTGGTGCGCAACACCTGCCTCGACCGCCTGCGCGCGGGCAAGCGCGAGGCGCAGGTCCTGGTGCCCATGCAGACCGATGCGGATGACGACCCGCCCGAGATCGCCGATCACCGCACGCCCGAAGCCCTGCTCGAAGCCGGGCTGCAAGGGCGGCAGATGGAAGACTGTCTGGGTCAACTGCAGCCGCGTCAGCGTGACCTGCTGGCCGCAACCTATGTTCTTGGACAGTCGCACGCCGAGGTGGCGCGCGAGCGCACGCTGCCGCTGGGCACGGTCAAGACCCTGATTCGCCGCGCCGTGTTGGCGCTGCGCGATTGTCTGGGGGAGGGCGTTTGATGAACCTGCCGCAGCGCTACACCAACCCGGATTTGCTCGATCGCCTTGCGGCCGACTGGCTCACCGGCGGTCTGAGCCCTGCTGCGCAACGCCGTGCGCAGCGTTTGCTGGAACAGAGCCCGGCGTTTGCCAGCGCGATGCAGCGCTGGCGCGAACGACTGGATGCGGGTCTGATGTCCCGCAAGGAGTTTGGGCAGCCGTCCGATGCGATCTGGCAGGCCATTGCGGCGCGGATCGACATGCCGCGAAGCGCGGCGCCCACTGTGGCGGCTGAATCCGGCTGGGGCGTGCGGGCCTGGCGTCGCCTGTCTCTCTTGCTCGGTGGTGTTGCAGTGGCGGCCGTGGCGTTTTCGGTGCTGCTCGTCGTGCAGCAGCCCGGCCCGACCGGAGGCAGCGCAGCCCCGGTGCAGATGGCTGCGTTGATGCACGGGCAGGGCGGGCAGTCTGCCGTGGTCACGGTGCAGAACGGCGCGCTCACCCTGACCGCTGTGGGGGCATTGGCGCCGCCCAGCGGCAAGAGCTACCAGCTCTGGCTGTTGCCCACACAGGGTGCGCCGGTCTCCCTGGGCGTGATGGCCGCTGGCCAGACGCGCTATCCCCTGCCTGCGGCTGCGCAGGCCTTGCTGGCGCAGGCCAAGGCTTTCGCGGTCAGCGTGGAGCCGCCCGGAGGTTCGCCCACCGGATTGCCGACCGGGCCAGTCATCATGGTGGGAGCGGCGCAGCGCGCCTGAACCGCATGGCAGACCATGCCTCTTGCCCCCTGTGCAGCACCGACGCGGGCCACGTGATCTGGCGCGGTGCGGACTTTCGCCTGATCCGCGCGGAAGACGTCTTGCTGCCCGCGTTTTATCGCGTGGTGTGGACGGCGCATGTGGCCGAATTCACCGATCTCACAGCCTTGCAGCGCATGAGCTGCATGGACGCCGTGACGCTGATCGAGCAGACGCTGCGCGCGCGTCTGCAGCCCGACAAGATCAACCTCGCCAGTCTGGGCAATGTCGTGCCGCATCTGCACTGGCATGTGATCGCCCGCTGGCGCACGGATGCGTACTGGCCGCAATCCGCCTGGTCCGCAGCGCAGCGCGAGGCCGATACCGCGCAGCTGGACGCCCTGCGTGCTCGCCTGCCCGCAGTGGATGCCGCACTGGCCGAGGCATTCAGCGCGCGGTTTGGCGCGCAATAGCACCAGGCCACGCCCGTCAGGCGACGTACTCGCCCTTGTTCAGGTCGTGCTCGCCACGTTCGTGGATGAAATTGGCGCGGCCGACGATCAGGTTGTCCACCTCGCCGATCCGGCTCAGATCCTTGCCTGTATAGGGCATGGAATGCAGCAGATAGCGCATGGCGTTGAGTCGCGCGCGTTTCTTGTCGTTCGACTTCACCACCGTCCAGGGCGAATCGGCGGTATCGGTGTGGAAGAACATCGCTTCCTTGGCGCGGGTGTACTCGTCCCATTTGTCGAGCGAGGCCATGTCGATGGGCGACAGCTTCCACTGCTTGAGCGGATGCACCTGGCGCTCCTTGAAGCGTCGGCGCTGTTCATCCCGGCTGACCGAAAACCAGAACTTGATGAGATGAATGCCGCTGCGCACCAGGTTGCGCTCGAACTCGGGCGCCTGCCGCAGGAACTCGGTGTATTCCGCCGGGGTGCAAAAACCCATCACCCGCTCCACTCCGGCGCGGTTGTACCAACTGCGGTCGAACATCACGATTTCGCCCGCCGTGGGCAGATGCTGCACATAGCGCTGGAAATACCACTGCCCGCGTTCGATCTCGCTGGGCTTCTCCAGCGCCACCACGCGCGCGCCGCGGGGGTTGAGATGTTCCATGAAGCGCTTGATGGTGCCGCCCTTGCCTGCAGCGTCGCGGCCCTCGAACAGGATGACCACACGCTGTTGCGTCTCCTTGACCCAGGCCTGCAGCTTGAGCAGTTCGGTCTGCAGCACGAATTTTTCGCGCTCGTAATCGCGGCGCAGCATCTTGTATTTGTACGGATAGCCGCCCTTGCGCCAGTCTTCTGCCAGTTCGTCGCTGGTGCTCCGCGGCGCGGCCGTGGTTGCCGGAAGGCCGAGTGCTGCGCGCATGGCTTGGGCATCGTCGGGCGCATCGCCCTCGAGAATGGCCTGGACACCCTCGCTGGCGCCATCGGGTGCAGATGCACTGTGGAGGATGGTGTTCAGCGCGGCCAGTTCGGCTTGCTGCGCGGCCTCCTGCGATTGCTCAAGCACGAAATTGCGCACCCCGGCCGGGGTCAGATGCGGCGGAATATCGCCCTGGGCAACCTTGTCATGCGATGCGGCGCGACGACTGGCAGTGGGCGTGGCGGTGCCCTTTTTTGTGGCAGGGCGGCGTGTGGCGACGGGTTTGTTCATGGCAGACTCCAGAAGAATCTGTCTTTATAGGCCCGAGTGACAGCCGCCCACAATGACATCGGACAATGTGCAGCGCAGCGCCGAAGAATCTACGTTGATTTGATCCCGGTCCACTCCACGCCGAGGTCATGCGCAAGACCGAACTGATCGAGCACGCGGGCCAGACTGCCATCCACCATGGCCGCGATGCTGCTGGGGCGCAGATAAAACGCGGGCAGCGGCGGGAAGATGATGCCGCCCATTTCGGTCACGGCGGTCATGTTG
>ERZ1669248.1162-NODE-1162-length-10111-cov-3.754375_pt1 | contig 10111 bp, 10 predicted proteins | sample MGYA00579296_ERZ1669248 | MGnify/ENA primary metagenome ERZ1669248 (study PRJEB41166, sample SAMN08046057) | hot springs metagenome | biome: hot spring; feature: neutral hot spring; material: thermophilic sediment; isolation source: thermophilic sediment from...
CACTAGATCGCTCGTCGGCAGCGTCAGATGTGTATAAGAGACAGGTCGGCCGTGGTGGCCCAGGGGGGCCTGTAGAAGAAGAACTCCCTCTCTCCCCCCGGCTTAGATATCACGAAGGCCAAGCTGGTGCGCGCCCTCTTGATGGGTATCCAGCCGGTGTAGACGCCCTCCCTCCTCAGGTACTCGACCAGCATCCTGCCGAAGGGGTCGTCGCCCACCGCGCCGATGAAGGCAGCAGGCACGCCCAACCTCGAGACGCCGATCGCGACGTTGGCCGGCGCGCCGCCGAAGTGCACCTCGATCAGCATCCCATCCCTGTACTCACCCACCTCGGTCGGTATCAGGTCCACCAGGATCTCGCCCGCGCAAGCGACCACCGGGTTCATGCGTAGCGACCTAGCGCAGAAGGGCAAAAGGCTTTCGGGCCGAAAGGCTTATGCTTGGGACGGGGCGGGGTGGTTTCCACAGTACTTTAGACGAAGGGTGAGGGGGGTGCAGAACTCGGTGGGAGCCTGGCCGGGCGTCGCGGAGGCCGCCGCCGCGCTGTCCATCGCCCTTTCGGCATACGGCCTGCCCCGGAGCGCGGCTAGGGTGCTGGCCCTGCTCCTCCTGTCGGGGGTTCCCCTGACGAGCAAGGAGGTGGCTAAGCTGACCGGCTACAGCAAATCGACCATCTCGGCGGCGCTGAGGATGTTGGAGAGCATGAAGGTCATCAGGAGGATGAGGCAGGGCAGGAGCGCCGCCTTCGCGGCCTCGATCAGCCTCTCGCAGTTCCTCCTCAAGGTCCAGGTCGACGCGGTCGAGGGCATCGTCAGGAGGGTGCGGGAGATAAAGGGCAGGGCCGACCCCTCGCTCAAGAGGAGGCTGGAGAGCATCGAGGGCGAGCTGGCGTCGCTCTCCTCGAGGCTGAGGGGGGTGGTGCTATGAGCGGGCGCGTCGAGGTCACGGTCGAAGACTGCAGGGCGGCGGCTGAGCTGCTCAGGGAGAAGATCGCGGACCCTCACGTCAGGGAGATCGTCGTGAGGGTCCGCGCGAGGAGCGACAGAGCCGCTGCGCTCGAGGCGCTGAGGGAGGCCCTCTCCCTCAACATCAGCAAGACGGTGGTCGTCTATGTCGAGTGAGTTCGACATCATCATAACCACGGACCGCACGATGATGACCAACCACCGGGGCAAGGAGTTCATAGGCTTCATGACGACCGGCCCCGCGCTGGGGATGCCCGAGCGCCTGTGGCTGTGGATGTGCGCGCCCAAGCCCAAGGTCGACGATCTCGGCAGGCCCCTCGAGGCCCCCTACGGCCTCCGGAAGATCGAGGCCGCCCTCCAGGACGCCGGCTTCAGGGCCGCGATAATCGACCCCGACCACCTAGGCAGGCACATCGAAAGGGCGAAGGTGCTCATGGTCGGCCACCACGACTACTTCGCTCTGGCATCCCCGAGCATCGAGTGGTGGCTCATCACGGGGAAGGAGCCCGTGAACAGGAGGAGCTTCCTGAGGCTGATGAGGAGGCCCGAGGTGAGGAGGGCGAGGGAGAGGGGGCTGAGGGTGATAGTCGGGGGCCCGGCCGCTTGGCAGTGGCTGTGGAACCCCAACTACATAAGGGAGTTCGGCGTCGACACGATCGTCGACGGTGAGGCCGAGAAAGTGATTGTGGATCTGGCGAAGAGGGCCCTCGAGGGCGGCGAGCTCCCCGCCTACGTTTACGTGGGGCCGCACGATGCGCCCAGCGTCGAGGAGATACCGGACATCAGGGGAGCCAGCGTCAACGGGCTCGTCGAGATCATGAGGGGGTGCCCCAGGGGCTGCAGGTTCTGCCCCGTGACGCTCAGGCCCCTCCGCTACTACCCGCTGGACAAGGTCGAGAGGGAGATGCTGGTGAACGCCAAGGCCGGGCTGGAGGGCTGCATCCTGCACTCCGAAGACGTCCTGCTCTACGGCGCCAGAGGCCTGGAGCCCAACCCGGAGGCTCTGCTCAAGCTCCACGCGCTCGCGAAGAAGCACTTCAGGACGGTGGCCTGGAGCCACGCGACGCTAGCAGGCGTCAAGTACGCCCAGGAGAGGTACAAGCTCATAACGAAGATCACGGAGGTGCTCTACGATGACCACCAGGACTACCTCGGCGTCCAGATAGGCCTAGAGACGGGATCGGTGAGGCTCGCGAAGATCTTCATGCAGGGGAAGGCGGCACCCTACAGGATCGAGCAGTGGCCCGAGGTCGTAGTGGACGCGATGGCCATCCTCCACGAGCACAGGATCATCCCCGCCCTCACGCTCATCCTGGGACTCCCCGAGGAGACCGAGGAGGACCTCATCGCGACGGCCGAGCTCATCGATAAGCTGAAGGACTACAGGAGCTTGATAGTGCCGATGTTCTTCGTGCCGCTGGGCAGGCTCAGGGATCGTGGCTGGTTCCTGAGGGAGCACCTGAGGGACGAGCACATCGAAGTCATGAGGAAGTGCCTCTGGCACTCAGTTAGATGGGCCGAAGACATCATATCCAAGTTCTACCTGCGCAAGCCCAGCCAGGCTCCACTCCGCTTCATGCTGAAGTTCTTCATCTCCTTCGTGAAATGGAGGGCTCGCCAGATCGAGGAGCAGATCCAGCGCGCGAGGTCGGAGGGGGCCTAGCTTCAAACAGTCCCAGCTGCCACCGCGGTGCGCTTTGATGGCAGCCGCTGCACGCTACAGGAGCTTCAGGACCTCCTCCAGCTTCTCCTTCACCTGCGCCAAGCGGCTCCTCTCCGCCTCCAGCTCCTTGGCTAGCCGCGCGCGCTCCTCCTCAAGCTCCTTGATCCTCGCCTCGTAGGCCGCCTTGACCTCGCTCTCCGGGACGAACTTGTCGATGTGCGGCTCCCCGAACACGAGCCTCCGGCCCTCCTCGTCGTAGGCCACCTCGACCGTCACCCTGATGAGGTCGCCCTTGGCGCACCCCATCTTGTTGACGATGATGTCGTAGAGGTGCCTGTTGAACTCCGAGACGTCCCTCACTATCACCTCGCGCGGGGCGTACCCCTTGAAGGCGGCTAACGCAACGCGGCGGATCTTGTCGGCAAACCGGGCCGCTGGTATTATGCCGGTGCGCAGCTCAACGGTCCTCGCCGCCTTCAGCGTGACCATGCTGTAGAGCTGCCTGTACTCCTCCACTCGGGCCTCGTCGCGGGCGACCTCCTCCTCCGCCACGTGGTTTATATAGCAGTTAGGTAGAAAAAGTTATTGCCTAGCTCAGGGGTTCCTCTCGCGCGCCCTCGTCCACGCTCAGGAGCCACGCCCTCTCGGCGCCAGCCCCGAGGGCGGCCTCGGCCACCCTGCGGCCCCTCTCCTCGTCCACAAGGGCTATCAGGGCTCCCCCAAGCCCAGCCCCGCTGATCTTGGCCCCGTAGGCCCCCGCGCCCAGCATGGCGTCGCGGATCCTCTCCAGCTCCGGCAGGCTCACCTCGTAGAGGTCGCGCAGCAGCTCGTGCTGCCTGTTCATGATGGCGCCCAGGGTCTCCAGGAAGCCGGCGCCGGGCTGCGCCCCCACGCTCCCCAGCTTGCCCGTCCTGATCAGCTTGAGGGCCAGGAGCGTCGACTCGTGCATCAGGATCGTGAACCTGATCCTCGCCGCCGGCTTGGCGCTCACCCGCGAGAGGTAGGGCTCCAGGTCCTCCAGGCGGATCGACTCCCACCTCGGCTCCCAGAACCTCTTGCCCAGCAGGGCGCGCAGCCCGTCGGGGAGGTCGGGCAGCCTCAGCAGCTCCTCCAAGCCGCGGTCGCTCTCCGCCTGCCTGACGGGGTGGATGGCCGCGACCCTGTGCCTTATGCCGGAGTCCGCGACCACCAGCTTGACGCCGCCGAGCGGCAGCTCCTCAACCTCGTAGGGCGGCCTCGTGTGCAGCAGGATCGCGCGCCCGAAGGAGGACCCGTACTGGTCCAGCCTGCCGCATGGCACCCCCATGATGACGTTCTCGGCCGCGAACGCGAGCTCCGCCAGCTCCCTCCTCCCCAGGCCCAGGCCGAAGTAAGCGTCAAGGAGCTTGAGGAAGGCCACCTCCAGCGCCGCGCTACTCCCCAGCCCCCCACCGGGCGGGACGTCGCTGTCGATCACAACCCTCAGGCCCCTGTCGATGCTGTACCCCGCCCTCCGGAGGGATATCACGCACGCCCTCAGGTAGTCCCCAAACCACCCTCCACCCCTCAGCTGTGGCTCGAGGGGGAAGCTGTCGATGTACTCGTGGCCCTCGCGCGCCATGGTGAGGCTGATGACCTCGAACCTATCGGGGAGCTCGCGCACGGCGAAGGAGTAGGTCCTCAGGTTGACGGCCACCGGCACCACGGGCAAGCCCTTGTAGTCCTGGTGGGTGTTCAGGAAGTCGGCCCGCCCCGGCGCCGAAGCTGCCTCGAGGGGCCTCCCGTACTTCGCCTCAACCTCGCTCAGCACCTGCGCGTAGCTGCGCGGCTGGAGGGGGGCTCTCACGCCCCGGCGGGGGAGGGACAGGTATAATACCTCTGCTCCCCCAGCCCGCTCAGCGGGCGGATGCCATCGTGGAGCGTGCACAGGGCCCTGGCCAGGAAGTTCCTCAGGGAGAGAGCCGGCTGCGAGGCCCCCGGCGGTGTCGACAGCTCCCTGATCGACCTGCTGGTCGACGAGCCTGGCGCCCTCGTGAGCAGGCTGCGCGAGGCGCTACCACGCAGCAGCGCCCTCCTGGCCCTGCTCCTGCTTGATGAGAAGCTAAGGCCTGAGGACCCCGTCATGGAGCACGACTGGGGGGCCTGGGCGCGCTGCAGGGCCTCCGTGGAGGCGTTGAGGCGCGCGAGCGAGGCTCTCGCAGGCGGCCTAGGCAGGATGCTCGTCGACCTCCACCTAGCCCTCGACTACGCGTGGAAGGGCGGTGGCCTCAGGGAGTTCCTCGAGTGGGCAGAGGAGGTCGGCATAGCCCCCGAGGTCGTCGACTTTGTGGTCCGGGAGGTGCTCCGGGGGCGCCGGAGCGAGGTCAAAGCTTAATTGAAGGGGTGGCGCGTTGAGTGGGGAATGGGCGGTAGCTGGCTGCTCACCTACCAGAGGCTGAGGGGCGCGAGGGGGAGGGCGAGGGAGGAGCTGCTGGAGAGGCTGAAGGCGGAGTTCGTCGCCGAGGTCGTCGGGGGGGAGCTGGAGAGGGTGAGGGAGTGGATCAGCGAGCTCAGGTCCGTCGCCGATCGTGCCTGCAGGGCTCTGGGCGCGCGGGGGGTCGTCTACCCAAAGGAGACGAAGTCGTTCCTCGAGGACCCGGCGCTGCACCTGCGCAAGAAGCTCTTCATCTATGCCCACGACCTAGCGCGGGGCAAGCTCACCCCCTCCGAGTTCCTCGAGAGGGCCGGAGCCGCCGTCAGAACCTCGCTACTCACCAACAGCAGGTCGCTCTACCAAGCCTGGGTCTACCTAGCCATCGTCTACCACCTAGCCAGGGAGGGGTTCAGGCTGATCTACCCCGACGACATCTTCCTCCACCTGGAGCGATCCGGCAGGCAGAGGACCGGGGGCATACCGCCCAACGCCGTGCTGTCGGATGGGGTGCGCGCAGTCAGCCTGTTCATTGAGGCCCCCCGGCCGGTCGGGTGGGAGGACACCAGCGACCTCTCGCGGGCGTGGAAGCTCTACGTGGCCCTGAGGCCCGACATGCTGGCGTACGGCGGGCGCGTTCTGAACATCGTGACCCTGGACGGCGACCCCCCGGTGCTCAGGCCCGACGTGATCATCGAGTGCAAGGAGCTCGATGACTGGCACTTGCGCGCGAGGGAGCTGAAGGGGCCGATCGCGGTCCCCCTCAGCGCCGAGGAGTGGAGGGAGAGGTGGATAGCGGGCCTCTACGCAGGCTTGGCCGACGTCCTGAACGTGAGGGTCTCCGACCTCATCTCGAGGTTCAAGGAGAGGAGGGGGCTGAGGCTGAAGGACTACAAAATCGTCATCCTCTACAGGAGGTTCTACAACCCGAGGAGGATGCTGCTCGTGACGCGCGCGGAGACCCCGCCCGAGGTTAAGCAGCTGCTCGAGGCTGAGGGCATCGAGGTGCTCGACCGGGTGGGGTTCTCAGCTGACAGGCTGCGCGCAGCGGCGGAGGCTCTAGTTGAGGTCGCTGAGGCCGGGGTCGCGCGCGCCGACTTCGTGGAGCTGACCCCCCGCGCCAGGGAGCTCATCAAGGTGGCGCTCGAGAGGCTCTGGGGGAGGGGCGGGAGCGTTGCTCCCCCCGACCTGGTCGAGAGGGCGCTCGAGGACTACGTCTCGAGGCTCCTCGGGGAGAGGAGCCCGTAGATGGCGGTGACGCTGAGCTCGGCCGCCACCACGGGCTTCTCCAGCCCCCAGTTGGCGAGGACCGCGGGGTGGACCTCCCCCACGAAGCCGATGCTCACGCCGCCCACTTCCACCACGGCGTATCTGCCGCGTATGAAGGAGGGGTGCTCGCCCCTCCTAAGCGAGTAGCTCAGGCCCATCAGCCGCATCAGCTCGCTGACGACCGCCAAGATGTCGGTTAAGGATGCCCTCGTGTCCGATACCGCCAGGGCAAGCCTCCTCTCCTCCCTAGTCATGTTTTCCGAGGACTCGTCGACCAGCACGACGTCGCCGCACTCGAAGATCCTCTGGGGGTAGTCCGCGTGCTTGCTCCTCGCCAGCACCTGGAGCAGCTGGGGGGTGATCCAAGTCCTCAGGCACGTGAACTGGGGCGGCTTGGGGTTCGCCACCCTCACCGTCGGCTGCGCCGGTGCATTCATCAGCTCGTAGAGGACCTCCTCGCTGGTCAGCAGGTAGTTGTTGACCTCCTGGAAGCCGAAGCCGACGACCAGCTCCCTCAGCCTCCTGCTGAAGACCTCGAGGGGGTCCTCGGCGCCTGAGTGCTGGGGCGGCATGAACTGCGGGACCAGCCTCTCGATCCCGTAAGCGATCACAACATCCTCGACGAGGTCAATCGGGTGCAGGACGTCGATCCTGTACGGTGGCACGAGCACCCTGAGCACCCCGCCCTCCACCTCCGCGTCGAACCTCATCCGGCGCAAGTGCTGCGCGACCTCCCGCGTCTCGAGGCTGAGACCCGCGATGCGCTCCACGAGGCTGGGGTCGAGGGTCATCACCCTAGGCTCCAGGCTCAGCGCCTGCACCCCGTCCCGGGATTGCACCTCGACCACCCCTATCTCCCCGCCCCTCTCCGCGATCGACGTGACCATGACAGCAAGCACCTCTTGCGCGCTCCTGAGGTCCGTCGCCGTGACGTCTACCAGCACGTCGGTGGTCCTTTCGGTCACCCTGGTGCCCTCGCTGTTCACGATCGGTGGTAGGGACAGAGCCTCGCCCTCAGCGTCGACGAGGAGCGGGAACTTCTCCTTACCCTCGAGGAGGTGGCCGTACTCCCTGCCCTTGGGGTGGCGCCTGACGATCTCCCTCAGGGTCATCTCCTCGGAGGAGTCCAGGGGCACGAACCTCACGGCGTCGGGGTCCGCCTCCACGTACCTCACAGGGAGCTTGAGGCGGGAGAGGTCGTAGACGCCGATGGAGACTCTCCTGCGGCCCCTGCCGTAGGTCGCGTGGAGCTTCTCCTGCAGCTGCATCATCTGCCTGATGGCCTCGTCGTCCAGCCTGAGCCCGTGGACGGTTGCGAACAGCACGTAGGGCCGGTAGGCGGGGCCCTCGTTGAGGGCCCCGCCTACCCTCCTGACGCTGAAGCGCCGCAGGCCCTCCTCGACGCCGAGCAGGCCCTTTAGCGCGCGAGAGAGCCCCTCCGCCGAGAAGAGATCCGGCCTGTCGTGAGTGGCCTCGTAAGTCACGTAGCCACCCTCGACCCCCTCCACCTCGCACTTCAGGCGGGGCAGGAGCTCCTCAAGGTCGCTCGCGCTCAAGTCGAGGCCCGTCAGGCGGTTAACGTCGAAGAGGGCCGCTGTGCACACGGGCACGGGCTACCACCTCAGCGGGGGCCTCCAGTTCCTCAGGAACTCCAGGTCCTGCGAGAAGAGAAGCCTGATGTCGTCAACGCCCAGCACGGTCATCGCGATCCTGTCAATCCCTATCCCCCACGCCGCCACGTTGCACTCCCTCAGGCCCAGGGGCCTCACGACCTCGGGCCTGAACATGCCGCCGGGGAACACCTCGATCCAGCCCAGCTTCGGGTGCCTGATGAAGCCCTCCACGCTGGGCTCCGTGAACGGGAAGTAGGCCGGCTTAATCCTCACCGGGCCCAGCCTCAGGACCCTCGCGAGCTCCTCGAAGAAGCCTATCAGGTTCCTGAGCGTGACGCTCCTCCCCACGATTATCCCCTCCAGCTGGTAGAACTCCATGCTGTGCTTTGCGTCCAGGTTCTCGGGGCGGAACACCCTGCTCAGCGCGAAGCAGCGGTACTCCCCGTCGCCCCGCGCGTACAGAGTCCTGGCGGAGACGGCCGTCGTCTGGGTCCTGAGGATGAGCCGGAGCGCCCTGGAGGGGTCCCACCTGTACCTCCAGCCCAGGGATCCGGTGCCGCCACCGCTCTCGTGCGCCTCGGCAATCCTGGCGAGCAGGCCGGCGTCCCCGACCCGCCCCCGGCTCGGGTACGCCAAGTAGAAGGTGTCGTGGATCTCCCTCGCGGGGTGGTCCTGGGCCTGGAAGAGGGCGTCGAAGTTCCAGAACTCCAGCTCCACGTAGGGCCCCTTCATCTCCTCGAACCCCATCGAGGTCAGGATCCCCCTGACCTCGTCGAGGAACTCGAGGTAGGGGTGCTTCCTACCCGGGTACAGGCGGGGCGGCGGAACGCTCAGGTCGTACTCCTTGAACTCCACCTCTTTCCACCTCCCGCTGACTATCAGCTCAGGCGTCAGGGCGGTGACGACCGGTCTCGAGGCGATCCCCCCCGACGACAGCAGCGCCCGCGCCTCATCGGTGAGCGATACGTAGAGCGCGGTCACCCTCCTTACGGCGGCCAGCTTGCGCCTCCTCAGCACCTCTGCGATCTCGCTGGGCACGCGCTCCCCCCTGGCCAAGCCCTCCAGCGCCGCCCTCAGCCCCTCCGCCTCGCGCAGCGCGCGGTCCAGCGCCTCGCGGCTCTTGAGGCGGGCGACCCCCTCCTGCAGGGTCAAGGCCCCGTGCCTTGCGAGGTGCATGATCCCCACGTCCACCTCCGCTTTATCCATCGGGAGACCCAGCCCACTGGCTAGGCGGGGGATCTCCTCCACGCGCACCTCGCCCCAGCGCTCCACGACCCTGGCGACCTTCTCCTCTGGCAAGAGGGAGCGCGCGTAGCGCAGCCCGTCATCGGTCGGCTCGACCCTCTCCACGTAGCTCCTCTCCACGCGGACGAGGCCCCTAGCCCTCAGCTCCTCCAGGTCCCTCATCAGGTCCTCACGCCTGAGCCCGAGGGCCGCCGCCACCTCCTCAACGCTCCTCGCGCCCCTCGAGCAGGCCTTGAGGATCGCCACCTGCCGCTCGCTCAGGATCAAAATTGGCGCTCCATCACCGCTCGCCCCCCTCAGGAGCCGAGCTTTAAAAAGCTGAAGCTGGGAAGCAGCTATAAGGCTTGCGGGGAGCCCACCCTCCCCCCGCTCGCCCACCACGCCTTTTCCGAGGCCGCGCACGAGAGCTCGCGTGAGGGGCGCACGCACACTGGAGGACGTGAGGGAGAGGGTCCTCAGTGCCCTCGCCGCCGTGGGAACCGTTGAGGGGAAGTACACGGTCAATGCAGCTAGGTACCTAAGGCGCGCGAAGCGCTCCGCGCCCTGAGAACGGGGCCAATCGTGCCCGCCGGGGTCGAGGAACTATTCCCTCTGAAGCCGAGGCCCGGGCAGATCGAGGTCGCGGAGAAGCTCGCCGAGCTGCTCGAGCAGAGGCTGAGGATCGTATTCAGCGCCCCAACGGGCTGGGGGAAGACGCTGGTCGCCTTGACCGCGCTCAAGGCCGCCAACGCGCTGCCGGCGCTGTGGCTCGTGAGGTCCCTGGAGCTGGGGCGCCGCGTCGCTGAGGACGCGGCGCTCCTCAGGCTGACGACGTTCACCGCCGCCGGCCGCGAGAGGACCTGCCCCCTCGCGGACAAGCTGGGCGAGGCCGTCCACGACTTCTGCCGCCTGCACAAGCACAAGTGCCCCTACTTCCGCCCCCCGCCCGCGCTCGACCCGACCCTCACCAGCTGGGAGAGGCTGGGGG
>ERZ1669248.1164-NODE-1164-length-10099-cov-4.651633_pt1 | contig 10099 bp, 11 predicted proteins | sample MGYA00579296_ERZ1669248 | MGnify/ENA primary metagenome ERZ1669248 (study PRJEB41166, sample SAMN08046057) | hot springs metagenome | biome: hot spring; feature: neutral hot spring; material: thermophilic sediment; isolation source: thermophilic sediment from...
AGGAGACATCCATGGAACTGTAAAAAAAGCAGAGAAACAGAGGCCTCGGCCATCAAGCTGCACGCAAAGTCATGCAAACCTTTTAAGCTGCATTGGTGGGGCCGACGAAAACGCAATTGTGCGTCAAGGGCCCTGGAATTGCTGCACAGATTTTTTGACTCTGGGAGATCATCATGGGACTGTTCGATAGCGTGGCGGGTGGTTTGGGGCAGATGCTGGGGGGACAGCAGGCGCAGGCGGGCGCGGCAGACAATCCCATGGTGCAGGCCGTGATGGGGCTGCTGGGCAACAGCGGCGGGCTGGGTGGTCTGCTGGAGAAATTCCAGCAGGGCGGCCTGGGCAATCTCGCCCAGTCCTGGGTGGGTACGGGGGCCAACCTGCCCATCTCCGCTGAACAGATTCAGCAGGTGCTGGGCAGCGGTGCGCTGGGCGACATTGCGAGCAAGCTCGGCATGCAGCCCGATCAGGCGGCCAGCGAACTGTCGCAGGCGCTGCCCAATGTGGTGGACAAACTCACCCCCAACGGCCAACTGCCTGCCGAAGGCGACTTGATGGCCACGGCGCAGCAATTGCTGGGCAAGTTTCTGGGTTGATCCCGTCTGAAACATTTTGTCGGAATATTCACGCAGTTTCTGAGGCTGATCGACAGAATCTGTTGGATTTTTGGTGTGCTTCGCGCATAGACTGCTCCGCAACCCTGAGAGGGTTTTCCCTGCTGCGATGGTTCCATAGGAATATATCGCAAGCTTGCTATCCAACGGGAGCTTTTCATGCGTCAATGTCTAACCAAGCGCCGCCCACCGACGTGGGCCATCGTGGGAGGCTTTCTGCTTGCAGCGCCAGTGAGCTGGGCAGCTGCGCCGCCCGAGGCGGCGTCGTGCATCGCGTGCCATGGTGCAGACGGCATGGGCAACGCCGCAGCCGGCTACCCCCGGCTGGCGGGTCTGCCAGCCCAGTATCTGGCTGATCAGCTGCATTACTTTGCCGACGGCACGCGCAACAACGCCATCATGTCGGGCATGGCCAAGCCGCTGACCGCGACGCAGGTCACGGCGCTGGCAAGCTACTACTCCAAGCTCAAGCCCAGCGCAACACCGGCGCCCATGCCCACGGGCGCAGCGGCAGCCGAGGGGGAGCGCCTGGCGCTGCGCGGCGACTGGGACAAGGGCATCCCGGCGTGCATTCGCTGCCACGGTCCGGGTGCGGTCGGCGTTGGAGAGCACTTTCCGCCGCTGGTCGGACAGTCTGCGGCCTACATCGAGGCGCAGATCAAGGCCTGGAAGGACGGCAGCCGGCGTGGCGACCCGCTGGGCATGATGCACACCGTGGCGCTGCGCATGAGCGACGCGCAGACGCAGGCCGTGGCGCAATGGCTGGCAGCGCAACCGCTGAGCCCGAGCAAGTCCACCCCTGCCAAACCTTGATCCGGAGCGCGACATGACGACTTCTTTCTTTTCCGCCGCGCGGGCCGTCACCGACGAGGCTGGGCTTCGCCGCACACTGTCTCTGCTGGCCTGTGGTCTGTCGGCTCTTGGCCTGATGGCCACCGCTGCCCACGCCGCTGATGCGCCTTCCGCGCCACCCAAATCGGAGATCAACGCCGCTGTCGGCACGGGTGCCAAGTTCACCCCGCCGCCGGAATCGAGCATTCCCAACGACGAATTCGGCAAGATGGTGCGGCTCGGGCGCGACATCATGCTCGACACCCCCAAATACGCCAAGGCCTATGTCGGCAACACCCTGAGCTGCGTGAACTGTCACACCGACGCCGGGCGCATGGCCGGTTCCGCTCCGCTGTGGGCGGCTTACGTGAGCTATCCCGCCTATCGCAGCAAGAACAAGAAGGTCAACACCTATGAGGAGCGGCTGCAGGGCTGCTTCATGTACAGCCAGAACGGCAAGGCGCCGCCGCTGGGCAGCGAGACCCTCATCGCGCTGCAGTCTTACTCCTACTGGATGGCGAAGGGCCTGCCGGTGGATGAAAAGGCAGCAGGCCGCGGCTATCCCAATCTGCCTGAGCCTGCCCAGGCGCCCGACTATGTGCGCGGCCAGAAGGTCTACGAGGCCAAGTGCATCGTCTGTCACGCCGCCAATGGCGAGGGGCAGTATGTCAATGGCGAAACCGTTTTCCCACCACTGTGGGGCAGCAAGTCGTTCAACTGGGGTGCTGGCATGGGCAGTTACAAGAACGCCGCCAAGTTCATCTACGCCAATATGCCCTATGGCATGAGCTACAGCCTCACCCCGCAGGAAGCCTGGGACGTGGCGTATTTCATGGACGCGCACGAGCGGCCGCAAGACCCGCGCTGGCAAGGCACTGTGGCGGCCACCCGCGCCAAGTTCCACGACAGCAAGTTCAGCCTGTACGGCACCAAGGTCAATGGCAAGCTGCTGGGCGACATTGGCGCCCCTAAGCCACGCTGAACGACCCGCTGCAACCCGGAGAACGCCCTGCCACAGCGGGGCGTTCGCATGTCAGACGGCTGAATGTCCTGGCTCGATGTCGCGAAAAAACCGCTGATACAGCACCAGATAGGCCGCCTGAAACGTGGCCGCCACGACAAAGGGGGCGATCAGCCAGCCCAGGTGCAGCAACATCCCGGCAATCAGCGGGCCGATGGCGCGCGGAATCTGGATGGACACATTGTTCACCGTGGCCGCCAGGCCACGGCGGTCTGCCCCGGTGAGGCTGACGGTCAGCGCCTGGCGCACGCCCATGGTGCCCTGGTTCGCGGTGGCGCGCAGGGCGTACAGGCCGACTGCGATCCAGAACACCGGCGACAGCGGAGTGAGCAACAGCAGGATCAGCCCCACAGCGCGCATGCCGACAACCGCGCGCACCGCGCCGAAGCGCTGCGCCAGACGGCTGGCGATCTGCGCGCCGAATGCGGCGAACACGAAGCTCGCCGCCATGGCCGGGCCGATGCTCGCGGGCCCATGTCCATAGCGCACTGCATACCAGTACGCCATCAGCGGCGCCACCATGCCGATGCCCAGCCCATTGAGTGCGTTGACCAGACCAAGACGCCAGAGCAGGGCGTTCTCGCGCACATGGCGGCTGTGATCGCTTTCGACCACGGACGACCTTGACGACGGCGCGATCTGCTGCTGCAGGCTGGCCGCTGCCGCAGTGGGCGCGTCCTGCGCCTGCAACAGCAGGAAGAATCCGGCCGCTGAACCCAGCAGAGGCAGCAGGAACAGGCTGCGATACGCCCAGTCCACTGGCATCACTGCGCTCAGCCAGTGCGGCGCGGCGCCAAGCACCGCGCCCAGCGCCATGCCGAGCATGCCCAGAGTGGAGTTGAGGCTGAAAATTTGCGCGCGCAGCGCAGGCGGCGTGCCATGCGCCAGCCAGGACTGCTCCAGCGGGCCGAATGGCCCTGCTGCGCCATTGGCACCGCGTCCGAAACCGCTCAGCAACGCCGCGGGAACCAGCAGCCAAGGCGTTGCGGAGATGAAGGCCGCCGCTGCGCAGGCGACCAGCACCAGTTCATAGCCGAGCAAAAACTGGCGCCGACCGATCCGGTCACTCAATGGCCCGATCCACAGGGTCAGCGCCGCACCGATGAACAGCCCGCCGCTGAGCACCGCGCCGATTTGTGGCGCGCTCCAGTGCAGGTTGTGCAGGTAGAGGGTAAATGCCGCCACCAGCGCGCCCTGGCCGATGCTACGGGCGACGCGCGCCAGAATGATGCGTCGCGCCGCGGGTGAAATCTGCAACCAGGCGCTGCGTCCGCGCACCGAGGCATCGTCTGGACGCCAGGGCGGTGCAGCGGTGTGCATGGCGCTGGCCTACTCCGGCTTGACTGGCGCGCCGACGCTTGCCACCCGGGAGTCACGCGTGTCCAGCGTGCGCGCCTGCCGGGACGGCTTGGGCGCGGGCGCCGCCATGTAGCGCTTGATCTGCGCGATCACCGCCGGCTGGTCCCAATCTTCCGGGCCCATGGTGCGGGCGATTTCCTTGCCCTGCTTGTCGATCAGGATGGTGGTCGGCGTGCCGAGAATGTTCAGCGTGTCGAGTGCATGCGTGGTCGGGTCGACGTAGATGGGCAGATGGCCGATGAAGTTGTCGTCGTAAAAACTCTTCACGGTGAAGATGCCGCCCTTGTCCACCGACAGGGGCACGACGGCAAAATTCTTGCCGCCCAGCAGTTTCTGCAGTTTGTCGAGCGTGGGCATTTCACGCACGCAAGGCGGACACCAGGTGGCCCAGATATTGAGCAGCACCACCTTGCCCTTGAAGTCAGCCAGGGTCATGGGCTTGCCCTGTCCGTTTTCAAACGTGACCTGCGACAACGGCAGGCTGTGCGCGTTTGGGTAGGGCGTGAACGTGAAGCCTGCGGCCCATGTGGCAGGGACGGTCAGGACGGACAGCGCCAATGCCATGGCGGCACGGCGCAGGGAAAGAGTCAGGGACGACATGGAACAACTCCAGAGGATCAGACTTGCCGACCTGGATGACCTGCAGGCAGGAACCGGATTGAAATGGCTTAGAACATAGCGTTTGCAGGTGAATTGCGTTGTAACCGCATGTAGATGCAATTTGCCGTAAGGTGTTTTGCACCTTCGGAAGCCCAAGCCATGCACGCCGCTCAAGCCCTGCAATTTGCCCACCTCGTGCTGGGAGTGCATCTGCTGATCATCACGTTCAACGTCACCGGGCTGATCGTGATTCCAATCGGCGTCTGGCGGCGCTGGGGCTGGGTGCGCAGTTGTCCGTGGCGCACGGCGCATCTGCTGTCGATGGCCGTGGTGGCGGCACAGGCCGCGTTGGGGCGCGCCTGCTTTCTCACTCTGTGGCAAGGCGACCTGATGGTGCGCGCCGGACGGCAAGGGCTTCAAGCCGGACTGATCCAGACCTGGATCGATCACCTGATTTTCTGGAACCTGCCGCTGAGCGTGTTCACGCTGCTCTACATGGCTGTCGGTGCTTACACCGTGGGCCTTTGGTGGTGGGCACCGCCGCGTTGCGGCCGTCGCAAGGCCCAGCCGAACAAGACGGCCAGCGCGGCCAGCAAGACATCTGGCCAGTCGCCATAGCGCGCAGCCATCCAGGCAAACGGGGTCAGCCCGGCGTGCCCTTGCACGGTGCCGGTCAGCACGCCCACGGTGGAGGGCGCCAGTTCTGCAGTGACCTGGCCGTGGGCGTTGATGATGGCCGTGGCGCCGGTGTTGGTGGCGCGGATGCCGGGAATCTGGAATTCCAGCGAACGCATGCGGGCAATTTCGAGGTGCTGCGGAATGACAACGGTGTTGCCGAACCAGCCCAGATTGGTGAGGTTGGCGAAGACGTTGGGTGCATTGGCGGGCGTGCGAAACCGTTGTGCCATCTGCGCGCCGAACAAATCTTCGTAGCAGATATTGGGCGCCACCTTCACGCCCTGCACCACGAAGGGCGGCTGATCCAGGCCGCCGCGCGCAAAGCTGCCCAGCGGCATGTCCATCAACTTGACGAACCACGCAAAACCGTCAGGCACAAACTCGCCAAATGGCACGAGGTGTGCCTTGTCGTAGCGGTAGGGTGCGGAGCCACCCAGCCCGAGCACGCTGTTGGTGTATTGCGCTGCGCCGCGCGTGAGCGGAATGCCAAGCAGCGCAGCGGTGTGATGTTCGCGCAGCGCGCGCTCGATTGTCCGCAGATAGCCGGGGTCGAGATCTTCCGGCAGCACGGGCACTGCGGTTTCCGGCGTCACGATGAGATTGGCCTTGAGCGAACGCAGCCAGTCGCCGTAGAGCTGCAGCGTGGGTCCCAGAGCATCGGGACGGAATTTTTCGGACTGCGCAATATTTCCCTGCAGCAAGGCCACCCTCAGCGCCGGCCCAACCGGCTGCGTCCAGCGCAGGTGCTGCAATTGCCATCCCCCCACCGTCAGGGCGATGAGCAGACCCAGACTCGCCAGGGCACCGCGCAGGCTGACCTGTGTGAGCAGCGCCAGCAGCGCAGCGGTCAGGGCGGCGGCGAAATTCACCCCGTACTGCCCGATGACCGGCGCGTAGCCGGACAGGGGGTTGCCCACCTGCGCGTAGCCCAGGGCCAGCCAGGGAAATCCGGTCAATACCGTGCCGCGCAGCCATTCCGCCACAGTCCAGCCGCCTGCCAGGACCAGCGCGGCCCCGAGCGCCGGGCCGAACGTCCAGGCGTGCCGCTCGGCTGGCGGCGCCCATGCGGCAGCCAGCGCGCCAGCCAGCGCCGGATAAACGGCGAGATAGGCGCTGAACAGCAACAAGGCACCGCCGGCAACCGGGGGCGCCATGCCGCCATACACCGCCATGCTGATGTAGAGCCACCACAGCCCGCCGGTGAACCACCCCAGCCCAAGGCTGAACCCGAGCAGCGCCCCGCGTTTGGCCCGCATCGCCGTTGCCGTTTGCGCATCCGCCCACAGCAGGCTGATCCAAGCGGCCAGAATGACGACAGACCAGGCGCCGATCTGCGGCCGACCGAAGGTCTGCGCCAGCAGGGCGCCAAGCAGAATGGACAGAAAGGGAGCGAACCGGGGCGCGGCCAGCAAACGCGACAACCCTCGGCGCGGGGCAGTGGTGGTCGATACCGCGCCGGGGCGGTTTGCAGGAAGGTCAGACATACAGGTCAGCGGCGGATGGACGGCGGGCGCACTTTACCCTGCGGGCATGTCGCTGCCGTGCGCGTAAGGGTCGGAAATACCCAGGCGTTGCAGCACTGCGACCTCCCGGCGCTCCATCTCCTGGGCTTCATGTTCGGTCTGATGATCCCAGCCCTGCGCATGCAGCATGCCGTGGATGACCAGGTGTGCGTAATGCGCGCGCAGCGGCTTGTGCTGCGCCAGCGCCTCGCTCTCGACGACCGGGCTGCACAGCACCACATCGGCCTGCGCCGGCCAGTGGCTGTAGTCGAAGGTCAGCACATTGGTGGCCTTGTCCTTGCCGCGATAGGCCTGGTTGAGCGTGCGTCCCTCTTGCGCGTCGACAAAGCGCAGCGTGATCTGGTGCGGCTCAACCGAGCGCCGAGCGGCCACACCGGGCTCTGCCGGATCGGGCCCGACGCGCAACGCCGCACGGACCCAGCGCAGCAGCAGCGCGCGCGGCAGCAGCGCGCGATGGCTTGCGTCGGCAAATTGCACCGAGAGTCGCAGCGGGGGCTGGGAGGTTTTTCGCGCAGGCGCACTCATGCTTTTCTCGGCGCACGGCGGCGTGGAGCGGCTGTTGCGCTTTCGGGCGCACTGCTCGCGGGTGGGTCGTTCTTGTCGGGCGGAGTCTGCACGGTGTGCGCTTCATACGCATCGACAATCCGCGCCACCAATGGGTGCCGGACCACGTCCTGACTGGTGAACAGGTTGAATGCGATGCCGCGCACGTCCGCCAAGACCTTCTGCGCCTGGGACAGCCCGCTTTGCGCGCCGCGCGGCAAGTCGACCTGGCTGGTATCGCCGGTGATCACCGCCCGCGAGCCAAAGCCGATGCGGGTGAGGAACATTTTCATCTGCTCGGGCGTGGTGTTCTGTGCCTCATCCAGAATGATGAACGATTGATTCAGCGTGCGCCCGCGCATGAAGGCCAGCGGGGCGATCTCGATGGCGCCTCGCTCGAACAACTTCTGCGTCTTCTCCATGCCCAGCAGGTCGTAGAGCGCGTCATAAAGTGGGCGCAGATACGGATCGATCTTTTGCGTCAGATCGCCCGGCAGAAAGCCCAGGCGCTCCCCCGCCTCCACCGCAGGGCGGGTGAGGACCAGACGGGTGATGGCGTGGCGCTCGAGCGCATCGACCGCGCAGGCCACGGCGAGAAACGTCTTCCCCGTGCCCGCCGGGCCGATGCCGAAAGTGATGTCATGCTGCTGGATGTTGCGGATGTACTGCACCTGATTCGGTGTGCGGCCGTGCAGGCTTTCCCGTCGCGTGTAGAGCACAGGCTCATCTTCGGCCGCAGCAGGCTTCGGACGCTGCCCCTGCGCCGCCTGAGCCAGTTCGAGCTGGATATCCTCCAGATTGAACCGGGCGTCGGCGCGCGACCAGAGTGTCTGCAGCAGATCCAGCGTCTTTCGCGCAGGACCGCTTTCGCCGTCAATGCGGATGGTGTCGTCGCGGCGCGTCAGGCGCACATCGAAAGCGACCTCGATTTGCCGCAGGTTTTCGTCCAGCGGGCCGCAAAGCTGGGCCAGCCGCGCATTGTCGGGTGGGGAAAAGGTATGTCGGAGCTGCACGGTCGAGGTGGCCATGGAAGATATTGCGAAGGGCAGAGAACGGCGCCCGTTGATTCCCCGCGATCAGGGGTCTGTGTTGATAGTATCGGTCTGACGCTGCCATTGTCTGTGCGGCCCGATGAAAAGAAACGGATGCATATGAGTACCATGCAATGCGCGCTGGTTGTGGACGACCTCCCTGCTGTGCGCGCCGGGTTTGTCGAACTGTTGCGGGAAAACGATCCCGGCGTGCGCATTTTTGAGGCGGGCCGCATGAGTGACGCCATGCAGATCCTGCAGCGCGAGCCTGTCGATCTCCTTTTGGTCGACCTCGGCCTGCCCGACGCCAGCGGGCTTGAGTTGATTCGCACGCTGGCGGAAATTCGTCCCCAGGCACGCTCTGTCGTGGTCACCATCTTTGACGACGACGACCATCTCTTCCCGGCGCTGCAGGCCGGAGCGTTCGGTTATCTGCTCAAGGATCGGCCCAAGATCGAATTGCGCGCGCAGTTGCGCCGCATCCAGGATGGCGAACCGCCGCTGTCTCCCAGCATTGCCAGACGGATGGTGCAGCATTTCACCCACCTGCGCAGCGCCATTCCTGCTCCTGCATCCCATGCGCCGGAAGACCACGTCGCACTGACCGAGCGAGAAAGCGAGGTGTTGCAACTGGTTGGCAAGGGTTACACCCTGCCGGAAATCGCCGTGCAACTGGGCCTGTCCCGTCACACGGTTGCAGACTACGTCAAGCAGATCTACCGCAAACTCAACATCTCGTCCCGCGCCGAGGCTGCTCTCGAAGCGGTACGGCGCGGACTCGTCAGATAACCTGCCCGGGCTTGATGCGCCTGCCCCACGCTTGTCCACGTCACCAGCCATGTCATTTCCCTCCGACCTATCTGCAGAGTCCGTTTGCTACCTCAACGGAACATTCCAGCCTCTGTCGCAATGCCGGGTTTCCGTGCTCGACCGCGGTTTCATCTTTGGCGATGGGGTGTATGAGGTCATCCCGGCCTATGGGCGCCGCGTCTTTCAAGTGGATGCGCATCTGGCCAGGCTGGCGCGCAGCCTGAATGCAGTCGAAATGACCAATCCCTGCAGCAAGGAAGATTGGCTTGCACTCGTGCAAGAGGTCCTTGCGCGCAACGCTGAAGATGATCAGTGCATCTATATCCAGGTGACTCGCGGCGTGGCCCGACGTGATCATGCGTTTCCTCGCGGCGTCGAGCCCACTGTTTTTATGATGAGCTTTCCCTTCCCGCACATTCCGGCCGACAAGCGGGCAAGCGGAGTTGCATGCATCACTGCCCCGGATCTGCGCTGGAGAAACGGGCACATCAAGTCCACCGCATTGCTTGGAAATGTTCTGGCCCGTCAACTCTCCGCTGAGATCGGTGCCGCGGAAACCATCCTGATACGAGATGGCTGGCTCACCGAAGCCTCAGCCTCCAACGTCTGGGTCGTGCGCAACGGCCGCCTCTGCGCGCCCCTGCGTGACCATGACAAGCTGGAAGGGATACGGGTCAGCCTGCTGGAAGAGCTTGCCTCGGAGGTTGGTATCAATATGGAATTCCGTCCGATCGCAGAATGGGAATTGCGTTGCGCAGAAGAAATCATGTTGACGTCTGCGACAAAAGAGGTGATCTCAGTAACCACACTCGACGGCAAGAACGTGAGCGAGGGCCGTCCTGGCCCTGTGAGTCAATCGCTCTACGCGGCCTACCAGGACGCCAAGAAACGAATTGGGCCGGACAACTGCGCAGGGCAGCATGCAGATCCGCTCAAGAAACGGTATCGACCAAAAAACGCTTGACACGGCTGGATGTAACAAGCAAAATTTCACCTCTCGGCGCTGACCACGCCTTGAAGCAGTAAGAAAAAGAGGCAAGAGAATAAAAACCTTTCGCTTGACTCGGAATTAAAATTAGTGCAATAATTGAT
>ERZ1669248.1168-NODE-1168-length-10078-cov-7.812332_pt1 | contig 10078 bp, 10 predicted proteins | sample MGYA00579296_ERZ1669248 | MGnify/ENA primary metagenome ERZ1669248 (study PRJEB41166, sample SAMN08046057) | hot springs metagenome | biome: hot spring; feature: neutral hot spring; material: thermophilic sediment; isolation source: thermophilic sediment from...
GTCTATAAGGTGTTGCTTTAACTCTTAGTCTTGCTTATTTTAAGCTAACAAACTCTCAGTTGAACGTGAATATTTCTGGGTCGTCTCTTAGTCTTGCTTATTTTAAGCTATTTGGGTTGTTTCGCGTGTTCTGTATTGTGCTCTATTCCATGTTATCGTTAACCAGTCTTTCCTACACTTACCATCCAAATAACTTGCTAGGCAAAAAGCTTTTAAATAAATTTGTTGATACATGGTCTTTTTAGTATCTTTGTGCTTAAGTGTTAGGTAGTCGTACAAGGTCTTTATGGCTAAGTTAACATGTTCTTTTTTTAGTTCTCCATCTTCGTCGATTTCGGGTAATCCGTTATCGTTTATCAGACTTATAGTCGCTTCAATAGCTACTGGTTTGAACATCTCAACGTAATCGAATGTGAGTGGGGTGCTGTACCTCGTCTTGTGCATGAAGCCGTACGTAGGGTCTAAGCCTGCCGCTAGTAGCGCCTTAGTTCCGAGACTGTAGAGTACCGCGTACATCACGCTCAAAGTCTTGTTGAAGGGATCCGGATGCTTCGGTTTTCTCCCAAGGAAGTCGTATCTGCCTCTGAGTTCATTGAGTACAGGAGACTTTATCAGCAATATTAGTCTATCCCACAGAGAGTTCGAGGCTTGAGACTCCCACAGCCTTATCTCATACTCAAACTCATCGGGATCGCTCACAACATCAGGAGGCTCTCTTATTTCCGGAATTTCTGCTCTGTGGTACTTCAGGATGTTTGCCATGCCGTCAACCCTAGCCTTGATATACTCCAAAACTATCTTAAGTGCTTCAACCTTGTCAAGAGAATATTGTAGCTTCCTATAATGAGGATTCACAACTATTACTGGATTTAGTAGTACTCCCACGGAATCCCCGGATACTACAATTAGGGGTACGTTTATCGACGAGAGGATACTTATAGCTGATGACTCTACGTATACGTCTCTCCCTATAATCAAGATAGCATCGAGGTCTCTTATCGGGTACTCTTTGAAGACTATTTTCTCTCCCTCCACCTCGTACTGAAGCTGTAAGACGTTCCTAGACTTCATCTTGATTTTTCCCTTCCTCCTAATAACGAGGAGCTTTCTCATAGCCCATTCCTTCCTGGTCTTCTCAGTCTAGCCTTGATTAAACTAGCGGACTAGGGCAAACGTTTCGCAGGTCGCAGTTGTAGCACAGACTCTCCCTCAGTCTTGCTCGCTCTAAACTTGTGGGTCCGCTTAGCATCAACTTCATTAACTCTCTAAACAGGCTAGTTGTTAAAGGCAGGATCCATACTCTTATCTTAGTGTTCTGTCCTAATTGCACTAAGAGAGCAAACGTAGGCCTTAGGTTTCTGATGTAGAAGCCCAACATTTCGGCTACCAGCCATTCTCGGGGGATATATGCTAGGCTCCGTGCCGTTACCTCAACTACTAAGTTAATAAGCTTCCCACCCGCGTCCCAAAGCACATATAGGTCCGGTTTCGCATTTATGATTATGTGCTTCCTGCCCTCGTCAAAACTGATCGCATATTCAGCTACCTCCTTACTCACGTAGAGAACGGAACTATTGCGCGATGGCTCCATGTACTCATTAACTATCTTCACCACTTTGTCATGCACCTCACGAGCCTCCCCCACTATTGGAGGGGTCGTGTAGTGACGCGGTATCCTACCACTAAAAACTATCTCCCAAGCCGTAGGGCAGAGAGCCGCCCACCTAATGTGGGTACCCCATACTTCAAGGTAGTTCGTATCCTTTACCGCCAACTTTATCGATACCTGTGCTGGTAACTGTGTACGCCCCAAGATACTCTTGTTCTCTAACAACGATGATAAACAGTTGATCGCCTGACTCAATAATTTCTTTAGCTCTCTCCGCGATCTGTTCAGCAAGCTTCTTCCCTCCGACTCCTGCGTAGACACTTCTGTTGATGATTGACAGACCCATCCTAGCGAGGTATCTCCGTAACCTTCCCCTGACTTCCTCCCTGGAGATGTCGTATGCGACAACCACTATCACCCTCATCACCTATATAAATAAGCCAAGCATCCACTTCATGCCCGTACCTATCTTCACCCCCCGAACGGTGTAGGCGTAGAACTCCACGTGCTCGTCAGGCAATTTGAGTATAACTAGGGCCTGCTCTCTAATATCCTGTACCTCCAGTATCTCGCTCGGTGATAAACTGGAAATTTCCTTCTCCCCACCGAACTCATTAAAGGTTTTAACCTTGAGTGTGAAGCCCAGAGTAGCCAACTCACCAATGGATGTAATGGTCCCATTTAGTCTTTCGGCGATGCCCTCTTTAACTTTACTTCCAGACCCTAATTCCATGAATAGCTGAGCCCTGCCTGGTTCGAGGTCTATTCTTAACAGAAGCATTTTCTTCTTACAACCTTCCTTACTCTTCACTGTATCAACTTCTTTAACGTTGAAATTCCTCAGCACGACACCTACGTCGGCCACCTCCTGTTCACCGTCTGGTTTCTCTACGAGAACCGGAAAACCGCTACTTCTGAACATGAGTGCTTTGGCTATAGCCTCCGGCTGCCCGTAGAACATATCCAGTAACTCCCTACTATCCCGAAGAATCTTGGATAGCTTCTCGAATGTGCCTCTAGGTTTTGAGACCTGTGCATAGCCTATGGTAGTAGCTATCTCCACGAGCTTAGAGCGCTTCTCATAGAAGTTCTCTAATTCCTTACTCTCCATTAGCTCGGAAATCATGACATCACTATAGGTTTCTGCAACTTTTTTGCTGAAGTCTTCATATGAAACACTCCGGCCGTCGAGATCCTCTACACGTAACTTTTTTCCTGTCCTAGGAACTATCAGCAACACCTTAGAATCCGTTTTCCTTCCTATCCTACCAAATCTCTGAATAAGCGATATAACGTTATAAGCTGATATAATCCCGTATCTAACGTTCGTTCTGTCTATGCCCTGTGAGATAGACTCACTACCCACCACTAAGAGCTCTTCTCTTTTAGAGCACCCGACAGGCTTAACCGCAACGCTACACTCAGAATATATCCCGTACTTGCTTAGTGTCTCAACTATAGGCGGAACTTGGTTAACACGATCTACTACTATGAATACCCTTCCTCCGGCTTCCATGATTTTCTTGATTTCATTTACCCTCTCATTAACTATGTTTGGAACTGCAAACCCAGTGTTAATCCACTTAACGAGTCCTCTTCCATACGACGAGACAGCCACTATCTCTACCTCTGTCTCTCCTCTTACAAAAGCATTGCTGGAGCCCTCCTTCAGCAACATACCCCTTATCTCCTTGGGTTTGAGGTATTCCACGACCTTCGCATACAGGCTACCGCTGGGCGTAGCCGACGAGAGGATTATGGGATAGTCCCAGCCGACCTGCTCCCTGTAGACCTTCAGAACCGGTAGAAGGAGTGAGGCTTCGTAGTCCCCGTATAGGTGGAACTCGTCTATGAACCAAGGGTACTTCAGTAAGTACTGTCTTATCACCGCTAAATCACCTAGTTCCTCAACCGTTGCCACGCCATACTTCGAGAGGGTCCACTCAATGCTTTCACCCTCTAGTGAAGAGAGCATCGCGTTATGGAGAGCATAGCCAACATTCTCAAAGCTTCTATATATACCAGTCATAATCATCAAGGCTGTATCTGGTGTGGCGAGGGTTATCACGTAGATGTCTCTCTGACGCTGTAGTTCCTCTATAACTTCTCTCAGTATAACCACTCTCTTGGGTATAAGTCTGCCGTTCTCGTCGTATTCGTAGCCTATGTACCTCCCGGAGAGAAGAACAACGGCTACTTTCTTAAGCTTGTTTATCGGTAATTCGCCACTATGTGTTTTTACTTCGTAAATTCTTAGTACATCTACTTTCTCTTCGATACTAGGTTCCGAGTGCTCTCTCCTCAAGGTTAGTTCCGCGTTTAGCGCCTGCCCCAGGATCCTGTCTAGGCTTCTCTGCTGGTCTAGGAGCAAAGTATTGTTAGGGTACAGGCCCACGAAGCCGTTGTCGCCTAGTAGTAAGGAAGCGGTTTTGCCTCCGCCCGTCACGGCGGTAACTATGGCGTCTTCACGTGATATTATAGCTTCTCTTACATCTTCTTGAAATTTCCTGAGAACCCAGTTACCGAGCTTTGTACTCCCTTCCTTAAGGTATACGGGGGTCACCCTGAAAGAGGCTAACACTTCATTCATCAACATCAGCCAGGCTGGAATAGAAAGCTAGGTGTAGCTAAAACAATATCTCGTATAGCAATGACCTTTTCAGGTATTCCAGAAAGAGCAATTTCCCCAGCGTAGTGACTCATTATCGAGTAGTAAGTGCGGGCAGGGCATTCTTTGACGTTGAATAGGTGTGTTGCACGCTTTGTGACGTTATCCTCAACCTGAGCGGACCCTATGTGCTTGTAGGTTACCTTGAAGACCCCGTACCTCTTAGCTCCCAGCCTTATGAAGTCCGGCAAGACAGGCTTTCTTAGTCTCGCAATTAAATATGTCTTAAAGATAGTCCCGGGAAGGAATACTTGGTGTGAGGTTAAATCGGGTATGGACGCTCTAGTCCTTGCCTTCATGGTTATGTACCCGGTGCCACCCATCGAGAAAAGTATAGTTCTAACGTGTGCTTTCAAGGTTATTGCTGGATAGATGTAAAAACCATGCCTCTCCCACACTCCCTCGGCCTTCACAGAATTTGTTATTTTGTTGGCAATAGCGACATAAGATTCTTCGACAGGCCTGCCTAGGAAGGCAAGCAATAAGGGATAGTTATGTATTAGTGGGAGGCTAACGTGGACGTACTTCCCCCTTGGCTGTGCTAATGTGTGAAACCAAAAAATGCTGTGGAGCTCTAGTTCGGCCTCGAAGACTTGAAGAAAGGGTTTATCTGAAAAAGAGATTAGACTTAAAGTGGTGTGTTTCATTGTTTTTTCCACTCCTCCGCTTCCTCGTATTTCTCCTCTCCTTTTAACTGCAGTACCCTTTCGAGAACCTGCTTATCGTAGATTAGCGTACTCCTCCAGAGATCATTCCAAGTATTGCTATCATCTACTATCTTCCTAAAGTTTTCTTGGTTTACGTTAACTATGAAGCCTTTACCTTTAAGTGTCTCCTTCAGCTTCTCGGCTACCGTTCCTACGTTCGGTAGCTCCTCACCATACTCTGCCACCAACGCCTTTGCCAACTCTAGCGCTGACACGGTCTCGTAGCTACCGCCTCTTACACCCACCAAGTGCACTCTGACCCCACCGAATACACTCTCCCTACCACCCAATCTGTCAATAGCGGATAGTACCGCTAGAAATGCCTTAAGTTCGGGCTCGGTAACATCTTCTAACGTCACTTTGCCTACAAACACCGTACCTGGCAACACATGTTGCTCCGTGAATAGGCTCTGGCCTGTCCAGCTAACGCCGTCGCTGACCTTATTGTGGGTTAGACCAATTACAGATACTTTTCTATCGCTTATCGCTATTGCCGGGTCGAACTCTACCCTACTCTTAACGCCCACGGATATATTGCCTACCCCCTCGATCTTACTACTGTCTAGCACAGTTCCGAAAAGGGCGCACGCTGGGCAGAACCCGTCCATGCCGACGTCCGTCTCCTCACCGCTCGGAGGCTGTATGTAGCAGTTCCACAACTCATCCTTCGCTTTTTTGAACCCTACTAATATCTCCTTTTTCTCCTTGCCCTTCCCCTCAGACCCTTTATATACCACTGATAGCTTTTTCAGATACGTCCTAAGCTCCTTATTTTCTTTATTTTGTTTGTCTCTATAGCTCCTCAGGTATGAGAGCATGTCTCTCCTAGATACGGCTTGAAGTTTTTCCGGCAATATAGCCGGCACTTCATATTCCGTGCCAGGTATCTTGAATAGCGTTATGTCCTCTACACCCTCAGTTCTCGGCAATATCGCGTTCACGGCTTCAAGTAGGAACACTACTTCAATTTTTTTGTTCTTGGTATACACCCTATCAGGCTCGTTCACGTCCCTTAGCCAGTGCTCGAGTTTGGCTCTTAAGGTCTCAGGCTCTAGTTTTTCTTTCTCAGTTGCTTGGGCTTGGCTCATAACTCACCACCTTTCTACACTCTTTAAACCTCTCGCGTTCAAGCGCGTCGGGATGGTGTTCTTTCAAGTAGCTGCATATATCTGGAAACGGGTTCTGCACGGCTACATCTAGTGCGTCCCTAATAGTCTTCGCCAGCTCTCTCTTCATTGCTGGACTAGACCCCTTGACCTCTTCCGCAAATTTCTGGAGAAGCATTTGCAGGTGTTTCTCGAAGTACTCAACATCGCCTCTCCCAGCTTTCCTTAGCGTGTACCTCCTCACTATTAGCGGTATTAGGTCATCCCACCTACTCTCATGCCACCTCAGCAGTATCTGTAGTGCTCCCCATACCTCCTTGGTTCTCTCGTATGTGCTACTGTCCGCTCTTCTATAGTATGCTATTACATTTGCTAATCTCCTCACCAATTCATCCATTCCAGTTTGGGTTTGACTCACGTTCTCACCCCAATCTGGGAGAGAAGGCTTAAGACGTTTGTGTACGCCTCCTTATTTAGGGACAAGAGACGGAGGGGGGCGTGGTCGGGCTTAGTGTGAAGTACTTCGATTCCTTTACTCTTTTCCATCTCACCAGCCAGTTGCAGGAGTTTCGTGACCCAAGGTATCAGGTTCCTGTACCCCTCAGCTGTTACCGGAAAATCAATGAGCGGATAAGTGTGAGCGGTTACGAAGAGTCTATCCGGTAGAGAGAAGTCTGGTGCCTCGAAGTACTTAATGGGATAAAACCCATGAGCAATTAGGAAGCCTATGTTAGATAGCTCGCCATGTTCGAACATGTTATCGGTTACGGGCTCTCCAACCCCCGGTACAGACACCGTAGCCGTAACATAGTCTACTACCACTCCCCCGACTTTGGATAACTCATCTACGCGTAAAGCACTAGTAGGTATATCCTCTGGGTTCCGCCTATAGTCTTTTCTGTGTTGGGACACTATCGCTACCCATGAGATTAGCCAAATAGGTACAGGCTTCGAAATAGAGACCAACACTACTCCATTTAACCCGGTAAGCTTAAACTCCCTAACTGCCACAGCGTCTAGCACACACAGAGGATCTAGCCCATAGCCGTATTTCCACTGTCCCTCCCAACCTCTTACCTTTATATGCCCTGGTAATCTGCGGTTCCACTTTTCAGTAGTTACATCTACCTTCGCTACCTTGGGATAGATGTTCACTCCAAATGACTGCTCCTTAGAGTGAATTATGCCGCACAATGGACATGTGTGCAATTCATCAGAATTGTCCTTAAACTTCATGTCAGTAAACTTTATGCCCACGAACATCCCCATGATGCTAGACGGGAGCTCTGGATAGAGAGGTTTGTCTCCACCTAGTTTACTTGGTGAGAAGAACATCCTAGCGAACTTGAGCCACGCCTTCTCCTTCATCTCATTGTTGCTTGCATCAATGACTTTCTTGAGCTTCTCCTTAGCTCTTGTATCGACTTCTGCGGCCTTGATGTCTTCGTATTCTGCTGGGAAGTCGTCAATCCTTAGCTCGTCCCAGCTGACTTCCAGCACCTCTGGTAGCTCGTCTTCATAGGCTATGACGTAGAGACCCCAGCGTGATGCTAGAGCTACGTGCCCGCTTCCAGCAAGCTTAGATATGTACTTCTCGTATATCTTGTACATTATGTAGGATCTGGCAAAGGGCTGAGGTATCATCACACTATAAAATCTGACTGTTAACTCCTTCTTTACCTCTCTGACCTTCTCACAGAGCCAGTTCAGAAGTGCTAACGCGTCAAGCCTTCCCTGCGCCACGTCCCCAATATGGCAGACCGTGGACAACTCCTTGGGTAGATCCCTAACTGGGGTACTCTTACCACAGGCATCGACGTCTAGCGCGTCGTCGACGTACCTATAGTACTCATTAAACCCTAGCTTGTCTAACTTATTTCTGATGTACTCCTTTGAAGTCCTTAAAGTCGAGAGCCCGTCCTCTACTAGTTTCTGATGGATGTCGTGTGTTAGTCCTAGAATAAACGCTACGTCTTCGTAGTCACCTAGGTCGGCTAGTCGAGCTATATCGTGGGCGATGATTCCTGTGCTTAGGCTGTGTATCAATAGCGATACTGGTGCGTGGTATTTTGCTGGAAGCGCTGCTAAGGGTGGCGGCAGTAACTCGTATGATAACCTCAGCATTTCCTCTAGCTTCACTAGTTGTGCCCCCGGTAAAAATTTAGTTGAAAAACTTATAAATTCTATCTTTATGATATACTTAGATAGAAGTACAATAAGAAAAGGTGAATAATACGAGAACCTTACTCATATTACCGATAGGGATTACGGGTGAGACAGTTCAGGGGGTTCTGAAGACTATAGGAGATTCACTAGCAGGACTAGTAGGCATCATTACTGTGACTACGGCAGGTTTTGAGGAAGTGAAGAGGGAAATTATTCAAGGCGTTAAGCATGCATGTGAGCTAATCGGGGCTAAGCACTACCACATAATAGTTAATTTTAGAGAGGTCAGTGTGAGTGCTAAGTTGTATAAGTTACTTAAGAAGCTTAGACCAGAGCGTATAGTTATCTCCGGGACTACCGGGTCTAGATATTTGTTCCCTATAGTGGTCTCAGCGGTTTTGAGGTACTGGTATGAGACTAGGGCAGAAGTATTGTTGGTACACGGTGTGGAGGGTGGGAAGTGGGATTTAGTTCCTCTTGTAGGTTTTTTCGTTTACGACTTGAAGAGAGAGCAGAAAGAAGTTTTCATGCAGATTTACGGTAATTCAAGAAATATTTTAAGAACTAATGAAGATCTAATCAAGAAGTATGATTACGGCAAATCAATCTACAAAGTGTTAAGCAAGTTGGAAGAGAAGGGGTTAATCAAGCATAAAAGAAATAAGATTGAAAAAACGTTGCCAGGACGCCTTCTGTACTATCTGCTAAGAGAGGCTGAAGGCAATGATCCTTAGAGTAAAGGGTTTCAGGATCGTTCTAGAAGTTGAGGCGAGTCAGCCAGTCATTGAATTCACGGGAAGACTAACGAAAGCTTTTGTTTTTGCTCTGAACCCGGAGCTACAGTTATTTAAGGGTATTGAGGGCGTTCTGACACCGATTCACATATCTCCGCTCTTCAGGGTCTCTCATGATCATGAATTAGGGGAACCAGCATATTCTTACGTCATGAAGTCCAAGAAGGAGGTGGAGATAAATCCGATCAGTCTTAACGGAGAGTATGTTTTTCATATAGGAGGTGAAGAAAATCTTGTGGGTAACTTAGTATGTAGGATAACGCGAGTACCTGGACCTGTGTTCTTAAGAATACATAACACAATAGTTAGATACAGAATAGAAAAGGTAGTAGATGTCACGGAGGAAGTCCTTGAGAAAGCCGCCAGCGTGACTAGCAGGGTCAAAGTGATCCTTAAGTCACCAGCTCAAATATTTAACGTATTTACCCCAACCAAGCTCCCGAAATTCACGCCCTCAGCAATAGAATTACTGCTGGTTCCTTACGCTATACTAAACAACAGCTACACAATAACAGAAAATTTGGTCACGTCATCATTTAACACATTAGGTAAGCTCGTAGAGACCTGGTACAGCATAAGAACTTTGAAGCCCGTGGAGATAGTCTTTAAGGAAAAGAAGCAGATCAACCTAGCAGGAAGCGTAACTTATATAATTCAAGAAGAAAATAAAGAAAAACTAGAAATAATACAAAGAACACTAGCCATGTCAGAGCTAGCTGGTATAGGAAGATCACGTCAAAATGGATTCGGAACCTCAATAATCAAATAAGCAAGACTAAGAGGCTCTATTACTAGAGGAGGATGCTGAGGATGTACTAACTGCCTAAAACAAGCAAGACTAAGAGCAATTTTATGGTGTTATACGCTTTAAAGCTCACCGGTATGCAGGCCCCGTTCCAGGCGGTTCTAGTGTTTGGAGCTCCAGCCAATAGCCCCGTAAAATTGTGGGGCTTAAGTTGATCCACTGGAAGGTAGAACACACACCATACCACATACCAGGCCATATACTCAAATATATGTTTGAACCC
>ERZ1669248.1169-NODE-1169-length-10077-cov-14.041908_pt1 | contig 10077 bp, 10 predicted proteins | sample MGYA00579296_ERZ1669248 | MGnify/ENA primary metagenome ERZ1669248 (study PRJEB41166, sample SAMN08046057) | hot springs metagenome | biome: hot spring; feature: neutral hot spring; material: thermophilic sediment; isolation source: thermophilic sediment from...
ATGTAAACACGACGCATATATGGGTGGAGGGGGGGCCATGCGGCGTGTTCTACATCTCCAACCCCGACGTGCCTAGATCTCCCTACATCTATAGAGGCGCTGTGAGGGGCATCCGCGGCGAGCCTTTGGACATAGTGGCGGACATGGCTGTGGACACCTGCACGGGCTCTGTGTACCTCTCAGACGGGGGGAGGTTCTACCCCGTGGGCCGCGCGGCTCAGATAAGTCTCATCGGCGCCAAGCCCGGCGGCAGGCTCTACGTAGAGCACGGGGGGCTGGTGTACCTCCTGGGCGTCCCCGAGGCCCAGGCGGCGCAACAACTGCTCATAAAGGCGCGGGACCCCGTGGGCGACGACTTCGGCACGGGGCGCTACCAGTACCCCAAGAACCCAGTGTTTAAGCCCGGCGTCTTCGACTTAACGGAGTTCGCAGTGTACGACATGGGGGACAAGCTGAGGTTTGTATTCGGCGTGAGGGAGCTGGGGGGCAACCCCTGGGGCGGGCCCTCGGGCTTCTCGCTACAGTTCTTCCACGTCTACATAAACAAGGGCCGCGGCGAGAGAAACGACACACTGGGCCTCAGAGTGGCGCTGTGCAGAGAGGCGGCGTGGGACGTGGCGCTGTTAATAGGGCCGGGGTGGAGCGGGGGCAATAGAATAGTATACCCCGACGGCACCTACATAGACGACGCCATGTCCATCAAACCTGGGCCTAACAACACCGTTGTGGCAGACGTGCCGAAGAAATACGTCGGCGACTTCGGCAGAGACTGGAAATTCACAGTTTTCCTCACCTCGTGGGACGGCTACGGCCCCGACAACATTAGAAACTTCGGCGTATTAGCCGACGAGTGGACGGCGGGGGGCGCCGACCCAGCCGCCGTGCTGGCCGGCGTGGCGCCCAGAGTTTTCGACCTGCTGGCGGACACGGCCGACCAGCAGATCAAGGCACTGACGTCGTACAAAGTCGCCAGGTTGCCAAACGGGACTTACGTAGGTAAGCCGGCAGTGGTGTGTACATACGTCTCCGCGTCTAAGCCGCCGGAGACACAGACGGCGACCATCACAGTCACCGTCACGCAGACAACACGTGAAGTCTCAACCACAGTTGAGACGCGGATTGAGACCCGGACAACCACGGCTGTGAGCACAGTCACCAACACCGAGAGGCAGATTGTGAAAGAGGTTGACTGGGCCACTTCACTGGCCATGGCGGCCGTAGCCCTGGCCGCCGGCGTCGCTGCTGGGATTTTACTAAGACGCAGATAATCTATAAAAACTACAATTATCTATTTAGATATGAACAGAAACCTCCTAATAGGTCTAGCGGCAGTTGTTATCATAATCGCCGCGGCTCTTGGCTACATAGCCTCACAACCCCAGACCACAACAACCACCCCGTCTACAACGCCTTCCCCACCCCCCCAGACCACGCCGACAGCCACCCAGCAACCGCCTACCACAACCACCACTACCCAGACGCCAACAGCGACGCCAAGCCCCACGACGCCCACTGCTACAACCACTGCGACTACCACGGCTCCGTCCCCGACCCAGACGCCCACGACTACGCAACCCCCAGCCCAGAAGGTCACGGTGAGGATTTGGCACGCGCTTAATCCAGAGGAGGAGTCGGTGTTTAAACAAATTGCGGCGATGTATATGCAGAGCCACCCCAACGTCCAGGTAGTGTTTGAAAACAAGGCTCCTGATCTCCAGACGGCGGTTCTTGCCGCTATATCGACAGGCGAGAAGTTCGACTTGTTTATATGGGCTCACGACTGGATTGGGCTGATGGTGGAGGCCGGCGTGTTGAAGCCGGTGGATAACGAGGTCGCTGACGTCTTGCCGAAATTCGCCTTGTCGATGCCGCAGTACAAGGGACACATCTACGGCCTCCCGTTCACTGCGGAGACGGTGGCGTTGATATGCAACAAGAAGATGGTGGCAGATCCTCCCAAAACCTTCGCCGACTTGTTGAAGATAATGCAGCAGTACAACAAGCCGCCTCAGAGCTACGGCATAGCGTACGTTGTAAATCCCTACTTTATCTCTGCGTGGATACACGGCGCCGGCGGCTACTACTTCGACGACAAGACAGAAAAGCAGGGTCTGACAAATCCCAAGTCTATCGCCGGGTTCGTCTTCTTCAAGACGTATATCATGCCCTACGTAGGGCCCAACCCCACCGACTACAACACACAGGTGAGTCTATTCCTCAGCGGCCAGGCGCCGTGCATGGTAAACGGGCCGTGGAGCATCGGCGCGGTGAAGCAGAAGGGGCTTGACATATTTGTGGCGCCGCTACCCCCCGTAAACAGCACCTACGTCCCGAGGCCCTACGGAGGGTTGAAGATGTTCTACGTCACAATCTACGCGTCTAGGGAGGCCATAGACTTCATGAAGTGGTTCACCTCAGACCCGCAGGTGGCCAAGATTCTCGTTGATAAGCTAGGCTACGTCCCAGTGCTGAAAGACGTACAGGTGCAGGATCCCATAGTGCAGGGCTTCTACGAGGCGGTGAAGAACGTATACCTCATGCCCGTGTCGCCAAAGATGCAACCAGTGTGGGGAGCTGTGGATTTGGTAATCCAAAACGCCATTGTCTCCGACCAGAAGTCTATTCAGCAGGCGGTTAACGACGCGGCGAAAGATCTCTGCGCGAGAGGCCTCTGTTAAATGAGGCCACAGTTGTTAATAATACCGGGCCTCCTCCTTTTTCTCTTCTTTAATATATGGCCCATTGTATACTCCATCTACATCTCCTTTACTAATGCAAACATCAGAAACTTCCCCCCTCCCCCTCCCTGGGCGCCTGAGGAGCTGAGACAGGCAAGGCAACCACCCGACTACGTGGGTCTGTCGAACTACGCCTCGATATTCGCCGGCCCCGCCTCCGCCGGCTTCCTGGGGGCTGTCTTGTGGACGCTGATCTTCGTGGCTCTCTCCGTACCTGCTAAGGTGGCTCTGGGCACTTTTGTGGGGTTGCTTATGTCCTCCGACAAGGTGTTGGGGAGGTCCTTAATGCGCGCCTTGTTAATAGTGCCCTGGGCCCTGCCCCTTATCCTCTCCGTGGTGGCTTGGCGGTACGTCTTCGACCCAACCTACGGCGTCGTCAACCAGTGGCTGTACTACCTCGGCGTGTCTAAGCCGCCCGACTGGTTTGTAAACAAGGACTACGCATACGCGGCCATGGTGGTGATAGAGGCGTGGCTCGCCTACCCCTTTATAATGACCGTGGTGATAGGCGCCTTGGCTAACGTGCCCAGAGCCGCCTACGAGGCCGCCTACATCGATGGGGCCGGTAGATGGACTATATTTTCGAGAATTACCCTCCCCCTCATAAAGAGGCCTCTCATATACGCCACAGTTATGACAACCGCCGCGTCGCTACAGTTCTTTCTAGTTGCCTACCTCTGGAACTTTATCCAGCTCTACGACCGCTTCGTACTTGCGTATGGATTCTACTGGGCATTCGGCTCCCCCTTCAGAGAATACGGCCTCGCCGCCGCGGTCTTGACCACCTCGGCTCTCATAATTTCCGTGTTTATGATCCTGGCGATTAGACTAACCGGCCTCATGAGGGGGATGTATGAAAGCTAGCGCCGCCCAGACCCTCGCCGCCGCCGCGGCCACTCTGCTACTCTTCTACCCAGTCCTCCAGATAATCCTCCTCTCGGTGAACAAGCTACCCTACTTCAGGCTGGGGGGCGACTTCGTCCCCACGTTAGAGTCGTTCCAATGGGTTTTGCAACAGCCCGAGTTCTGGAGAGGACTGGCAAACAGCCTAGTCGTGTCCCTCTCCACGGTGGCCATGGTCATCGCCCTTGCTCTGCCGGGGGCCTACGCCTTCAGCCGGTACAGATTCAGGGGTCGGGACCCCCTCCTCTCTTTTTACGTGGTGTTTACACAGATGGCCGGGGGGCTGGGGATCGCCGGGTTGATAGCCCTATTTGCCATAGTCTCCGCCCTCGGGCTTAGAAACAACCTCCTGGCGCTCGCGGCGATTTACGCCGCCGGGGCCGTGCCCTACCACACGTGGTTGCTCAAAACCTATATAGACACCATCCCCAGATCCGCCGAGGAGGCGGCGTTGATAGACGGCGCAGGCGTCGGGACTCTGCTGGCGAGGGTGGTGCTCCCCTTAATGGCGCCAGCCCTGGCCGTGTCTGCGATACTTTCCTTCATCGGCGCGTGGGGAGAGTTGATACTAGCCAACCTCTTCCTCTCTGGTGAAAACAGGACGTTAATACTCTGGATATACTCCCTCATGTCTAACGTGTACTCCGTCCAGTGGAACCGCTTCGCCGCGGCCGCCCTTCTGTACGCCGTACCGCCCGTCGCCCTCTACGTAGTTCTGCAGAGATTTATCAAGAGGGGGCTCGCCTTCGTCTACTAGCCCCACTCCAGCACGTATTCAAAACGGTCGGCGTACCAACGCGCGGCCCTCAGCGCCAGCGACGGGCTTCTAAACTTCGCCACGGGCTCCCACCCCTCCTCAACCAGATCCAGCTCCTCCTCCCTCAGAGCCACGAAAACCCTCCCAGGTTTAATAAATAGAGTGGGCATAGGCACCTCCACAGCCGTTTTTAAAAGCCTAACAGGCAATTTAACCGAAAGATTTTCTAATAGGCTGGATCGAGGCCGACTCCACCACGGCGCCGTCCACCGCAACCCTCAGCGCCGCCTCCACCCCCTCCCTCGAGGCGCCTGGCACAGCCACCACTGCGCCCCTCCCAGAACGCGGATAGTACTCAGCGGCTACTATCAAGGGGTGCTCCTCCAGCCTCCTAACCACCACTCTGTCGTCTAGGCCTTTCTTCGCCGTGAAGACGTACACGGGCAGGGCCAGCTCGTGCCCCATATCCAACACTGTTCTCACCACCTCTGCCGGCGACTGCCCGTCGGCGAGCTCGATAACTATATTCCTCCCCTCTCTATACACGTTGTACACCCCTCTAAGCGCCACTAGGAAATTTGACAAGATCTCCACGTCGCCGTAGCTGTCGTAGGTGGGGGTTAAAACAATCTTCCTCACGAGGGAAAAAGCGGTTTGTATTTTTAAAGCTGGAGCTCGTCTAGGAACTTGAGCCGCTTCGGGATTGGCGGGTGGGTTGCGAAAACCTCCTCAAAAACGGAGTAGCTAGACCTCTTTATCGCCTCTACGTCGGATCTAGTCACCGTCACAAATGGGTTCGCCACGGCGTTTACCAGGGCGTAGATAAACAACGCCCTAAACTTCTCGCCCCTCACCGCCTCGTGGGCCTCCGGGTTGGAGAAGTAGAACTTGTGGATCTTGGCTAGGGCGAACTGCATAGCCTCCTTACCCGCCGCCTTGGCGCCTGCGGTGTCTGCGTAGTACTCCCTCAACCTGCTAAAGGCCAATACCAGCAACTGCACCAGGAAGGACACGACGACGGCCAGAACCCCGACGGCGGCGAGGGCCGCCGCGTTGTTGTTCCTACTGCCGGAGGAGGCCATCGCCATGCGTACAGACGTGACGCCTAGGTAGTAGAGGATTGACGGCAGGACGCCGAAGAGGAGCATAATCGCGTTGTCTCTGTGTAGGTGGTGGCCAATTTCGTGGCCGACGACGGCCTCCAGCTCCCTCCTGTCGGTGATGGCCAGCATGCTGCTAGTCACCGCCACGTGTCTGCCCGATAGGAAGTTGCCGTAGGCGAAGGCGTTTGGGGGGCCGTCAACCACCACGGCCTTTATTTTAAACGGCGCGCCGAGCCTCGCCGCCACCTCGTCAACTATCTGCTGGAGGCGGGGATCCGGCCTCGCGCCGTAGGCGGCGTTTATCATAAAGGGCGACGCCAGATACGTCAACAAGTTCATGAGAACGACGAAGAATATGAGGCCCATGAAGAAGCCTACGCCGTAGGCGCCTAGGCTCGGCAAGGCCACTATCGCGATTAGGTAGATTACGAAGGCTGTGGTGAGGATAATTAGGACAGCTGTCAGCGCCATGGCGCCGAATAGAGTTAGGCGGCCGGATACGGAGCTGGCGAGCTTAGGCGCCACGGTGGCGGCCACTATAAACATGGCGATGTACCCCAGTACGTATAGACCCAGCGCCACTGGGTCGAAGAGGGGGATCATGACCCGGTTTTGAGAACCGGATTAAAAACTTTTCCGCCGGTACGTGAATTCGTCACCTTTCGGAAACGGGGACTTTCTTCACTCTCTGGGACAGTTTTTAAAACCTTTAAGTGTTAATGGCCATGTCTTGTGTAGATGAACAGACGGCGGAGAAGATTGCGAAGAGGAAGGCCTTGGGGAGGCTGGGGGGGTTGAGGAGGGGGGTTAGGATTATTAGGCTGAGAGTCGGCGAGGACTGGCTGTTCGGCTTCCTGAAGATGAAGTTTAGAGAGGAGGGCTTCCAAGTCGCGGTGAAGTTTGCCTATGTGGATTGCAAAGGCGCGGCTTTTGAGAAAATCCCGCCGTCCGTGGAGGAGAAGGTGAGGCGGTATCTGGAGGACGGCCTCGCGGCTCTGCTTGAGAGGGAGCTTGGCAACGCTGTTAGGCAGTGACGAAGAGAGTAATTTTTCACGACTTGGTGACTCTGGAACAAGCGTCTGAGGTGCTGTACAAATTCGCTAAGCCGCTTGGCGAAGAGGAGGTGGACATATCCCAGGCCTATGGCAGAGTCCTGGCGCGCGACGTCGTGGCGCCGGTGGACGTCCCGCCGTTTGACCGCTCTACTGTAGACGGCTACGCGGTGGTGGCGGAGTCCACATACGGCGCCTCTGAGCTGACGCCGGTGGATTTAAAGCTGGTCGGGAGGGTGGACGCGGGGGGCTGGCCGGAGGGCGAGGTCAGGGGTGGCGAGGCGTATGAGGTGGCCACGGGGGCGCCTCTGCCCAGGGGGGCCAACGCGGTGGTTATGGTGGAGTACACCCAGGAGAGGGGCGGCGTGGTGAGGATATTCCGCTCCGCGGCCCCGGGGGAGAATGTAATGAGCGCTGGGTCTGACATATCGGCGGGTGAGGTGGCGTTGCGGAGGTGCGCCAGGCTCACCGCTAGGGAGGTGGGCGTACTGGCGGCGCTGGGGATTAGGCGGGTGCCCGTGGTGAAGAGGCCTAGGGTTGGCATAATTTCTACGGGCAACGAGCTGGAGCCGCCGGGGTCGGAGCTCGGCCCTGGCAAGCTGTACGACGTCAATAGCTACTCCCTCGCCGCCGCCGTGGCGGAGGCCGGGGGGGTGCCGGTGCTGTACGGCATAGTGAGAGACGAGGAGGCTAGCTACAGAGAGGCGATCACCCGCGCCCTCTCGGAGACGGACGTTGTCTTAATCAGCGGGGGGACGTCGGCGGGGGTGGCAGATTTGACGTATAGAGTGCTGGGGGAGCTGGGCGACGTCTTGTTCCACGGCGTGATGGTGCGCCCCGGGAAGCCCACCCTAGCGGCGGCTGTGGGCGGGAAGGTGGTGGTGGGTCTGCCGGGGTACCCCTCCTCCGCCTTGATGATATTCCATACCGTTGTTAGGCCGTTCCTCTTGAGGTTGCAGTGTCTAGAGCCTGCGCCTCCTGCCACGTACCGGGCGAGGCTCGCCTACGGCGTTGAGGGGGCGAAGGGGAGGCGCGCCCTGTATCCAGTGGTGCTTATAGCCAGAGCCGGCGGGTACAGGGCGTATCCGCTGTACGCGGAGTCCGGCGCCATTTCCGTGCTGGCGAGGGCCGACGGCTACATCGTAATACCGGAGAACGTGGAGTTTATGACCGAGGGGGAGGAGGTGGAGGTGTTTCTCTTCGAGAAGTACAAGCCTGCGGAGCTCTACTTCATCGGGAGCCACGACCCCCATCTAGACGCCGTGCTGGCGAGGCGCAACGTCAAGACTGTCTACGTGGGGTCCATGGGGGGGCTCATGGCGCTGAGGAGGGGGGAGGCCGACATGGCGGGTAGCCACATGCTGGACACTGAGACAGGCATTTACAACGTTCCGTTTGTGCAGAGGCTGGGGATTAAAAACGCCGTGGTGATAGGTCTCTACAAGAGGGAACAGGGGCTAATTGTGCAGAGGGGCAACCCCAAGGGGGTTAGGGGCGTCGAAGATCTGCTGAGGGAAGACGTGGTGTATGTAAACCGGCCGAGGGGAACCGGCACGAGGGCTCTGCTCGACATACAGCTTGCGAAGCTCGCGGAGAGGCTCGGCACGTCTTTTGAGGAGCTGACCAGGCGCATAAGGGGCTACACATACGAGGTGAGGACCCACACGGCGGTGGCCGCCGCGGTGGCCCAGGGGAGGGCGGACGTCGGGCTCGGCGTTAGGTACGCCGCGGAGCTCTACGGCCTAGACTTCATACCGGTTGGCTGGGAGGAGTACGACCTAGTGGCTAGGAGGGAGGCGCTGGACAAGGCGCTGGAGATTGTGGAGGAGGCGCTGAGGGAGCTTCCGAGGGGCTACCAGAGGTACGAGATGTCGGGGAGGATTAAGTGGGAGGGCTAGCCCTCCACAGGGCCCAGTAGCACCACCTCCACCTCCTCCCCCTCGTCGTAGCCCTCGCGGTTTTCTGGAATAATCAACAGCCCGTTGCCCCTTGTCAGTGTCGACAAAACGCCGCTGCCGGTCACCGCCAGCGGCTCTGCGTACAGCCTCCCATCCCGCCTCACTACTCTGACACGTACGAAGCTCCTCACATTTATCGGCGTGGTCACCCGCCTGGTGAGCGTGGCCTTGACTACCGGCGCCGGCTCCTCCCTAGCCCCCACCATGTGCAGAATTATAGGTTTTACAAAAACCTCAAACCCAACTATAGACGCCACGGGGAAGCCCGACAGCATCACGACAGGCTTCCCGTTCACGACGGCGGCGCTGTTGGGCCTTCCGGGCCTCGCGGCTATTCCGTGGATTAAGACCTCCGGCTTGAGGCGGGCCACGGCCTTGACCACGTAGTCCGGCTCCCCCACCGAGACTCCGCCCGTGGTGATCACTATGTCGTGGCTTGGCAAGGCTTTCGACACGGCGCTGTGGATCTTCTCCTCGTCGTCTGGCACAATACCCATGTAGGAAACCTCGACGCCCATATCTCTCAAAAGCGCCGTGATGACGTGCCTAGTGCTGTTGATTATCCTCCCCGGGGGAGGCGGGGCCTCCTCAAGCTCCACCAGCTCGCTACCGGTGGAAATCAAGGCGGCTCTCACCCTATACACCGAGACCTCCCGTATCCCCAGCGACGCCAAGACGCCGACGTCCCACGGCTTGATCCTCCTCCCTCTCCTCAACACCACCTCGCCAGCCGCCACGTCCTCCCCCCTCCTCGACACGTAGTAGTACTGGGGGACCGGCTTGTAGACCTCGATGTAATCCCCCCTATCCGCCGCCTCTTCGTAGGGCACCACGGCGTCCGCGCCTCTGGGCAGAGGCGCCCCGGTGGCTATCTCCACCGCCTCGCCAGGTCCCAACGCGCCTTGGTACTCCCCGCCCGTGACCACCTTGCCCGTCTTTTTCAGGGTGATGGGGTTTGTACGGGAGGCCCCCAGGGTGTCGGCTGACCTCACGGCGTAGCCGTCAAAAGCCGCCCGGTCAAACGGCGGCACGTCGACGGGCGCCACCACGTCTTCAGCGGCGTAGAGACCCACGGACTGGGGCGTCGGCACCCTCCCCGCCGCGGGTTTGTGCGCCACCGCGTTGATTATAACTCTCTGGGCCTCGGCGATTGGCGTAAGCGCCTTGAAGCCCTTCACACAGATGGGGACAGCTTTGATTTAAATACTTGGCATGGTGGCTACGTGGACATTTTGCTCGTGGAGGCGCGGTACCAGCGGGCTGTGTTCAGCGGAGACGAGGACGTGGCCGTTAGAGACTTCCAGCTGAGGTATGGAGACCGCTGGCGAGAGCTGTGGGAGGCCTCAAGCGGCGCCGCCGAGGAGGACGTCAAGGCGGCGGAGGACCACGCCGCCGAGCTGGTGGAGCTCGTGTCGTCGAGGATAGACGACCTTGAGACCGCCTCCCTATACGCTAAATACGGGAGAAACTTCTCAGTGGAGCAAGAGCTCAGACTGGGAATGGAGTTGCTGGGAAGACCTCAGGCGGTGGATGCGTTGCTCAGGTGGGGGCTCGTGATGCATTTCA
>ERZ1669248.1170-NODE-1170-length-10067-cov-5.657511_pt1 | contig 10067 bp, 13 predicted proteins | sample MGYA00579296_ERZ1669248 | MGnify/ENA primary metagenome ERZ1669248 (study PRJEB41166, sample SAMN08046057) | hot springs metagenome | biome: hot spring; feature: neutral hot spring; material: thermophilic sediment; isolation source: thermophilic sediment from...
GACGCCGTTTGTCCCTAGAGGGCTGTTCTGTGCTTTTTAGGGTTATTTAGGGTCCCCTCTAGGGTCCTCCACCTCGTCCACAGGGGTTTTGGCACCCCTACGGGCTCACGGGCGACCGTCGAGTTCAACGACAGGGGACCCCCGTCCAGGGGTAGCCCGCGAAGGCTTGGAGCAGCACTCACACCGCCCGGGCGGCCCGGTAGCCTCTCCAACACTCGGCCCCGACCACCTGTAAAAATTTTTCTCTACATTACTTATAAACGTTTAACCCACGCTCTCTTGGAAAATCTAATGGTACGCTTTGCTAGTGGTGTAGCGGGTCGTGAGGGTCGCGGACGTACAGGAGAGGCCGACAACGCGGCTGGGGAGGGGGAGGCGTAGGCAAGGGGGATCGTCGAGTACCTGGAATCGAAGCCCCCTGCCGAGGGGCATCGCTGGCGCTAGCTTGCAATTAAAATCCTCTGTAGCTATTTGGTATCCATGTGTGGTCTGACTTGGTGGAGGCTGAAGTAGACCCCGTCAAGAAGATGGCCGAGCTTATCAAGGCCGGGGCGGTAATGCTGGCCGAGACATGCCCTTACCCGGGCTGCGGCCTACCTCTGTTCAGGCTGAAGACGGGCGAGGTGGTCTGCCCCGTCCACGGTAGGGTCTACCTGGTCAAGACCGAGGAAGAGGCCAGGGAGGTGAAGACCTCTGTGAGCCTGGCCATGACGCTGGACAGGATTGAGGAGAGGGCCTTGATGGAGATGAACGCCATGCTGAGCGAGAGGGGGGAGATAGACCCCACCGAGCTGATAAGGTGGCTTGAGGTCGTCGAGAGGGTGAGGAGGATCAAGAGCGTCATCGCGTCTAGGCCTTCCTCTACGAAGTGAGCCGGTCGAGCAGGGGCCTCACCAGACCCCAGACGTCCCGGAAGACTTCCTCGAGCCCCCTGCTGGAGTCGACTACTACCAGCAGGCCTTCTCTGACCATCCTCAAGTAAACCTCCCTGACCCTGGAGAGGAAGTCGACCCTCTCGTACTCGGGGAACCTCGACGGGGCCCCCTTCTTCCTCGCCAGCCCGAGCGAGGGCTCTACGTCGAGGTATATGGCCAGGTCGGGCCTCGGCGCGAACCTGTTCACCTCCAAGACCCACTCGTACGGTGCCCCTGAGGCGGTCTGATAGGCGACGCTACTGTAGAAGTACCTGTCGCACACGACCACGGCGCCCTCCCTCAGAGCCGGCTCTATCACCGTCTTCCAGTGTATGAGCCTGTCCAAGGCGTAAGCAAGCGCGTCGACATAGGCGTCCCTAGCGCTGGAGTACTCGCCTTTAACGGCTCTGACGATGCTCGAGTCGTAGGGCTCGTAGGTGTAGGTTGCCCTGTAACCCAGCTCGCCGAGCCTGCTTATGAGGATGTTGGCGATGCTCGTCTTACCCGAGCCGTCCAGCCCCTCGAGGACTAAGAACAGGCCTCTCCTACTCGAAGTGTAGCTCAACGTAGTCTCTCCCCTTCTCGTGTACGAGCACTGCTCTTTTAGAGCCCACCTCTTCTAAAAACCCTTTCCTGACCTGGAAGAGGGGTATATCCGCCATGATGCACCCCGTAATGATGATGGGCTCGGGCTCCTCAACCAACATGCAGCTCGGCTCTCTCCCGTAGTACTTCAGCGCGTAGATAACGTAGGAGCCCACCGTACTCCCGCGCCCGCCCCTGAAGGCCAGCGCTACGCCGGCTATCTGCTCGCCCACCGCCTTGAGCGTGCCGGTCGCGGGGTCTACCTCTCCGAAGAAGCTGATGTAGTCGTTGTAGACCCTGAGGGGGGCCCGGCAGTCCCCGTCCACCAGGACTCTAACCCGCTCTCTCACCGTAGACAGCCCTTATCACCCCCAGGGTGTTCGTCAGGTAGTAGTTTGCTTTTAGTTGCTTACTCAAGTAGAAGACCGCCTTACCGGAGTTCGTCACGAGGTGGTCGAACACCCGCGTCAGCCTGGAGACTACAGGGCAGGTGCCAGCGGCCACGTCTACGCCCAGCCTACGCAACCGCAAGACCTCGCTGTAGTGCTTCTCAAATACCTCTACAGGTATCGTTATTAGGAGCCTCCGGTCTCTGGGTAGCACACCCCGCTTTACGACTTGCCTGTATACCTCGAGGAACTCCCACGGGTAGAGGTGGGGGCATCCGAGGTAGCCCAGTACGCTGCCACCGCCGGGCTCCGTACCTATATACTCCTCTACATCGCCCCACTCCACCTCGACCCTGTCCACGAAGTCTGTTGAGTAGAACCCCCTGGGCGTCACCCCTTCCAGGACGACGAGGGCGTGGGAGCCCGAGGCGGCGGACGCGGCGAGCATTATCTTCAAGTCCGCCAAGCCCTGTCCAGCGCCCCTGACGAGCGGTATCTCCCTGACCCTGTAGCCCAGCCACAACCCGAGAGCTCCCGGGTTCCCTCTAACGCGTGGATCCTTAACGTGGACCAGGACTCTCGCGACCCTGTTCCCCGGGACGTGGAGACCCGCGTAGTATGTGAAGCCCGTTAACGCGGAGGCCAGCGCTAGCGGTCCCCCCTCCCGGTTCGTGCTCGCTCCGAACACGCTGTTGGCCACTGCGACAGCGCTACTCTCGCCCCAGGCTAGGAACTCCCCCTGAGCCGGGGGCCTGTGGTAGTACGGGATGCAGGTGAAGACCGGCTTAAACCCCATTTTGATTAGGGAGTCGTCTATCACAGCCTGTTTCCTAGCGTAGGAGCCGTCTATCAACTCCGATAAACCCGAGTAGTCGACGCACCCCGGGTTGACCGTGGTGTATACCCGAGCCCTGCCACCCCCGAGAAGCAGGCTACGGATGAACTCGAGCCCGGGGTCTAGGATGTTGGAGTAGGAGACGCCCGACACGTGGGCGTGGGCGACCTCGACTAGCTTTGTGGCCCCCAGCGCCTCACCCGTCTTGACGATTATAGACATAGCCTTCGCGACGACCCAGCCGAACTCCCCGTTCAACATCCTCTCTTGTTCGCGCGTCAGGTACATTACATTCAACACCGCTTAAGGTACATGATATACCGACCCAGATGATAAAAGTGGAGTGTTCCCCTGCCCCGGACCCACGCCAGCTTCGTCTCGAGGAGTTGACAGATGGGTGCATCCCGCAAAGTTTTTCGTGTAGTCTCCACTGTATTTAATCTATTTTTACTACCCCACCGTAATACCCCTAATAGGGTAGGCGACGAATGCCGTTCACCACGTACCACCTAGCCTCAGGGTTTCTGGTGGGGCTCCCGCTTAGAAGGAGGGTCCACTTACCGACCCTCTTGGTCGCGACGACTATACCAGTCGACCTCGGGTCTGTCCTCCTAGTCCTTGGTGGAATAGACGCTAGACCTCACGGGTTGACGCATGGTTTCGTCGTCGCAGCCCTTCTAGGGGTACTCACGGCTATCGTTGTCTACGTGCTCGACCGCTACTTGAAAGTCCATAAGACCCTGTACAGAGCATTCTACCTGGCTCAGGACGACGAGGAGTTCCACAAGTATATTGCCGGAGGAGTTGTCGGCTCGCTCCTCCACGTAGTTCTAGACGCGCCGTTATACGAGGACATGAGCCCCTTCGAGCCCTTTGCCTCGGGCGTAAACCCGTTCCTCCTCTCGGGCACCCAATTAACGCGGCCCCTATACGACTTAGTCCTGTACGCCGGGCTACTGGCGTACCTCGTATTCTTCTACGAGATGTCGAGAAGGGCGCTGGGGGGACCAGTGGCAAGGTTGCAGCTAGGTGTCCTTGTTATCTTAGTAGCCATATTACTCGCCCCCACCACGGTCGATGTCGAACTCCTATTCAGAGAGCCCGAGGCGTTTATACCCCTGGGTGTTGGGGTTCTCGGTGTAGTTCTCGCCGTGCTATCTCTCGTGGAGATGAGGTTGATGAGCACTGTACGGGCAGGCCTCGTACTCTCGGTGACGGCAACCCTACTTGCCACTGCCTACGCCAACCTGGGAGGCCTGCTACTCTCCTCTACGACCGCTACCCTGGTCTACACTGGAGTCGCTACGATAATAGTTTTGTTGAGGAGCCCGCTGACCCGTATCCGCATCACGTTTATGAATAAGTCTCTTAAAGCCGTAGACCTCCTATTGATGGGGTGGTTGAGCGCGTTGCTAATTGTGGGGATCCCTGTCTTCGTCGCTGCCTTGTTTATAATACTGGTAGAGTCGAGAAGGCTGGCGGGCCTAGAGCCTCTGGCACGCCCGCGCTGAGCGCGCTCTTCGAGCCGCTACGTGTACGCGTCGGTCTCTAGTACTCGATGTACTCCTCCTTGAAGTCCTCTGTCAGCCTTATGGTGGAGGCCCTCACAACTCTCACGGGGAGTTCCGGGCAGGGGGTTCTAGCGAGTAGTTTACCCGCGTCGAAGTCTATCTTCTCCACGATACCCGGGCACTCGTTGCCCTTCCCGTCGGAGAGCGAGACGTAGAGCCCTCTCTCGAAGCCCTGCGGGTAGACTGCCAGCTTGTCTCTCCCCAGGCTAGCCGACAACTCCTCGTAGACTCTCCTGGTGTCGCCTCTAGCCACCACGAAGTACTTGCCGCCTAGTACACTGCTGTACACCACCCTCTCGTCGTGTAAGTCGACTCGAGCCCCCTGGAGCAGGGGCATGTCTACGAAGACCAGCTGGTTGAGGTCGTACTTTACCATGACCGCGTTGGCGAAGAACTCCCTGTACCTGTCGCTCCGGTACTCTCTCCTCTCAGACCTGTCCCTCACCTTCTTCACGCTGGGCGACGGGACGGTTCTGTACTTGACCCCCAGCCTCTCGAGGGCCGAAAAAGAGGGGTCTGAGCCGCCCACGTGGACCAGGTAGTCTGGTCTCACCTCCACCACGAGCTTGGTCTTGTACAGGACCGCTCCGACCTCCTTCACCCAGCCGTCAGTGTCGACCACAACGGGTGTCCTACCCTCGCCGACAGCCTGCTCCACCAGCCTCTTGACGTAGTTGACTATCGCGTCCGTGCTTCTCTGGGGCTTGTTGTCCCCGACAAAACACATTCTCACGGGCTTTAGCCCCCTGTTCCACAGGGTCTGCTCGCTCGGGTAGGCGAGTGATACGTAGCCCGGGGGCGCAACGTCGGCTTGGCCTACGTCCGCGTCTACGAGAGCCGGCCTCATCCCCCTCTCGAGGGCCTTGTTGAGGAGAAGCGTCGTGAAAGAAGACTTGCCAGAGTCTACTTCGCCTACAACCACTACTACTGTAGGGCTGCTGCTCACGATTTCCTCGCTCAGCTTAACCCACTCGAAGTAGGCCTCGTTGTCCTCGAGCCTCTTAATCTGCGCCTCGTTGACCATGCTCAAGTCAAGCTCCGAGTCCTCGAGGGCTACCACTGCGTAGCTCTTCAGCCTGTGGATTATGACCCTCTCTCCTACGACGACCTTCTTGCCCAGGATCTCTACCGTGCCCCTCAAGACCGTGAACGCCATCGGCCCGAACAGCTTGACGCCCTCACCTTTGTTCAGCTTAAGAGTCGGCACAGCCGCTCACACCACTCGTAGTGGGTTTCACCAGGCCTTTTTACATGTGATGGTAACTTGGTGGGCGTCTATTAAGCTTCCTACAGGAGGAGAATTCCAATAGCGGACCCGCTGTTAGGGCACGCCGGCCCTCCTATACTTGGACCACGGCTCATTGAAGGGTTTCGTCGCGATCACTATTAGTTTGTCCCCGACCCCCTCCGGGCTCCTTGGGTCCAGCGTACTAGCCTTGGCGTTCCTCAGCACGACGACGTCTTCGCCGGGCTTGCTGCGCGTCGCTATAGCCCACTCGACCTGTAAGGGGTCGTCGACGTCTATGTCCTCGTCTACGACTACGACCACCTTCATGCTGGGGTGGGCCGTGAGGGCTGCCAGGGCTGCGCTGAGGGCCTCTCCCCTAGTAGACTGCTCGATGGCTATGACCCCTATGAGCCAGCTGCCGCCGCTGACAGCCAGCCGGACTGCCCTGACGCCCGGCGCCACCCTCTTGACACTCTCGTAGATAAGCGGCTCTCTCGGGAGGCCCATCAAGTAGAAGTGGTCGCTTGTCGCCGGCACTATGGCGTGGTACACCAATCTGCCCTGGGCGTTAACGTAGTAGGCAACGGGCTTGAAGACGTTCTGCCTCCTCCTCTCGTCTACTAGACCCAGGATGTCGACGAAGGGGCCCTCCCAATCCTCCTCCCTGGAGATGACCCCCTCGACAACCAGCGAGGCGGTGACCGGTACAGGTATGTTGAACACGGGGGTCTTGGCCACCCTGTTCACCCCGCTTAGGGCCGCCCCTATCCCCACCTCGAAGACGCCGTAGGGCGGGCTCATGGCGGCCGCGATCTCCTGGTAGACGTCTAGGCCGAGCACCATAGCCACGGGCAGGTCTCTACCCGCCTCGAAAGCCTTTTTCACCATGTAGTGCAGGTGCCTCGGGACGATCCTGAGCGTAGCCCTGTCGTCGCCGATGTACATGACCCTGTGGAAGCTCGAGTTGCAGACGCCCTCCCAGCACGCTATGAAAACAGCGCTGGTCAGGTAGGGGCCCCCGTCCTCGCGGTAGAACTTGATGAAGGGGAGGTCTCGTAGAGCCATGTCGGCTCTCCTGAAGCTGCCGGCGAAGTCCACAACCTCGAGCTGTGAAGGGCTGTAGTACGCTCTCAGTAGCTTCTCGTACAGCTCGGAGTCGCTCCTCGCACCCACCAGCTCGTATACGTCTCCCCGGTCTCTCAGTATGTTTGAGGCGCACTCCCACTCCTTGCCCTTGAGCCTGAACACCACTCTCTCCCGCCTATGCCCGTAGACCGCCCTCGTGGGCTCGTATTCGGGGTCTAGGTCGCCGGCAAAAAACGTGTCTTTGCGCCCCTTTAAAGAGTCCACTAGCGAGGCGAGCGTGGTCAAGTAGACGCCCTCTACACCTTATCAGCTAACGTAAACTAATCTCTAGCAAGACGGAGACTTAACCTTATCTGGCGTCGGTAGCCGGAGGTGCTACAGCACCTCGACCCCCTGCTTCAAGGCTATCCTCAGGGCTGCCAGGACGTCCTTATTGCCCCTGAGGTACTGCCTGTTCACGACGAGGCCCTTCAAGAGGAGCCGGGCGCTAGCCCTACTGTGTGAGGGCGTGGTGTTGTACTCGCTGACGAGCTCTACTCTAACACCCGGGACCCTTATCTTGACGTCCCTGGCTATCTCGAGCCCCCGACCGTGAGCCCCCACTCTAACGATGACGGATGTCGCCGGGACGCACTCTACCAGCTCCCTCACCTTGCCGACCAGGTCGTCCATGAACCCCCAGTCTACTACAACCGAGTCGCCTAGAGCTATGAACGCGTGCCTCGAACCCGGGTCGACCCCTATTGTCAGGCTACCGTACTCGCTCTTCATGAGAGAGGCGAGTACGGCCTTCTCCAGCCCTCTACAAGTCCTCTCCGGGTCGTAGACCACCGCTAAATCCCTCCTGGCGCCGACCTCGTCTCTTATCTCGCTAGAGTCCGTGTAGACGACGCTGTACTCAGGTACCTCGTCGAGCGTGTAGTAGAAGGAGAACTTGATACCCCTCCTCCTGAGCTTGTCGACGACTTCTCTAAACCACTTAGGGTCGTATACTGCGACTACCAGGTTCCTGTACAGCAATACAACCACTTCTATCATTATAAGGATACACAAGAGTAGATTATAGGTTGTGAGCGATACAAAGACCCGTAGCCATCACCAGAGGTTTCGCGGGCTTGCGCGTGCCGACCGAGTTGAGGAGGCTGGTCTCCGGGTCTCCTACAACCCTCTTCTACGGCCCGGCAGCCGCTGGTAAGACGAACATATTGATCAGCCTGGCTAGAGAGTTCTGCGTCTTCGGGAAGAGGTGCGTGTTCATAAGCACCGAGGGCACCCTCCACTACGACAAGATAGCGAAGGCCGGCGTAGGTTTCGGGAACGTAGAGTTCGCGGACGTGGTGGACTTCGACGTCTTCACCGAGCTGCTCCTCAAGCTCTCATCGGCAACGGTATTCAACTACATCTTCATAGACAGCATTAACGCCCTCTACAGGCCGCTCGCGACTAGGGCCGACGTGCTGTCCAAGTACCTATTTACTCTCGCCAAGCTCTACAACTATAGCCTAAGGGGTGGTAGAGTGGTCGCCTCTGCGCAGGTGAGGGTGGGGGAGGACGGCGAGTTGGAGGCCTCGGGCTTCAAGCTGCTAGACTACTACTTCGACACTATCTTCCAGGTCAACTTCGAGGGCTCCAAGAGGTTTATTAGACTCGAGAAGCCCCCTAACCGGGAGCTTAAAATGTACTTTAGGGTAGGTGACGAGGGTGCTGTATTCTACTGACAGCGCCCTGGCGGCCCTAGTCGAGTTCGTGCTCATGTACTACCTCTCCCCGATGGTAGCAAACAGCGCCCCCGTCCTAGTCAGGGGGAGGACGCTCATCGACGGGGGCAGGCTGTTCCCGGACGGTAGACCGGTCTTCGGATCCCACAAGACCTGGGAAGGTTTCCTCGCAGGGGTAGTAATGGGTTTCACCTCTTCGTGTACTGTAGGCCTGGTTTTCGAGAGCCTGCCCCTCACGTTCCTCAACATGGGCGGCGTAGTAGCGGCATTACTAGGGGACCTGGGAGGGGCGTTCGTGAAGAGGAGGCTGGGTATCGAGCCGGGAGAGCCCCTACCAGTTGTAGACCAGCTCGACTTCGCCCTCGCTGCGACGCTACTATACCTCCTCCTAGACGCGGGTTTCGCGTCGCGCCCAGACCTCGTGGTGATGTCTCTGCTTATTATACTCGTACTCCACTTGCTGACAAACAACGTCGCCTTCGTGCTCGGGTTGAAGAATAAAAGGTGGTAACGTTTTTAACCATTAATAAAATGGTAGTTGAGGAGGGTGCTTACTCGTGAAGATACCCAAGGTGATTGTGACCTACTGCCCGAGGTGCAGGAGGCACACCGAGCACACCGTGACGATCTACAAGCACGGTAAGAGGAGGAGCCTAGCCGAGGGCGAGAGGAGGTACGCCAGGAAGAAGCAGGGCTACGGTTCCAAGAGGAAGGCCGAGCAGAAGAGGTTCGCTAAGACGACCAAGAAAGTTGTCCTGAAGCTGAAGTGTAAAGAGTGCGGCTACACCCTCCACAGGGAGGGTATTAGGCTGAAGAAAGCCGAGCTCGTAGAGGTGGCCAAGTAGTGAAGAAGAGACTAATCCCGGTACCCCAGCCCAGGAGCAGGTTCTACAGGGTTATCTGCAAGACCTGCGGAGCGGAGAACGTAGTCTTCAGCCACTCGACGTACCCGGCGAGGTGCAAGGTCTGCGGCACGGTCTTGGTCAAGCCGACCGGGGGCCGGGCTATCGTACTCAAGGACAAAGCCGAGATAGTAGCCGAGCTAGGCTGAGACACAGCCCGCTCTTGTCCCGAACCCTCCCTGCTCGACTGTTCTCCGTTGCGGGCCGTTGGAGTCGGCGCTGCGCCTGCTCTACAATTTTTTAGGGACAAAACTACGTTCAAGTAATTTAGGGAGGTGGTGTTTGCACTATAAGGCCGTTCTAGTCGCATTAGCTCTCATACTTCTCAGCCTTCTACCAGCCACAGTAGTCTCGTCTTACGCGCAACCAGGCGACGGCGTCTACTCGGTTAAGTACATAGTGGTCAAGGCCTCCCAGGTACCGGCGTTGATCGGCTGCAGACAGGACAGTCTGAGGGCAGTCACCTATCTACCGGGCGGGGGCATAGTACACGGACGCGTCTTCATCGCCCCCAGAGAGTTCGTCGCGTCCAATAGTACGCTAAAGGGGCTGATCGAGATCCCAGTACTCGGAAACGGCCTGGTCGACGCGGACACCGTGCTTATGGTCCAACTACTCGTACCTCAAGCAGGGAAAGACCAGCACGCGGCGCACCAGCCTGGAGTAGGAGAGACCTTCCCATGGCCGGTTGAGTACGCGAAAGACAGGGTTAGAAGCAGGGCGATTGTACAGGTAGAGCCGGGCAGCCTCGTAATCGACCCCGCTAGGGGGCTAGAGTACGCTCAAGCACCGATGACCCTAGGGCTCTACTGTGATAGAGACCCGAGGGGCTCTAACGC
>ERZ1669248.1171-NODE-1171-length-10060-cov-19.011194_pt1 | contig 10060 bp, 10 predicted proteins | sample MGYA00579296_ERZ1669248 | MGnify/ENA primary metagenome ERZ1669248 (study PRJEB41166, sample SAMN08046057) | hot springs metagenome | biome: hot spring; feature: neutral hot spring; material: thermophilic sediment; isolation source: thermophilic sediment from...
CTCACGATTTGCCGATATTCTTGGCTCGGCAAAAGCCTCGCCCTTCCAGAAGATGATTTCGCTCGTGGAAAAGCCGTTCGTGAAGGCTTTCCGAACACACTCCATTGTGGTTGCAATTGCGGTTATCTTTGAAACAGTGGCTCTAAACTGATGTAGCGTTCGCCGGTGTCAGGAAGTATGACGACAATGAGTTGGTCGGACGGGACCTCTTGGGCGACTTGAACGGCAACGAACGCTGCCGCACCTGATGAAATTCCAACGAACAGACCCTCTTCCCTCGCAAGTCGCTTCATCATATGGTAGGCGTCTTCATCCGAAACGGTTCTGACCTCGTCAATGACTGAAAGGTTTAGGACCTCAGGGATGAATCCAGCGCCAATTCCCTGAATTCGGTGTATCCCTGGCTTACCGCCTGAAAGGACTGGGGATGATGCTGGTTCAACGGCGACTATGCGAACTGAAGGTTTACGCGCTTTCAACACCTCAGCGACTCCAGTTATCGTCCCACCTGTCCCCACGCCTGCAACGACTACATCAACACGCCCCTCTGTTTGCCTCCAAATTTCCTCTGCGGTTGTGAGGCGATGAATTTCTGGGTTCGCTGGGTTGGAAAATTGTTGGGGCATGAAAGCATTCGGCGTCGCCTTTACAATTTCCTCAGCCTTTAAAATTGCCCCATACATGCCTTCGTCACCGGGCGTTAGAACTACCTCAGCGCCAAGGCTTCTGAGGATATAGACTCGCTCGGCACTCATTGTGTCTGGCATAACGATGATGCACTTGTAGCCTTTCGCAGCACAGACCATAGCCAAGCCGATGCCGGTGTTACCACTCGTCGGTTCAACGATGACGGACTTGCCTGGTTCAATTAAGCCGTCCCTTTCCGCCGCTTCAATCATGCTCAAAGCAATTCTGTCCTTCACGCTTGAGCATGGGTTGAACATTTCTAACTTTGCGTATACGGTCGCAGCGTTGGGAGGAACGATGCGGTTGAGTTTAACCATAGGTGTGTCGCCGATGAGTTCACAAATGCTGTCAGCGACTTTGTATGCAGGTTTCAATCTCTTGAGCGGTTTTGCCTTTCTCTTCACCATTTTCGCCTTCAATTTCAACCCCCCAACTTTTTAACTCGTTCGCTTTCGGTTCAAAGCGCATGTCAATTGCCTACCGAACTCCTCCCATATCCCATAGCACTCGCTCTTGCTTTGTCATGGGCATGGGTCCGATTACGGCATTTTGTGGAGACACGATTAACATCTGTGCCTTGGGCACAGTGATAACGCTTTGCTCAACGGACACGAAAACGCTCCCTTGATCCACCGAAACGATAATCACTCCATCAGGTTGAGAGGCAACACTGAAAATAGCATCAGGTGAACTGACGATTTGGACTTGTTTGCATTGAACTGGGAGCGGGAATCTCCGTTCGCCAATTGGTGGTGGCGGTGTTCCAGCCCAGATTCGTCCCCGCTGAAGCGAGAGGGCACGGGTGGTTAAAAGTTGAACCTCAGTTTCAGGCGCCAATTTGATTCTCGCCTTGTAAGGCAACCACTCCAAAATCACCGTGCTTTTCTCCTGCGTGCGGACTGAACTTCCGGGAGGGAGTTTCTCGTTTTCCTTCACTGAGCGCTGACTACCGTCTGGCATTTGGGCTTCAACCCTTCCACGCATTTCCAAAACTCTCAACAAGAACTCTTGCGAAGTTTGGGACGCAAGAAAACCAAATAGCCCAACGACCGCCAGCAAAATCACCAAACTGAACTTCTTCATTCTTCCCACCTCGCTTCACCGAGACTTGATTTCCCATTTTCATCGCTGAAAGATGACTATGCAGGGGCAGGCTTTGCCTGCCCGAAAAAAATCCCGCAGATAGGTTTCATTCCCAAGTAGGAGCGAGCGTAGCCTACCCGAAAATCCCGCTTTGGGCAGTTCATGAGACCTTACAAGTTCGCGCCTGACGGCACTCCTACCGATATCAGTTCCTCTTCCTCAAACAGGTGCTTGCTGAGCCTAAGGTGTTGCGGGATTGGAATAGGATAGCGACCATCAAAGCAAGCACTGCAAAACCATCCCGCTGGGCACCCAACGGCTTCAAGCAATCCTTCTATGCTCAAGTAGCCCAAACTGTCAGCGCCGATGTAGCGACGAATTTCTTCAACATCAAGTTGCGCTGCAATTAGTTCGCTGCGGGCTGCAGTGTCAATTCCGTAGAAACAAGGGAAGCGGTAAGGTGGTGAACTGATGCGGACATGAATTTCCTTCGCACCCGCTTCCCTAAGCATTCTGACGATGTTCCTCGTGGTGGTCCCGCGAACGATGCTGTCCTCAACGACGACGACACGCTTTCCTTCAAGCACTTCCCGAAGCGGCGTCAACTTGATACGAACACCTAACTCCCGTTGGCGCTGGCTGGGTTGAATGAAAGTGCGATGGATGTATCGGTTTTTGATGAAGCCTTCAGCGTATGGGATTCCCGACGCTTCCGCGTAACCCAAAGCGGCAGGCGTGCCTGTATCTGGAACTGGGATGACAATGTCGGCATCAACTGGATGCTCCCTTGCAAGGATTTGTCCCATTCGCCTGCGGACCATGTGGACATTTTGACCATAAAGGTGACTGTCCGGTCGGGCAAGGTAAACGAACTCAAAAATGCAAAGGGAAGGTTTGACCACTTCCGACCAACGGACAATGTGGAGCCCCTTATCATCAACGATGACCATTTCGCCCGGTTCAACATCTCTGACATAGACAGCACCGACAGGATTGAGGGCGCATGTCTCGGAAGCAATGACCCAGTGAGAGCCGTTCAATTTCCCGATGACCAGAGGTCGGACACCATATGGGTCACGAACAGCAAAGAGTTTGTCTACGGACAAAATGACGAGCGAAAATGCACCTTCCAATCTCTTCATCGCTGCTATGACCGCTCTTTCAAAGTCCAATTCGTCGTAACTTGCGATGAGTTTTGCGATGATTTCGCTATCGCTCGTCCCTTCAAACCTGAAACCCAGCCGCTCCAGTTCCTGCCTCAATTCAAGGGCGTTGACCAAGTTCCCGTTATGCCCCAAAGCAAATGGCATCCCGCGATGGAATTCCATAAAAGGTTGGGCGTTTGCGATGTTAGAGGAACCTGTGGTGGAATAACGGGTGTGACCGATAGCGATGTGACCTTTCAGAGCCGAGAGAATTTCCTCGTCAAAAACCTGTGCGACTAATCCCATCCGCTTGTGGACTCGGACAGTTTTTCCATCCGCAACGGCAATCCCCGCACTCTCCTGCCCGCGATGCTGCAACGCAAATAAACCAAAGAAGGCGATTCGGGCTACATCGTCACCTGGCGCATAGACGCCGAAAACGCCGCACTCTTCAGGTAAGCCTTCACACAGCACTTCGTATTCCGTCATGGCATCAACGCCTCCAAGTTTGCTTTGCTGAGGCTCGTTCAATCTGCGAAACCTCAAACTTCACGGCTTCCAACCCACAACTCAAATGATAGCATGTGGGAAAAGTTCTTGACAGACACGCCTCAAAGCCTTTCGGGTTTTGCAACTCCTCTTTTGAGTCACGCTTTGCCCTTAGCCCACGGTTTCGTTACAGGTCTGTCCCGTTCTGAGATGCTCAATTGAATTCAACTCCTTCACCAAGTTGCTTTGCTCCACCAGTTCCTTGATTTCAGGGGGCGGGGCAAATTGAACTTTTTCGTCCGTCAACTTGAATTCAACGACTTCTATCGCCCCTAATTCCTGCAAGCGCTGGACAACTTGTTGGACGAGGATTTCAGGCGCTGACGCTCCCGAAGTGACCCCGACGCTTTCCGCTTCCATAAGCCATTCGGGCTCAATTTGTTCTGCACCATCAATCAGATAAGCAGGACAGCCTTGAGAGATCGCAACTTCCCGCAGCCTTTGACTGTTTGAACTGTTCTTAGAGCCAATCACGAGGATGACATCAACTTGCTTTGCCAAAGCCTTCACTGCGTTTTGTCGGTTCTGAGTTGCATAGCAAATATCGTCGGAGCGAGGTCCGACAATTTTGGGGAATTTGCGCTTCAGCGCAGCGACAATTTCGGCAGTGTCATCCACGCTCAAAGTCGTTTGGGTCAAGTAAGCGACTTTGTCGGGATTAGGAATTTGCAATCGCTCCACATCATCAAGGTTCTGAACAAGGTAAGTGCAATGCGGTGCTTCACCCATCGTCCCCTCAACTTCCTCGTGCCCTGCGTGCCCAATCAAGACGATGCTGTATCCTTCTTGGGCAAACTTGACTGCTTCAATGTGGACTTTGGTCACAAGGGGGCAAGTTGCATCAATGACTTTCAATTTTTTCCGTTTCGCCATCTCCCTAACTGCAGGTGAGACACCATGGGCGCTGAAGATAACAGTGGCACCCTCTGGGACTTCGTCCAGTTCGTTGACGAAAATCACTCCCCTTTGCTTCAGCCTTTCAACGACGAATCGGTTGTGGACTATTTCCTTGCGGACATATATCGGCGGCGGAAGCAATTGAAGCAAGGTCTCCACTATTTCAATCGCTCTGACGACGCCTGCGCAGAAACCTCGCGGCGACGCCAGAACCACCCGTCTCAACTTTGGCAGTTTGTATCTCATCTCAAGTTGCCTCCCTTTGCGGTTTGAACTCTCATCCAGTTGCTAAAGTATGTCGCACAGCGAAAAAAGTAACGAGCAAAGAAATGAACCCGACTACTATAAGCCAGTGCAAGACAGGCGCTTCCCATTTGCGGACGAAGCGGGCGTGTAGGTAAAGGGCGAAAATTCCTCCCGTCAGGATGGAAAAAACAACTTTTGGGTCGCTCCAAGCACTCCGTCCCATCAACCATGCCCAAAAAGCCCCCACAACCATGCCGAGCACAAGCAAAGGGAAACCGATAAGCACTAACTTGTTTGTCAACCGTTCGGTTACTTCCAAAGGTGGGAATTTGTCAAGGATGGCAAGGGAACGCTTGCGTTTGAGCAGCCACGAGGTTAGCAAATGCACAACGGCAGTTCCAAAGGAGAACATGAGCATCAAATACCCAGCCATCATGAGAGCGACATGAACGACCAGGATATCGCGCCTGAGTTCTGGTGGAAGCCGTGTTGGCTCTTCAAAAATTCCGAAAGCCAGCAAAATCGCCGACAAAGGGAACAAAATCCCCAACTGAGCCTCTATTTTCCGCAATCGCCATTGCCCGAATGCACCAACAGCAATCAGCCAACCGAGAATTACCGCCACTGCCTCTGGGGTATCCAATCTCAACCGAGCCGTTAAAAGCCCTTCAACAAGGTAAAGCAGGTGGCAGGCAATTGTGATGAGCGAAAGGAAATGAAGCAAAGGGAGCGGATTCCGCTGCGGCTTCCACAACCTCAGCAAAACCAAACCTGCCACCAGCAAATAACCGAAAACAGAAAGCCAGCCTAAAAGAGCCAAAATAACTGTCAATAGCGTCCCCCCTTCGTCTTGCCCTCTTCTTCGGTTTCGCTGAGAAGTTCTTTCAGCACATCCAAAACTTTTGGGCGCTTTTCTGCGAAAAGCCATTCAACCTTGAGCCAAAAGCCTTTTACAACCTCCGAGTTCAAAACGCCTTCTGTCAAAACCTCTTCAGCATAGCCTCTCCTTCGCTTTCTTAAAACCTTCACCTGCCTTTTTGGCAAGTCAACAAACCAAATCTCTCTAACCCCTATGCTTCTGTAATCGGCTTCAAGGGCGATTATGTCTGAAGGTCTGTCGGTGGGCGAAATGATTTCAACCACAAGGTCTGGTGCGCCATAAACGCCTTTTTGCTTCACAATTGACCTGCGAGCCCAACGAACGAAAAGCAAATCAGGCAAACGACCACGATAGGCGTGAACTTGAACTGCTGTCCGCGAGCCCAAAACAATTCCTTGCCCTGTCGCCTCAACATACCCCCTTATCAACATGAGTAGCCACCCGAACAAATCCTCGTGTTCAAGTTGGGCAGCCATTCTTTTCACCACCATCCCATCAATCAACTCCACATCCTCGTCCTCGTTGAACATCTCAACGAACTCGTCAAAAGTTATCGGTCTGGGCGGGACTAGAAGGGTTCGGTTCCCCTTGACCTTTTGAAGTTCGGTGACCTTTATCGCCACGCTTGACACCTGCCTTACTTCAAAATTTCCGCCAGCACATCCAAAACTTTTGGGCGCTTTTCTGCGAAAAGCCATTCAACCTTGAGCCAAAAGCCTTTTACAACCTCCGAGTTCAAAACGCCTTCTGTCAAAACCTCTTCAGCATAGCCTCTCCTTCGCTTTCTTAAAACCTTCACCTGCCTTTTTGGCAAGTCAACAAACCAAATCTCTCTAACCCCTATGCTTCTGTAATCGGCTTCAAGGGCGATTATGTCTGAAGGTCTGTCGGTGGGCGAAATGATTTCAACCACAAGGTCTGGTGCGCCATAAACGCCTTTTTGCTTCACAATTGACCTGCGAGCCCAACGAACGAAAAGCAAATCAGGCAAACGACCACGATAGGCGTGAACTTGAACTGCTGTCCGCGAGCCCAAAACAATTCCTTGCCCTGTCGCCTCAACATACCCCCTTATCAACATGAGTAGCCACCCGAACAAATCCTCGTGTTCAAGTTGGGCAGCCATTCTTTTCACCACCATCCCATCAATCAACTCCACATCCTCGTCCTCGTTGAACATCTCAACGAACTCGTCAAAAGTTATCGGTCTGGGCGGGACTAAGGCAGTTCGGCTCTCCTTGACCTCACGCAGTTCAGGAATTATCAAAGCCATCGTTTTCACCCACCTTGCAAATCAGCGTTCGCTCCTAACTTTAAAGGCTGCAAGTGCTTTTGTAAATCATGCCACTGGCTTTAGCCAGCCGTTGATTGCGCAAAGCGTAGTGGCGCGTGAAATGCGCCCGCAAAATTTTTTCGGGCAGGTTTCACCTGCCCCTACGAGCATGAAGCCTGCAGCATGGTTTGGAAAAAGCCTCCGCCAACAAATTTTGCGTTAAAGAGCGTTAGCGATTCAGGGCTTCGTCAATTGCCTTTCGGACTTCTTCCTCAATGAACCCGCCTTGAAAGTATCGGACGATTCCTTCGGCGTCAACGACCACATTGGTCGGCACACCAGTGACCTTGTATATCGCAGCGGAATTGATGCCCCTCCTGTCAGGGTCAACAACGACAGGATAAGTTAACCTGTGCTTTTGGATGAACTGCCTCGCTTCCTCAAAAGGGTCGCCAGATGCCCAAAGAGCGATTCCGAGAACGATAACGCCCTTGTCCTTGTATTCTTGCCAAATTCGCTCAAGGCGCAGAGCCTCCGCGCTGCACGGTCCTCACCAATGTGCAAAGAAATTGAGCAGGACGACTTTGCCCCTCAAGTCGGACAGTTTGATTTTGCCTTTGCCATCGGCAGTAGGCAATTCAAAATCAGGTGCTGGCTTCCCAACCAACAACTTTTTCGCTTCCTCGTGCCTCTTCCAAATCCTGACGGCGTCAATCCAATAGTCCAAGTATGAGGCGAGAAAAACAGCGTATGGGTTGTCCTGCAACTTCTCCTTCGCTTGGATGAGCATCTTTTCTGCCCGTTCCAGTTGCCCTTCCGTCTCCTCCAACTTGTCAATCATCTCTTGAAGGCTGCGAATCAACTTGAAATCGGCTTGAAGCCTTTGAAAGGTCTTTGTGTCCCAAACCCTCACTCGCTTCAGGGATACTTCCAAAGTGTTGGTGTAAACACGCTTTTCAGGGTCATCTTGGGCAACATCTTTCCACCGCTGCTTCCACTTGCGAACCAATCCTGTTTGAGCGTCAACCCAAAACCAATCCGTCCACATGGTCACGATGTAAGTCATTCCTGTGTGCTCATGAGTCGCCTTGAAAGGTTTGGGCAAATGCCTCACGAGCAACCAACACCGCCTGCCATCAACCTTGCTTTGACCGACCACATGGTAAGTGACCTTCGCCTTCAATTGGCTTGCGATGATGCCTGCCACTAACGCTTCTTCAACGCTCCAACTTCGCTTAGACCTCAAACGCTGCAGTGGCATGAAAAGTGAAGGCAACTCTCCCAAGTGTGGAGCAGATGAGAACTTGCCGTCGGGCGAAACCGAACCGCAGTGGACATGAGCGTGGCGGAAAGCCTCACCTTGCGGTGCTTTCCACGCCCTTATTTGAACAATACCCTTTTCCGCGCCTTGCGCATCGTTTAGAACCAGAACCACGAGCGTTAACTTCTCGGAGTAGTTTGAAGGTGGCTCGTTTGCTTTGGTAGTGCTGGACTCAATTGTCCCCTCATACCAAAGTTCCATGCCAGCCTTCAAGTTTGAGGTTGAAGCGATGGAAAAACACAAGCCCACCCATAAGGCAACGCCAAAAGCCCTCAGCATTTTCCCCTCACCCCTTTCGTGGGTGACGAGGCTCTTCTTTTCGGCATTTCACTTTAATGCTTCTTCAATTGCCCGCTTCAACCCTTCAGGGTCAAAGCCTGCCTGCAAGTAGCGGATTTTGCCTTCCCTGTCAATGACCACATTAGTCGGGACACCTTCAACGCCGTAAAGTTGAGCGACTTTGCCGTCCTCGCTTTCATCAACCAAGACGATGTAAGTGAGTTTGTGCTTTTCAACGAACTCTTTTGCACGCTGGAACGGGTCACCTTCAGCCCAAACTGCCACGCCGATGACAATGACGCCTTTACCCTTGAAAACTTGCCAGAACTCGCTTTCAAGACGCGGAGCCTCCGCGTTGCAAGGTCCTCACCAGTGAGCGAAGAAGTTAAGCACGACGACTTTGCCTTTCAAGCCGCTCAACTTGACCTTCTGCTTTTTGTCAACGGTAGGCAACTCAAAATCAGGCGCAAGTTGCCCAATCAAAGCGCCTTGCTGTTGCTGGCGCTGAACTCGTTGCTTTAAGATTTGCGTTACCCTTTGCCATGTCTCCAAATGGATGCGGTAAGGGGTGTTGGGGAACTTTTGCAAGAACTCGTTGATGGCTTGTTCGGCTGCATTCAGCGTTTCCTCGCTCGGTTCCCTTAAGATTTGCAGTCCGAGTTTTTGCTGGACTAACTTCACCGCTTCAAGTTCCTTCAGCCTTTGAGCGAAGGTTTGCTCGTCCAGAACTTTCACGCCTTTGAGTTCAAGTTGCAGGTTGGTCGTCAAAGTTTGCCCTTGACGGATTTGCAAAGTAAATTCGCGCTGTATTTGCCTGACGATCCCCGTCTGCTCGTCAACCCACAAGGTATCAGCGATTTTGAGAATTTGGGCATCCTGAGTCTGCGGGATGGGGAAAGGCTTGGGCAAAACCCGAGCGACCACGAAGCATTGGCTGTCGCCCAACTTCTCTTTTCCCTTGACAGAGTATTGGATTTCGCCTTCAAGTTCAAGAGGCACGAATAACTTCTCTTTCACCGTCCAAGTTTTACCGTTGGCAAGTTTTTGAGCGGGCAAGAAGTAGGTGGGCAGAATTTGCACGAACTGCCTGACGAAAGGGAAAGGCGGCACTTCAGCGGAAATTTGTTCCATCCCAACAACCCCTTCTTCACCTTCGGTGCCGATAGTCAAAAACCTCAATGCAGCCTCAGTCGGGATGTTTTGCCCTTCAATTTTCGGCACAAACGACCTCAAACTCGCCACGACAGCCTTCTTGCCCTCATCAGCCTCAACGACCAAGTCAGTTACCTGAACCGTTGCAGTTAATGACCTCTCGCCTGACTGAACCTTTGCCTCACCGCTGTAACTCAACTCCATGCCCCGCTTCAACGGCGATTGAGCGTAACCGACTATCAAGAGACCGAAAGGCAACACTGCACACAACAATCTGCTGAGCCAAGCCATCACAATTCGCCTCCTTTGAAAGTTTTCGCAACGCCTTCACCTTCTTTGCTCTACGAACTCGTCAAGGGAAATTCCTCGTTCGCCCGCTTCCCACGCGGCTATGCTCTCCCTTAGTTGGCGCTTAATCCACTCAGTCAACTCCAAACCTTCGTCAGGGTCGTCCCAATACTCAGCGAGTTTCCGCTCAACGACCCTTTCCAAATCGCTGACTTTGCGCATGAATTTGCACCTCTCTTCCTCTTCGTTTCGTCGCTTGC
>ERZ1669248.1172-NODE-1172-length-10055-cov-3.846700_pt1 | contig 10055 bp, 9 predicted proteins | sample MGYA00579296_ERZ1669248 | MGnify/ENA primary metagenome ERZ1669248 (study PRJEB41166, sample SAMN08046057) | hot springs metagenome | biome: hot spring; feature: neutral hot spring; material: thermophilic sediment; isolation source: thermophilic sediment from...
CAGCGACTCTTTCATGGTCTTGGCGTCGCCGCCCGTGAAGAAGTTATCGGGGCGTTTGTCGTTGGTACTGAGTGTCTGGCCGTTGGTCCACCAGGACGAGTCGGCCAGCGGTGCAGTGTTGCTGTAAGGATCGTAATTAGCTGGCACCGAGAAGCCGCCATATTTGGCCGCAAGCCAGTATTGGTTCTGCGACTTGCCCGAGAGTATTTGATTTTCCATCACATCCACCCAATAGGTGGAGACGGTCTGTTTACCGGGCAGATCTGGGCGCATGTCAACCGTATGCGCGTCGTAGGCCAGTCCGGCAATGTAGGCAGAATTGTGGCGTCCACTGAATGAAGTGCCGTTGGTAGCGGTCATCCCATTGATGGTGATGCCTTCGAGTTGGGCAACCTTTTCCGTTGCCGTCTTGACGTTGACGCTTTTGTCTGCAGTCACCTCCGGTGGGACGGCGGGTTCGGTATCGGTATTCAGGTTTCCTGGGAGATTCTTGTCGTCCCATGTGTTCACGTCACCGATGCCCAGAATGAAGCTGCGCTGGCACGAGTATTTCCACGGGTCCGACCAAGTTCGAACAACCGGAAATCCGTCGGTCATTTTGTAGGCGGTGCCGTCCGGGTAGTTGCTGATGCTGTTGTAGGAGGTCACGGGCCCTTGGCTTTTCAGGTAGCGCAACGCCGCGTAATACATCTCGCTGACCGGGTCGTAGCTTTTGTCGTTCGCCGTGGTCATCTCACCAAACTTGTTGATGTAGTTGATGACGCCGCTGTCCTGAATCGTGGGTGATGTGGCGTAAGCGTTCGTCGTGTCGGTTGCCTGTGCGGATTGCGGGTTGCGCACAAAGGTGCCATCGGTCGCGCTCCACTCAGCCTGCGGGTTGGTGGCGGGCGTTGTCCCCGGTTCGTAGGTTTTCGGTCCGACAAAGCCCTGCTGGGCTCGCAGCGCAGCACCGTCCTGCCGTTCATTGGAGATGTTGAGGTACCCGAACACACTGTAGGTAAACACCGAGGCATATTTCTGGATCAGCCCCTCGGGCTTGGCCCCATTGCCGTATTTCACACAGTTGTCCTCAAGCATGCCGCTTTTGCAGACTTGGACGTCGATATTGACCGAGTAGACCCACCCCTCTTGGATGCCTTTAGCGGGGTCGTACTCTACCGCGCCGTTGCTCTTGGACAGCGCTGGGTTGTTCAGCAGATCGCGCAGATTGCGGTTATTGCCGTCTTTGTCTTTGACTGTTGTGCTGTTGGCTGCGACGAAATACATGCGGTTACCCAGACCGCTCAGACGAGTTGAAAAATTGCCGAGGCTGGACGGAGTATTGTTTTGTACCGTCGTCGCGCCAGAAATGTTGAGCGCGCCGGTACCGGTCTGCCCCGTGTGCCTCGCCTTTTCCAGGATAGTGAGACCCGCGGTGTCGACCACCCGATAGCCACCAGTCAATGTCGAGCGAAAAACATCGATCGTCTGCGTGGCGGCCCAGTTCAGATAGTTGCCGCTCCATGCGCTGGAACAGGTGCGATTGTTCGCCGCTCCGGTAGGCGCGAAGTAATTCTTGGTTCCGCCATTGACGCCGATGAATGTCGGAACAGAGGAGCCAGCAACGGTGTACTGGTAGCACTTGTTCGGATCGAAATAGCCGTAATACGTTTTGTTGCCGTCGAAGTTGCCTACATTGGCCATGCTCATGACTGTGGGCCATTCCACTGACGGAGTGAGCACAAGGTTGCCTGGTACGTTGTTGCTCAGAGTCAGCGGCTGTTGATCGATGGAGATGGCGGCTTGTGCCAGTGGGGCACCACTCAGACTCCAAGCGATGCAGAGCAGAACCAGCTTTTTCCAGAGTGGGGTGCGGTGGGGCGATTGGTGCGGACGCATGGCGATGTCCCTTCGGAGATGAAGACTCAATGCAATGTCTTGTAGCCGGCGATGGGTGGCTACTGCCTGACCCAGGCCTGCAAAGTGACGGTTGCACGATCTGGGGCGGTGGCGGGATCGGCGCTTCGCGCAGTGATGCGGTAAAAATGCGCTGTGGGCATGACAGGTGCGGCGCCATACTGCGCGCTATTGGCGGTCTGCAGAGGGCCAAGAGCCGTACGGCGGTCGTTCCACCGGCCCATGTCCTCAATCACATACTGGGGTTGGCCGACTGCATTGCTTCCAGCGGTGTACTGGTTGGCACCAGTCCCACTTGCCACGGTTTGCCAGGCGCCAGCGGCGTCTGCCTGGCTGGACGGGTCGTTATCGCATTGCGTGGATGTGACTGTGCAGTCTCTCCAGACTGTGGCAGTGTTGGCTTGCAGCAGGCCCTGGGCGATGCGCAGGGCGGCCTCGGTGTTTTGCAGTGCGATCTGCCGATCCTGCAGATTGCTGGCCATCTTTTCCTGCAGGGTGGTGCTGCGGATGGCCGCCAGGCCAATGACCGTGACAATCAGCAACAAGATCAACGAGACGATCAGCGCCACTCCCCGCTGGGTCTGCGACGGTTGCCCGCTCGGCCGGATTGATGGAGACTTTGAAGTCATGATTCAACTCACACGGTTGCGCAGGGCGATGACAGTCGAGACCTTGCGAACAAGGGGCGTCGGGTTGGTGTCGGTCAAAGCCTGCTTTGTGGTGCTCTGCAGAGTCAGGGTCACCTGCATCGCATCGACTGCATTCCAGTTGCCAATGTCATTCGCATCCACGTAGTCCGTTTTGCCGTTCTCGTGGTAGAGGATTTGCATGTCGCTCACGTTGCGCACGATTTCCTGCGAGGTGACGGCAATGCTCCCACCGCTGTTGGTCAGTGTCTGACGGTAGAGCGAGCGTCCGCCGGTCGGGTTGACGCCGACATACCAGTCGACCGCGTTCAGCCGTGACACCATGGCGTTGACGCTAAAGGTGTAGGGATCGGCCGAACAGCTCGTCGTGGAAGGCGGGTTGGGGGGGGTGACTGGAAAGCCGAGGTTGGTCGTACAGTTGCCGGGATTGGAGCCGGTTGCAACCCAGCCCAGAGAGGTTGTGCCTGCACCGCTGCCCAACTGCACGACCGCAGCATGATCCGGGTCGCAAATCACCAGCGCATCGCCGTTCGACCAGTCGGATGCGGGTGACCACAAAGTGAGACTGTTCGCGGTCGCGCTTTGAATACTCAGGCCGGCACCATCGATGCCGATCAGCTGTACGGAATCCGTGCTGGCATCACGATTGGCCGTCGCATTGCCTTCGGTGACCGCGGGGTCATCCGCGTTTTTCTCATACCCACGGACGGCGTTGTTCCAATCTGCCCACCAAGCCGTTCCGCCGTTTCCGGTGCCGTTTTTCAGCACATTGGACACACTGGTTCCATTGCCGCAGCCGGTCAGCCCTGCTTGTCGTGCGTCTCTCGCCAACAGTTCAAAGGCGATGCGCGAACCATCCTGGACTTCGCCGATCGCCATATTGGTCTTAAAGGAACTGCGGCTGGCGAGAAACACGCTGACCACCACACCGGTAACAACCAAACCGAGCAACAGGGCCACCATGAGCTCGACCAAGGTCATGCCCCGCTGGCGGCAAGCCGCCGTGGTTGCCGGTCCGCATGAAATGCTGCAGTTGCTCATAGCATGGCCTTGGTTACATAAGTCTGCGTGCTGGAGCCGGCCGTGGCACGACTGTCATCGAAGGTGATGGTCACTGTGCATTCACCTTTGCTCAGACAGCTGATGGTTCCGGCGGCGCCTTGTCCCAGCGCTGCCAGTCCGTCTGGGTTGGTGCTCCCGGAGCCTAGACACCATGCGCGAACTTCTGCTTGCGCCCTGCCGTTTAGCGCGGGCGACAGATTGCAGTCGGGAGAGGAGTGTGGCTTGTCGAAGGTCGCCGTGGTGTTGTAGTCGCCATTCAGCGCGGCAGCGCGATTGGCGCGCAGGGCATCGAGAATGGCGTAGGCAGCCACGGAGGTCTGGGTATGTGCCATGGCGCTGTTGTTGTTGGTCATCGAACGCACAAGCAAAGTCGACATGCCGATAAAGCCGATGGACAGCACAAGAACAGCAATCAGAATCTCCAGCAAGCCCGCACCGCCCTGGCAATGGCTGGTCGCTGCACGGCAAATTGCTTTACTGCAGGCAAGGGTTCGGTTGCGCATTGGGACACTTTCCAGTTCCAGTTTCATCCGCAGTGCATGCAACAGGCGTGATGCCTGTGATCAGGTAGATGCACCGATGCTGGCCGCTTGGCAGGTTGGCGGCATAAAGATCCATCACGAGACCAGAGAACCCGCCGGTGCCTGAAGACTGCCTCAGATACCCCGCTGGCGAGGCAATCAGCGCCTTGCCGCTGACTTTCTGAATGCCAGTCGGCAGGGTCGGCGCGGCTGCGATCGTGGTGTTGCTTGCAGTCGTCACGATGGCAGCAGTGTTGTCAAAACTGATGTCCTGATTGCGCTTGACTGCTTCCGATCTGGCCAGATTCAATGCGTGCACCATGGCATTCGCAGTGGTGGTCAGCCGGTTGCTCAGCGCCAGATTCTGAAAGCTGGGGATGGCCACGGCCAAAAGAACCGCAGCTACCGTCAGGGTGACGAGCAGTTCGATCAGCGTGAAGCCAGTGGTTCTAAGTCTCACAGGTGTTTCCAAGGCAAATATGTGTATCGAAAGTTTGCCACCAACGTCGAGACGGCTCATAGACTTTCCGACGAACGGTTGTCTGCGTCCGACGAACGGTCATTTTTCGTTGCATTTGTTGCAAAACCAGCCGGATTTTCGGCTGGCCACGCATCGCGTGGAGCGCGGCGGACGGGGCGTTTAGACGCTGAATTGGCGGCTGACTAGGATGGTGTTGCCGTTGGCGATAAGCCAGAGAGCCTCTGCGCAGCGCGCCATGTGGTGTGGAACGTCGCAGTCCCAATCGGACAGCACCTGGCGCAGCAGGCCGTTGCTCCAGTGGTCGCGGGGGCGGTGGGTGTGGCCGTGGATCATCCAGCGGGCGCCTGCGTGGGCCAGCCAGCGGTGAGCCTCTTGCGGGTCGGCATCGGCCCAGTTTTCCGGGCGGGATTGTGCTGCGTTGCTGGCGGCGCGCAGGGCGAGGGCCTGCTGCATGCGGGCGCCAAGTGGTTGCGCAAGAGTGCGGCGTTGCCAGTCCGGTTGGCGCACCTGATCGCGGAACTGCAGATAGGCCGTATCGGCAAGGCAGAGCTGGTCGCCGTGGGTGAGCAGGATGCGCGCACCGTGGAACTCCAGCAGTGCGGGGTCGGACAGAAGCTGAGCACTAGTGGCTTGCGCAAAGTCGGTGCCGAGCAGGAAGTCGCGGTTGCCGTGCTGCACGAACAGGGCATGGCCGCACTGGGTGTAATCGCGCAGCGCGGCGGCAATCTGTTGCGCGCAGCGTGCGTCGTTTTGGGCGATGGTCAGTGCGGAAGGCGCGAGCAGATCGTCGCCGATCCACGCCTCGAACAGGTCGCCGAGGATGAACAGGGCCTGCGCCTTGCGGGCGGGGCCGTTCAGCCAGTCCAGGAAAACCTGCACGGTGCGTGGGCTTTGCGCGCCCAGGTGCAGGTCGGAAATGAAGGCGATGCGGCGCCAGTTTTCAGCTGCGATCAATGGCACCGCAATGGGGGGAGTGGATGGGGCGCGCGACGTGTGGGCAGCCACGGTGGAAGCTGGCGGCTCGCGCTGGGTCGTTGTGCTGCAGGCTCAGACCTCGACCGCCTTGAGGATGACCACGTCGTCCTGCGGCACGTCATCGTGGAAGCCCTTGCGGCCGGTCTTGACGCCCTTGATCTTGTCGACCACATCCTGCCCCTCGACCACTTTGCCGAACACGGCGTAGCCCCAGCCTTGCGCGGTGGGCGCGGTGTGGTTGAGGAAGGCGTTGTCGGCCACGTTGATGAAGAACTGCGCGGTGGCCGAGTGGGGGTCGGAGGTGCGCGCCATGGCGAGGGTGTAGCGCTCGTTTTTCAGGCCGTTGTTGGCTTCGTTTTGAATGGGAGCGAGGGTGGGCTTTTGCTTCATGCCGGGCTCGAAGCCGCCGCCCTGGATCATGAAGCCGTCGATCACGCGGTGGAAGATGGTGCCGTCGAAATGGCCCGAGCGCACATAGGCCAGGAAGTTTTCGCAGGACTTGGGGGCGTGCGCGGTATCGAGTTCGATGCGGATGTTGCCGTGGTTGGTTTGGAGTTCGACCATGATGGACTTTCGGTAGGGGTAGTCGGGGTCAGTTGAGGAGTTTGGCGTCTTCGATGACGATGGGCTTGACCGGCACGTTCTGGAACGGGCCTTCGTTCTTGGTCGGTACGGCGACGATCTTGTCGATCACGTCCATGCCCGAGATCACCTTGCCGAACACGGCGTAGCCGTAGCCGTCCGGCTTGGGGTAGTCGAGACTGGCGTTGTCGACCACGTTGATGAAGAACTGCGAGGTGGCCGAGTTCGGGTCGGCGGTGCGGGCCATGGCGATGGTGCCGCGCAGGTTGCGCAGACCGTTCTGGCTTTCCAGGGGGATGGGCGCGCGGGTGGGCTTTTTCTGCATGTCGGCCGTGAAGCCGCCGCCTTGCACCATGAAGCCGGGAATCACGCGGTGGAAGATGGTGCCCTTGTAGAACCCGCTTTTCACATAGTCGAGAAAGTTGGTCACGGTCTTGGGGGCGCGAGCGGGGTCGAGCTGCACGACGAATGTGCCCAGGGTGGTGGTGAACTCGACCTTGGGTTGTGCGGCGGGTGCGTCAGCAGCCTGCGCGGCGGGGAGGGCGGTTGCAGACACCAGGCTCAGCGCGGCGACGACGGGGGCGATGCGTTGTCGCACCCGCAGCCACAGGCTTGCGAACGGCGGGCGGGAAGGGGAGGTGGGGCTGTGGTCCATCATGAAACGCTTCCTTGGAAAATGAGTTGCCACTGCGCGCTGCGTTGCGCCCAGTATTGGCGGTAAAGGGTGTTGTCCGGGGAATCGGCTGCACTGTACTGCACCACGATTTGCCCCGGGTATTGCAGGATGGTCAGGGCGCCGGGGTTGACGGGGGTTGTCTTAGCGGGTGAGGGCGAGGCGGCGGCGGTGGTCAATGCGTCCTGTGGGCGCAGACCCAGTGTGGCGGAGCGGGTGATGTCGGCCTGCAACTGTGCGGTGACGCGCTGGCGCTGCGCGGTCCATTGCGTCGCATCCAGCCATTGCACCTGGCGGGTGATCACCACGGGCGTGCTGCCCGCCGGGGTGTCGGCCATCAGGCTGCGCACGTCCGGGTTGGACAGCACCACGCAGCCGTCCGATGCCAGTGGCACGCGGGCATAACTGTCGGGCGGGGTGCCGTGGAGCCAGACGCCAAAGCCGGTATGGCCCTGCTGCTTGTCCCACTCGTTGGGGTAGTTCAGCGTCAGCGCTCCGGCGCCATACAGCGGCTTGAGGTTCCTGGCGCCGATTTTTCGGGTAACAAAATAGATCCCCAGCGGCGTTTTCATGTCGCCCAATTGGGTTTTGCCGGCGCCGAGCTTGCCCTGACTGAAGTAGTAGCTGGCTTCGAGTTGGGGAATGCCGTTGCGCTGGTGAAACAGGTAGAGCCGCGAGCGCGCGGTGTCCACCACGATGGCGCGTTGCACATCGGGGGCGAGCGCCACCAGATTGGCCGGAATGGCCCCGGCTGGCGGTGGCGCGGTATACGCGCCAAGCCGTGCCAGCGCCTCGGCGCGCAGTTCCAGGATGCGGGCGTTTTGCAGCGCGAGTTCCTGCGCAAGCGGGGGCGCAGGCGCAGCGGCAAACCCGGCGGTACCGCCCCGACTGGCCTGCAGCACATCACCCAGCAGCAGTTGCGCCAGAGCGAAATGAGGATGGTCGCGCACCAGTTGTTCGGCCTGGGCGCGGGCAGCGTCCAGGTGGCCGGCGGCGACTTCGGCGTAGGCGTGCAGCAGACGACGCTCCGCGCCATCCTGACTGGGGTGGCTGCCCAGGGTCGTGGTGAGCTTGAGCAGTGTGCGGGCGGAGACTGCGGCAGACGGCGCGGAGGCCGGGTTGCCATCGGTGGCGAGATTCAGGGCGTGGGCTGCGCGATCCTGCTGCAGGACGCCGAACCTGTTGGGCACCGCGTTGTAATCGGTTGCGGCCCGGGCAGCGAACACCAGCGGCACGCACAGCAACATCCAGGGCAAGAGTTTGCGCAGGGGAGGGCGGCGCATTGGGCGGCGAGTTGCGCGATTCATCGGCAGCACAGCTTGCAAGGATGTGTGGATCAGGAGGGCAATCCGGCTCAGCCGACGATTTCACGCACGATCAGCCACTTGCCGTTCTCGCGCTGCATCTGCAGGGTTTTCGGGCCGTCGAAATCGAGCGTACCCGCGGTGTAGTGCTGTCGGAAGCGGGCAGTGGCCTTGTCGCCGTCGACCTGCACCTTCATGTCGTGCACCTTGACGGTGATCTTCGCCTTGTCGGAAATGCGGGCACGGCGCTGGTCTTTCCAGCTTGCCAGACTCATGCCCTTTTCCGGTTTGAAATTGGGCGCGTAGGCAGCAAAGTAGCCCGCCAGATTCTTGCTCTGCCATGCAGCGGCCCAACGCTGCACCGCATCGGCCACGGCAGTCTGTTCTGCTGCGGCCTTGTCGGCGGGCTTCTCTGCCGTGGGCGTGGGCTTGGGCTTTTCAACCACCGGCGCAGCAGCCGCAGGTGCAGCAGGGGTCGGTTGCGCAACGTGGGTGGGCTCAGGCTTGGCAGCGGGCTTTTCCGCGGCAACCGGGGTCGGCTTCGGAGCGGGGGGCGGAGTGACGGGTTTTGCTTCCTTGCCCGGCTGCGCTGCACTGACTTTCAGCGCCGCTGTGGCCGGGCTCTTGCCCTGCTCGAACAGCTCGCGGATCAGATTGAGCTTGACCTTGGCGCTGGCGTTTTCATCGGGCGCGAGCTGCAGCGCTTTCTGGTAAGCCTGGCTGGCGAGCTTGGCGTAAATGTCGCCCAGATTGGCCTGCGCTGTGGCATAGCTCGGATTGGTGCGGATGGCCATGTCCAGCGCCGCTCTGGCCTTGTCGTACTGGCCTTGCTGGGCGTAGAGCACGGCGAGATTGTTGTACGGCTCGGGCAGTTCCGGATATTGCTCGGTGAGCGACTGGAAGATCTGGATGGCCTGGGCATCTTTCTTCTGCTCGGTGAGGATGACGCCCTTGAGGAACTGGTATTGCGGGTCTTTGGGCTTTTGCGCCAGCAACGTGTCCACCTGTTGCAGCGCGCCCTGCAGGTCGCCCTTCTGCAGGCTCTGGGTGACACTGGCCGCGTCTGCCGCCCAGACAGACGGGGCACTCATGGCGAGGGCGATCAGGGAGGCGAGAAGACGGTTGCGCATAGGTGCTGGGATGGTGGTCAGGAGACTGGACAGGCGCCGTGCTAAGTGGCGTTGCGCAGGGCGGACTCAATTCGCGGCGGATCAAGCCGGAAAGTGGCTGCTTGTGCTAAGTTTTTGATTTTATCCGGGGACACCGCGCGCCTGCGCACAAGCTGATGTTCCCAAACACAATCCCATGACTGCGTTGCACCTTCACAATACCCTGACGCGCGGGAAAGACCGCTTTGTGCCCATCGAACCCGGTCATGTCCGCATGTATGTCTGCGGCATGACCGTGTACGACTATTGTCACATCGGGCATGCGCGGGTGATGGTGGTGTTCGACCTGCTGCAGCGCTGGCTGCGGGCGCAGGGCCTGCGGGTCACCTATGTGCGCAACATCACCGATATCGACGACAAGATCATTCGCCGCGCGCAGGACAACGGCGAGACCATCCGTGCACTGACCGACCGCTTCATCGCCGCGATGCACGAGGATGCCGACGCGCTGGGGGTCGAGCGTCCCACGCATGAGCCGCGCGCCACCGACTACGTGCCGCAGATGCTCGACCTCATCGGCAAGCTCAAGGCGCGTGGACTGGCCTATCGCGACAGCGCGGGCGATGTGAACTTTCACGTGCGCGCCTTTTCGGGCTACGGCAAGCTCTCCGGCAAGTCGCTCGATGAGTTGCGCGCGGGCGAACGGGTCGAGGTGGATGCCGCCAAGCAAGACCCGCTGGACTTCGTGCTGTGGAAGGCCGCCAAGCCTGTCTCTTATACACATCTCCGAGCCCACGAGACTAGG
>ERZ1669248.1173-NODE-1173-length-10053-cov-6.976595_pt1 | contig 10053 bp, 14 predicted proteins | sample MGYA00579296_ERZ1669248 | MGnify/ENA primary metagenome ERZ1669248 (study PRJEB41166, sample SAMN08046057) | hot springs metagenome | biome: hot spring; feature: neutral hot spring; material: thermophilic sediment; isolation source: thermophilic sediment from...
ATTCCTGAAGTACTCGGGGTGTGCGGGCTCCGGTGTGCCCGGAACACCCCTAAGCTGTATGCAAGCCCAAGCAGGATACAAGGGGAACAAGGATGAAGAGATGAAACCAGTTTATATAAACCTACATGGGACCTGAACCCCTCTAACTCGAGGGAAAAGTGTTTTAAAGCTAAGCTTTAAAAACCGTTATCAGTTAATTATGTTGAGTAGTTATGTATATGCTTATCGAGTTAAGTCCGGTGAAAGAATTGAGTGAGAGGGAGAGTTTTAGACAGATAGTTAGAATGCTGGAAACCGATGTCGATGGAGAGCTTCCATTAGTTTACGGTCTCTCAGAAGTAAAGGGCTTGGGCTATACATTTAGCCTAGCAATATGTAGAATACTAGGGTTAAACCCTGAACAACGCGTTGGTTTCCTAAGCGATGACGTGGTTAAGAGTATCGAAGAGGTTGTACGCAACCCTGGGAAATACGGTATTCCATCATGGATCTATAATAGGCAGAAGGATTACACAACAGGCCAGAATCTGCACTTAACTGGTGCAAACCTAGTATACTATGTGAAGGAAGATATTGAAAGGGAGAAACGCGTAAAGAGCTGGCGCGGTATAAGGCATGCCCTGGGCTTGAAAGTTAGGGGCCAGAGAACTAGGACAACAGGTAGAACAGGTGTAACCGTGGGTGTGAGGAAGAAGAAAACTACCCAGCAACAGCAAAGCAAGAAGACAGAGGGGTGAGTTAGATGGGCGACCCACGCAAACCAAGGAAATCTTATGAGGGTCCCCGGCATCCATGGCGTCGCGATATATTAATGTATGAAATGAAGCTGATGGGTACCTATGGGTTAAGGAATAAAAGAGAACTATGGAAGACCGCGACCATGGTGAGGTATTATAGGCACAGGGCGAGATCCCTATTAGCAACGCCTCCTGAAATCCGTGAGAAGGAAGAGAAAGCCCTTTTAAACAGGTTGATAAAATTAGGGCTACTTAAGGAAGGAGCCAGGCTGGATGATGTGTTAAACTTGAAAATAGAGGATCTACTGGAGAGAAGGCTTCAGACCATAGTGTATAAGAAGGGGTTAGCAAAGACCCTTCATGAAGCCAGGCAATTAATTGTCCACGGACACATAGCAATAGGGGGTAGAAGAGTGAGGTCGCCTGGCCGAATAGTCACAGTTGATGAGGAGCCATTGGTTGATTACTACCCATTCAGTCCATTAAAGCAGAGAATAAGCCAAGAAGCACAGGCATAGAGGTGATTGAACGGTGGCTTTCTCAATGAGAGAGTTAAAGTGGGGCGTAGCACATATATACAGCAGCCCCAACAACACAATAATACATATAACAGATATAAGCGGAGCGGAAACTGTGAGCAGGATAAGCGGAGGAATGGTTGTAAAGGCAGATAGAGAGAAGCCAAGCCCTTATGCGGCAATGATGGCCGCGGCAAGGGCTGCAACCCAAGCGATGGATAAAGGTATCACCGCGCTACATATAAAAGTAAGAGCACCAGGAGGCCACGGCCCTAAGACTCCTGGGCCAGGTGCTCAAGCAGCTATTAGAGCTCTGGCCAGAGCGGGTTTCATTATTGGTAGAATAGAGGATGTGACACCAATACCACATGATACCACAAGAAGGCCTGGCGGTAGGAGAGGTAGGAGGCTATAGAAGGGCAGAAACGGGTGTTTTCCAGCTTGCATATTGATATACTTGAGAAAACCCCCTCTACTATTAAGCTATATTTAAGGGATGTGCCATTACACCTCGTTAATTCGCTGAGAAGAACAATATTATCGGAAGTCCCTACAATGGCTGTGGACTACGTGGCTATAACGGAAAACTCAAGTGTCTTCTATGATGAATACATATCGCATAGGCTTGGATTAATACCATTAAAAAGCAATGAAGCATTGAACAAGTATAAGCCTCCCGAGGAGTGTGCAGAGGCCGGTGATAGAGGAATATTCTCGCAGGATTGCTTCGTAACCCTAAGGCTGGAGGCAAGCGGGCCTGAGAAGGATGTTTTAACAGTGTATAGTAGAGACCTTGTTAGCAGTGACCCAGATGTTGTACCAGTTTACGGTGAAATACCGATATTGAAGCTTATCAAGGATCAGAGCATAAGGCTTGAGGCATATGCCAGGCTTGGAAGGGGAAAGGAGCATATAAAATGGAGCCCAGTCTCCACTGCTGCGCATAAATATGTTCCAGTGATAACCCTCGATAGTGAGAAATGTAAGGGGGCCGAGTGTTCTAGATGTGTTAATGCATGCCCGAAGAATATATTTGAGGCAGGCAACAACTCGGTAAGGGTTAAAGAGGATAAAATACTTGAATGTACATTCTGCAGGCTATGTGAAAACATATGCCCCACCCAAGCCGTGAAGGTATCATGGAGGGAGAACGAGTATATATTATATCTAGAGCTAACAGGAGCTCTGAATGCTAGAAATATTTTAATAGAGGCAATAAACATTCTAAGTAGAAAACTAGATGCTTTCATAGATGAGTTGAGAAGGAATGGTGTCGCTGTATGAGCAGGCTGAGGAAAACAAATATAGTTTTAAGGAAAGTGATAGAGGAGTTGAGGAAGCAAGCCTCTATAAATAACGCACCAATATGGAGTAGTATAGCTGAGGAATTATCCAAGCCAACCCGTAGAAGGAGGGCTGTGAATATCAGTAGGATAAATAGATACAGTAAGCCCGGGGACGTTGTAGTAGTGCCTGGAAAAGTACTTGGTGCAGGTAATATAGATCACCCGGTTACTGTGGCAGCATTCGGATTCTCAAGGACAGCACTTGAGAAAATAGTGAAGAGTGGTGGAAGAGCAATATTTATCCTCGACCTTGTTAAGGAGAACCCTACCGGAAGCAGCATCAAGATAATTGGGTGAGCTTGATGAGTGAGGAGAAAGTACTCTACATAGATGCATCGAACCAGATATTGGGGCGTTTAGCGAGTATTATTGCTAAGAAGTTGCTCGAGGGATATAGAGTCATAGTGGTTAATGCTGAGAAAGCCGTGGTAAGTGGTGAGAAAAACAGGGTGTTAGAGGGCTATAAGATATTATTCAGGGTTAAAACCCACTACAATCCAGAGACCAAGGGAGTCAGGAGGCCTAGAACCCCGGCCAATATCTTTAAGAGGACTGTGAGAGGAATGTTACCGATAGATAAGCCGAAGGGAAGAGATGCTTTTAGGAGGCTCAGAGTATACATAGGTGTGCCAAGCAACATGAAGAATATCGCCTTCATACAGTTCCCCGAAGCCTCAGTCTCCAGGCTCCGTAATAGATATGTTTACTTAGAGGAGGTGGCGAAAGCCATAGGGTGGAGGGGTGTTAGGAAGTGAGCCAGACACTCAGTGATAAGATAAAAATAGTTGTTTCATCAGGCAAGAGAAAAACAAGCATTGCTAGGGCTGTGATAAAACCCGGGATTGGAAGAGTATGGATAAACAACGTACCAGTAGAGTTCATCCCATTCGAGCTAGCCAAGATGAAGATACTGGAACCACTATTACTAATAGGCGACCTAGCAAAAACAGTAGATATAAGGGTTAATGTACACGGCGGAGGCTACATGAGTCAGGCCGAGGCTGTTAGAATAGCTATTGCAAGGGGACTAGTCGAGTTCTTTAACAGTGATGAGGTGAAATCCCTATTTAAAGAATATGATAGGCACATGCTAAGCGGTGATCCACGTCAGACAGAGCCTAAGAAATGGGGTAGATATAGTGCTAGAAGGAGATGGCAGAAGAGCTACAGGTAGGTGGGATCTTGTTATTCCCGGTTAGATGTTTCACCTGTGGTAAACCCATTGGGCACTTATGGGAGGAGTATATTAAAAGAGTTGAGAACGGTGAGAACCCGGCTAAAGTATTAGATGATCTCGGTGTGAAAAGGTATTGTTGCAGGAGAATGTTTTTATCATACACGGATATATCAAAGGAGATATTATATTTCCCTAAGATCTCGTAGGAGGTGGTAGTGAATGAGCGATATACCTGAAGGAGAGGCACCTGTTTCAAAACCCGAGAGCGGAGTAATTGAGCTACTCGTACCAATTGAGAAATACTTATCAGCCGGTGTGCACATAGGCACCCATATATGCACGAAGTTCATGGAGCCATTCGTGTACAGGGTTAGATCCGATGGATTATATATACTGGACGTAAGGAAAATAGATGACAGACTGAAGATAGCTGGAAAATTCCTCGCTAGATATCAGCCCGAGAAAATAGCCGTTGTCTCAGTAAGACAGTATGGGAGGAAGCCGGTTCAGAAGATGTGTCAGTATGTAGGATGTAAGCCATTCGTAGGTAGATTCTTACCGGGAACCTTCACTAATCCAAGTCTTAAGATATACTTCGAACCAGATGTAGTAGTGATCACTGATACAAGGTCTGATATGCAAGCCCTTAAGGAGGCCGCTGAAACAGGTATACCGATAGTAGCCTTAGCAGATACCGACAACAGGGTTGACTATGTAGACCTCATAATACCCGGGAACAATAAGGGTAGGAAGAGCCTGGCCCTAATATACTGGATACTAACGCGTCAAATACTGCGTGAGAAAGGTGTTATACCGCCGAATGCTGAACTACCTGAGCAGCCTACTGATTTCGAGGCATCCCTCTAAATTTTTCGTAGGCATCCAGGACCATATTTCTAGGCTTATTCCATAATGCTTCAAGGTATTTAACTCGTAGTTAACAGTTATTATCCAAGGGGAGCAGGTTGAAGAAGAGGAGTCCTATAGTAGCCGGGTATTTTTACCCTGATAAACCTGGGGAGTTAAGAAGCGTGATAGAGTGGTCTTTCAAACATGGGATCGGGCCCGGGAAGCCACCGAGTCCCTCAGATATCCCAGCCACGAATTCAATAGGCTATGTAGCCCCTCATGCAGGCTATATTTACAGCGGCCCTGTAGCTGCACACGTCTACTTTGATATGGCTTTAAATAAGAAGCCTGATACCATAGTGATACTTGGTACAAATCACACAGGTCTTGGAAGACCTGTTTCAGTGTATCCTGAGGGAGTATGGGAGACCCCCCTTGGAGACCTTGTTGTAGACAGTGAGATTGGAAGACTTATTGTGGAGAACAGTGAAATCGCTGAGTTTGATGAATATGCTCATTTAGAGGAGCACTCAATTGAGGTCCAACTGCCATTTATAGTGTACATCTATGGCGAGGATGTGAAAATAACCCCGATAGTTATAGGTATCCATACACCAGATATAGCAAGAGACCTAGCGAAGTCGATATATGAAGCATCAATGTCAACCGGTAAGAGAATAATAGTGATAGCAAGCAGCGACTTCAATCATTACGAACCCCATGAAGAGACAAGCAGGAAGGATTCGATGGCCATAGATAGAATACTCAAACTCGACACAGATGGATTATACAATGTGATACTGCATAACGACATAAGTATCTGTGGACCAGGAGGAATAATGACCCTCATGGAATACACTAAAAAATTGGGAGGGAAAGCCCAGCTATTGAAATACGCGACAAGTGGTGACACCTCCGGGGATTATTCACACGTAGTTGGCTACGCTGCTTTAAAGTTTTATATTTAGTGAGTGCTAAGCTAATATGCCGGCTTATATATTTAAGGAAGGTTGTATTAAGCATGGATGAGATACAGAATAGGAAACTACACCATATAAGGTTAGCACTGGATCCCAGGGTCGACTTCAAAGACCATTGTAGTGAGATATATAGAGAGATACAGCTCGTGCATCAAGCTTTACCTGGATTAGACTTCGATGAAGTGGATGTGAAGCAAGTGTTTTTAGGCTACAGGCTAGAAGCCCCTATAATGATAACGGGTATGACGGGAGGGCATCCATCACTAGTCAGCATAAATAAAATGCTTGCAACTCTTGCAGAGAAGAAGCGAGTAGCCATAGGTGTCGGTAGCCAGAGAGCCATTGTTAAAAGCAACTTCAGCGAGGATGTCGTGGCAAGCTATAGGATCGTAAGGGAGACAGCTAGAAGTGTACCGGTAATAGGCAATATAGGTTTAAACACCCTGAGAGACATCGACACTGATACAGTCATAAGGCTAGTTGAAGTAATAGATGCCGATGCCATAGCAATACACTTGAACCCAGCACAAGAAGTAATACAGCCTGAAGGAGACACCCGTTTCAGCTTAGATGTGATTGATAAAGTCAAGGAATTAGTTGCATCTCTCCGTAAACCCGTTATAATCAAGGAGGTTGGGAACGGGTTATCCATGGAGACGGTGAGGGTATTCCATAATATAGGGGTGAAAATATATGATACGGCCGGTGCATGCGGTACAAACTGGGCTCTCGTTGAAACGCTTAGAAATCAACCAGGGTCATCACGCTATGAATGCGGGCTGAAGCTATCCGAGTGGGGGATACCAACACCGCTCTCAGTAATAGAGACAAGGTATGTTGCCGAAGACTCATTCATTATCGCGAGCGGCGGCGTATGGGACGGCTTTAAGGCAGCTGTGAATATAGCGATTGGTGCAGACATGGTTGGAGTAGCTAAACCCATTCTTAAGAATATACTTGACAACGGGCTGGAACGTGCCGAGGCATATCTAGACAACTATATCTTCGAGTTAAAGACTGCGATGTTCCTCAGCGGTGCCAGGAATATTGGTGAATTAAGGAGCAAGCCTATTATCCTCGGGCAGAAAATAGTAAACACGATGCTCCAGAGGGGAATAAATCCCCATACCTACCTTAACAACACGAGGAGAATGAAGTGAGCGAATACTCTTTCCCACAGTTATTCATAGAGGACGTCGACTCCGAGAGAATAATCTGCCTCAAGAACTCGGAGTACGCTTGGGCAAGCATCCCTGAGAAGAATAATTGTACAAAGTACTATGGTAGCATACCATACGAGGAGATACTGAAGTACATAGACTTGGAAAAAGCCATTTTGAAGAGGAGTACGATATTATTCAACACTGGAGAGCCGTCTAAAGCACTGTTTTTCTCCGAGAATACACAGCTATGCCTGCAGGAAGCGAAGGGTAGGAGAGTATTTTATATAGGGAGCATGAAGCACGTTAGAAAAAACGATTTAATAGCATACATTGTCACCAGGAAAAACGAGGTCAGAAACATTTATTCTACTTGTGAAGGATTTATACTAGCAGTCATCGATTTAACCTGGGAGAGGCCTGAGAGAATCATAGTGGTGGTGGCGATTGAGCAGCCAAGAGAAATCATTATTAGATAGGGTGAGAGAAACCGCTTTCAAACACGCATTGGTAAACGCTGTAAAACACGAGGGTAAAGCCGATTTTAAAGCGGTGGTTTCAAAGGTTATCGGGGAAATCCCAGAGATACGTAGCAGAATCAAAGAATTCATCGACTTGATAAAGGGCACCATAGAGGAAGTAAACAAGTTAAGCATCGAAGACCAGTTGAAAATAATCAGAGAGAACTGGCCAGAACTACTGGAGGAGAAGAGGGAAGCCAAGGAGAAGGAGCTGCCCCCATTACCCAATGCCGAGAAAGGTAAAGTGGTAACCAGGTTTGCACCTAACCCAGATTACACAATTCACCTTGGAAACGCTAGGCCAGCGCTGTTAAGCTACTGGTATGCTGAATTATATAATGGAGCGATGATACTTCGTTTCGAGGACACCGACCCAAGGATAAAATCACCTTACCCAGAAGCATATACAATGATAAAGGACGCATTGAAATGGCTTGGAGTAAAATGGAGCAAGGAATACATACAGAGCCTCCGGATGAATATATTCTACAATGTAGCAAGAGAGCTGATAAGCCGTGGAGGAGCATATATTGACACCTGCCCCGATAAGGAATTCCGCTTATATAGGAACGCTGGCAAGGCATGTCCCCATAGGAATACGTCAGTCGAAGAGAACCTTGAGAAATTCGATAAAATGCTTGAGGGGCACTATGGTGAAGGAGATGCTGTTCTAAGGGTGAAAACCGATTTACAACACCCGGATCCAAGCGTAAGGGATTGGGTTGCATTCCGTGTAATAGATACATCTAAAACACCACACCCGGTCACCGGGGAGAAATACATTGTATGGCCAACTTACAATTTTGCTGCTGGCGTCGACGATTATTTAATGGGTGTAACACATGTCCTCCGCGCAAAGGAACACATATCGAATACTGTCAAGCAGAAATACCTATATAAGCACATGGGCTGGAAATACCCCGAGACAATACATTTTGGACGTTTATCATTAGAGGGTGTGATACTGAGCAAGTCTAAAATGAGAAAGCTAGTTAAAGAACAAGGTATCTCACCATATGATGACCCAAGACTCGGAACAATTAATGGGTTACGTAGAAGAGGCATTCTCCGTGAAACAATCTGGAAAATAGTTAAGGAAGTGGGAATCAAACCCATCGATGCCAAGATAAGCCTAGTTAATCTCTACGCTATCAACAGGATCCTAGTTGATCCAGTCGCGAACAGGTATATGGGTGTTGAAGAACCGGTTCCAGTAATACTAAAGGATGTGAAAGAGGAGCTTAAAGCACAAATACCAATACATCCATCAAGACCGGGGCATTACGAGTATAGGATACTGGATGGCTCGGTAATCCATATATCATCCAAAGACTTGGGAACACTGCTTCAAAGCGAACATAAAACATTCAGAGCCATGGGGCTAGCTAACTTTACGATAACGGAGCCAACGATATTGGATGGTAAGCCAGCATTCATAGCCAGGCTCCACAGTATTTCACAGGAAGATGCAAGGAAGCTAAATGCTCCAATAATTCAATGGGTTAGCAACGATGAGAAAACAGATTTATTCCTCCTGATCCCGAGTGGATCAGAGATCAGGGAAGCCAGGCTCCTAGTTGAAAAACGCATTATTAATGAAAAACCAGACTCCATTGTGCAATTATACAGGGTCGGGTTCATTAGAATAGATACTATCAAAGAGGAAAAAGTAATAGCCGTCTTCTCACACGAATAAGACCACCGGATTCATTATTATATGGAATGGAAAGTCGCATCAAAAGTAGTTTAAAAATTATTTAATGCCCGTAATTTATAAAGCCCTGACATTATTCTATATAGCTTGTAGACGACCACGAGTTAAGGGAGGAGGATGAACACATGCCTAAGCCGTTTTATGTAAAGTTCGAGGTACCGCCTGAGCTAGCTGATAAAGTATACCAGGCAATATCAAAGGTAAGAGAGACTGGTGGGAAAATCAAGAAGGGCACAAATGAAACAACAAAGGCTGTTGAAAGAGGACAAGCTAAGCTGGTTGTCATAGCTGAAGATGTTGACCCACCTGAAATAGTTGCCCACCTACCACTATTATGCGATGAGAAGAAGATACCATATGTCTACGTGCCAAGCAAACAGAAACTGGGCCAAGCAGCCGGTATTGAGGTATCTGCTGCCTCTGTCGCAGTAATAGATGTAGGCGGAGCAAAGGACTTAATCGATGAAATAATTAAGAGTGTCCAGCAGATAAGGGCTCAGAGCGGCTGATAAAGGTAATCATCCCTTCATTGTTTTTTATATGAACAATAATAAATCCTCCCAGGACGACGAGGTTCTTGAACAATTAGTAAAACAGGTTTTCAAAACCGTTTCCAGCCTCGCCAAGCTGTCTCTGGTTTTATAATGGTTTATATGTGTTGGTGTTAGTCTTCTGCTATTATTATTGCATATACTTTTTTGCCGTGTAGATGTTTCATCTTCTCCCTGTATCCTGCTAGTGGGTATAGGACTATGTCTCCCTTCCTATACTTTATAACGCTGCACCTGGCAAAGTACACCTCAGCCACTTCTATCACCAAAGCTAATTCTTCTTGAGTTTCCGTGAGCCGGTCTCGGGCGCGCTACCCCTACCCAGCTTAACGCGGGGCTATGGTTTCCAGTGATCACCGCCTCGAATATAGCTGAGGCTCGTAAACACTAAAGACTCATCACCAAGAAACACAAGAGAAAACAAAACCCGTAAATCTCCAACCCCACCCTAAAAGACGGGGCTTTCAATTGTAAAACCCTAAAAACCTATAAAACGAAGA
>ERZ1669248.1174-NODE-1174-length-10050-cov-12.003402_pt1 | contig 10050 bp, 10 predicted proteins | sample MGYA00579296_ERZ1669248 | MGnify/ENA primary metagenome ERZ1669248 (study PRJEB41166, sample SAMN08046057) | hot springs metagenome | biome: hot spring; feature: neutral hot spring; material: thermophilic sediment; isolation source: thermophilic sediment from...
TTCTTTCCTCCAGGGGGTTTTGGTGCTCCCTAACGGCACTAGGCGCGGCGTCGTGGTGGGGGCCGTGCCCGGCGGCGTGATGGGCGCCTCGGGCGCGGCGGCTACCGCCTCTAGCCTAGTGGCTGAAAGGGGGGACGTCGTTATGCTGGAGGTAGAGGGGCGCCTCGTTAGGCTTTTTGTAAACTCGACATTTACGCGTATGTTCTCCCTCATGGGTCTCTCTGCCGACGTCTATGTGGATAGGTCTGTGCTGGGCGTGGGGAGGTACGGCGCCTTGGTCCTCCGTAAAGCTGGGGGAGGTGGCTGTCTAGAGGGGCTTAGGGCGCTGTTTCCCAAGGCCGCTGTGATGGACTCGGACTCTTTTATCTCTGCGCTGTGGGGGCAGTTGCTGGTGTATCTGGCGGCCGCAGGCCTCGTGGCGGTGAGCGTGGTGACCGCCGTCGCGGCGTTGATATACACCTTATCCACCACCCTCTACTTCCTCCACTTCAAGGAGTTCGCCGTGTTGAGAGTGCTGGGCTTGAAGAAGCGGGGCCTTCTGGGGCTTGTCTCGCTTCTCTTCTTCACCCCCGTCGCCGCCGGCGTCTTGACGGGTGTCCCCATTGCCCTGGCCGCCGCGGCTAGCTCCGGCTTGGACCCCGCTCTGAGCGTCGGCCTCCCGGCGGCGGTGCTCCTGGCCTCTTCTACCCTGGCGTCTCTGCCCGCGCTGAGGCGCCTCTACGCCTTGTCGCCAGCGGCGGCTCTCCGCTACGAGTAGGGGTTCCAGCCCTCCAGCGCCCAGCGCCAGAAGGGCTTCACCTCCACCTTGCCCAGCTTGGCCTCTTGGTGGAGTGTCACCACGGTGGCTTTTCTTGCGCCTAGGCGCCTCGCGGCGCGGGCCAGCGCCTCCACCTCCCTCTCCATGTTCTCCTCGTGTAGCTCCGCGGCCACCTGCACAGCCTCCGCGGGCTGTCCCCCCACTGTCACGAGGAAGTCCACCTCCCACCTCTCCCCCGCGGCGTAGTATATCTCGGCGGGGGGCGAGGAGCTTAGGGCTCTGCGGAGTAGTTCGAGAAACACAGCGTTTTCCAAGTCGCGGCTCGGGTCTTTACGGCCCAGTAGTCCGTAGCCGGTGTCTACTAGGTAGATCTTGCGCGGCGCGGCCTCCGCCTCTCTAGTTGACTTTGCAAATCTCTTGACTTGGAATAGGAAGAAGGCGTCCTCTAGATACTTGACGTAGTTTATTACAGTCCTCTTGGTGACTCCCCTCTGCTTGAGTAGGCGGTGTAGCGAGCTGTAGGTTAGGTACCTCCCGTAGTTGTTCAAGACGTAGGCAACCACCGCGTCGAGGGCGGCTCTGTTCCTCACGCCGTGGCGGTCGGCCACGTCTCTCACGACGACTGTGAGGAGGTATTCCTTCAACAGCCTGTAGGGATCCCCGCCAAGGGCCACCTCTGGGAAGCCCCCGAACTTGAGGTACTCCTCCTGCAACTTGGCGACGGCGTGTCTCTCAGGCCTCCACACGAGGTCGGGCCTCGGGTCGATGCCCTTGAAGAGGAGGTACTCCCGGAAGCTGAGGGGGAGGAGTAGATACGTCAACCCCCTGCCCCTCATCTCCCTAGCCACGTCGCCCGCCAGGAGCGCCGAGGTGGAGCCAGTTGCGTACACCGAGTAGCCCCTGTCCAGCAGGTACCGCACAGCCTTCTCCCACCCCTCCACCGCCTGCACCTCGTCGAGGTAAGCCGCCTTCGGCCCGCCGAGTCTCGCGTGCGCCTCGACGAGCACCTCCACGTCTCTTGGCTTAAACCCCTCGAAGAGGGGGTGCTCGAAATCTACGTAGATGCCTCCGCGACGCGACATTAGCCAGTAGAGGTAGTAGGTCTTGCCGGCCCTCCTAGGCCCCGTGATGACTACCGCCTTCCCCGGCATCTCCTCCACCTTCAGCTCCCGCGGCTTCAGAGACGTGGGTATGTTGAAGTCTGCGAAGTAGCGGAGGACGTCCACGATATCCACGTCTCATAGAGAACCAGGTGTTTATAAACTCTGGTGTTTTTTAGGGAACCAGATAAGGGGGCTAACCCGCCTTTCTGCCAACGCCTATGAGTAGGGGGAATCTCTTCTCCACAGCCACCTCGAAGTGTGTGGCCAGCACATCTCTTAGACACCGCTCGGTGCAGCCGTGGGACCCGGCTAGGGGCATCCTCCTGAGGTCTACCTCCACAACGATGAAGTAGCCGCCCGGCTTGAGCACTCTCCACACCTCCGCGACAGATCGGCCGTGGTCACCCCAGTGGTGCACCGTAAAGAGGGCGACCGCGACGTCGAAGGCGGCCTCTCTCGCCGGCATCTTGAAGCTGACCCCGGCCACCGACGCGCCGGGCGCCCTCCTCTGTGCGTATTTCAACATGGGTGGGGAGGCGTCTACCCCCACCACCCGGTACCCCCTGCGCTCCAGCGCCTTGAGCAGTTCGCCCACCCCCGGGCCTATCTCCAGCACATACGCCCCGGGGCTTGCGAGCTCCGCCACTCTCCTCGCCGCGAGGCCGTAGGCCCAGTGGAAAAGCCGCATAGATACCATAAAGTTGTAAAGCACGGCGGTGCCGCCGCCGAAGGTCTCCATTTCCACCGCCTCCAAGCCCTCTGGGTTTAAAAAACTTTGTTTAACTAGTGGCAACGGCTGTGTGTGATGTACTGAAGCGCCGACAGGTCTCTAAGCCCCTCTATGGTGATTTTCAAAGTCCTATCCGTGTGGTCGCAGTAGAACTGCAGGGTGAGCCTCAGCCTCCCCCCGCGCTCCTCCACCGCGTAGTGGCCGGGGTGGCCGTTTACGGTTATGGGGACGCCCCGCCCCTCCTTCCTGCCCGGCCTCGCCTTGATCTTGAGGGTGTACGCCTCTGCGCCGTCTTTTATGAAGTGCATAACCTCCCCGTCCCTCACCCACTTCACTCCGTCTACCTCCCTGTGGCGGAAGACGTCGGAGGCCATCGGCATTATGACAAGCCGCCAGTTCGGCGGGGCCGTCAGAACGATGAAGTTGTAAAGCCCGAGAATCCGGTTCCCCACCGCGATTGCGTGCCAGCTGTAGTCAGTGTGCATGGTACTCCCCCAGCAGGTCGAAAATGTCGTGTTCCTTCACAGCCTCTTTCCTAAGCTCGGAGAAGGTTGGGTATATGTATGGCAGAAGGCGCAGGGAGTAGTAAGTCGTCAAGAAGGGTATACCCACAAAGTCGCCGAAGACGAGGATCTCCAGCAGAAGCCTAACCTCCCGGTGGAGCTTCGCCGTCTCTCTGTAGAGGTCGAGGAAGAGGAGGCCGAAGAGGAAGTCCCGGACAGCCCTCATGAAACAAGCTCCTTCATAAACTGCCTCAGCCTCTCCAGCCCCACTATGTCCTCGGGGAAGAGCCTCACGGAGGCCAGTATGTGGGGCGCGAAGGAGCGCCTAACCAGCTCGAGATTTCTCTGCTGCTCGTCGTATTTGCTCTTTAGGAAGCCGGTGGCGTCTCTCTCAGCCTCCTCCCGTGGGATTACCATGTTCACCACCACGCCGCCGAACGGTATCTCATATGCCCTCACCATCTCTATAAACCTCTGCACCACGGAGATGGACAGCACGGTGGGTATCGTCACGAAGACAAAACGCGTGGCGGCCGGGTCGGTCAACACGGCGCGGACCTTCATATACCTCTGGTAGAGATCCTGCAACTCGTGGAGGACGGGGTCCTTCTCAATCTCCTCCCTCACCTTCTCCTTACGGAATGACAGCTGCTCCTTTAGGGACAGGGTCTCCATCCTCATCTTAATAGTCCTCTGAAGCCACGCGCCGTAGAGCTTAGACAAGCCGATGAGCCTCACCGCGTTGGCCACCGCCGCCATGTCGAAAACAACTCTGTCGAAGTTGGCGCCCTCCTTCAGGACAACGTCCATCATCTTGTCGAAGGCGGCGGCCTCGTGAAACGCCGGGTTAGTAGTGGCTATGTCCACCAGAGGCTTGATGTCTACAGAGAGCTCGGCCATCTTAAGCATCTCCCTCAGCAACGTGGTGATCCTCGTCTTGTACCTCTCCACAATGTCGTCGTACTGCACCTCCACGGCCCAGAGGTTGCGCGCCCCCGCCACCTCCTTAACCACGCCCCCGGACAAGTCCTGTCCAAACACAGAAGAGAGGGAGTGCACAGGGTTGAAGCTGGCGAGTAGCGTCTTTTCCCCAGCCGCCTCGGCTAGGTACAGCGCCGTGGCGGCCGCGACGACGGTCTTGCCCACGCCGCCCTTGCCGCCGAAGAAGAGGTACTTAATCCTCTGCCCCAGTAGCTGCTTCATAGGTACTCCTCCACCCTCCTCGAAGGCTTCCAGAGCTCCTCAGCAACGCCTCTAAGCACCTCCAGCCCCTTGGGCTCCCTGTTCAACATGGGTATCACAGCTACGAGGTATTTGCCAAACTTATCCACAATCTCCGCCACGTACTTCCTCTGCTCCTCCACCCTCCTCTTGATGTAGGCAGGGGCGTCCGGCCGCTTGGCGAGGTCGGGGGGGTACACCTGGTTGAGGACAATCCCGGTGAGCTTAAGCCCCAGGGAGTCGAACATCTCCAGCGCCTTCTCCGTGTCGACAATAGTCATCCGCTCAGGTGTCATGACCATCATAAACGCCGTGGTTTTGGTATTCAAAATAATGTCTCTAAACTTGACGATGCGCCCCCTGATGTACTCCAGCTCGTTTAATATCTCGTCTTCGTAGGTCAGCTTCTGCCTTTTTAGAGACGCCGCCACCCTCCCGTACTCGTAGGCCTGCTTCCTCAACTCGGTAATCTTCTCAACCCACTGGCTCAACACGTCTGCAATTGCGATCATCCTGATGCCGTGCCCGAAGGGGGGCATGTCGAAGACGTAGTAGTCGTACTTCCCCTCCGACACCACGTCCACCATGGCGTCGTACACCGCGCTTTCGTACATCGCAGGCTCAGCCGCCGCGCTGTCGATGTACTCCTCTATATCCTTAGGCAGAGCGTCGAGGCGGTACATGTCGATAATCTTCTTCTTTATCGAGGAGACGTACTCGTTGATCTTCTTATCAGCGTCTATCTCCATCACCCAGAGGTTATCCGCCAGCTTCACCTCCCCCTTCCCAAAGACGTTCTGCTCAAACACGTCGCTAAGCGACGCCTGGGGGTCGGTGCTGAAGACCAGCGTCTTTTTGCCCATAGACGAGAGTTTTAGAGACGTGGCGGCGCTCAGCGTGGTCTTCCCAAGACCCCCCTTACCCGCGTAGATAAACACCCTCAGGCCGGGGTTCTCCTGCAACAGGCCAGAAAGCCCCTTCATGTCACCAGGTCTGTGAAGTCCCTCTCCCTCAGCATGTACCTCTTCCAGTTCTGGATATTTGGAAAGACGTAGGGCAGAAGCCTCATGGAGTAGTAAGGCGGCAGGATGGGAATCCCCAACATGTCGCCCAGGGTGATGATCATGAATAGGTTATCTATCTGCGCCTTCACCTTCAAAATCGCCGTCGACTGGCCGTGCACCGTGAGGCCCTCAACCACCTCCCTCAACCTATCTAAGAGACCCATGGTTTCTATGCTACTTCTGTATTTATTTGTTTGCTCTGTATTTAGCCCAGCCCGTTATTAGGTAGTAGGTCATCACCACGCCCAGCACCAGCAGGAGCGCGCCGAACGCCGCCGACAGGAGGTTAGACACCTGTATCAAGCCCTGGCCGTAGAGCTTCGCTGCCGCGGCTTGTACGCCGATGGGCTTGTTGTTAATGGCGTAGAGCGCGTAGACGTAGGTCTCCCAAGCAAGCGCAGCCAGCGTCGTAATCGCCATGAATATGCCCGGGATGAATACATATGCACTGGGCTTCTTTATACTGCCAAGAAATATGGCTATTAGCAACAGGGCTAGTCCGGCGAGTAGCTGGTTGGTCCCTCCGAAGAAGATCCACAGATTTGTCCAGCTCCCGACGAACGCAAGGAATCCTGCAAGTATCAGTATAACAATGGGCGATATGTATCTATTGCCCAGCGGGCTTTCTTCAAATAAATCAGCCATGATTAGCCGGAAAACTCTCACAAAGAGCATTGAAGTTATTAGACCCATCACAGTGACAAATATACCGTACAGGATATTCATATAGACGTCGGGCACCTTCAGGAGGTTGCTAGTCAATAACGTGGCCCCCTGCACATAGGCGGCGGCCCCAGCGGGAGGTTGCGACAAGACCATAATCGCGGCGATTGAGGAGAGCGCCACCCCGCCCTCTGTTATCATGGCGCCGCCTCCGACCGGTAGGGCATCTGTCTCGTACTCCAATTGTTTAGAAGTCAAGCCGGAGGATACGAGGCTGTGCCAGCCGGAGATTGCGCCGCACGCAATAGTGACAAATAGTATGGGCCACAGGGGGCCGCCTTGTGGGTTCTTCAGCGGATCTACGTAGAGAGAGGTAAAGGACGGTTGCTTAATGGTGAGGCCGGTCAAGGGGCTGAATATAGCCGCCAGCAATACCAACACCAATGCAATTATAGACGGTAGGTACCCCACGTAAACCGTTGGGAGTAGGAACCTAGGCATCGGCGTAATTGCCGAGATGTAGTACAGTATGGAAAGTATCACAAGCCAGAAGAGGACGGTGGCGGTGCCTGGCCACGTGAGCTTGGGGTCGAAGTTATAGGTCTTGAAGAAGTCCGGACTGTCCAAGAAGTTGGTGCCTGGCTGCCTCACAGCGGGGACCAGCGCCACTGTGAAGTAGCCAACTAAGACAATGAGGAGGGCTACCGCGGTGGCTACCAGCACGTCCATGCGCCTCTGGAATATCAAGTAGCCGAAGACGACGCCGCCGAAGAGGACGAAGAGGACTGCCGTGAAGGTGCCGGGCACTCTGTTTAACACATCTATGATAACCCACTCAAACACGGCGGTGATAATTATCAGGTAGAAGATGAGGTAGACAAGGAGGATTTTCCTCGCCCTGTCTCCCAGCAGTTTGTAGGTAATGGGACCCATGGAGCGGCCCTCGCTTCTCACCGACATCATCATTGCCGAGTAGTCCTGAGCCCAGCCTATGAACATGTTGCCGAAGATCACCCAGAGCAGAGCGGGCACCCAGCCGAAGAACAACACGCCGGTTAGAGGCCCCACGATGGGGCCGAGCGCCGCCACTGACTTGAACTGGTAGCCAAAGAGGACGTATTTAGAGACGGGGAAGTACTCCACGCCGTCGAAGTACATCCTCGCCGGCGTCGGCCTGTTGGGATCGGTCTCCCAGATCTTTTTATCAATCCACCTTGCGTAGAAGCGGTAGGTCAAAAAATACAGTATTAAACCCAACAGGACGTAGGGTGCTGGAGTGTCGAGCATGTGGTACGTCTCTTTGCCATTAATAACAATTCATTTAGCCTAATCTTGTTACTCTGCGGTTTTACAAACTTTAACTATAGCCAAAATTCAGAATTTATAATGATAGACTATTGTAAAATTTCAGCGAGGCCTCCACCACGCGGCGGCAGTCCACGTAGGGAAACAGCAACTGGACGAGGTGGTTAGACGCAGTTATGCGCCACGCCCCCAGGCTGTCGGCGAGCTCCAGCACCTTGTCCACCACCTCGCGGGGGCCTGAAGTATTGACCAGATAGTAGTTGCCAACCCTCCGGCCTCCCCCCGACCTAGACGCGTCGAAGACGCCCAAGTCGCGGCTCGTCTTAAACCTAACCAGGGCGTAGGGCCTCCTACCCGCCACCACAGAGGCGGCGAGGTTTATGGGGTTGTCCCACGGCAACCTGTTTATTAAGAGCTCCAGCTTGACGCCGCCGCAGTTTAAGTCGAGGAAGAGCGAGGCCGGGTTTCCAATGCTCCTCACCACCTCGCACTGGCAACGACGCGCCGCCCTCGCGTTGAACCAGCGGGCCGCTATGTGGGAGGCGGAGTACCACCCACCCATCAGCAGTATGAGTGCTATTATTAGGTCGAGGGGCGTCACGACACCGGCCTGTACCAGTTGTCCCTCTCCACCGGGGTGAACCCAGCCGACTTGATGATATTAACCACGTCGGCCCTCCTGTCTATGGGCGCCTCGGCCCTTTTCCACTCCAGCACCTTCTCCTCGTACAGAGTGCCGCCGAAGTCGTCCGCGCCGAAGTAAAGCGCCAGCTGCGCCGTCTCGGGCCCCGTGGTGAGCCACCCCGCCTGTATGTGGGGGATCAGCCCCTCGAAAACTATCCGGGCCACGGCCACCATCCTTAGAAGCGTCGCGGAGGTCTTGGGGTAGGGGATCTTCCGACCCAGCTCGCTCGTCCCAGGCTCGAAGTTCCAGGCGATGAACGCCATGAAGCCCCCAGTCCTCCGCTGAAGCTCTGCAATTTTGTACATGTGCTCGGCTATGTCGCTCAGCGTCTCTACGTGGCCGTACATCATGGTGGCCGAGGTGTAGATGCCGAGTTTATGCGCCTCCTCCATAATCCTCAGCCACGTGGCGCTGTCTATCTTCCTAGGCGCGATCGCCCTCCTCACCCTATCCACGAGGATCTCCCCGCCGCCCCCCGGCATGGTGTCCATGCCCGCCGCCTTGAGCCTCTCAAGCACCTCGCGGTACGTGGCCCTCTCCCTCCGGGAGAGGTACTCCACCTCAAGCGGCGACAGGGCGTGGATGGCGATGTGCGGCGCCTTCGCCTTGAGGGCGCGGAAAAGCTCTTCGAAATACTCAATCCCGATGTCGGGGTTCACCCCGCCCTGGATGAGCACCTGCCTAAGGCCGTGGGCCGCGTCCACCGCCAGCACGCGCTTAACCGCCTCCTCCACCGTGTAGCTGTAGGCCTCCCCGTGCCCCGGCGGGCGGTAGAAGGCGCAGAAGCTACAGCCCACCACGCAGACGTTGGTGTAGTTCAGCACCATGTTGCTGATGTACGTGGCGGCGTCTCCATACAGCCTCTTCCGAATCTCATACGCCCTCCTCCCCAGGTCCCAGAGGTCCTCTTTCAAAAGCCTCTCTATATCCCCCCTTCCGTACTCCACAGACCGGCGTCGTGTGCGTCTTATAAGTTTTGTAGCTAGCCACAGTTGACAGAAACTTAAAAAGGGCGAAACGCGGGACGTACGTGGCGACTGTGGCGGAGGTTCTGGAGATGGCCGCGAGGGGCTTGGACAGGGGCGACGCCGTATACCTAATGCGCGAGGTGGACTTCTTCACCCTCGCAGAGGCGGCGCACCTCTACACGCAGAAGCTCTTCGGCGACGTGGTGACCTTCGTCAACAACGTAGTGATAAACTACACAAACATATGCGTGGCCAGGTGCCCCATATGCGCCTTCTACAGACTCCCCGGCCACGGAGAGGGCTATCTGAGGAGCCCCGAGGAGGTGGGGGCCCTTGTGGAGCGCTTCGCCAAGGAGCTGGGGGTGACGGAGCTACACGTCAACGGCGGCTTCAACCCGTTCCTAAAGCCCGAGTACTTCGACGAGCTTTTCAAGGCAGTGAAGAAGAGGGCGCCGCGCGTCGTCGTCAAAGGCCCCACCATGGCGGAGGTGGCGTACTACGCAAAGCTCTGGGGGATGAGCTGGGGGGAGGTGCTGGCCCGGTGGAGAGACGCGGGTCTAGACGCCATATCGGGAGGCGGCGCGGAGATCTTCGCCGACGAGGTGAGGAGGGTGGTGTCCCCCCACAAAATCTCCGGCGAGGAGTGGATACAGATAGCTGAGGTCGCCCACAAGCTGGGCATCCCCAGCAACGCCACCATGCTCTACGGCCACGTCGAGAGGGAGGAGCACGTGGTGGACCACATCTTCCGCGTAAAAGAGCTCCAGGAGAAGACCGGCGGCTTGATGCTGTTTATACCCGTCAAGTTCAACCCCCTCAACACGGAGCTACACGCCAGAGGCGTAGTGACCCGGCCAGCCCCCTCTACATACGACGTGAAGGTGGTGGCAGTGGCGAGGCTGATACTGGGGGGCGCCCTCAAGGTGGGGGCCTACTGGCTCTCCGTCGGTAAGAAGCTAGCCTCGACGCTACTCCTCGCGGGGGCAAACGACTTGGTGGGGACTATGTACAACGAAGCCGTATTAACCTCCGCCGGCGCGAAGCACAGTGC
>ERZ1669248.1178-NODE-1178-length-10031-cov-8.402867_pt1 | contig 10031 bp, 9 predicted proteins | sample MGYA00579296_ERZ1669248 | MGnify/ENA primary metagenome ERZ1669248 (study PRJEB41166, sample SAMN08046057) | hot springs metagenome | biome: hot spring; feature: neutral hot spring; material: thermophilic sediment; isolation source: thermophilic sediment from...
TCCCCGTCGGGACGGCAGGGGAAAGGAGTTGGGGAACTTGTTCTGCCTTAAGATACTTCAGTTCCACCCTCTTTGTCTCCAAAAGCCGGGAGAGGGCAGGGGAAATCCATTTCGTTGGGTCTCCCCATTCACCTATCAAAAACCTCTTCTGGTTTGGGTTTCTTGAATGCGGTTTACTTGACTGTTTTTCTCCCTCTAACTCCTCCAGAGGAAAGACCAGATACTTCGTCCCTGCTAAAACTATTCTCAATGCTTCTTCAACACTTACATCCTTCAACCTCACTGTCACCCTCTCCTCGCTGTTTCCGACCACCAACAAGTCCACTCCGCCTTGCCTTGCGATTTCGTCCAAGACTTCCCTTAAGGGGGCGTTCACCGCCGTCAATGTGATTTTCTCTTTCCTTTCTGTCTGTTCCGTCATTGCTTCTTTCCCTTTCTCTTCCTTCCTTCCCTGAACTTCCTCAGCGAGGACTTGTTGAGGGGTTGGTCTTTGAACTGGTTGGGTGGGTGATGGTGTTATTGCAGGTTGGGTTGTTGGTGGGGTAAAAGTTGGTGAGCCTGACCTTTGAACTCTCATTACTTCCCCATCTTTGATGATCTCCCAGCCTGCCCCTTTTGCGACTGCCTTCATCGCTTCCTCCACACTTACTCCCTGCAAACTCACCGTCACCCTACTAACTGGCAGATCGGATGGCAAAAGCAGGTTGACCTTCCCCTTCTCGGCGATTTGCCTTAAAACCTCTGAGGCTTCGGCGTTTTGGGCGTTCAAATTGACTTTCCCTTCCTTGACTTCCACCTGCAGCAAAGGGGAGGGGGGTTGTTTTGTCAGCAAAAATCCTTTTTCCGTCTTCACCAACCTTCCCCCAACCCCTTGGGCAATCAAGGAGAGGGCTTCCTCTGGGGAGACCCTTTGAAGGTGCAAAGAGATTGTCCCTGAAATTGAACCATCAACAACCAAATTAATTCCTGTCGCCTTTGCTATCGCCATCGCCACATCCCTGACCTCTCCCTCCTTGAAGACCAAAAGTTGGATGATGGGAGGCTGTTGGTTGAAGGCGGGGAAGGCGAAAAGGAAAGGTAAAACCAAGAGAAAGCCTTTCCTCACGGTTGTTCACCCCCTCCTATCGGTTGAACGAGGAAGGAAGGGAAGGGGGTGGGAGCATAGAAAAACTCCACCCCCCATTTTCCTCCCTCCTCTACCTTCGGGAACCCGTTGACATTCAGGCTCCCGACAAAGACCAATTCCATCGGCTCTGAAGGGTTTTCGCTGACTTCCACTCGGAAACTTCCCTCCGTTGCCCAAAGGAGACCGAAGAGGAAAGAGGGGGAACTTTTCGGTCTCCAAATTATCTCCTTTGCCACCAACGCCAAAAAACTTCCCCCTTCTACGAAGAGGCTGCCCCAAATTGTCAAAGTCCCTTGACAAAAGACGACCACCCATCCCTTCCCCCCTTCTAACTTCCCCGTCAAAACCCCGTCCCCTTCAAAGAAGAACTTCCTTTCTTCCCCGACTTGAGAAAGGTCTAGGAGGGAGAGGGGCGGGAGGACTTTCCCTTCTCCCCCAAATTCTGAGTCAACGCTTTCCCTCCAAGAAGCCCAACAGGGTTTAGGGAGGGATCGGGGGGAAGTTCCTTCCTCCAAAAGATCTTGTAACTTCGCCCCCGATAAATCCCCTATCGTTTTCTCCGGCAAAACAAACTCCGACTTCCCACCTTCCTGAAGGAAAACTTTCCCCGTCACCGTCACCTTGTCCCCCCTTCCTGTTAAGAGGGCAAAAAGGCTGTTTCCAGAAAGGAGCAAGGAGGCGTTGGCGTAAAAGGGACCGTAGCAGCGAAACCCTTTCGTCCATCCCGAAATTTTCACCGCCTTCCCCGCCTCGTGTCCGGAAAAGAAAAAGACCCCCTTTTCTTCGTCCAGAAAATATTGCCTTGGAAACCTCGGCAAGACAGAAACTCTTTTGAAAACTCCACTCTCATCCTCTACCCTCTCCTCTTTCAAGGGGGCGAAGGGGAAAAGGAGGGAGAAAGGACCTGGAAGGTTGGGGACTCGCCACCAACCGTCAAAGGCGAAAATCCCTTTCTTGTTCGGTCTTTCCCACGAGAAAAATTCTCCCCCTTCCCCGACCCCCAAAAGGCTCTCCTTCGCCACCCCGAGGAAGGAAGGGGAGGGTGAAAACTTTGTCTTTTCCCCGACGACCGAAACCAAACGGGCTCTTATAAACCCCTCCCCCAGAGGGAAAAGGAAAGGCGGGAAAGGTTTCCCTGTCTTCGGGTCGCAAAAGAAGAGGCAAAGGGCTTCCTTTCCTATCCCCTCAGGGAAAGAGAAAAATTCCAATTGACTAAACCTTCTCCCTTCCACTTGCCCAACCGCTTCCACCTTCACCTTTGTCCTTGTCTCGTTGAGGGAGAAGGAGAGGAGAAGTTGTCCCCTTTCAAAGGGAGAAGTTTCAAGGGGGGAAGAAGGGATCGTCCCCCTTTCTAACAACTTCCTCGCCAAGACTATCCCCGACTGGCAAAGCAACTTCCCCTGCAAACTTCCCCAAATTTTCCTCGTCTCAAAGAGGGAGAAAATTGCCTCCTTTAAAGAGAGGGCGGAGAAGAGGGTGACAAAGGAAAAGAGTAAGACGGCGACGATCATCCCTTGCCCTTTCCTCACCCCTCCCCACCTCCCCTCTTCCTCAAGGGGACGAAAAGGGCTGTCTCCAAAACCTTTCCCTTCCCCCTTTCGTCTCTCAACTCTAACCTCACCCTTAAAAGGTTTCCCTTCTCCCATTCAAAAGTCCATTCCCCCCAAAATTTCCCCTCCTTGAATCTTTTGGGGACGAAAATTTCCCTCTCCCCCAAATTCACCTTCAACCCGTCTTCCCCGACTTGCACCCTTTTCGCCCTCAAAACCTCCCCGATAACTTGCTCCATCAAAGAAAGGGCTCTTTGGTTGATTTCCTGCCTCCTTTGAATTTCACCATTGGCTTTCAAGAGGAAGAGGGTCAACTCCCCCGCCAAAGCCAGCAAAACCCCCATCACCCCTATCGCTACGACCATCTCCGTCAAAGTCCATCCCTTCTTCAAACTCATCGCCCCCTCAAAAACCAGAGGGTTGGGCAAATTAGGTCGTCTTTTTCCACTTGGACAAACACCCCCTTTAAGTCTGTCGGAGTCTCGCTCCTTCTTAACCCTTCGTCTACAAATTCCCCCCAAACCTTCACCTTCCATCCCTTCTCCTCCCAAGAGGCAGTGTATTGGATGAAAAGGGATAAGGGCTGGTCAAGATGGACTTTGACTTCCCTTCCCCCTTCAAAGCGGACAGAAATTTCCTTCCCCTTCTCATCAAAGGCTTGAATTTTTTCATCTAAAGGGGGGAAGGAAAGTTTCAGGGTCAAAAGCCCCCCCTTCCCCGAAAATTTCTCGGGGGGAAGGTGATCAAAGGGGAAGGTCAAAAGGGTTTGGGCAACTTTAAACGCCACCATCAACCCCTCCTGCCTCTTCTCCTCCCTTTTTATCACCCTCTGGCTGACGAGCAAAGAGGCGGCGGCGACTGAAAACAAGACCGCCAACAAACTGGCGCTGACGACACACTCCAACAAACTCGTCCCTTCCCTTTTCCTCCCTCCTCTCCCCGTCCCCCGTCCCTCTTCCCCCATCCCGTCAAAAAGAGGGGCGCAAAACCAACTTCTCCTTCGGTCTATCCTTGAAAACCAAAACAACCCTTTCAGGTTCAATCTCCTTCACCTCCCATCCTGTGAAAGGGATTGTTTCCCCTTCCGTGACCGTCACTGTCTTTGTCCCTACCTTTATCACCGCCAACTTCCCTTTCTCCGTTATCACCAAACCTATCACTTGAAAGTTTTCAGGTGAAGGGAGGGGAGTTGCTGGAAGGTTAGAAGCCTGAAGAGGAAATGGGGAACGGGACGATTCGGAAAGGGAGGGGACAGAAGGAGTTTTTCTCTGAGAAGGGAAAGGTTGACCAGAAGAGGGTTGGTGGGAGGAGAGAAGGGGCAAAGGGAAGGGGACGATGGGCGATTCTTCCCTCCCCTTCCCTCTTTCTGGCTCAGAAGGCTTTTGAATGATGGGAGGGTAAGAACTAACCTTCTTCCCCTCACTCTCCCCCCTCGGTCTCCCTTTCATCCCTTCCTTTTCAACCCTTTCTTTAAAAATCTGCCTTACCTGCCCCCCTTCCTTTCTTCCTTGTCCCGAAGAAAGGGAACGGCGAAGGGAGATGTTCCACGCCAAAAGGACTAAAACCGTTATAGACAAAAAGCCCACCAACCAAGGGGAAAAATTTCCCCTCTTTTCTCCCTCTCCCCCCAACTGAACCATCAAATCCTCTTTTGCCCTCCTCAACCGTTCCTCAGGACTTTCTCTTTGCTCTTCTTCCCCTAAGGGTGAAATTTCCCTCCAGTCTTGGCTCATTTTTCTTCACCCTCCAATAAACTTGCTGCAACCCTCATCACTTCCCCGACCGTCGTCTTCCCTTCCTTCACCTTTAAAAGCCCCTCTTCCACCATCGTCCTCATCCCCTTCTCCTTCGCCACCTTCCTTATCTCCCACGAACTTGCTCCCGAAAAGAACGCCTCCTTCACCTCCCCCGAAAAGACCAGCAACTCAAAAATCCCCGTCCTGCCCAAATAACCTGTCTGCCCACATTTGCCGCACCCCTTCCCCCGAAGAAATGTCCAATCCCCCTCCGCTTCCTTCCCCATCACCTTCTTGATGAACTCCCTTTCTTCTGGCAAAGGGGGGAAAGGGGAGGAGCAAAAAGGGCAAACCGTCCTGACAAGCCGTTGCGCTAAAACCCCCAACAAACATGCCCCCACCAAATACCTTTCCACCCCCAAATCCAAAAGCCTCGTGATCGCCTCAACGGAATCTTGGGTGTGCAAGGTGGAGAAGACCAGATGACCCGTCAATGCCGCCCTAAAAGCCATAGAAGCCGTCTCCTCATCCCTGATCTCCCCGATAAAAATAATGTCAGGGTCTTGCCGAAGGATGTGCCTTAAAAGGACGGAGAAAGTCAACCCGATCTCGGGGTGAACTTGCGTTTGGATCACCATCGGCAACCGATACTCTATCGGGTCTTCCACCGTGACGATGCTGAAGGAAGGGTTCAAGATCGCCCTCAAGGAGGCATACAAAGTCGTCGTCTTCCCGCTCCCCGTCGGTCCGACGACCAACAACATCCCTTGCGGGCTCTTGATCAACCCCTTCCACTTCCTTAAAGTCTCCTCGTCCATCCCCAACTGGCTTAACTCTTTGATCGGCGCCTCTTTGGGCAAAAGCCTTAAGACCACTTTCTCCCCGAAAGGGGTCGGCAAGGTGGAAACCCGCAAGTCCAAAGGGACACCGTCAAAAGTCCCCGAAAACCTCCCGTCTTGAGGCAACCGGCTCTCCGCCAAGTCCATCTCCGCCATCGCTTTGATGGCGGCGACCAACCGCCTCCCCAATTCCAAAGGCAAAGAAAGCCCCATCAACCTCAAAAGACCGTCAATTCTGTAGCGGACTAAGTAGCCGTTTTGAAAGGGTTCAAGGTGGATGTCGCTGGCTCTCTCCTTTACCCCAACCGTTATCAATTCAAAGAGAAACTGCTCAACGGGCCTTTGCCTCTCTTGAACCACCCTAATCACCTTCCAAAGAGGGGAAGGCGAAAACAATGTTGACAGAGGGACCGTTGAGACGAAAGAGGGACAAACCCTCCGAGAACCCCTTGACCTTCTTCGGCTTTTCCGTCACCGACAAGGGGGGAAGGGAAAGGAGGAAAACCCCGTCATGGGTCTCAAGGAAACCGACGACCAACACCGTCGTCCCCTCCACCCTCAAAAGGGCTCTCTTTTTCTCCCTTTGGTCTTTTCGGTAAAGGAAGGTGACGAGGGCAAATTTGTTTTTCTCCAACTCCCCTTTCAAAGTTGCCCAAGAAGTTTGAGAGAGCAAAAAGGTTTTGACCTTCCCCTTTTTGCCCCGAAGTTTCAAGAAGAGAGGAAGACCCCTTTCTATCTCGTGGACGAAAGGTCTTTCGGGAAGGTCGCAAAGGCAACGAGTGATAAGCCCCGAAAAATCCCCGATGACCTTCTGGTAAGGCTCTCTCTCATTGACAACCCCAACCCCTATAGCCCACATGGCACAAGAAGCGGCATGGGTGGAACGAAGGGAGGGAAGGAGAAGAAACGAAGAGAAGGGAGCGACGAAACGGCGAGGGGAAGAAGGGAGGGGAGAAGAAAAAGCCTTTAAAGGAGGACGCCAAACCCCATCCTCCCTCCCGTCACTTAAGGGCTCAAAAGTTTTGACCTCCATACGAACGGTCATCCCCTTCTGGACGGCGACCCCATAGCAAGATAAGCCCCGATAAAGGAAGTGCCATTGACCGTCGGAAAGGAAAGAACCGAAGCGAGAGAGGATGCGTTCTTTGATTTGTTTGAAACTGCTTTCGTGCCAGAAGGGGGTGTCAAGACCGAATTCGTAGAGGGTTTTTCCTTCTTTGTCGGAGATGGCGAAGGCAAATTTGCCGTCAGGACTTTTGAGCGTCCAGCCGAGGGCGACGGGAGAGAAATCGGAGGGGTTTTTGAGTGGGACGGAGTTAACGGGAGAGAAAGAAGGCAAGGAGAGGGCATGACAAATTTCCTTCAAAGTCTTTTGCCACTGGGCAAAGGAAAGGGAAGCAAGGGACAAAACCGCCCATCCTACTCCGATCCATCGCATCCTTGGTTGCCTCATGAGAAGTGAACCCCTTTGACCACCTTATTGGCATAACTTATACCTGTGTTTGGGCATTCATCAACTGCCTTTAAAGCCAACACAATAATATGTAAATTCACTCATTTGTTTTTATTTTTCAAATAATATGTCGCTAATATGCTAAGTAGAATTCCAAGAAAAATTACGAAAATTGTGCGGGTAATAAGTTTAGTATACCTAAAAGGATGCTCAATAAGCTCCACAATACCATCTTTGAAACAATTAACAATCATTCCTATCTTTGCTCTTAAAGTTATATTTTCTAAATTTAGCTGAATAAATAATTTTTTGTGTTTTATAAAGAAATCATCAGGAAATTTTTTATCAGGAGGACCTAAAATAAGCAAATTTATACTAAGCATAATTATCGCTAATGAAACATAATTAGATATTTTATTTGTAAATTTAAATTTATCCCAAATAATACTTAAGAAATATGCTATTAGAATTAAAATAATAGCAAATGAAAAATTAGCTGCAATTTCAGATGAATCAGGATATTTTAGATATTTCATCAAAAAATAAATTTTCGCAGTCTCAACGGATATTAACCAAAATAACCAAATACTAAAACAAAGCAATAAATATAGTAGCAAAGATAAAAAGAATTTCATTATTATTTTTACTACTTTCAAATTTATCCTCATTGTCATTATACCACCCTTTCTAACAATCAGAACAATGTACCCAGGGTTCTTGTTTCAAAAACCGGAAAAACGCCATGGTCCTCTGAATACACATTGACAAAAGTCTTTAAGATATCCACTACCATATAAATCAAAGTAAACAGATGTTCCAAGACATGCACAAAAGGTAATAACACCAGCTCCGCTCGCCGCTCCACCCACTTTTTCGAGTCTCCCTTTTATTCCCGCACCTACCATCCCACTGGCACACCCTGCTATTGCACTGCATACGACAGAACTACAATCACCACTACTCATTGCACCCACGAGCCCTCCGGCTAGAGCCCCTATCAGACATCCTATTGTGATCCCTGGATACTTTATAATGAGTCCCCCGAGAATGCAAGCAAGACATCCTACCGAGATTACTCCGCCGATTACTCCGCCAATGCCAATGTAGCCTGGAATTTGTCCAGTTTCCTGAATTGCTTCTAAGGCACAACATATCACATCCGCTGGATTTACAAGTCCACCGGCAATGCATCCTCCTATAGGTCCCAAAAGCGTAAGCCCGCAGGATGCAACACATCCTACTATTACCCAAGGGTCCTTACCTGTGGGATCAATATTACTTAATGGATTGCCGGCAACATATGTATACCAGTTCATTTTATGTTTTATTGGATCTAGGCTCACAAATCTCCCTGTTCCCGATGCATAATATCTTACTCCCAACAACATCAAAGCACTCTCTGTGTCCCAGTAATACCCATGCTTGCCGACATACTTGAAGGGATTGGGGATCGGGGACTGGGGACTGGTTAATTCGTTCCCCCACGCATCATAAGCGTAAGCGTCAACAACTTGTCCCTGCGAGCCCATCAACTGCCTCACCGTCCCGATCCCTTCAAACCCATACCAGTAACTTTGATTGTTTCGGGTCATGGCGATTAGCCCCCACCATCATAGTGATACTTTGCCACCAAATTCCCACTTTGATTATATTCAGCAATCAAAGGCATTAAACCAAGTATCTTATTCCACCGATTATGTAATTGTAATAAAATATAAACAATTTATTTAGTTAAGGTAATTTTTATAAATCCTGAATATGCTCGCCATCCTTGCCATAAATTAACATTTTCTTCTAAAATATTTTTGCGAATGAATTTTCCATTACTTTTTATATAATAATATTTTCCCCAATATTCTATATATACTTGAATTAGATAATCTCCTGGTTGTAAACCAAAATCATCAATTGGACGAAAGAAAAAATGTTTCATAAAATGATCATTAGGATAAAGAGTGATAAATTCATGTCGAGATAGAGGCGGAAGTTCTTCTTCTATAAAAAGTGGCTGATATCTCTTTTTTGTCTTAATATTGTATATAATTATGTTTCTACAATAAATTCGTGGAACAAAAGTAATAGGTTTTAATGATACATTTTTAAATTCAATCCATAATTCAATCCTATTTTTAGTTAATGAATATTTATTAATCGGTGTTCGAATACCAATAATTAATCCTTTATATGATTTTCCAATTGCACTATTATCTAAACATGGAAAATATTGTTTAATCTGTCCATTTATTTTTATTATCAAGTATAGACTTGCTATCAAAATAATGGCAATTATTATACAATACTTAGATCTTATCATTCTGTTTCTCGCCTCCTTTGAGACTTAAATTTAATGCTGATAGCCTCTCCAACATGGACACCAATAAGGATGTGGAAAAGCAGGCATTGTAGGTTTATCGCCACAAAGGTCAAAACCAATCCATAGACATATGCGCGCCCAGCTCCACCATGGGTCATCAAAAGTCGGATTAGCACAGCACTTATGTTCACAAGCTTCCGCATCTGCCTCACTTCCCCCAGCTATATGAATGAACTCGTGTAACAAAACACATCCTAAACTACCACCACCACAGCCCGAAGGTTGAGGGAAACAAACTTCAATTTTATTAGTTCTTGAGTCAGCCTGAGCACATAGATTGGGTGGACAATCTACTCGGCACACAATGGTGGAATATCGTATAGCATCAAGATATTTATCACGCCACTTATCACCAATACAATAAGCCTTATTCCTTGCATGTGCGATTGCCCGTCGTATTTCTGCTTCCTGTTCTGGAGTGCATCCTTGAAAACCTACGATCGTACCAGTTGGATCTACAAATAAACTGGGATTATTATTGCTGTAGCTATACCAATTAATTGATTGAGTTAGCGGATCCAAACTCATAAACCTTCCTACATTTGCCCCATAATACCTCACTCCCAACAACATCAAAGCGCTTTCTGTGTCCAAGTAATACCCATGCTTGCCGACATACCTGAAGGGATTGGGGACTTGGGACTGGGGACTAGTTAGTTCATTTCCCCACGCATCAAAGGCATAAGCGTCAGTGACCTGCGATTGGGCGTTCATCAACTGCCTCACCGTCCCTATCGCTTCAAATCCATACCAGTAACTTTGATTGTTCTGCGTCATCCCTATCAATCCCCCACCATCATGGTGATACTTTACCACCAAATTCCCACTTTGGTCATACTCAGCAACCAACGGCGCTAACCCCGGCGTCTCACTCGCCCCCATGTCATACACAAACCATCTTTGATATTGCCCCACGACCTCCTTGAACCTCCTGAACCCCAAAGCATCCGTCT
>ERZ1669248.1179-NODE-1179-length-10029-cov-5.295368_pt1 | contig 10029 bp, 10 predicted proteins | sample MGYA00579296_ERZ1669248 | MGnify/ENA primary metagenome ERZ1669248 (study PRJEB41166, sample SAMN08046057) | hot springs metagenome | biome: hot spring; feature: neutral hot spring; material: thermophilic sediment; isolation source: thermophilic sediment from...
AGAGAGGTAATAATAGTTGATGATGGAATAGCAACGGGATACACGGTCATAGCGGGTGTGAATTTTGTTAAAAGGAGAGGAGCACAAAAGGTTATAGTTGCATCTCCTGTATGCCCTGCGGATACTTTAAAGAGAATAAAAGAACATGCGGATGAGGTTTTTTGTTATTATGTATCCCATGAGCCTAACTTTGCGGTAGGTATGTTTTACAGAGACTTCCGTCAAGTAGAGGACCAAGAGGTTTTGGAGCTTTTACAGGACATTAGTCCCCAAGATGCATAGCGGTGGTAGAGTCCCATCTTGCTATGTGTAGCATTAGCCAAGGCACTAACCTTTCCTTTATAAATTGAGATATCTCCTCTGGCTTTTTGTTCTTTTTCCATCTTTCCATAAGTGCCTTTACTTTCTGTCTCATGCTGTCATGTTCCGCTTTGTGCATAGGGTAAGTAGAAAAAATCTGCTTCTCTCATGAGCTCCTCTTCTGTAGAAAAGTGGTCTTCTATGTCGTATATGAGCACCTCCATGAGCTGATCTATTTTTCCTATGTCCCCATCCTGACAAGCTTAATGGAGTTCGTTGATGATTTCTATATTACCGTAATATTTAAGTGAACATATACTTATTTTATAGAAAAACATGATCTTCCTCAACACAATACATGGGTAATTTTCAATATTTCTATAATCATGAAAGGTATTCTGCTTGAAAGACACAAAATAAAGGTTTATGGAAAGCAAGGTAAGATCCTGCCTAAGGGTGCTGTGGAAGAACACACTGCCTTTTTGCACAGCCTTTTGAGCAACGATATAAAGGGTATGAAGGAAGGTAGCCTTTCTTACAACCTGTGGCTAAGGCAGAACGGAACGCCTATAGAGGACTTTTTTGTTTACAAATTAAGCGACCACTACATACTGGACACAGAAGGAGATGTAGAAAGCATCATAAAAGAGTTCAACAGACTAAAGCTTTCTATGAGGGTTTACTTTGAAGACTTAATGGAAAGCCTTAGCCATGCCTTTATCTTTGGTGATGGTGTAGAGAAGTTTGTAGAGGAGTTTTTTGGGATGTCCTTTGAGGATGGACAGGTCAGAGAGTTAAATGGACTGATAGTAGCCAAAAATAGTGTGCGTTTGAGAGAAGAAGGGTATGACATACTCGGAAGTAGAGAAAAGTTAGAAGAAATACTCAAACTTGTAGATAGGATAACTCCACAGGAGTTTGAGGACATAAGAATAGAAAAGATGATCCCTCGCATAAGGAAGGAGCTAAGGGAAGGCTTTTCTCCTTTAGAAGCTGGTGTGCTTTCTTATGCTATAAGCCTTACAAAAGGCTGTTATGTGGGACAGGAAGCTATAGCAAGGGTGTATTACAGAGGTAGAACTCCAAGAACCTTGGCAAAGTTTGAGGTTAAGAATGTTAAGGAAGGTGACAAAATTAGAGAGGACGATAAGGATATAGGCTTGATCACTTCTGTCAATTCTAAGGGAGATAAAGCGCTGGGATACATTCTAAGGGCAAAGGTGCAAATAGGCAAAATCCTCCCCTGCAATGCAGGGGAGGTTAAGCTTTTGGAAGTGGTTTCTTAGCCGTAGCTTATTTCTTCTTCTACAGGTTCTATTCTCAGAAGGGCATCATCGGGTGTTACGTTATCTCCGGGTTTCACGAAGATCTTCTTTACAACACCGCTTATGGGAGCGTGTATCTCGTTTTCCATCTTCATGGCTTCCACTATGGCTACTGTTTGTCCTTCTTTTACTTTTTGGCCTTCTTCCACAAGAACTCTAACTACCCTTCCTGGCATGGGAGCGGTTGCATCTCCTGGCTGTGTAGCTTTTGGTATGCCCTTCTCTTCTGTCTGAGCTGCTGCCGGAGATGGACCACCAGAAGGTATTGCCTCTACTATGGGTGTTAATTGAACCTCTTCCAATCTTCCATCTACCCTTATGTAGTACTTTCTGGGTTTTCCTGGTTCTTGATGAGCGCTTACACCTTCTATCTTTACCTTAAACTTCTCACCGTGATAGACTATCTCAAATTCAACGGGTGCAGCACCGGGCACTGTGCCAGGCTTGACTTCTGTGGTTTGGGTAAGATCCTCAATAGGTTCTGGGTGAAGCTCTCCTTTTTCCCTTGCTATGAAGAAGTCCTTTGCCTGCATGGGGAACAGCGCATACAGTAGCACTTCCTCGTCTGTGGGTTCTCTTCCAAGAATTGCCTTTGTCTCTTCGTACGCTTTATCCCAGTCATTAGGATCTGCAAGGTCTGCCGCTCTTATTGAGAAATCTGGCTCTTTTCCAGGTCCGAGGATCTTTTCCACGAGCTCCTTGGATATGGGACCTGGTGGCTTTCCATATTTGCCTTCCACATAGTCCCTTACTTCTTTGGTTATAACTTTATAGCGCTCACCAGATATGACATTTAGGACCGCCTGAACACCTACTATCTGTGAGGAAGGTGTCAGAAGGGGTGGGTATCCTAAGTCTCTTTCTACATTAGGTACTTCTGCAAGAGCTTGTTCTATCTTGTCCAAGGCGTTTGCCTCTATGAGTTGGGCTACCATGTTGGATATCATGCCACCAGGTATTTTGTGTATGAGCACTTTTGCATTGACTCCTGCGTACTCGGTTTCGTACTTTTTGTACTTTCTCTTTATCTGTCTAACTATTTCTGCAAGCTCATCTAACTTTTTCATGTCCAGACCTGTGTCAAAGGGTGTACCTTCAAGCATGGCAACCACGGATTCTGTAGCTGGGTGAGAAGATCCAAAGGCAAGAGGAGAAAGCACCGTATCCAACATATCCACTCCCGCAAGCACTGCCATCATGTGATTGACTATAGCTGTTCCGCTCATGTCGTGGTTATGAAGTAGCACAGGCAATTTTCCACCGGTGGCTTCTTTTATACCTTTTATGATGGCATAGGTCTCAAAGGGCATAATAATACCTGTAGCGTCTTTGAAGGAAAGCCAGTCCGCACCCATTTCCGCTATCTCAAGGGCATACTCTATCCACTTTTGGTATGTGTGGATGGGACTTTTTGTGTAGCTTATCTCCGCATGAGCTTCACCACCAAGCTCTTTTATAGCTTTTACAGCGGTCTTTATGTTTCTGTTGTCATTTAGGGCATCAAACACTCTAAAAACGGTTATACCGTTCTTTATGGCTCTCTCTACAAACTTATAAACAAGCTTGTCAGATTTGGGTCTGTATCCTACTATGTTCTGTCCCCTTAAGAGCATCTGGAGCTTTGTGTTGGGCATTACCTCTTTTATGCGCCTTAGCCTTTCCCAAGGGTCTTCTTTAAGGTATCTGAGACACACATCGTAAGTGGCACCTCCCCAAACCTCAACCGCATAAAATCCCACCTTATCCATCGCCTCACAAAGAGGCAGTAAGTCGTCAGTTCTAACCCTTGTAGCTAACTTACACTGTTGGCCATCTCTGGGTGTGAGGTCAGTTATAAGTATCTTTTTTCTAAACCCTCCTTTTTCAAGCTCCTTCATCTTTTCCCTTATCTCTTCCATAATCTCTACTACATGCATGCCTTATACCTCCAACCAAGTTTTTTATGTCAAAGTCCGTGATAACCTGCTATGGCAGCAGATATAAAAGCTACAAAATCTTCTTTATCTCTGTGTTCTGCGTAATCAAAAACCTCAGGATGCTCTTCCAAGTACTTAGTGGTAAACTTTCCACTTCTAAAGTCCTTTTCTTTCATGATGTTTATCAAAAGGGGTATGGTGGTTTTTACACCGGATATTTCGTAAGTCTCTAGCGCTGCCCTCATCCTATCCACAGCAGTCTCCCACGTGGGAGCCCACACTATGAGTTTGGCTATTAGAGAATCGTAGTAGGGTGTTATCTCATAGCCCTTTGAGGCTGCATGCTCCACCCTTATACCAAAGCCTCCTGGCACATAGTATCTTTCTATAGTGCCTATGCTGGGTGCGAAATTCTTCTTGGGGTCTTCTGCGTTTATTCTGCACTCTATGGAAAAACCGTTGAACTTTATATCTTCTTGAGAGTATCTTAGTTTTTCTCCTGCTGCTATCCTTATTTGCCACTTTACTATGTCTATGCCCGTTATCATCTCCGTCACGGGATGTTCTACCTGTATCCTTGTGTTCATCTCAATAAAGTAGAGGTTTCCTTTCTCGTCTGCTATGAACTCCATAGTTCCCGCGCTGTAATAACCTATCTCTTTTGCCGCTTTTACCACCAAGCTTCCGTAATACTCTCTTTGCTCAGGAGTCAAAAGCAGAGAAGGAGCTATCTCCACAAGCTTTTGGTTTCTTCTCTGTATGGAACAGTCCCTCTCTCCCAAGTGTATGACATTACCGTATTTATCTCCAAGAACTTGAAACTCTATGTGCTTTGGATTTTCTATGTACTTCTCAAGGAGAAGATCACCTCTTCCAAAGGCTTTTGCTGCTTCGTTGTATGCGTTTTCGTAATTTCTAACAAGTTCCTCCTCGTTTCTACATATCCTTATACCTCTTCCTCCACCACCTGCAGAAGCCTTAAGAAGCACTGGATATCCTATCTCCCTTGCTATAGCCTTTGCCTCTTCTACATCTTTTAGTATTCCATCACTACCGGGCACTGTTGGGACACCTGCCTTTTTCATAACCTCCTTTGATCTTGCCTTATCTCCCATAAGCTCTATAACCTTCCAGTGGGGACCTATGAAGACTATGCCCTTTTCTTCACATAGACGCGCAAAATGCTCGTTTTCCGCAAGGAAACCATAACCAGGATGTATGGCATCCGCTCCCACTTCAAGAGCCAGATCCACTATCCTCTCAGCATTAAGATATGTGTCTAAGGGGTTTACACCTATCATGTAAGCTTCATCAGCCATCTTAACATGCCTTGCGGTGGATTCTATCTCGTTGTATATGGCTACTGTCTGTATGCCAAGTTCTTTACAAGCCCTTATGATCCTACAGGCTATTTCTCCTCTGTTGGCTATAAGGACTTTTTTAAACATGGTGTGCCTCCGTTTAATTTATGAGTTCCACCTTATACTCTATGGGTGCCACTTGGTTTATCATGTAGGCTATGGAGCAGGTACCAGGATTGTAAATCACCTTATCCAGAGCCTTTTTAACGTCCTCTTCGCTTACATCTCCTTTAACTTTTACAAAGAGGTATATTTTAGTAAAAACTTTTGGATAGCCTTCAGTTATTCTCTCTGCGTCTGTTTCTATCTCTATGTGATCCGTGTGCTTGCCTTCTTTGTGAAGAGCCTCGTAAAGGTGTATGCCTACGCATCCCGCTATGGAATGGAAGAGAAGTTCCGGTGGTCTTATACCTCTTCCTTTACCACCCACATAACCGGCAGCATCTATGGGCACTTCCCTTCCAGACTCACCACTACCTACAAAATGAAAGTCCTCTTTTTGCACCACCTTTACTTTCATACACACCTCCTTTTGTTAGTGAGTTAATTATTATAACTTCCTCTTACAAAAATTGCTAATTTAAATCATGGGTTTTTGAATCTTTCTGGGGAGAAGTATTCCAAGTAGTGAGATTTCTCACCTTTGAGCAGGTAATCCTGTAATACTCTTACAGTCATAGGAGCGTGAAGTATACCGTTCCTGTAGTGTCCCGTCAGTAGCATGTAGTTCTCTCCAAGATCAAAGATGGGAAGTTCATCGGGTGTGGCTGGTCTAAGTCCCACCACAGCGGATAAAAACTGAGCGGAGCCTATAGAAGGCATTACACGTATAGCGTTTTCTGATAGAGTTTTTATGCCTTCAAGGGACACCTGAAGGTCTGTGTTTTGCTTTTCGCTGGTTGCACCTATATAAACATACTTACTCCTTGGAATTATGTAAGAAATTAAAGAGTAGTAAACCCTATCCACATGAGGATACTTTACCTTAAGAGCCTGACCTTTGACAGGAAAAACAGGAAGATCAAAGAGATCCCTTGTCCATGTGCCAGTACAAAACACATAAAAGTCCCCTTCGTATTTATTTTTAACACCTTCCAACCTGATAACCTTCTTGTCCTCCATAATCACTTTGTGTATGTTGTCTGTTATAAACTCCACGCCTTTCTTGTTTATGGCAGAAAGAAGGGCATCCATAAGCATAGGGACATCTACCCAACCCTCCTCCGCATAATGTATAACGCAATCCACACTATCAGAAAGGTGAGCTTTAGGTGTTAATATCTCAGCCTTAAAGCCCTCTTTTATGTATCTCCTTGCCTTTCTAAGGGTATCTTCCTCTCCCTTTAACACCACTCTGTTTATGCCTTCCATCCACAGATCTATTCTCTGCCCAGATACTTCTCTGATGAGTTCCACATAGGACGGATACTCCTTTAGGCTACGATAAGAAAACTCAAATAGCACACCTTCTAAACCCTCCGAAAAAGGCGCTAACATGCCTCCTGCCACCCATGACACCGCTTCCTCAGGATTTTTAGTTATAAGACTTACCCTAAAGCCAGAAAGAGACAAAAAGAGCGCACTACTAAGACCTATAATCCCGCTTCCTACCACAATGATTTTTGTCATGTTATAATAAATATAATAAGTTATACGAGAGAATTAGAAAAGTTGATACTGATTATGTTTATTTTGCAGAAGTGGAGATGCTTTTGAACTACCGCATAGGATACCCAGACCTTATAATAAAGCTCAGAGAAAAAATATATCAAGAAGGGCTTGAGGATAGCGTGTATGTAAGAAAGACAGATAGGAAACTTATCCAAAATGTACATAGGTTTATATACCTTCTTGATAGTTCTGATGAACCTCTAATGGACGATCCTACGCAACCTCCAGAAAAGTGGTGGTGGCACCTTCACAGCGTAGCAAAAGTCTATAGAAAAAGACGCAAATATTGGAGACAGAGAAGTAAAGAAAATCCCTATTTTTATATAAACTATTCTCATGGAAGAGCTTTGGGCTTTACGGAAGGAAATAGACCGTATAGATGAGGAGATACTAAGACTCCTTAACGAAAGAATAAGTATAGCTCAAAGAATAGGTGAGATTAAGAAAAACGCAGGTCTTGATATACACGCACCAGAAAGGGAAAGGGAGATATTTGAGAGACTTTTAAAACTAAACAGAGAACTTTACGGTGGAAAGTTTCCCGAAGAGGCTCTCTTTCACATATACAGAGAAATTATGTCTGCATGTTTATCTGTTGAAAAACCACTGAGAGTTGCCTATTTGGGACCAAAAGCCACTTTTACCCATCAGGCAGCTCTTGAGTATTTTGGTTTTTCCGTGCATTATGTACCTGTAAGTACTATAAGGGATGTTTTCATTGAAGTGGACTTAGATAGAGTAGATTACGGTGTGGTACCTGTAGAAAATACTATAGAGGGTGTGGTCAATTACACCCTTGACATGTTTTTAGAGTATGACCTAAAGATAGTGGGCGAGGTAGTCATTCCCATAAGGCTACACCTTCTTTCTAACCTCTCAAACCTAAGGGATGTGAAAAGAATATACTCTCACAGACACGCTATAGCTCAATGTAGGACCTGGTTAGATAAAAACTTACCAAATGCCCAAATCATAGAAACGGAGAGTACCGCAAGGGCGTGTGAGATAGTTCTTGAGCTTGAAGATGCTGCAGCCATAGCCAGTGAGGTGGCATCTTACACTTATCATCTTGGCATCCTTGCAGAAAACATACAGGACAGTTCCAACAACTTTACTAGGTTTCTTGTTATAGGAAAGAGAAGTGTGAAACGCACAGGAAAGGACAAAACGAGCCTCATCCTTGCGGTTAGAAACAAGCCTGGTGATCTTTACAAAACTTTAGAAAGCTTTTACATATACGGAGTTAATCTTACCAAAATAGAATCAAGACCTTCTAAAAAGAAAGCGTGGGATTATGTCTTCTTTGTGGACTTGGACGGACACATGGAAGATGAGAATGTTAAAATGGCGCTTGAGTCCCTCTCCAAAAACAACCGCATCATAAAGATCCTTGGTTCTTACCCTAAGGCTCTATTCGAGGAGAGCTAAGGCTGTAAGAAGCTCCCTTTTGTGTCTTTCACCAGTGGCAGGTGGTATTAGGTTTTCATCTATTTTTAGTCCTACGGGGTAGCCTTCACTTATGAGTTTTATGACCAGGTAAGCTAGCTTAGAGATTTTTTCTTCTTTGCCACCTTCAACTAAATCAAGGGAGAGGATTATGGGGCTTTTTTCCTGCGAGTAGGTATCCTTTACATAAAGCTTGCCTGTTTTGGCGGAAGCTTTCCAGTGTATAAGCTTTAGTGGTTCTCCTCTATACTCTCTTATGGAATGCACTTCGTCGTATCCTTTGACAAGGCTCTGAAAACTCTCTCCCATCTCTTTAGTAGATGAGCTTTCTAAAAAGCTCAGCTTTGCAGGAATGGGTTTGGGGAAAACTACTAAGTTTATAGGCACAGTTTCTACATAGTATCTTTCAAAAAGTCCTACAGGAAAGCTTGTTGATATAACAACTTCCACGTTTTGATAAAAGCCCCTCCTTTCAAAAAACAGACTTACATTGGTTTCTCCCCTTTTGAAGATTATCGGTAGTGTTTCATCTTTTAGCCTGGAAGGAAATTTTATGAGGAAAGAAGGCAATCTCTTTTTGTTTTCCACCAATAGCCTAAAATTTTCGTATCTCATGGCATAGACTTCCGCAGGTGGGATGAGCTTGATACTAAGCCCACGCAAGTTATAAAGGGAGAGTAAGCCCGATAACAACATAAAAGAAAGCATAGAAGACACAACTAAATAAAGGAGATTGTTTGCTGTGTTTACCGCTGCAACACCGAAAAATACAGTTATGCCTATAAAGATGATTCCTGAACGATTAACTCTTACCCTGTATCTTTTCTTCATCTTTTGTGAAAAACTTCATAATCTCTAAGGGAATGGGTATTAGGATGGTGTTTCCCGGCTTTGAACTAACTGTCTGTATTGCTTCCAGATATCTAATTTGCAAAGCTAAGGGTTCTGATGCTAAAATTTTGGCAGCGTCTGCGAGCTTTTGAGCTGCCTGATACTCTGCCTCTGCGGTTATGATCTTGGCTCTTCTTTCTCTTTCTGCTTCTGCCTGTTTTGCCATAGCGCGCCTTAGTTCCTCAGGAAGGTCTATTTTCTTTAGCTCTACCGCTACCACCTTGACGCCCCATGGGTCTGTTTGCCTGTCTATTATCTCTTGCAGTTGTATGTTTAGCTTTTCTCTTTCTGAGAGAAGCTCATCAAGTTCAACAGCACCGCAGACGCTTCTTAAAGTAGTTTGAGCTATCTGTGAGGTAGCATAGTAGTAGTTTTCTACTTCCACCACAGCCTTTACCGGGTCTACAACTCTGAAATACACAACTGCATCCACACTGACAGACACATTGTCCTTAGTTATTATGTCCTGAGTGGGTACATCAAGAGTTACGGTTCTGAGGTCAATGGTGACCATTCTGTCTATTATGGGTATGAGTATAAAGAGTCCTGGACCTTTTGCTCCTATGACCCTTCCCAGTCTAAAGATAACCGCTCTTTGGTACTCGGGTACAATCTTAACGCTAACTGCTAAAAAGATGATGACTAAAACCAGCAGTATAACTAAGGGTGGAAAAGACACGATGATACCTCCCACACCCTTGATTATATCCACCCCGAAGATGGAGACAAGTATTATTGCGATAAACAGAAAAAATGGTAGTGCTTCTAATATACCTCTCATTAGGATATATAGTATAAGCTGGATTACGGAGAAGGAAAATAAAAATAATTAAACCCCCGGGACGACCTACTTTCCCGTGCCGTTCGCCCGGCACAGTATCATCGGCGCTGGAGGGCTTAACTGCCGGGTTCGGAATGGAAACCGGGTGTTTCCCCTCCGCTATGGTCCCGAGGGAAACTTTGGCAACTCAATAGGTTTTCCTTCCTGTGGGTGTGCAAGCCGAACGGGCTATTAGTACAGCTCGGCTTCACCCCTTGCGGAGCTTCCACCTGCTGCCTATCAACGTGGTAGTCTTCCACGGCCCTTCAGGGAGTCCTTATCTTGAGGCTGTCTCTTAT
>ERZ1669248.1180-NODE-1180-length-10022-cov-3.690679_pt1 | contig 10022 bp, 8 predicted proteins | sample MGYA00579296_ERZ1669248 | MGnify/ENA primary metagenome ERZ1669248 (study PRJEB41166, sample SAMN08046057) | hot springs metagenome | biome: hot spring; feature: neutral hot spring; material: thermophilic sediment; isolation source: thermophilic sediment from...
CGTGGGCTCGGAGATGTGTATAAGAGACAGCTGCAGTATCTGGCGCGGCTGTACTGGTACACGGTCGAGTTCGGCCTGCTGCGCACGCCGCAGGGCCTGCGCATCTACGGGGCGGGCATTCTGTCGTCGGGCGGCGAGATCGAACACAGCCTCTACAGCCCGCAGGCACGGCGGCTGCGTTTCGATTTGCTGCGCCTGCTGCGCAGCCGCTACCGCATCGACAGCTTTCAGGCCACCTATTTCATCATCGACGACTTCGAGCAATTGTTCAATGCCACCGCACCCGATTTCACCCCGCTCTACGCCCAGGCCGCAGCACTGCCAGACATCGCTCCGGGCGTGGTGTTGCCGGGCGAGTTGGATGAGACGCTGGGCGTCCGTGGCGCGCGCGTTTGAGCTTGGGCGTACCCGTCTCCTCACCCCAACCGCACCCGTGGGAGGGAGCAGGCCTGACGACCTCACTCCGCGTCGGGCTGCCGCGCAGGTGCAGCGCGGGCGAACGCGTCCAGTGTCTCGCATGTGGCGCAGATGCGCTGCACCGTCGGCAGCCCCTCCAGACTGCACCCAAAGCGCCGGGCGTTGAACACCTGTGGCACCAGGCAGCAATCGGCCAGCGTGGGCGCATCGCCATGGCAGAACTGGCCGGTGCGCGCATCTTCGGCAAGCATTTTTTCGACCGCCTGCAGCCCGCGTTCGACCCAGTGGCAATACCACTGCGTCTTCTGCGTCTCGCTGAGGCCGAAGCGCTGGGTGAGGTGTTGCAGCACCCGCAGGTTGTTGATCGGGTGGATGTCGCAGGCAATCGTCTGGGCGATGGCGCGGATGCGCGCGCGGTCTGCAGCCGTGCCCGGCAGCAGCGGCGGGGTGGGGTGCGTTTCGTCGAGGTATTCGATGATGGCCAGCGACTGGACGAGGATTTTCCCGTCGTCGTCCAGCGTCGGCACGGTCTCGTTGGGGTTAAGCGCGGCATAGGCGGGGTCATGCTGCTGGCCGCCGCCTTTGAGCAGATGCACCGGCACCGCGTCGAAGGCCAGACCCTTGAGATGCAGCGCGATGCGCACGCGGTAGGCCGCGGAGCTGCGGAAATAGGTGTAGAGCTTCATTCCGGCAGCGCCTGCACGCGGTTGTCGATTGCGCCGAACAGGCTCTGCCCGGACGCATCCTGCATGTCGATGCGCACCCGGTCGCCGTCGCGCAGGAACGGCGTGGACGGCGCGCCGTGTTCCAGCGTCTCGTAGGTGCGCGCCTCGGCGATGCAGGCATAGCCCACGCCACCGTGCTCGATCTTGGAGCCCCACAGCCCGCCTTGCTTGTTCGACACCGTGCCCGCGCCGATGATGCTGCCCGCTGCCAGCCGCCGTGTCTTGGCCGCATGCGCGATCAGCTGGGCGAAGTCGAAGGTCATGTCCACCCCGGCGTTGGGCAGGCCGAACAGCCGGTCGTTGACCCACACCCGCAGCGGCAGATGCAGCTTGTTGTCGCGCCAGGCAGCGCCCAGGGCGTCAGGGGTGATCGCCACCGGGCTGAACGCCGATGCGGGCTTGCTCTGAAAGAAGCCAAAGCCCTTGGCCAACTCCGCGGGGATGAGATGGCGCAGCGACACGTCGTTGACCAGCAGCACCAGGCGGATGGCCTGCGCCGCCTGCGCGGGCGTGGCGCCCAGCGGCACCTCGCCGGTGATTACCGCGACCTCGGCCTCGAAGTCGATGCCCCAGCTTTCCTTGGCGATGATGGGGTCGCGCGGGCCGATGAAGCTGTCCGAGCCGCCCTGGTACATCAGCGGATCGGTGTAAAAGGTCGCGGGCACCTCGGCATTGCGCGCCTTGCGTACCAGCTCGACATGGTTGAGGTAGGCCGAGCCGTCGGCCCACTGATAGGCACGCGGCAGCGGCGAATGGCAAGCGGCAGGGTCGAAGGGCTGCGCGTGGCGCGCCTGCCCGGCCTGCAGCTGCTTTGCGGCGTCGCGCAGCAGCGGCGCGCAGCGCTGCCAGTCGTCGAGCGCGGCTTGTAAGGTCGGCGCGATCTCGGGCACGGGCAGGCAGGTGGCCAGGCGCGCGTCGACCACAACGAGCTCGCCGTCGGGGGATGCGGTCTTGCGCGTGGCCAGCCTCACTGGAACATCTCCTTGTAGCGGCCGTCATGCAGCCAGGCGGCGTGCTTTGGCGCCTTGCGGGTGCGCGCCCATTCTTCGAGCATGTCCCATTTGACCGCGTCGAGCGCGGCGAGCATCTTGGGGTTGGCGGTGTTGCACGCCAGCTCGAGGCGGTGGCCGTTGGGATCGAAAAAGTAGATCGACTGGAACAGTGCGTGGTCGGTCGGGCCGATCACGTCGATTCCGGCGTCCTGCAGGCGCTGCTTGGCTGCGAGCAGCGCGTCCATCGATTCGACCTCGAGCGCCAGGTGCTGGGTCCAGACCGGGGTGTTGGGGTCGCGGCCCATCGCCGGCTGCGTCGGTAGCTCGAAGAAGGCCAGCACGTTGCCCTGTCCGGCGTCGAGGAAGATGTGCATGTAGGGGTCGGGCTCGCCGGTGGACGGCACGGCATCTTCGGCGATGCACAGCACGAGTTTCATGCCCAGATGCTGCTCGTACCAGCGCGCGGTCTGCAGCGCGTCCTTGCAGCGGTAGGCGACATGGTGGATCTTTTGGACCAGCATGATGCGTCTCCTGTTTTGTGATGGACAAACTCTAGTCGCAAAACAGGCAGTTTGCAGGTTCACTGCAGCATGAAGGTCTGATATTCCAGCTTGCGAAACAGCCGCTGCAGCAACAGCATGCCCAGGATCAGGGTGATGAGCAGGGCGACACCGAAGCCGTAACCGAAAAACGCCGGGCCGAGGTGAATCGAGACGGCGCTGAGCGCAAAGTTGAGCACCGTCAGCGTCGCGGTGATGAAGACCACATCGCGCCGACGGTCGAGGTAATAGAACACGTTGAGCACGGCCAGCAGCATCACCTGAAAGCTTGCCGCCACGGCCTGCACCAGAAACAGCGGGATGTACAGGCTGCTGATGCCGATCCAGGCAAACAGCGCGGGGACAAAGGTGTAGACCGCCAGCAGCGTGAGCGCCTGCACCTTGAGAATCTGGTAGAGCCCTTCGCGCACCACGCCCTGCATGCCGTCGTGATAGCGGGCGATGTCCTGCAACGCGCCGCCCTCGCGCACTGCGGTGTAGAACTTGTCGTACCACTCGACAAAATCGGTCTCGAACTTCACCAGAAAAATGCCCATGCCCGGAATCACGCACAGATAGGCGAGAAACACCGGCAGGTCGTAAATGGTCGAGGCACGCAGCGGGCCGATGACCGGGGTGGACGTGCCCGCGGTGAACCAGAAGGTGAGCTTGTCCGCCCATACGCCGAGGTTGTAGAGCACACCACCGGCGATCAGCGACAGATACATCTGGCGCGGGCGAAAGCACGCCAGGCTGATGGGACGCTCCACCGGAAAGTTGCGCAGCACCAGCCAGAGCATCAGCACCCACATCACAAACTGGCCACCGAGGAAGCCCAGCAGCAGGCCGTCCAGTCCCCAGGGGCGGGAGAAGTAGGACAGCAGCACCGACATGCCATAGCCCAGCGCGTACAGCCCGACGATGGCGCGGTACTGCTTCAGGCCGGAGAGGAATACCGTGGTGATCCACAGATTCGACAGCAGCGTCAGCCCCACCACGATGAGCACACGGTACAGATTGCTCACGCCGTCAAAGCCCAGCAGCGCCACCAGCCAGCCGAGGCTGCCGCTGACCGCCGTGGTCACCAGCACCACGCCGAAATAGGCCGGGGCGATGTCGTCCTTGCGCTTTTCGAACAGCCGGTCGGCCACCCAGCGGGTGAAGCCCAGCTGCAGCCCGCCGGTGAGGATGAGCGAGGCCATGATGAGATAGGTGACCGTCACCTGGAACTGGGTGATGAGCGTGTCCGGCGTGACCACGCCGAGCGACAGCACCCCCACCGCGATCAGGCCGATGATGGAGAACACCCACGGCCCGGAACTGATGATGGACGCGTAGGTATAGGCGCGCAGCAGCCCGAGATAAGACTCGGTGCGCAGCAGCTTGCGCAGCTCGAAACCGATGCCGGCCATCTAGCTGGCCCCCACGTTCGGGCTGCGCCCTCTCTGCCCCCCGAGGGGGCTGCCGCCGCCTTGAGGCGGCTCGGCGGCGTCGGCGGGCGCCCCCACCTTCGGGCTGCGTTCCTGTTGCGCCGCGGCGATCGTGCTGTCTCCTCCCCCACTGGGTGGGGGAGGTTGGGAGGGGGAGTCTGGTCCATCGCCGTCTGCATCGAGCGGCGGTTCGCCGCGCAGCCAAGTGGCCACGGCGCCGACATCGTCTGCAAAGCCCGCTGCGCGTGCAGCGCTGCGCTGCAGGGCGTCGTCGTAGACCGCGCGGTATTTGTCGAACATGATGGGCTGGGTGTAGTAGCGCTCCACCCGGGCGATGCCTGCCTGGCTGGCGGCCTGCCAGCGCACGGGATCTCCCAGCAGCTCGGCACAGGCTTCGCCCAGCGCCTGTGCATCGGCAATGCCGACCACGGCGCCGGAGGCACCCAGCGCCTCGTCTTCCGCGCCCAGGCCGTAGATGAGCTGGCGGCACGACCCCACGTCGGTTGTCACCGAGGGCACACCACCCGCATAACCTTCGAGCATCACCAGCGGCAGGGCTTCACTGATGGACGACAGCACGACCAGCCCGACCTTGGGCATCAGTTCGGTCAGCCGCTGGAAGCCGAGGAACTTGAGAGTGTCACCCAGTTGCAGGCTGTCGGCCAGCTCGTGACACTCGCGGGCGTACTCCGGGTGTTCGTCCTCCGGCCCGGCGATCCAGCCTTCCAGCCCGGGCAGGCGGTTGCTGGCCACGCGCACGGCGCGGATGAAGGTCTTGATGTCCTTGATCGGCACCACGCGGCCGATCAGACACATCACCAGCGGCGGCGATGGCGGCCGCTGCGCGCGCGTGGCGGCAAACGGCGGCACGTTGATGCCGTTGGCGATGCAGCAGGTGGTGACGGGGTCGGCGCCGTCGGCGATCTGCCGCAGACGGTTGGTTTCATACAGCGCAATCACCGGATCGGCCGCGTCATAGCACATGCGCCCGAGCGACTCGAACAGCCGAATCCACAGCTGGCGAAAGTAGCCCGCGTCGCCCGCAGTGCGCTCGAGCACCGGGGTGTTGTCGCTGATCCAGTTGGCCGAGAACAGGTCGATGCGCCGCTCCTTGGTGTAGATGCCGTGCTCCGACAGGATCAGCGGCTTGTCGTACAGCCGCGCAAGCACCGCGCCCAGATACCCGGCATAGCCGGTGGAGACCGTGTGATAGACCCTGGCGCGCGGCAATGTGCGGGCCAGCGTCGCCAGCGTCCAGATCGGGGTGTGCATGGTGCGCACCGTCCAGAAATAGTCGACGAAGGACGGGTCGGTGCAGCGCAGCTGGTACTGCTCGGTCAGATACGCCCAGGACTGGTGCGAATGCAGAAAATAATGCAGATCGAGCTTGTCCTGCATGGCTTCGAGACTGGCGCGCAGCACCTCGGCGCGGCTGGCGCGATCCTTGCCCTCGCGGATCAGGGCGTGCAGCTGCTCGACCAGTTCGGCCGTCCTCGCGTCGCCGCGTTCCTCGCGTGCGGCGGGCAGCACCGCCTCGCTGAACAGGTAGTGATGGGTGAGCCCGACCACATTCGCAGGCATCTGGTAGCGGGCCTTGCCGTAGTCATCCTCGCGCGAGCCGAGAAACACCAGATGAAAGCGCAGGTGCGGAAAGCCGCTGACGATCTGGTGCACCCAGCTCGACACCCCGCCGGACACATAGGGGTAAGTGCCCTCGAGCAGCAGCATGACGTCGATATCCGCTTCGTCGTCGCGCGGCTGCGGTCGGGTGTCGGTGAAATCGGGCTGGGACATGGCGGTCATGGCGGGTGGGTTCAGCTCAGCAGCAGCCGGTCGGCATCGCCGATCTCGGGCGGTGTGGGCGTGATCACCGGTTCGGCACGCACCTCGCCAGCGCGGGGCACTGCGGGCTCAATGCCCATGGTCAGCCCGGCTGCGCTGGTGGCGAGCGTCTGCCACACGCGCACCACCGGGCGCAGGCGTGGCGCCACCTGGCGCGTGCCCAGGGGTTGCAGGACGGCGGGGATGCGGTTGAACCGCCGTTCGATCCATTCCAGCTCGGCGGCATAGGGCCGCCACAGCGTCGGGCTGGCGCCTTCCGAGGTCAGGCGCTCGAGCACCGTGCGGGCGTCGGCGGTCTTTCCGGCGGCGAGCGACAGGCGCAGAAACATGAGTTGCAGGCTGGTGTCTTGCGGCAGCGCCTCACGCGCGACGGCGCAGTAGTGCAGCGCCTGCTTCAGCGCGAAGTCGCGCAGGTCCCCCTGCGCCAGTCCCTGGTAGATGAACTCCATCTGCAGTTCGGCCACGCGCTGCGCGGCGCGGGCCAGCGCCGGGCCGCTGCCCGCGCCTTGGCGCACCACGTCGACTTCGCGCAGGGCGTCCTGCAAGGTGTCGGTGAGGCGCTGCTCCCAGGTGTTGCTGATGCCGTAGGCGAGCAGGCGGATTTCCTCGTCGGGGTCGGACAGCAGTCGGCGCAGCACCGGCAGGGTCATGCGCGGCGTCATTTCGCGCAGCGCCAGCACGGCGCGGATGCGTTGCGCCGGTGGCTGACTCTGATCCATGGCGATGCGCGCGGTCTGGCCAGCAGGCAGGGCGCGCCGCTGGTCCTCGTCCACATGCGACACCGCGAACCCCTGCAGCTGCGGTGCTTCGCGCAGATGGTCGGTGGCCTTGAGGCGCGCGGGCAGCCACTGCGCCAGTCGCGCGGCGATCAACAGCCCGAACACGCCGATGATCGGGAAGAACAAGGCAAGCAGGGTCAGCAGGCTCAGCGACAGGCGGCGCGGCCGACGCAGTGCCTCGGGCAACAGCGTCCACAGCAGAAGGCCCACCAGCACGGCCGCTGCGCCATGCACCAGCCAGAACCGCAGCAGATGCACGTCATTGCGACTGACGAGCAGCCATGCCGCCACCGATTCGAGGACGACGATGAGCGAGCCGAGCTTGTAGAACAGCGGGTTCATGGGCGTTCGCCCACCTGTGGGGTTGCGCCGCGCTCGGGCGGTGCTGCGGCGAGCAAGCGGCGCAGTTCACGAAAGGCCGGGGCACCCGAGACCTCGAGAAAGTCCAGGTCGAAGGCCTGATCCGGGCGCTGGTTGCTGCGGCCGAGGATCTGTCCAAGCTGGGTCACCATGTCACGCCGGTAATTGGCCAGACCGGCGGAGCTGAGCAGCGGCAGCAGCACCACCAGAGCGGGTTTGCCGCCGCGGCCCTTGAGCGTCCAGGTCGAGCTTTCCACTGGCTGCAGTCCGGCGAATTCGGCCAGGGCGTCGTCGCTGACCCGGCCCTGTCCGCTCCACACCGCGCAGTAGCTGCGCAGCTTGAAGTTGCGCCCGAGTTCGCTGAGCTGTGCCCATTCCTGCTGCAGACCGATGGGAGCCTGCACCCAGGCCGAGCGCACGTCCTCGACCGCGAGTTCGAGCTGGCTGAAGTCGAGATACGAGGCGCACAGCACCTGCAGACGCTGCAGATTGTTTTCCTCGAACGACATGAAGGGCATGGTGTGCACGGCGAGCAGGGCGTCCACCTCGTCATATTCGTCCAGCCGCAGCGGTGCGGCGAAGACCCAGGGATTGTTCTCCTGCGATTCATTCAGCGCGGCCTGGGCGATGTGGACCGACTGGTGTGTTTCCAGGCTGCGGCCGATCAGCACATCATCCTGATCGAGCGGGGGCAGACTCTGCCCCAGAGACGCTGCCAGTCGCCACTGCAGGCCATCGGGGCTGATCTCGCGCACAAAAATCCCTGCCTCGACCAGGCGGCACGACTGGCTGAGCAACTGCAGAAAGGCGCGCGGATCGGGCAGCGGGCGCGGCGCAGGCAGCCCGGCGATCGCTTCGGGCGCGGCCAGCGCAGGCCGGTTGCCCTGGAAGGTGAAGGTGCGCCGCAAGTCGAGCAGCGCGTCGCGCAGGGTCATCGGCCGGTCGGTGAGTTCCTGCTCCAGCGTGGACAGCGCCTCCTTGATGACGAACAGCCGCCGCTTGGTGCGCTCCAGCCGCGCGGTGAGGTCTTTGGTCACTTCGCGGTGCAGCACCTGTCGGTTGCGGAAGGCCGCGCCGAATTCGCCCAGGATCAGGGTCATCAGCATGCCGCCGAGAAAGAACTCGGCAGGAAAGGGCACTGCCGGAATGGCCTTGAGCAGAAGAAGAGGGCCAAACTTCCAGAACGCGGCGTAGAACGCCACGCCGAACAGTCCGTAGCCCGCGCCATAGCGCACTGCGATCAGCCAGGGGCCGAACCAGGCCCACGGAAACCCGGCATGCGCGCCCAGCGGATCGTCAGGGCGCAGTTTCCAGCCCAGCCACAGCACCAGCACAGGCAGCAGCACGCTCTCGACCATCGCCACCAGCCGCCCGGACTGGGTGTTGGGCCGCCAGTAGCGCAGCCACTGCCAGCGCACGCGCGCGCCTTGCCCGCGCATGCGGCGGGTGACGCGGGTGGAGAGCTTGTCGAGTTTCATGCCGTGATGTGCAACGCGAGGTCAGGGTTTGGCGGCGGACTTGGTGGTGGCCGCGGTGACGCGGATGCCGCGCAACAGCGCCTCGATCTGCGATTGCCCCACGGCGGCCAGTGCCTGATAGCCCCAGCCCGAACGACCGCCGCTGGCGCTCCAGACCACCTGGCCAGTGGTCACATCGGTCACTTGCAGCGTGACGCCCACGGCGGGCTCGCTGTCCACTCCGGTCTTGTAGCGCCACTCGGTGACCGTGCCCGACAGCGCGTAGCGTGCGCCCTGCTGCCTGGCCCACGCCAGTGCCTGCGCGCTGCTGGCTGCGGGCTCGGCGTCGAGCGGGTTGTCATTCGCCTTCTGCGGGTAGACCACCACATCGCTCAGGCCCTTTTGCTGCAGCAGCGACACGGTGATGGCCTGTGCCCGGCGCTCGACCAGCGGCGTGTCGGTGGCATTGGCGAGCGGCAGCACGGCGAACTTTCCATCCGCCGGAATCGAGAGCGTCTGGCCGGGCAGGGCGGTCACGGCACAGCCTGCGAGCAGCACGGCCGCGGCACCGGCCAGACCGAGCGCTGCGCGGCGTGTGGGGGAGGATAGGGTCATGGAATTCTCCTGCATCATCATCAAAGAAAAGAACGCGGTCAGCGGCCGAACCACAGCCGGTATTGCACACTCCACTGGCGGTTCAGGCCCGAGGTGTTCTGCTGGCGCTGGTAGGTCAGCGACAGTTCGTCCGGGCCGAACAGCGGGCCGTGAATGCCCAGGTTGAGGTTGTTGGTCAGTCCCAATCTGCGCGATTGCAGCACATCGACCTCGGCATACGGCATCCAGCGGCGGGTGTAGGTATCGCTGTGTGCCATGTTGAACCCCATCCCCAGGCCGAGGACATCGTCGCCCGCGGGGATGAAAAACGCCGCGTTCGGCGCGGTGCCGCCCGGCACCAGCGGAGCGTAGGGCGGCAGCGGCGGATCGGCATTGGCGCTGAAGCGGTTGGAATAGCCCAGCAGCTTGACACTGAGGTCGGGCTGCTCGCGGCGGAACCAGAAGCCCAGCTCGAACTGGGTGCTGGCGCCATGCCCCAGCGGGTCACCACGGCGGGTGTCGTAGGACATCACCGCCGTGCTCAGATTGGCCCAAACCCGGCCGAAGTCGCGCGACAGTCGCAACTGCAGCCGGTCGCGGCTGCCTGCAATCTGCAGCGGGCCGGATTCGTCGGCCACGGCGTTGTGCTCGGCCTGCAGCTCGGCGCGCACATGGCCGGGCAGTTGCGCACCAGCGTCGATGCGCCAGCCGTTGAGCGTGCCGACTGCGGTGTTGTGCGTCAAGGTGCCGCCGAATTGCGTGCGCTCGCCTTGCCACTGCGCGCCGATCTGCGCATCGCTCCAGGTGGAGGGCACGCCGACCAGCGCGGCGGCGTTGTTGCTGTGCATGGGCTGACGGCTGGCCTGCGCCAGCAGCCGCCACTGCCC
>ERZ1669248.1183-NODE-1183-length-10011-cov-65.930193_pt1 | contig 10011 bp, 12 predicted proteins | sample MGYA00579296_ERZ1669248 | MGnify/ENA primary metagenome ERZ1669248 (study PRJEB41166, sample SAMN08046057) | hot springs metagenome | biome: hot spring; feature: neutral hot spring; material: thermophilic sediment; isolation source: thermophilic sediment from...
TTTTCAAAGGCAAGACAAAAGGCTATATTATTGGCAGCTGAAGCGATATAATCCAAACGATCACTTAAAACCACCGTTTGATTATAATTTAGATTTTCTGCAAGCTTTTCCACTCCCCTATGAAGATATCCTATACGGGGATCACAATGGACAATGGTTTCTCCCTCAAGCTCAAGAACCAATCTCAAGACTCCATGAGTTGAGGGGTGTTGAGGCCCCATATTGATGAAAAAGGGTTCTTCCCAGGAGTTAGCATTTCTCTGTTTTGTGGTTACCTCAATAAGGGTCGTGCTCATGAAAGCTCTCCCTTGGCCTTTCTCTTAAATTCTTTATAAACCTTCCACTCTCTCTCTTCTTCAAGATAGAGGGGATAATCCTTTCTTAAGGGGAAACCTTCCCAGTCCTCAGGCATAAGAAGTCTTCTTAAATCAGGATGTCCTTTAAATTTAATGCCAAACATATCCCAACACTCTCTTTCAAACCAATTAGCAGTCCCCCAAAGTGAAGTTAAACTATACTGCCAGCAATCAGACTCAGGTATGGGAACCTTTACCCTTATCAAGACCCTTTTTTCTAAATTATAAAGATGATAAACCACCTCAAAACGTTCTTCCTTCTTTTCTGGCTTATAATTCAAATAATCGACTCCACAAAGATCGATAAGATGCTTAAAGCCAAAATCTTTTAAAAATTTCATAAAATCAAGAAACCCTTCCCTTTTAACTGTGATCACAGGACAATCCTTTTCCTCTAACTTAATTAAAATCTTAGAAAACCTTTCTTTAATTTCTTTAAATAGTTCTTCCATATTTATCTCCAAAAGCCCCACCTTCCTCTTTCTTTTTTAATCTTTTCTTGAAGCTTTAAAAGACCATAAATTAGAGCCTCAGGCCTTGGAGGACATCCGGGAATATAGACATCCACTGGCAAAAACTCATCCACGCCTTGAACAGTTGAATAAGTTCTAAATATTCCTCCAGAACAGGCACAACTCCCCATGGCAATTACATACTTTGGCTCAGGCATCTGTTCATAAACTCTTTTTACAGCAGGAGCCATTTTTTTGGTAACAGTTCCCGCAACTATGATACAATCTGCTTGACGAGGGGTTGCACGAAAGATAATTCCAAAACGATCCAGGTCAAAATGGCTAGCCCCTGTTGCCATCATCTCAATGGCACAGCAGGCAAGACCAAAGGTCATGGGCCAAATAGATGAAGCCCTGGCCCAATTGAAAATCTCATCCAAAGGAGAAATAATTACTGGGGTTCCAGGTATCTGACGAACTCTTGGAGCAATTTCTATAGTAGATCTCTCTATTCCCATTGAAGGGCCCCCTCACTCCAAGCATAAAGATAGGCTGCAAAAAGTAGCACCACAAAGATTACTATCTCTACAAAACCAAACCAAGAAAGCTCCTTAAAAACCACGGCCCAAGGATAAATAAAGACCACTTCCACATCAAATACAAGGAAAATAAGAGCAATTAAATAAAATTTAACCTTAAAAGGAACCTTGGTATCCCCTGAAGGATCCATTCCACATTCATAGGGAATAAGTTTCTCTCCATAAGGTCTCTTTACCGAGAGAATCCTATTCCCTATAAGCATAGAAATTCCAATTAAAAAAACCAAAAAGGCAAAAATTAAAAAGGGAAAAAGATAGCCCATAGATTACTCCTTTTCAGATTTAAGCTCTTTAATGATTAAAGCCCCGTTAGGGCAAGCAGAAACACAATAGGGTTTTTCTCCTATTTTAACTCTTTCGATACAAAGATCACATTTCCCTATAGTTCCTGTCTGGAAATTAAACCTCGGAACACCCCAGGGACAAGCCTCCATACAATTTTTACAGCCAACACAGATCTCTTTATAAAAGGCCACAACTTCCCCTTTCCTTACAAGAGCCGAAACCGGACAGGCAGAAGCACACTGAGGTTTCTTACATTGCAAACAAGCAAAATAGGCAAATTTAGGCCCTACTTGAAAAATACGACAATTCGAAAGACCTTCATGCCCTTCTGCACATGCCTTAACACATTCCTCACAACCTGTACATTTCTCAACAAGATGTATAATAGTATAATTCATAACAATTTCTTTTTTAAGTAAATTACTTAGATTTGTCAACCGCGATATTAAGGAATTAATTCTTCTTATGTGGAATTTTTGGAAATTTTGGGGTATTTTGCACCAATTTTTATGCTGAAATAAAATTTTATTCTCTTAAAAAAATTTGAATAATACCCCTCTCATTCTGATGAACGCCGCACTCTCCATAAAAAACAAGAAATAAAAGGCTTAAGAAGTAAAAAACTATCTCAAGAAGACTTGTAATCCCCTTTTTTGCTAAAAATTCCTCCCAGGTAAAAAAACGCTCTTTATAAAGAAATTGTCTGAAATCCTCAAGATAATCCTCAATATTTCTCTCAGAAAACTCAAATTTTATGGAGGGCTGCCTTTTTATTCGTTCAAGATAGTTTAAAAGAACCTCAATTAAGTGATTTATATCTCCTCCCTCTTTTAAGGCCACCATATTCTCAAATCCATTAACTTTTGGAAGAAAGACTCTTTCTTCGAGGATCCTCTCTGTTAATAAACTAGAAAAATACTTAAAAGTGCGAGCTTTTGCTTCTCCCCAACTTTCTAATAAATTTTCTTCCTCTTCTTGGCTTAAAACCTCTTCTTCGGAGAGATTTAAAAGAAGTTGGCTTTTTATATAAAGGGCATAAGAGAGTTTTAAGAGGAATTCAAGAAAAAGATCTCCAAAGAGAAAAGAAATTTCTTTACATATTGAGAGAAGTTGAGAGGAAAATTGAGATAAAGATAAATTTAAAAGGTTTTCTCTGCGATAAAGAAGGATCTTTCGAAAGTTTTCATAACTTTGGAGAAGACTCTTTGAAATATCTATCGGTTCCATTTACTAAGTTGGTGAACTTTTTTGAAGCAAAGATTCATAACTACTTTTACACCCTTTGATTCAGCAAGGGCCTTTGCCTCTTCATTGGCAATGCCTTCTTGCATCCAAATAACCTTGGGTTTTAATCTTAAGGCCTTTTCAACCACAGGTTTTACTTCCTCACTCCTTCTAAAAATTATTACAACCTCGGGATTCAAACCCTCAGGTAAGCTCTCAAGATTTGGATAAACCTGCCTTCCCAAAATTTCCTTATGAGCAGGATTTACTGGATAAACTTCAAAACCCTCCCTTAGAAGATAATCCATAACTACATAACTTGGCCGATCAGGTTTAGGACTTGCTCCTACTATTACAAGTTTTTTAAATTTCTTAGGGATTTCAAGAATGTCTTCTGGAATTTGAGAATAGTCTGGAAGTTTACACTGGGTATTTTCCTTCTTTATCTCCACACTGCAAATTTTAAAAAACTTCTCAGGATCAAGAGAAGCTCCCCCTACAAGAACTCCGTCTATGTTAGGTTCCTTTATAAGATCTTGCACATTTTCAGGAGTAACACTTCCCCCATAGAGAATTCTTATTTTTTCAGCCCTCTCTTTCTCATAAAGTCCTGCAAGCACTTCCCTTATTAGCCCGTGGACCTCCTCTGCTTGAGAGGGGGTTGCGTTTCTTCCTGTCCCAATGGCCCAAACTGGTTCATAGGCAATAACAATTCTCTCTGGATCAGGATCTTTTAAAAGAGAAAGACCCTCTCTTACTTGTTTTTCAACAATTCTAAAGGTTTCACCTCTTTCCCTTTGTTCAAGGGTTTCTCCCACGCAAAGTATAGGATTCAATGAAAAGGCATACACTCCCTCAACTCGCCTCTTGATAAGTTCATCGTCTTCCCCAAAAATATGCCTTCTTTCTGAATGTCCAAGAATGACATATTTAACTCCTATTTCTTTTAACATAAGGGGCGAAATCTCCCCTGTAAAGGCTCCTTTCTCAGCAAAGTGTGAATTTTGAGAGGCAAGAATTATTCTTGTATCCTTAATAAGTTGACTTACATAGTAAAGAGCAGTAAAGGGTGGTGCAACTACTATTTCTCTATCAGAAAAATCTCTATCATGTAAAAGTTTTAAAAATTTTTCAAAATATTCTTTCGATTCTCTCAAGGTGTAATTCATTTTCCAATTTCCAGCAAATATAGGTTTACGCATATTCTTCTCCTTATTTTAAAACAGCAAGTCCTGGTAGATCTTTACCTTCGAGGTATTCAAGAAAGGCACCACCTGCCGTTGAAGTATGTGAAAAAGCAGTGATAACTCCTGCCTTTTTTAGAGCTGAAAGGGTATCTCCACCACCAGCAACGGTTACTGCAGAAAGGGCAGCCACTCTTCTTGCTAAGGAAATAGTCCCAAAATCAAAAGGCTCTTTCTCAAAATATCCAAGAGGGCCATTCCAAATAACAGTCTTTGCTCCTTCAAGGGCAGCTGAAAAATACTCTACCGTGTCCTCTCCAATATCGTAGATCTTATCTCCTTCTTCAATTTCTTCCAAAGAGATTAAATAGGCCTCTCCATTTCTCTCAACAATAGCATCAATAGGAAGATATATTTTTACATCTAATTCTCTTGCCTTAGATATTATTTCCTTTGCAGTTTCAACAAATTCATTTTCAATCATAGAGGAACCAACCTTATATCCTAGAGCATAAAGAAAGGTATTGGCCATAGCTCCACCAATAATAAGTTTATCAATCTTATTTAAGAGATTCTTAAGCACTCCTATTTTGGTTGAAACTTTACTTCCCCCCACTATAGCATAAAAGGGTCTTTCAGGTTTTCCAATAATTCTGTTGAGATATTTAAGTTCCTTTTCCGTTAAAAAGCCTATTCCCTTTTCTTTAACAAGTTCAGCCACACCAACTACTGAAGCATGAGCCCTGTGACAGACTGAAAAGGCATCATTAATATAAACCTCTGCAAACTTAACAAGAGCTTTGGAAAGTTCTGGATCATTCTTTGTCTCACCTTCATAGAACCTTATGTTCTCAAGGAGAACAGCTTCTCCCTCCTTTATTTGAGAGAGAATCCTTTCAGCTTCCTCACTCATAATATCCTCAATAAAATAGAGAGGAGCCTTAATTTTACTTTTTAAATATTCGTAGACAGGTCTTAGTGAAAGTTCAGGAATTCTCTTACCTTTAGGCCTTCCTAAGTGAGAACAGAGAAAAACTTTAGCCCCCGAATTTAGGGCATACTGAATAGTTGGTAAGGCTTCAAGAATCCTTGTATCATCAAGAATTTTTCCGTTCTCCATGGGAACATTAAAGTCAACCCTTATAAAAACCTTTTTACCCCTCAAATCAAAATCTCTTATAGTCTTCATAGGGAGCCCTCCTTAAAGATTACTAATTTTCTTAAGGAGATTAGCCATTTCTAAGGCAGTAAAGGCAGCCTCTGCTCCTTTATTTCCAGCTTTAGTACCTGCTCTCTCAATGGCTTGCTCAATGGTATCGGTAGTTAGAATACCAAAAATGACAGGAACACCTGTCTCAAGCATAACTTGGGCAATTCCCTTTGAGGCCTCAGCGGCTACATATTCAAAATGAGGAGTTGCACCTCTAATAATAGCTCCCAGACAGATTATGGCATCAAATTTCTTACTCTCAGCAAGCTTTTTAGCTACAAGAGGGATTTCAAAGGCCCCAGGTACCCAAGCAATATAAATCCTCTCCTCTGAAACATAATGCCTCTTTAAGACATCTAAAGCCCCTTCAAGAAGTTTTTGAGTTATAAAAACATTGAATCTACTAACTACTATAGCAAAATTAAGATCCCTTCCATCAAAATACCCCTCAAGTATTTTTAAATCTTGCATCTAAATACCCCCTATATCATTCTTATTTATTTATATATAATAATCTTTTCGCCATCTCGTATATATCCCAATTTTACCCTTAAAAGCTCTTCATAAGCGTTATCAGAACTTTCATACTTTTTTATCTCCGATTTAAGCTGTTGATTTTTCATCCTTATTTTTTCTAATTCTTCGCTCTCCCTTTTAATTAACCAGTTTAAAAAAAAATAAAAAGAAACAGTCACAATCACCAAAAGAGATAAAAAGAGAAGCAAAAATCTTCTTATTTTTTTTTTCCTCTTTTTTTTGGAATAGGGCTTAATTATAATCTCGCCAGATTTTGGCATAATTAAATCTATTATAAAAATTTTTTCTCATATGTATAGCTTTTTAATACCATTGCCAAGGGGAAGACTTTGCCTTAGGCTCATGGGATTGAAGAGGAAAGGGAGAACCCTGAGTTCCAAAATTTCCAGAATTTGAGACCTGGGTCTCCAAATTTTGACTGGCATTTAGATTGTTCTGGTAAAGAGCTGTTGGCGGAGGCGGGGGAGGCACATTAATCTTAAGTTTTAGAGGATCTTCCTTTTTAGAAAAAAGTTTGGAAAGCCATCCTATAGGATCAAAAGAAAAGGCATAGACTTTCTCCTCAAAAGCCAAAGCCAAAAAAAACAATCCTAATAAAGAGAAAAAGCTTGTCAAAATTATTTTAAAATTTTTATTTTTTGTCTTCTTCAAGAGCCTTTTCCTTTTCTGCCACAAGTAACCTTGTTTTTATCACCGTATCAGGAGTTAAACTTATAGAGTCTATACCGCATTCAACGAGAAATTCGGCAAAATCAGGAAAATCACTTGGAGCCTGTCCACAAATACCGATCTTTCTCCCCATTCTTTTAGCTACAGTAATTACCTCTTTCACCATTTTCTTTACAGCTGGATTTCTCTCATCGTATAGATGGGAAACAAGCTCTGAATCCCTGTCAAGCCCGAGCACAAGTTGAGTTAAATCATTAGAACCTATAGAGAATCCATCAAATATTTTGGCAAATTCATCTGCAAGCACTACATTACTTGGTATCTCGCACATTACATATATCTCAAGGCCATCTTCGCCTCTTTTGAGGCCATATTTTTCCATAACCTGCATTACCTTAATTCCCTCTTCAGGAGTTCTGCAGAAGGGGATCATAACTTTGATATTGGTAAGCCCCATTTCTTTTCTAGCCTTAAGAAGGGCCTTGCATTCAAGAGCAAAGGCAGGTTCAAACTTGGGATCATAATAACGAGAGGCTCCTCTCCATCCAATCATAGGATTATGCTCTTCCGGTTCAAAGAGATATCCTCCAAGGAGATTGGCATACTCATTACTCTTAAAATCTGAAAGTCTAACAATGACATCTTTTGGATAAAAAGCGGCTGCAATGGTAGCCACACCTTGAGCAAGTTTATCTACAAAGAAGTCTGCCTTGTTTTCGTAACCAAAGGTCTTTTCTTCAATTATTTTTACAAGTTTTGCAATTTTTTTATCCTGTCCAGCCTTTTTCTTTAATTCCTCAAAGTAAACAAGAGCAAGGGGATGAATTCCGATATGAGAACCAATTATAAATTCAAGCCTTGCCAAACCAACCCCGTCATTAGGAATCTGGCCTTGAGCGAAAGCTTGTTCAGGGATTCCCACATTCATCATGATCTTAGTTTTAGTATGAGGAAGTTTTTCTAGATCTATTCTTTCAACTTCATAAGGAATAAGGCCCTCAAGAACTCTTCCCTCCTCTCCTTGAGTGCAATCAATAGTAATCTCCATTCCTCCTTTTATCACCTTGGTAGCCACTTCTGTTCCAACGATACAAGGAATACCGAGCTCACGAGAAACTATAGCTGCATGACAAGTTCTTCCTCCTTTATCAGTAACAATGGCTGCAGCCTTTTTCATAATAGGCTCCCAATCAGGATCTGTCATAGAGGTAACGAGGACCTCTCCCTCCTGAAATTCTCCAATCTTACTCACATCAAGAATAACTCTGGCTTTGCCCTGACCAATTTTACTTCCCACAGCCTTTCCTGTACAAAGAACTTTTCCATCTCCTTTTAACTTGTAGATTTCATAGAATTTCTGATCTTTTGTCGCATGAACAGTCTCTGGACGGGCTTGCACAATAAAGAGCTCTCCTGTTCCTACCTCTTTTCCATCTCCATCCTTTGCCCATTCAATATCCATAGGTCTTCCATAATGCTCTTCAATAAGGATAGCCCATTCTGCAAGCTTAAGGATCTCATCATCAGTTAATACAAAACTCATTCTTTCTTCTTTGGTTGTCTTAACTTCCTTTAAAGGTCTTTTGGGACTATCTCCATAAACAAGTTTTACATGCTTACTTCCAAGTTTCTTGGAAAGAATAGGTCTATATCCTTGTTTAAGAGTAGGTTTAAATACATAGAATTCATCGGGATTAACTTTTCCCTGAACTACATATTCTCCAAGCCCCCAGGCTCCTGTAATATAAACGACCTCTCTAAAGCCTGATTCCGTATCCAGGGTAAACATAACACCTGAGGAGGCTCTATCGGAACGAACCATTTTTTGAACAGCAACCGATAAATAAACAGAGAAGTGATCAAAACCTTTATCTTCACGATAAGATATAGCACGATCTGTAAAGAGCGAAGCAAAACATCTTTGGACATATTCAACTACCCTTTCTGCTCCCTTCACATTTAAATAAGTTTCTTGCTGACCAGCAAAGGAGGCATCAGGAAGATCCTCGGCTGTAGCGGATGATCTTACAGCAACATCTGGATCTTTTCCGTACCTTTCCTCAAGTCTCTTGTAAGCTTTTATAATTTCTTCAACAAGTCTTTCAGGCATTTTAGCATGAAGGATTAAACTTCTAATTTTTTTTCCTCTTTTCTGAAGATCTTGCACATTGTGAGTATCAAGGCCTTTTAAAGTCTCTTTAATCTGGTCATCCAAATGATTTTCCTTTATAAAATACCGGTAAGCTTCCGCTGTAACGGCAAAACCATAAGGTACATTAATACCCTTAGGTGTTAACTTAGAATACATTTCTCCAAGAGAGGCATTTTTCCCACCCACTAAAGGAACATCAGAATAACTTATTTCATCAAACCATAGTATAAAAGGCTTTTCAGCCATAATGACCCTCCTTAAACTGATTTAGAAAAAAATAGCAAATAGATTATTTGTTGTCAAGTCTTTTATTTATTTAGAATTTTTCTTTACTTTTATTCAAAAATTGCTATATTTTAAAAATGAAAATAAACTCTGAGAAAAAAGACGAATTTAATAATAAATAGAACTAAAGTTAAGGAGGCTATCAAAATTTGCCTTTTGCTTTGGCAAGATTTGGCACAAAAGCAGGAATTAATTTACTAAAGATTCATTATAACTACAAAGAGGCCTCCTTGGAGATCAATTACGAAGTTTTTATAGAAGCTCTCTTTAACTCTTTATACTTTAAATAATAAAAAAACCCTAGGAGATGCATAAAAATCCCAAAAAGGACCTTAGAGGTTTTGCAAAAGCTAAACATAGCCTGCTTTAAAAAAGAAGAGGAATTTGGAGGAGCCGATGAAAGTCCTTATAGTATATTACAGTACCTATGGAAATACTTATAAAATGGCTCTTGAGATAGCCGAGGGGGTAAAAAAGGTGGACGGGGCAGAGCCAATTATACGCACCGTTCCCGAGCTTATTCCTGAGGAAATAATTAATTCCCGAGAGGATATAAAGAGGGGAAGAGATTTGCAAAAGGGGGTACCTCTAGTTACCCTTGATGATTTCCGCGAGGCTGGAGCTATAGCCTTTGGAACATCGACCCGTTTTGGAGTAGTCTCAGCTCAATTAAAGAATCAAATAGATAGACTCTCTCCTCTTTGGCAAGAGGGAGCCCTTGAAGGAAAGCCTGCAGGAATTTTTGTTTCAACCTCTACTTTGCACGGTGGTCAGGAAATGACCATCTTTTCTCTACTTCCAGTCCTCTTACATCTAGGAATGATCTTTGTAGGAGTTCCCTATTCAGTGAAAAATCTTTTTACTACCAAGGGTGGTGGCTCTCCTTATGGCCCAGGACATATAGCTGGGCCTGACAATTTAAGAGAGCTCGATGAAGACGAAAAGGCTATCCTTAGGGCCTTTGGAAAAAGATTGGCTGTAATAGGTCTAAAACTTAAGAAATCCTAAAACTTAAGAAATGAAAAATTTTATTCTCTTGCATATCTGTTGTGGACCCT
>ERZ1669248.1187-NODE-1187-length-9982-cov-2.552634_pt1 | contig 9982 bp, 4 predicted proteins | sample MGYA00579296_ERZ1669248 | MGnify/ENA primary metagenome ERZ1669248 (study PRJEB41166, sample SAMN08046057) | hot springs metagenome | biome: hot spring; feature: neutral hot spring; material: thermophilic sediment; isolation source: thermophilic sediment from...
CTTTGGCTTAGCGGGGGGAATGCGCGGTCAATTTTTCAGCTTGCGCCATTGACTTGATGTACGCCAGCGCCAACAGGTATCGCCAGGCGATCGAGCCCTTCATTGCCGTCCTGCTCGGTGCCGCATGGCCTGTGGCGAACACGACGCGGATTTCCAGCCACTTCACTTCGCGGCTATCTGCCTTTTTCTGCTTTGGCGCGGCGGTAAAGACCTCATGCGGGTTCAGACCGAGAGCACGACGCCACCTTGCGCGGTGGCTGGACCGTTTTGCCGGGTCGCGGCTGATGAGCAGGCGTTCCTCCCGCCCGATTTTCAGGGCTGCGAGCAAGGCCATGAAGTCACGTGCAAATTCTGGATGGTCAGGGTCGGTGAAGCGCAGCTCAGACCGACGCGGGTGCTCGTGTGTTGCCCAGAATGCGAGGGTGCGCCGGGCCAGGCTGGGGTCATCGAGAAGCAGCGCCGTCATGCGCGGTGCAAGGCGCTCGAGAATTTGGATGTCCCGTTGTTCACGGGGACGGCGCGGGCAAAGTGTGCGTTGCTTCAGGTCGGCATATCGATGGTCGGGAGTCCAGAGTTCTGCCGGATGGCGATAACCGTCAAGGTCTGAAGGACCATGCCCTGCAGTGCGCAGCTGCAACAGCGACTGCGCTGCGGCGATCAGCTTGTTCGCGTAGTCTTCTGCATACCCATAATGCTTGGCGTATACAGGCACCTGAGAGGGTTGTTTGCTGGCGGCCAGCAGAAAGTCCGAGAGCTGATGCAAGTTCTGCGCTGGTGTACCCGCTGTGTCGGGCAAAGACGGCGGATGCACCGCTGAGGCGACATCAGCCTTGAATGATTTTTTGATCAGCCAGCGCACCAATGCGTTCGGGCCACCGTGATGCAGCGTGGCTTTGATCGTGGAATGGCTCTGCCCAAGGGCATCCGCATAGGCTGCGGCGCCGATCCCGGTCTGAGCGGCCATGGCATGCTGCAGGACAAGCAAATCGCAACTGTGGATGTAATGCTCCAAAGACAATTCCGGTCCGGCGTGTCCCAGTAACGAGGCGACCGCATAAGCTTTCTTTCTTGTGGGCGACGCATGACCGAACAGCTTTTGCATGAGATCGTCACCCCAGGGCAGCGCAGCACCCTGGATCGGCATGCCCTTTGGCCAGCCGAAGCCGGGAGCGTTGCGAGGTGCCAATAGACGTGCGAACGTCCAGGTGGCAAAGCTGTGACGCAGGTGATGAAAGCGCAGAGAAGGGTCGCCGAGTACGCTGCGCATCAAGTGATGCAGCCGAGTCAGGAATACATCTGGCGCAAGCTGTGACGCGGGCAATGTCGGTGGCGCAAAAAAATCAGCCTCGCGGTTGGCTCCTTGAAAGATGCGCTCGCGGTTGTAGGCGCGCAGTTCGTCCAACTCGGCTGGACTGAGCAAGGCCGAAAGGGGGATCCGCCGGGTCGCGCTGCGGGTTTTCAGACGCCGCTGCGCGGTTGGTCGGACGAGCAATTCGCCAGGGCCTCGCAGATGCACATCCATCATGCGCAGCTTGAGAATCTCACTGCGTCGTAACCCGCACCGAAAGGCGAGCAGCAGAATCAGGCGCATGGTTCTAGCGAGTTCGGGGTGCCAGTCAACCGGTGGGTGATCGCGAAGAATGGCTTGCAACTTCTGGAACTCCTCTTCGGTGATCAGGTTGGCATCGACGGGGACCAGCCCGCGCTCTGCACTGAGTAGCCGCGCAGAGGCCCAGTGCTTGCCATGTACGGTCACCAGAAAATGATGGAAGGAACGCAAAGCCCGGACCACACTGCGGCGCAGACGTCGAACCCGGGAGGCGTCTTGGGTGTCGTCGATCGATTCGAGCGCCTGGGCGTAGAGGAGGTCGAACCCGCCTTCGTCATTGTCAAGAAGCACGGGATCGCTTGTTCCGAGAAAAGGCATCATGGTGCGCCAGAGAACACCGACGTAACCTTGCAGCGTCGGGAGGCTGAGACGGTTCCCAGCCGCGGAGGGGTTGGAAAGGCTGAAATCGACATACTCCGCAAAACGATCTGAGGAGGTACAAGGCGTTTGCGTCCGCAGCAGGGGTGCCAACTCGGCACGTGCGGACTTGTGACTGCCACTGCGCAGTGCTCGGCGGATCTGCATGAGCCATGCGGGACGCAGCGCATCGCTGGATTCCTGCTGTTTTTCGATTTGTGTCAGCAGCGCAGACTCACTGTCGGTTTCGTGGCGCTCTGTGCGAGCCGCATCCGGGAGGGATGCCGAAGCGGGTGGCGCAACGCCGTGGATGCGAGACCATGCAAGGGGGTAAAGCGCGTGCGAAACCCAGGTCCGATCAGCGTAACCCAACAAAACACCCGGCAACCGCATTGCCCAGAGTCGACGCAACGTCGCAATGCATGCAGGTAGGGAATGCGGTCGAAAGGACGATTCCACCTGGTGGCGAAACCACGGCGCAAGAATTGCCCACACCAATTCTTCTTCCCGTGCCGAACTCGCGGGTGTTCCAAGGGCCTCGCGCAAGGTGCGCAGGATCGGTGGATTGGTGCGACACATATTGGTCCAGCGAGCCATCCAGCAGAGCGTCATCAGATCGGGATGCCAGCGCCGAAACTCCGCGGCTTCCTGTCCTCTGAAGTGCAGACTCATTGCCACTGCAGGCCATTGATTACCGGTGCCGAGATGGTCGTCTTCCTGCAGCACGTTGCGCAGAATGGCTCCCAGCACCTGCGGGTGCAGCGCGGCGCCGAACACTTGGGCACTCATCAGCAAACACCCGAGGATGTCCACGGCATCGGTGACAGTTCGGCCTGCACATAGGAGTGCATCCTGCCAAGTTCTGGCGCGAGCCAGTAGGTCGACTGTGTCATCTCGAAAAGGGCTCGCTGGCCGCCTGATCAGGACTGGAGCCCGAAGTGGTGGGAGGTCGGCTTTGCCATTGAGACGCAGCCAATCTATTCCCCGTTGCAACAGACGCAATATCTCGGCCGCTTCACGCAGCGGGCGGAATCGGCCAATCACTGCGCGCTCCAGTTCGCGCATGGCCGAGTCGCTCAGCTGTTCGGCGGCAACGGTGTCTGGGTTGACCAGGACGCGAGCTGCTTCAAGATCGCTTTGGATGATCCATCTGCGCAGCGTGCCGAATTTCTCTCTCTGCGCCGCATTGATCTGCAAGCCCTCCAGGGGCCAGTGCAGGATCGAGGCCGGGGCGTCGTTGGGCTCCGGCGCCTCAGGGGTAGAGACTGTGGATGGGTTCGAATCCAAGATCATGGAGGGCTGATGTGATCAATGGGGCGACCGCGTCGGTGTAGTCCTGTGGCGACAGGCTGGACAGGGCGTGCCAAGGTTCCTCGCCAAACGACCAGTGACCCATGAAGGCATCGACGACCTCCTGTCCTGCGCCTCGGTCGAGGAGAGCCTCTCGCATGAAATGACGATGCATGTTGGCACCAAAATCGAGGAAGGGCTTTTTGTGAACCAACAGCGTCTGTGGCCGAACCTCCTGAATCTGCCAGTCTGCACCGAAGAACCGGCAGGGCGCGCCATCGCCGCGCAGGGCTGGAACACTGCGATGCATGCGTTCCCAGAAATGTTGGTGCAGACACATGTGATCGAGGACGCACGGCGGGATCCAAATTAGCCGACGTTTGTGATCAGAGCCATCGTCCTTGTCGGCCCAGCTTGCAAATCCGGTCTTCGCGTCCACGCGGGTTGGCGCGAGGTAAGGTGTGCGGATGGCACGACATCCGGTGGCGAATTCGAATTGCCATACGGTGTAGAGCGTGTAGAGATTTGCATAGTCGATTGCGTCGGGCAGATCGATGATGCGTGCATCCACAAGTCTTTCCTTGATGGTTCGGATCGCTGTCTTGACTTGCTCGTGCGAAGGCATCGGACGGCCGCGCAGGTGGCGAAGATCGGTATCGATCACGGTGTGCGCGGGTAGCGGCGTCATTGGTCGCTCCATCGCGGTTTTTGCCTGCTCCCACAACGCGTCGCATGCTTGCTCGTACCGACGGATGACTCGGGCTACTTTCGGTGCGGAATAGAACAGCCGCACGCGGGCAAGACGATGATCGTCCGGGCCCAGAAAGCTGTTGACCAGGGCGATGTCGGCCCCACGGTGGACAAGGGCCAGAAAAAGAGCCTGACCGATCTTGTGCGCCGTGACCCGCTGGCTGGGGTCGACATGACACCGCAAAAAATCTGTCAGCAGATCCTTATAGGTTTGTTCCCTCCGGCTGAAAAGCCGCAGTGGCGCCCGTGAGCCGGTGCTGGGCCAACCGAGCGTCTTCAGCCACTGCCGGATGTAAAAGGCAGAACCCCAGCGAGCCGGTAAATGGAGGTAATCGGTGCGCTGCACGTCCTCGGGATGGGTCAGGCGCTGCTGCCTGCGTGCGACCCGCGCGCGGATGATCCAGCCTAGAGGCTGCGCATTGTGCGGATCAATTTCCAGGACGAGCGGCGCGTCTGCGCTGCACGATTGGGGGGTGACCACCAGCAGACCTTTTGCACGCGCCACATCTGACCCGGTCCACAGCATCGTCTCCAACAGCGCCATGGTTTCCAGCGCGTCGCGTTGCCCCGCATCCAGGTCTTCATTCTTGGGCAATGCTTTCCACCTTTGGGACATGGTCAGGAGGAGATTCGCCACCTCCTCAATCCCGAGACCTTCGTATGCCCAGGGCAGCAATTGGTTTTCCAGGCGGATGTGACGGATCTGGCCGGTGGTCACGGCCTGATCTGGTCTATCGTCCGTGTCATCGATCCAGGAACCGAGAAAGAGCGTGTCCTCGTCTTGATCTTCATCGGGATCCAGGTCGAGCCCGAGCAGCGCGTTCTGTTCCTGCTGGGTCTGCTGCAGGTCGTTGACCTGATCGAGTTCTCCCCATCGCATGTCCGCGTCCTCTGGATCGCTGAGCGGCAGTGCATCGACGAAGATCCCTGGGCCCGCCTCGATATAGCCGGTGACCAGCGGATTGCCGCCGCTACCTCCACGCGATGCGGCCTTGCGGACGATCCATTTGCGCTGTCCTGTCGTTTTTTCTAGGAAGGTCGTCAGGTCTTGCAGGCGCTTGGCGACATCCTGGTCATCGACTCGCAACCGACTGGCGGCCTCGATGAACTCCTCGGTCGGGTTCAGAACGGGCAACTGTTCAAGCCAGATCCCGAAATCCATCTCCCGGCTCCAGTCGCGCACGGACAGACTCGCGGGGTAGGGGCTGTTGGGCATGCTGCGCAGCATGCCCTGCCCCGAGTAATTTTCATAGACATCGCGCGGGCTGCTTCCCTTCACGGTCTCGTTCACACAGGCTACCAGCAAATGGGCCTGCAGGAAGCGGTAGCGCTGGCGGCGAGCTGGCGATTCAGCGATGTGCCACAGCGCTGTAGTCAGGGGATGCCGAGACGCAGCGTACGAAAGCAACGGATTCAGGCCGGACTTGCGGGTAAGGACTATTGCAGTCAGATCGGCCGATTGCAAGGAAAGCTCCTGTGCCGAACTGGCAATCCAGCGCGCAGGCGCCTCCAGGCTCAGCAGCGTATCGAGCAGGCCCTCTGGCGCCTTCGGTATCCAATGAGCCTTCAGGTCCGCCGTGATTGCAGCGATGTTTTCGCAAATACGCGCCAGACCCACAAGGGTGTCGGGTGCGTTGATCAGCCAAAGCAGATCACGCAGCGTCTGCTCATTCTGTCCCGCCTGTCGCGCGCAGTGCCGCAGCGCTAAGTGGGCGTTGCTGGAATTGGGTGAGACAAAGTCATGCGCCTTGCGACTCATGGCGTCTCACTCCGTGTCCTTGGGCCCGTCCACTGCAGAAGGTATGCAGGATGGGGGCGCTGACGTCTTGCGGGGCGGAATCAGACGCTGCTCGGATGTACGGTAATACCGAGCCAGATGACGTATGGACCAATCCGGAATCTGTCTGGATAGATCGGAGTGCGCGCGCGACTTCACCCATGCCGCGCCGACAGCAGTAAGCTCCTTTTTGCAGTCACCCAACAGGGCAGGAGCGAGGAGCCATTCCGCGGCCAACAACGCTTTGATGTCCGCCTTGGTGAGGCGGGTCTGCGCGACCCAGACCGACACCAGCGTATCCGGCGCCATGACGTTGGTCAGGAAACGAGCGGTGCGGATGCCCCCGACTACGCGGTAAACCGGTTCTGCTCCATCCGGGCGGACAGCGACTGCGCGAATGGGGACGATTTCGGCGAGCCGCAGCAGTGCGGTGCGCGCGCGGTCGTCCAACGGAATCGGCAGATCGGGCAGCCTTGGTGGCGGCAGACCAAGTTCAGCAAGAAATGCGCTGACGGCAGGGTGTTCCTCACCGATCTGACCAAGCCGTAGGGAAAGCAGAATCCAGGACATGCCGTGAGCTGCAGAAATGCGTTGCAGCATTGCAGCACGACGTCAGGCAAGCTTTCGAAGCCTCATGCATTGAATGTGTTTTCTGTTGCAGAAATGCAACTCGTACCGCAGGACATCAAACGGCCGCATCCTGGATTGTCGAGGGCGCTCGGGTGAGGTCGTCCTCATCGCCTGTGCCGCGCAGCACCCAGTCGGCCTGCAATACCCGGTAGACCGGCACCCAGGTTTGCGCATCCGTTCCTGTGCGCAGCAGCATGTCGGTGTTGGGCAGGTAGTGCCCATTGGCCGTTCGCATCCACAGGCGCCGTGCCGGACGGTAGCTGCTTTGTGCCTCGGCGCGCGCCAGCACCTGATTCACATGGCTGCGCTTGCGCCGGTGCGCAGGCCAGACCGTCTCGGGCAGGGTGAGCAGGACGTCGAGCAGCATGTCGGCAAAAAAGCCGCGTGCATACTTGTACCGTGGCAGGCTCTTGGGTGTGACCCGCGAGGTCAGGGTCTTCAAGCCCGCCAACATCACACTCAGTACCCAGTACTCCGCCTGACCATGCTCCAGACGCACGAGACGGCCGTCGGTCTGCACGTCCAGAGCCGGTGGTGCGATGCGATCGATCAATGGGCCCAGGAAGCGCTGGGCATAGGCCGGGTCCTCGATGGCGCGATTCAGTGCGAAGAGCCAGGCGTCCTGGCCGAATTCATCGCGAACCGTCGGATCGGCACCGCGCACCAGCAGCGCATCGACCAGCGCCAGATTGCCAGCCTTTGCCGCCATCATCAGAGGAGTCGCTCCCGTTGGAGTGGGGTGGTCGATGCCGTGGACGTCACACTGCCGCAGAACGTCCTTGAATGCACTGCTTGCGTAGGGTTGGAGCAGACGTTGGCGCGTGGCCTGCCACGACCGCTGGGCAAACTCCGCCTGCCGATCCCACTCTGCAACACGAATGCGCGGATCCCGCACAGGATAGATGCCATCGGGGGCGATGCTTCGCGCCTGTGCGAAACCGGCTTCGCTTGCCAGCCGCTCGATCCACCGATGTTGACCATGCCAGAGGGCGTAATCGAGCAGCGCCTGCCGCGGTTTGCTGGACGGCTGGCGGCGGTCGAGTGCCCTGGGGACGAGTTCCTCAATGAACGCGCGTGTCCACGGCGTCCACGGAACCGGCTTGCTGGCCAGGAAGGTTTCGCGGATGGCGCGTGCCTGCTCCTCCTTGCCCTGCAGAGCCAGCTTGCGCGCTTCCATCTCCCATTCCTGGCGGGTCGATTCGGTGCGCGGTGTCCCATCGACCGCGGACTTCTCCTGCAGACCGAGCACGCCGAACAAGGGGTGCCCGACATCGGATTCGACCAGCGTGACCGTCTCGACCGCGCGGGTGACGGCGACGTACAGCGCGTTGATGTAGAACTTGAACAGTTCGAGCGACTTGTCCGCCTTGTCGCGCGCCCTTGACCAGGCCAGTTCCTCCACCTGCAGATCGTCAGTCGTGACGCCCTCGCACAATGCGGCGTAGGCGCTGCGCTGGCCGCTGACCAGCTGGAACAGGATGACATGCGGATATTCGAGGCCCTTGGCCTCGTGCACCGAAAACACCAGCGGTGTGCGCAGATGCTCACGCGCAGTGGCCTTGTCCTCGTCGCGCAGCACGATGACGGCATGGTGCACCGACGCCCGGCTTGCAGCGTCGATGTTGCGCAGAACCGCCTCTTTCGCGGGCAGCAGCCGCACTTCGCCGATGCTTGCGGCCGTGCTGCGCACCAGATGGTTGCTCTCCCGGTCGACCGAGCCGAAGCGCGCATGCTTGATGCGCAGCAGGTCGTTGGCCAGACGGGTGATGGCCTGCGCGTTGCGGAAATTGCCCTGCAGGATGCGCACGACCTGCTGCGCGGCCTGATCGGCCCCCGCTTCGCGAAACAGTGCGCGCACCGCAGCCCAGGAAAAAAAGTTGGGATGGACGATCTGATGCGCATCCCCACAGAGCAGGAACTGCCCCGGTTGCTTCAGGCTCGCGAGAATGAGATCGAGTTGCACGGGGGTGAGGTCCTGCACCTCGTCGATCACCACGCAGTCGAACTGCGGCTGCACCTGGGGGCGCAGTGCATGGGCGACGAAGTTCAGATCGAACAGCCCGTCCTCGCTCAGCCATTGGCGATACTTGAAGAACAGCGCGTGTACGGTTTCGCGCAGGTCGGGCGGTATCAGTGACTGACGGATCCCAAGCTGCCGATACGCATCGAGGTCAAGCGGGCCGCTAGCTGCAGCCCCGAGCACACCGCGAAACTCCTCGAACAGGGCGTGAGCGTCGAGTTCTGGCGGCAGGCCGCGCAGATCGTGGCGGCGTCGCGCCAGCCAGGCGGCGAACGCAGCGAACGTCACTTCTCGGCCCGCAGGAATCTGCAGGGTGTCGACATAGTCGCGCAAGCTGAGGAACAGCGGGTCTTGATCCGGATTGACGAACCCATGCGCTTCGAACAAAGTCCGCGCGGACTGTGCGAGGTAGGCCGACTGGGTGATGTACGCAACGGCGCCTGTCTGCTCGCGCAGGCGGCTCAAAGTCACCGCGGTCTTGCCCGACCCGGCCGCGCCGATGATCAACGCGGGTAGAGGCTGGCGTTGCGCGCCCTCCTGCTCGGGGTCGAACACGATTGGCCTGTCCAACAGTTCGAAGCGGTGGCTGTCTGGTCCGATCCAGCGCAACGTCGGGGCCTTGGCGCTGTCCCGCTCGACGGCAGGGCGGTCGACCCAGCTCTGCGCCTCGATCTTGGTCTCATCGAGTTCGGCGCCGCGCAGGAACCGGGACTTGTCATAAGCATGGTTGGCGATCAGCTCAAGCAGCAGACAAACGGTCTCGTCGCCCGTGCGCAGAAATTGCAGGAGCAGTCGGTCGGCGTCGGATAGCTTTGCACGCCAGTAGGGAGTGGGATGTAGTTTCTTGATGTTGGCGGCTCGCCAATCCTCTGAGGCAATCGCCTTGCTCAGCCGATCGACAGCCGCTTTGTGACGGCCTGGATCGAGGCCTTTGTAGGTCAGAACACGCATGACTTCGGATCGTAATGGCGTGGGGGGCAGGACGCGACGCGAGCGGGCCAGGCGACCGCGGTTGCTGAGGGTGGCGAATCACTATGGATGGGCACGGCGCGCAAGGATCAAAAGCCTGGGCGTGCCTGCGCGCCGCGTTCCGCTATGGGCACGAAATGGGCGCAGCTTGGGCACGGCATGGGCACAGTTGCAATCACGGGTGCGCTCAATAGTCTTGCGCGCAGCGGGGTTGCGATGGATGTTGAGCCAGGTCGTGAGACGGTGCCGAGCCGTCTTGCTGCTGTTTGTGCCCAGTCGCCGGGTTGGCAGCTTATCGCAACAAGAGCCCAAGCACTTGATTCTTATGAGAAAATGGTGCGTCCGGCTGGAATCGAACCAGCGGCCCCTGGCTTCGGAGGCCAGTACTCTATCCACTGAGCTACGGACGCAAGACAGTCTGAGTGGACTGAAGAGCAACGGTCATCTTACTGCCTCGCGCTCGGATGACCCGTGCTTTCGGAGGCCGATACTCTATCCACTGAGCTACGGACGCAGACCGTAGGGATGCCAGTTCTGCGCAGACCAGCATCTTAACCTGATCCATGGGGGCGCCTGTCAG
>ERZ1669248.1189-NODE-1189-length-9969-cov-3.026629_pt1 | contig 9969 bp, 12 predicted proteins | sample MGYA00579296_ERZ1669248 | MGnify/ENA primary metagenome ERZ1669248 (study PRJEB41166, sample SAMN08046057) | hot springs metagenome | biome: hot spring; feature: neutral hot spring; material: thermophilic sediment; isolation source: thermophilic sediment from...
GAAGCAGAACATGGCAACCATTCTGACAGAAAACAAACTATCTAAACAGTATTGCCTTTAATCGCTGTCCATCGACCATAAGAACAAACTTGCAAGCTGTTAGCTTTATTGGAATCTGAGTCTCGAAATTTCTTGTTCAGGCTTGATGCAATCTCGCCATAACGAATGCCAATCTGATCGGCAATATCAATTTTCAAATTATCAATAAATTCCGTAAATATCTCGGTGGCAGTCATTATAAAGTTGGCCATTATTAAAAAATACTGGCCCATTTAATGCGTGCAAAATAAGTTGGTACTATCTAAGCGGTATTCAGCTATAACGCCCCAGCTAACGGTCCGCGTTGAACGCCGAGTTAGGCCTTGCAGTGGCGGCATGGTGTTGACAATTAATAAGTGCAGAAAAAATTGACTCTTGAATTGCTCGTTGACTATTCTGGGATATTTTTTGAAACTGTTGGATTGCCCCATATGAAATAATCGGAACCATCGGGCACTAGGCAGTTTTGCTCATGACTGAGAATGTGCATCACTCTCTTTTCGAGAGATTGTTTAAGTGATAGGTTCAGCCTGTCCCACCAGTCAGGTGAAATGAAGAGGTTTTCTATAAACTCGAATACGAGTTGTGTTATTGCGTTGGCCCAAGCATTTTCAGGCAAGGCAAGAAGGGATTGAATGAAGCGCTTGTTGGTCGAAGACTCGCCGAACCATTGAAATGAAATGGCCCCACCTTTTGTGGTTGCAATGGCATTCATTGAAATTCCGTCAAGTGGACCTGCCTTCGACAATTCTTGCAGCTGATTTCCAGAGAAGTCGTACTCGGGATAAATCGCACCTGAGAAAAGTATGTGCGGAGTTTCCGTGAACTCAATAATGACGAATTGTGATGGGGCGAAGTCGTTGGATTGAAATGCCTCATCATATGAGCCCTTGATTGACAGTAAATCTTGAAGACCAAGATCGACGCCGTGCTCATAAAACCCTGCGGTGCTCTGTAGTGCCTTCTGAATAAATTCAGGCTTGCCTTTATCCATCGTCTTTAGAAAAGGTATCCCGCCACTTTGATGCTGTTTCGCATAGATTTCACGGGCGATTGCTCTATAGCCAAGCAGTGTGGCATTATATGCAGTGGCCTCAAACTCCTGATCTTCTATTGGCGAAAATAGTTGTTTATCATGATGCGCGCAAAAGCCGGGAAACGTTGATGCTTGGCCAATTCCAACCTCTTGGCAGTCAAGTTTTCCATTGTTTTTGAATAATGAATTTATATTTGGTTTAAAGTTGTACACCTTTCCGTTTCTGGCGATGCGTCGAAGGGATCCACTTTTAGATACCGTATGTGCTTCAATGATTTTCCCGCTACAGTTGGCTCCGTCGGCGGATGAATGAAAGCATGTTTTTGCAACTCGTTGCTTGGATGCAAAGCCCTTTACCTCCCCCTCTGTCACCTCCGGTTGTAGGTGCCTGTTTAGGTGGCACTTTTTATATTTGATGTTTGATCCGCAATAGCAAGGATCGTTGCGCCCAATTTTTTTATTTTTTGAATTAGATTTCATTTTTGAATTTCTGCTTGATATTTTCTGGGAAAATGAAGTAGCGCCCCATATTTGAGGCCTAACGTTCACCATAACCGGCAGTGAAAAGCGGTGCGACGAAGGAGCGCTGCTTTTCACTGTCCGCGTTGATGGCGTTGTTAGCCCTCACATGCATCTCTCTAATTCTCCCTCTAACTCAACAAGATGCCGCTCAATGCTGGCGGCAGCATGCTGCTCTATTTGATGAAATGTCTCGTTGCTGCGATCAGACAACCGCTGACATTTTTCAGCAAGCGAGAGCAAGATAGGTTTGATTGAAACGGTGCGTTCAAGCCCGACACTTGCACACCACTTGGCAATGGCCACCCTAGAAAGCCCAGTGAGCTGGTTGGTGCGGGAGAATCTCCCGTTAACCACTGATAGAACACGACGCTCAGCCGATACTCGGTTGAGAAAAGTATTTGTCATTGTGCTTCCCTCAGTGATTCAACCCATTGCGTCCAAGGTGCCCGGACAACTTCTTGAGCGGTCCTTTCAAGATCAATGCTAATTTCCACTCCCCGGGTTGACCAGTGTCGCGCCAGCATGGCGTTTTCATAAGCCATGAATGATAAGGGGCATGGCGCCGGAAGCTCGTACGGAGCACGCCTGGAAAAACTGGGGGCTCCCAGGAGAGCCCAGGATACCGACATTGCGATGTCTCTGACGGCTGTGTAAACGATCCCCAACTCGTAGACCAAGCTATTTGTTCCAGATTTAATTTCCTCAATGGCTTCCCTGAGTAGGATTTCTAGTTCTCGAATATCTTGTGCCATCGTTGAATAAGGTGCAGGGGCACCCAAAGCATCCAAGAACGAGGTTTTATTTGGAGTAAAAATACACTGAGCCTCAAGATGAAGATGCCACGCGAAGAGTCGGCCCTTGCGGAAATAGTCCTCGACAAGCTCAGGCGAATAGATGCTCCACTCTGCCGGGAATAGAGAGCGGTCACTTGTGAATGGTATTACCAAGATATCGATGTCCGAGGTCGGGCTCACTTCACCCCTCGCAACCGAGCCAAAGACATAGAGTTCGTGGTTCATCGCCTAGACAGCCGCTTGATTAGGATTGCCATGAACAGACCAAAGAGAATGAATCGAACAGCGGTAAGCACCGCCAAGTAATCCCCCGGGACAGGCGGCGTGGTGTTACTTCCCCAAAATGCCGTTGCGACGACTCGAAGCGAAGCTGGCCAAGAGAATAGTGGGTCTTTCCACGATAGAAGTGCGGCACCAGCAACGACCACGAACAAACCGCAGGCAACAATTCGATAGAGACTTTCCCCATTTCCCCAAAGCAAATCTAAGGCCTTCCACTTGGCATGGCGTACGCCATGAACAAAGCGACTCCAACCTTTGTACTTGGCGCGGTAATAAGACTGCCTTGAGTAGGCGGCATGAAATAGATGCAGCCCCGTAAGGGCTACCTCAATTGAAGCGGCTTTGTTTACGGCCGAATAGTCTCCGATTTGGCCGAAATTAACTCGTAGGCTGCGAACAAGATCACGTGCTAGGTTCTCTTCACTCGGAAGACAATTGTCCAGAAATTCTTCATCTAGAATTGTGTGCTCCCACGTAGAATAATTAAATTTGCATTCCTCGTATTGCGAACCATGGAAATTTGACCTGGAGATGCTTGTGCCCGTGAAATCACATCTAATAAATCGGCATTTCCGGAATTAACACTGTGAGATCTCGGATTGTCTGAAGCTGACGTCTACAAACGTTTTCTTTACCGCAAATACTCGCCTCAAAGCCTGTTGCGATAGTTGCGCTTCACGGACGTCAGCAATAAACTCCTTTTCCTCAATCAGGGGCTTGATGTGATCTTTTAGTTCCATGTTCATCGCCAGGGCATGGGGTGGGGGTACACATTTGAATTCACCGGTCTGCGCGGCGCCGCCTATTTTTATTATACCCCTCGCTGTCATTAGATTCTCGCCAACAATACGATCCCGATGAGAATCGGGACGGCGAGCAGTACCGCGCGCCACAGCGGCACGAAATACGGAGTTTCACCGGATGATCGGTGCGACTTGTAGCCATGAATCATGGCCGACACCAGGTTCTCTCCGCGAACCAGGCGGTAGAATACGATCGCGGTGAGATGCAGACCAATGAGGAGCAAAAGGAGATTGAAATTGTCGGCGTGCCAATGTGCGAAACGCCGTCCGGTCGTGTAAGAGACCCACTGGGACAATGGACCTGAGGAGCCGCCGTCGTTATTGACCGCGAATAGACCGAGAATCGTTTGCAGCAGCAAAAGGCTCAGCATTACGATGATACTGAGTGCACCCAGCGGATTGTGACCGAGTGACTCATAGCGATCGCGATCGCAGAGCTTGCGGGCATAGCGCCAGACGCCCGCGGGTCCGCGAACGAAACTGCTGAACCTGGCAGTCTGTCCGCCGCAAAAACCCCACAAAATCCGAAAAGACACGACACCGAGGACTCCGTAGCCGGCGAACAGGTGCCATCGCATGTGATCGGTGTCCGCGGACCTCCAGCAGGTCGCGAACAGAATCAGGATGCTCCAGTGCCAGATCCTCGTCGGCAGATCCCAGACTCGAACGCGCTTTCGAACTGAACCCCCCGTATTGACCATGCATCACCACCAGCCGCTGTGCGTGCGGAAAACCCGATGGCAACTGTCGCAGGACTGACCGAGGCTCCTGGTATCCAATGTGAGCGCGTGAAGGTCGTGGTCTGCGGCGTCCCGCGTCATGTTTTGTGCGCTGATTCGCATTCTCTGTGCGGCCTGGGTGAACGCAGCGGGTTTCGCCCAGATTTCCCGGCTCGCTCGGGTGCCGACCCCATGCCCTTTCCCGCTGCCCGCAGGAAACCATGTGGGCAGGGAATCGGCGAGCACGGCAATTTGCCTCGCGTCCACTTGGATCAGGCGCCAATTCAGGTGCGAGCGATCCATCTGATCCCGCAGAAACTTGTCGGTCCTGCCGAGTGTCCTGAAGTGCACCTTGCGTGCGTGGATGATTTGCGCGATGCCAGTGGCATTGGCGCCACCCGCAAAACTCATCAGCAGCGCGATGCTTATCCATAAGAGCGGATCGCGGAGGCGGCAGGTTCGAAAGCCGTTAAAACCCATGGTGCTCTATCCTTGATGTGGAGTAGACGGGCGGGCTGCATAGCCACCCGGTGAATGATCTTCGAAATAAACCATTCATAAATTAAATGAATTGACCTGAGCTTGTAAATAAGGGTCGCCTTGGTCCGGCGCATGCTGAGGGTACCATACGTCGTGGGATCAAGACCAATGGAGCTCACCCACCGATCAACGATCCTGGCATATTGACGGGTGGACATATGTGGGGATGCCCTTAGCCGGCTGGGAAAAAGATACTACTCGGGCTTCAAATCAGCCTTGGCGATCCAGGTCGCCAGGGATTCCCGGGTTTGATCAGTAATTTCGAACTGAACCGGTCTCTGGGTCTTGCGCTGCAGGATGATGGCGCGGCGAGCGATCTGGCCACCATGGGCCACGTCCTTCACCCGTAAAGCGACCAGATCACATCCACGAAGCTTGCTATCAATGGCCAGATTGAATAGGGCCAACCCCCTCGTATGGTTGCCCAACTGTAGCCGTATACGGATAGCCCAGATCTCCTTGAGCTTCAGAGGAGGCTTCTGCCCCGTCAGCTTTCCCTTGTTCCAGGGTCCACAATAGAGATAGGAACGAGGCACGACGCCGAGAAACTCTGGCACGGCTCCGGCAATACACGCGCTTGCAGGGTAGGCTGCCCTGCCCGTGGAATACCCCTGATACTGGGGCCCCCTCTCTGCCTCAAGCACATCCGTATATCCGAGGTCGCGAAGCACCTGCAGGATGATCTTGCGGAAGAAATTGTCATCGTCCACAACGAGCACATTAATTTTCCTCCGCGCAGGAGAAGCGGTAGTTCAGGCCAACAGCAGATCCGGACGATAAGTCTTCATGAATTCGGAGAATGCCTGCCTGTCCAACGGCTTGGATATGTAATAGCCTTGTATTGTATCGCACCCGGCCGCCTTCAGCGCTTCACAATCCCGTCTTGTTTCGACGCCCTCCGCCACGCTTTTGACGTTGAGCTTGTGCGCCATGTCGATGCTCGACCTGACCACGACCATCAGCGCTTGATTCTCCGAAAAATCCTTGACGAAAGACTGGTCTATCTTGAGCTCGCTAAATGCGATACGCGTGAGTTGCTGCAGGTTGGAGGCGCCTGTCCCATAGTCATCAATGGAAAGCGAAAAGCCGTTCATGCATAGCCGGGCGAGGTTCTCCAAGGCGGGCGCCACATTGGTCATGGCGGCAGACTCGGTAATCTCCAAAACCAAATGTTGAGGATCGATACCCGACGCCCTGACTAGCGCAGTGATGCGGTCGGCGAGGGAGGTGTCATCCAAAGACGCAAGAGAGAGATTGACTGATATGGCCAGAATGTGACCTTGTTCGTGGAAAGTGCGGCATGCCGCAGCCGTTTTCTCAAGAATGCGGAAAGTAAGTTGATCAATGTTCCGGGTCTCTTCAAGAGGTGGGATAAAAACTCCCGGACTTATCACGCCGTGCTGCGGATGGAGCCATCTCGCCAAGGCTTCCGCCCCAACCAGCCTGCCCGACCTTAGGTCGACCTTTGCCTGGAAATAAGGTTCGAACTGATCGCCCTCCACTGCCTGCAGAATTTCTTCGAGCGAGAACCTTCTGTCATCGCCCCCTCCTCGTTCCAGTGTCGATCCATCGTGCTTGGCAATAAGCACTTCCAGATTCGACAACTGAACGGGCTTCTCAATGGTCCCGAGGAGCTTGATGCCGTACAGCGTGGCCATCCTGGCTACAGAAGAGAGCAGCTTGCCGTCTAGGGCGCTTGTCAGAATGACGGAGATTATGTGTTTTCCCTCGCCGAGATGCCTAAGGAACTCCATGCCATCCATTTCGGGCATGTTTAGATCGCAAAGCGCAACATCGATAGGTCGGGCGTTGGCGCCGCGAATGATGTCGAGCGCCTCCTTTCCATTTCCGGCTTGGTGGACTGAAGCAACACCAATCGACTCCAAGATGCGCGCTGTGATACGGCGCTGGAACTCGTCGTCCTCCACGATCAGGACATTGAGCGCCGAGGCCTTCACAATTTTCTTCCCGAGGTAATAAAGGATGCCGCCCGGGAAATCGCATCCTCCAGCCCTGACCTGGCTGAATTCGCTTGCGCCAAGTCCCCCGCCTTGGCCGCACTCTCCATTGCTTCGCATGCCTCGGCAATATTTGTTGCGCCGACCATGCGGCTCGCCCCTTTCATCTTATGCGCGATACTCTCAATATCCTCTAGGCTTCCCGTTTCGAACAAGCCGGGGAGCTTCCCATTGTCTGCCTGAATATGCCGGAGAAAATCGTGCAGTACCTGCAATTGCGATGCCTCATCGCTCACGATCATGCCCAATACTTTGAGATCAAACAGGGCCCCGGCCTCCTTACCGCCGGCTGCAGGAATATCGAGCCATTTTGCCAGGACAGATCTAAGCTGTTTCATATCGGCAGGCTTGACCAGAAGATCATCTATTCCGGATCCTCGGCAGCGATTCGATTCTTCGGCAAGCGCGTTGGCCGTCCAGGCAACGACCGGCGTACGCGGCAGCGGCGCAGAAGCCTCCATCTTCCGCACTTCCCTGGCAAGCGCATAGCCATCCATCTCCGGCATGTGGCAGTCCGTAATAATCATGGCATATCCCCCCTTCTGCCACATGTCGAGCGCAACCTTTCCATTCTCTGCAGTTTCAGTGCGCAGCCCAAGGAGCCTGATCTGGCGAGCCAACAAATCTCTGTTGATTGGATGGTCGTCGACAGCCAACACCATGGGAGCATTAGCGCTGTCCACGAACAGCGGCTGCACTTCCCTTTGCTTGACCTCGGGATACATGTTTTTTACGGTTTCGCCTGGCAAGCCCGATATTGGCAGGGTCAGGGTGAGGCTGAAGACCGCCCCATGTCCGGGTTCGCTCTCGAGGCCGACTTGCCCGTCCATCAGATCAGCAAGACGCTTACAGATAGATAACCCAAGACCTGTGCCGCCGTATATTCGCGCAGTGTCCGCACTTCCCTGACGATAGCGCTGGAAGAGCCGGTCCTGCACTTCCCTGGCGATACCGACGCCGGTATCTTTAACCGAGAAACGAATGCGATCCCCACTGTCGAGATGTTCGACGAGCTCTGCCCGCACTTCAATTTCGCCCGCCTTGGTAAACTTAATCGCATTGCTGACGAAGTTATTGAGCACCTGGGAGAGGCGCAGGGCATCCACGATATAGGCAGAATTCAGTCGGGAATCTGCGTGCTGCCAAAGCACCAAGGATTGGGCACTGGCAACTCGCGAATAAGCATTAACGATATCCTTAAGAAGCTGTTCAATGGAAGTCGGTCGCGGTGCAAGCTCGAGCTTCCCTTCTTCAATCTTCGACCAATCCAGAATGTCACTGACGATGCGCAGCAACCCTCTGCCGGAATCCCAGGCGGCCTCCAAGGTCTCGCGCTGTTCGCCATCCAGCGAAGTTAATGAAAGCAATTCCAGCATGCCTAGCATTCCGGTGAGCGGCGTACGAATTTCATGGCTCATCGTGGCCAGGAATGAATCCTTCGCGCGATTCGCCAACTCCGCCGTCACGCGCAAATCATCGAGCAATTTTTCTTTGGATTTCGCTTCGATGATATCGTCGATCACCCAGATATTACGATTGCTCTGGGCGCTGCCATCAACGGATTTGGCCATCAGGTGGCTCCAAAACTCGGCCCCATTGCGCCGTAAGAGTTTTGTTTCGATATTGAACACATTGCCGCCAGCAAGAGACGTCTTGGCTAATTCAGAAGGCAATGACGATTGATCCTGCCCGACCAGAATTTCTTGCAGTGAGATACCTTGCATATCTTGAGGCGTCGAATAGCCGAAAATCTCGACCGCCTTAGGATTGACTTGTGCCATGCGGTCATTGACCACAAAGGCTATGCCCACCTGGACATTATCAAGTATCGCTTGCAGCTCCGACGTTCGCTGCTGCACGCGCTGCTCCAGTTCCGAGTAGATGCGCACGTTCTCCATTGCCACGGCAGTGGTATCGGCCAGGGCCTGTAGCAGCTTGACCTGTTCCGGCGTTGGATGGTGATGGACTCCCCAATAGTTGCCGATTGCGCCAACGGGGTCGATCGTGCGGATTGGCACCATCGCGAGGCTCTTAACAAAGGTGGGGCGATAAGCGTCAGCCGGGATGCGCGGATCGGCATAGATATCTTCGATCACGGCAGCCTGCCGATTCCGCATGGCCCAACCACTGATGCAGGCGCTCATCGGAAACCGCTGCCCTTTCCATAAAGGACTGATGGCATCTTCCTCGGCGTAAAAGCATTTGTCTCCGTCCCGCAAAACGAATGTCGCGCCATCAGCCCCTGTAATGCTACGGGCGGCATGACGGACGATATCCATTATCGTTCCAAGATCGCGCGCAAGCGAAAGCTTCTGGACCACCTCAACGAGCTGCTCCATAGCATGCGCGTACCAAAGGCTTTTCGCCTGGCCGTTTTCAACTTCGAACTGCCGATGGTCATCCATGGATAGCCTCTTTTCGGCGGACAGAAGGACTCCATCACTTTCCCCGCCCTCGGGCCAAGAAGTCCTGACTGGAATCCAGATTGCAAATTTTGGGCTTATTAGCCCGTTTATTAGCCCATTTCTTGGGCAAGTGCAATAGGCCAAAATATCTAGGCCTATAACCATTTGCAAGGGATGGTCAAATGATTGATTCGTTTGCCATCCATCGTGGCTCCCAAAGCCAAGTGGCGGAGCGGGCGTGGGCCCCGGTCGGAATGCGTCCATTGCGGCATCAATATCGATAGCGACTTGTTACAACGTATTGTCAGGAATGTGCATCTATGCAGTCTTTCTACAGAGTGAAACGGTTTGTCGGCAATGGCCGAGCTCCTGTAGATCGCGGTGCCATAACTGAACGTCAGCTTCCGGGTCGGTATTACTCCTCCACAAGATGCACGGAAAGGTCCGCTACGCTGCCCAGCCGCCGTTCGTAATCACAGGTCTAATGGGTGTGTGATAGGCGGGCTGGCTAAAGAATCTGATTCTCGTGCCCAGGCTGCTTGCTCAGCCCTGCTTTGCACATAACGGCACATGTTGAGAATGACCTAGGTCAACAAGTTCTTGCACGCGACAGGTATTTCTCCCGCCGCCCCCTCGCAATCTCTGGTCAACCTCTTTTTGCATATAGCCCGAAAATTATACCTGCGTGGAGTAATCAAGCTTTGACGGTACTCAGGCGCAGCATCAACGTCATCGGATGTTGTGGTGACTCCTGAAAGCCGTAGTGCTCATAGAACTGTTTGGCGCGTTCGTGGAGCGCATGAACCAGCAA
>ERZ1669248.1190-NODE-1190-length-9950-cov-14.900253_pt1 | contig 9950 bp, 8 predicted proteins | sample MGYA00579296_ERZ1669248 | MGnify/ENA primary metagenome ERZ1669248 (study PRJEB41166, sample SAMN08046057) | hot springs metagenome | biome: hot spring; feature: neutral hot spring; material: thermophilic sediment; isolation source: thermophilic sediment from...
TCAGGTATTGATTTTGCCGTCAGGGTGTGACAAAAAACTATGTGGCAACAAAGCGCCGCTCGTTTTTGAGGAGGCGTGTGAGCATGGGCGATAAGCCAACGCGGCGCTCGTCTTTGAGCAGAACATTTAAGTTCGCAACCGAGTTGAAACTCAACATCGCTCGCATTTGCGCCGATGGGCAAGGCTCAACGAATTTGAAGGTGCTCGGCGGTGAGATTCCCGTCACCTCGTCTGATTTGGACGAGGAGCGATGGGTGGAAGCCTTGACCTCTTCACCCTGCTCAGACTCATTTTCCTCTCTGGAGATGTTCACAGGTTGTCAAGCGCAATTTACCTCGTCTGCAGCCACAATCTCCAACCGCCTCACGCCATTTCAGTCATCGCCCCACTGGAGTCAGGGAAAGAGGCGTTCGGCAATAATCACTTTTGTCAAGGAGGCGATATGAGGATGAAGCGGCGTGAATTCATCAAGGGCACGGTGCTTGGAGGATTTGGTTTGCTGGTTCTGCGTAACCCGAAGTCCGCGTGGAGTTATCAAGCCAACAACAAACTCAACATGGCTTTTGTCGGTGCGGGTGGGCAAGGTGGCGGTTTGGTCGGAACTTTTTCGGGGATGGGTGAAAATGTCGTGGCTCTCTGCGATGTTGACGACCAACGGGCTGCGGAAACTTACAAGCGCTTTCCCAACGCGAAGAAGTTCAAGGACTTCCGAAAGATGCTTGATGAGATGGCGAACGAAATTGACGCAGTCGTCGTGGCAACCCCTGACCACACCCACGCCGTCGCTTCGGTCGCAGCGATGAAATTGGGCAAGCATGTTTATTGCGAAAAGCCGCTTACATGGAGCATCGGCGAAGCGAGGGTTATGAGACAAGTTGCGATGGAGAAAAAGGTCGTCACTCAAATGGGCAATCAAGGAATGGGGGACAACAGGTTGAGGCAGGCAGTTCAAGTTGTCTGGTCAGGTGTGATCGGTTATGTTCGGGAAATCCACATCTGGAGCAACCGCCCAATTTGGCCTCAGGGGATGGACAGACCCACTGACACCCCGCCTGTTCCACCTCACCTTGACTGGGACTTGTGGCTTGGTCCTGCCCCTTGGCGCCCCTACCATCCCGCTTACCTGCCGTTTGTTTGGCGAGGTTGGTGCGATTTTGGGACTGGAGCGCTCGGCGACATGGGATGCCACACCATGAACATGCCTGTCTTAGCAACCAAACTCCACGAAACTATCATTGAAGGCAAAACAGTCGTCGTTGAGGCTGAACACTCTGGCTGCAACCAAGAAAGTTACCCCAAGTGGTCAATCGTCAAGTATCACTTCCCCGAACGGGGCAACTTGCCGTCCGTAACGCTGACTTGGTATGATGGTGGGAAGAAACCTCCAGCGGATGTTTTGCCCTCAGAACTTTCGCCCGACAAGTTGCCGGGAAGCGGCGCTCTGCTCATAGGCACCAAGGGCATCCTGTATTCGCCCGGCGATTATGCGGGCGAGTGGAGGCTTTTGCCCTCGGAGCAGTTTAAGGACTTTCAGCCACCTGAATTGACCATGCTACCTCCTTCGCCCGGTCATCACCGTGAATTTGTTCTCGCTTGCAAAGGTGAAAACATCAAGCCCATGTCCAACTTCGTTGATTACGCTGCATACTTGACGGAAATCGTTTTGCTCGGAAACTTGGCGATCAGGCTCGGGCAAAAAGTTGTCTGGGACACCAAGCAAGGTCGCGTCATCGGCAACCCCAACGCTGAACCGTTGGTCATGAGACCTTACCGCGAGGGCTGGAAGTTGTAAACTGAACTGGCAAAAACGGTGCTGGGGCACTTTTGTGCCTCGGCTTGATGGTTTTTGGTGCTGTGTCCTCATGGCGATGAACCCAACAAATTGTGCGAAAGGAGATGGAGAGGATGAGCAAGTTAGGCAGAAGGGATTTTGTCAAAGGGACGACGGTCGGGGTTGCAAGTTTCTTCCTTCTGCGCAATGCCAAATCCGTTTGGAGTTACCAAGCCAACGAAAAACTCAACATCGCTTGCGTTGGTGTTGGCGGGCATGGTTGGGCAAACTTGATGGCGGTTAGCAGCGAAAACATCGTAGCCCTTTGCGATGTTGACGAGCAGCACGCAGCACGGGCATTCCAACACTACGCTGATGTCCCTAAATTCGCTGACTTCCGAGAGATGCTTGACAAAATTCACAGCAAGATTGATGCCGTCGTCGTCACAACCCCTGACCACACCCACGCAGTCGTCTCGGTCGCAGCGATGAAGTTGGGCAAGCATGTCTATTGCGAGAAGCCGCTCACCCGAACCGTTTACGAAGCAAGAGTCATGCGAGAGACGGCAGCAAAGCAGAAAGTCATCACCCAGATGGGCAATCAAGGCAGCGCGACGGAGGGATTGAGGCGGGCTGTTGAACTCGCTTGGGCGGGCGTAATTGGCGAAATCCGTGAGGTTCATGTTTGGTTTGGGGGAGGCAACAGCCCGATTGACCGACCTCGTGAGGAACAAACACCGCCGCAAGGTTTCAACTGGGATTTGTGGCTCGGTCCTGCACCTTACCGTCCTTTCCATTCCGCTTACATTCGCGGTGCTTGGCGGAACTGGAGGGCATTTGGGACAGGTGTCCTCGGAGATTTCGGTTGCCATACCTCAAACTTAGCGTTCCGAGCCTTAAGGCTTGACATGCTTTGGGACCCGAAAGTCAAACGCCCCAAAGGTGCTGTCATCCGCGTGAGTGCTGAGGCATCGGAAATCCACCCTGAAACTTATTCCCGCTGGGTTATTGTCCGCTACGAGTTTCCCGCTCGCGGTAACTTTCCGCCAGCCAAGTTGACTTGGTATAATGGCGGACCGAGACCGCCAGAGGAAATTTTGCGCGACTTGGGGCAGCCGATGACGGATGCAGGTTGCCTGTTGCTGGGAAGCAAAGGCGCAATTTTCTCCGACTGTCCATGGAACACCCGCTTCACTTTGCTGCCACGCAGCAAATTTGAAGGCTTTCAAGGTCCACCGCCGACCTTGCCGAGGTCACCAGGGCATCATGCTGAATGGATTCTCGCATGCAAAGGCAAAGGACCGAAACCTTTCTCAAGTTTTGACATTGGCGGACCGCTCACCGAGATGATTTTGCTTGGAAATGTTGCATTGCTCGTCGGTCACCCGATTGATTACGACCCATTGACAGGGCGAATTGTCAACTGCCCTGAAGCCAACCGGCTTTTGCACCGAGAATATAGGGCTGGTTGGAGCCTTTGAGGATTTGACAAATTTGTCAAGGAGGGGAAGAAAGATGAGCGGGGGCAAACTAACGCGACGCAATTTTGTCAAGGTTGCTACGGCTGCGGCTTTGAGCGTCCCAACGATTATCGTCAACTCGCAACCGAAAACTTTCAGGGTCGCTCTCATCGGATGTGGCGGGCGAGGGCGAGGTGCTGTCAGGGACATTCATGAGGCGGCGAAGTTGTTGGGCGTTGAAATCAAAATGGTCGCCTTCGGCGATTGGTTTAGGGAGCGGGCTTTGGTTGCCGGCAAGGAATATGGCGTGCCACCAGAACGCTGCTTCGGTGGTCCAACAGCCTACAAGGAAGTCCTTGACACTGACGCAGACATCGTCATGATAGCAGTTGCCCACGCCTTCCATCCCTACTTCGTTGAAGCGGCGGTCAAGGCTAACAAGCACATCTTCATTGAAAAGCCGATCGCTATTGACCCGCCGGGCTGTCGGCGTGCCCTCGCCGCTGCGGAGGAGTCGGAGAGGAAAGGATTGACCGTTGTCGTTGGAACTCAACAGCGGCATCATTGGAACGCCATCCTCACCCATCAAGCGGTCGTTGTTGAAGGCGCTTTGGGTAGGCTGTATGCGGGGCGAGTGGGTCATTGCGGAGGACACGAGGGTTCAGTGAAACCTGTCAACCCTCAAACACCTGACGACCTTATCCGCACATGGAAGGATTGGAATTGCCTTTGTGGGGAAAGGGCTCTTCTGGCTGACCTCGTTCACCAAATTGATTTCGCCTGCTGGTTCGTCGGTCGCCCGCCTGTGAGCGCTGTGGCTTTCGGCTTCCGTGCCCGCCGTCCCGCTGGAGACCAGTATGACTTCTTCAGCATTGACTACGACTTCGGCGATGGAATTCACATCCACGCTATGTGCCGGCACATTGACGGCTGCTGGAACTGGGTTGGGCACGACTTCGTTTACGAAAAAGGTCACACCGACGGATTTAACTTCCCCAATCCGCAAAGTTCGCCCATCCCGCCCGATGTCCCGGGAGCAAAGAGCCCATATGTGCAAGAGCAAGTGCATTTGCTTTACTCGCTGCTCAAAGGCAAACCGCTCAACCAACTGAGGGGGCTTGTTGAGTCAACTGCCGCAGCCGTCATGGGTCGCCTCTCCGCTTACACAGGCAAGATGGTCACATGGGACGAAATCATGGTTGACCCCAGCAAAAACCCACAACTTTACAACTGGCGCATGAGACCGACACCTGAAGATTTTGAGCAAGGCACTGTTGAAATGCCTCAAGAAGGTGTCGTGCCTGTTCCCGGCGTGCCAGCGAAATGAGTGCAAGGTGCGTAGTTAACTGCAGGGGCAGGCGAAGCCAGCCCGAAAAATTTGCGGGCGGATTCCATCCGCTAATGCGAACCGAGGTGAGAGCGATGGGCGAGGGGAAAATGGGTCGTAGGGAATTTTTCAAAATGGCTGCGGGAGCAAGTTTGAGCATCCCGACAATTTTGGTGGCTCGTCAGCCAAAAACTTTCAAGATTGCCCTAATCGGTTGCGGCGGGCGAGGTATGGGCGCTGTGAGGGATGCCCTTGAAGCGGCGAAACTTTTGGGCATTGAGGTAAAGGTGGTTGCTTTCGGTGATTGGTTTCGCGAGCGGGCATTGAGGGCTGGAGGGCAATTTGGAGTCCCGCCGAACAGGTGCTTTGGTGGTCCAACGGCTTACCGAGAAGTGCTTGAAACAGATGCGGAGATTGTGCTGATCGCCACCGCTCCCGCTTTTCATCCCGTCTTCGTTGAGGCTGCTATTAAGGCAGGAAAACACCTCTTCGTTGAAAAGCCCGTCGCTGTTGACCCGGTTGGTTGCCGCCGAGTTATCGCTGCAGGGAAAGAAGCGGAGCAGAAGGGACTGGTGGCAATTGCCGGAACGGAGATGCGCCATGACTTTAACTTTCGTTTGACCCACCAAGCAGTTGCCGTTGAGGGTGCTTTGGGTCGCCTTTACGGTGGTCGTATCGCTTTCTGCATCGGTCACATGTTCTCAACGAGACCCATCAATCCCAAAACGCCCGACGACCTTATCCGAACATGGCAAAATTGGGTTTGCCTTTCTGGAGACCACATCGTTGAGCAGCACATTCACAACATTGATGTCGCTTGCTGGTTCGTCGGTCGTCCACCTGTTAGCGCCGTCGGGTTCGGCTTTAGGGCACGCCGACCTGCTGGTGACCAATACGACTTCTTCAGTGTTGACTACGACTTCGGTGACGGCATTCACATCCATTCAATGTGCCGACAAATTGACGGGTGTTGGAATTGGGTTGGGCACGATTTTGTCTACGAGAAGGGACGCACCAACGGCGCTGACTTCCCCAACCCGAGAAACTCTCCAATCCCGCCAGACCTGCCCAGAGCACCAAGCAGCAGTGTCCAAGAGCAGGTTGATTTGCTCTACCATGTCCTCAAAGGCAAACCCGTCAACCAATTGCAAGCACTTGCTGAATCCACAGCGGCTGCCATTATGGGACGGATTTCCGCTTACACGGGCAAGATGGTCACATGGGATGAAATCATGGGCGACCCAAGCAAAAACCCCGAACTTTACAACTTGCAACTCAAACCGACGCCCGAAGATTTTGAGCGCGGGACAGTGGAAATTCCGCAGGAGAATGTCGTGCCCATTCCCGGCGTGCCAGCAAAGTGAGCGTGAGGTGCGATGTGCTAAGTTTACTGTAGGGGCAGGCTAAGCCTGCCCGAAAAATTTGCGGGCGGGTTTCATCCGCCCCTACGATCAAACTTTGGGAGGTGTCAAGTATGACCGAGCGTTCAAGTAGGCGCGAGTTCGTAAAGAGGGTCGCTTTTGGTGGGGCGGCGTTTTTCTTTTTGCGGAACTCAAAAGCGGTTTGGAGTTACCAAGCCAACGAGAAGTTGAACTTGGCTTTTGTGGGTGCAGGGGGTCGCGGCGCCGCCCTCATTGACGAGTTCGCCAAGTTGGGTGAGAACATCGTCGCCCTTTGCGATGTTGACTGGAACATGGCTGAAGGCTCGTTCAAAAAATTCCCCAATGCCAAGCGCTACTTTGACTTCCGCAAAATGCTTGACGAGATGCACCACCAAATTGATGCCGTTGTCGTTGCGACCGCTGACCACACCCACGCTGTCGCTTCGGTTGCAGCGATGAAACTTGGCAAGCATGTCTACTGCGAAAAGCCGCTCACCTACTGCGTTTGGGAAGCGCGGGTGATGAGGGAAGTTGCCAAGCGGCAAAAAGTTGCAACTCAAATGGGCAACCAAGGGATGGGAAGCAGCGGAACAAGGCAGTTGATTGAAATCATCCGCTCAGGCGCTATCGGTCATGTCCGAGAAGTTCACCTTTGGACTGACCGACCAATTTGGCCGCAAGGGATTGACCGCCCTCAAGACACACCACCAACCCCGCAGAATTTGGATTGGGATTTGTGGATTGGTCCTGCTCCCTTCCGACCCTATCATCCTGCTTACCATCCTTTCCGATGGCGCGGCTGGATTGACTTCGGCACAGGTGCTTTGGGCGACATCGGCTGCCACGCTTTCCCTCTTCCCTTCCTGGCTCTGAACTTGGGCTACCCGACTTCCGTTCAGGCAATTTCGTCTGGACACAACGGCGAAACTTACCCTCGTTGGTCAATTGTCCAGTATGAGTTTCCCGCTCGCGGCGATTTGCCACCTGTCAGGTTGACTTGGTATGATGGTGGTCAGAAACCGTCAGCAGATTTGCTCAAGGACATCCTCAAAGGCGAACAAATCCCCGACAACGGTCACTTGTTCATTGGCGACAAGGGAGTTGTGTTCAACGGGCGCTTGCTTCCTGCCGACCGCTTCAAGGACTACAAGCCACCTGAGCCGACTTTGCCGAGAGCACCTCAGGACAACCACTATCTTGAATGGGTTCAAGCATGCAAGACCGGTTCACCGACGATGTCAAACTTTGAATTCGCAGGGTTGGTCACAGAGGTCGTGCTGCTTGGCAATGTAGCCCTTCTGACCGGCGAGAAGATTGAGTTTGACCCTGCAACGCTGAAAGCCAAAGGTTGTCCAGAAGCCGAAAAATACATCCGCCGCGAATACCGAAAAGGTTGGTCGTTGTAAGTGCCGTCGGAAAAATTCTTTGCTTTGGAGGTGGCGGCATGAAACGAAGAGATTTCGTGGCGATGGTCGTTGGGTTTGCTGGTTCAGCGGCTTTAGGTAAAGGGGTGTGGGAAAGCGTGGAGGAAGCAATGGCTCAGCAAGAGCAACTGCTTGCGACTGCCAAAGAACGAATTGAACAGCACCGAAAGGGCGATGTCACTTTCGTTATCCGAGCACCCGATGGCAAGCCCGTCAGAAACGCGAAATTAACCTTGACACAGACCCGACACGCCTTTTTGTTTGGGTGCAACATCTTCCGCTGGGGACGGATTCCTGACCCGAAGCGGGAGGAACTTTACCGTGAACGATTTGCCGCAATTTTCAACTACGCCACTTTGCCCTTTTACTGGGCACCTTACGAGTGGGAACGGGGAAAACCAAACCACGAATACATTGACAAAGTTGTTGATTGGTGCTTGCAGCATGGGATAACTTGCAAAGGTCACCCACTCGTCTGGGACAGCCCAGCAAGTTCCCCCAATTGGCTTCCTGACGATTTCGCCGAAATTGAAAAACTGTCAACAGGGCGCGTTCGCGAGATAGTTCAAAGGTTTGCAGGTCGCATTGACATTTGGGATGTAGTTAATGAGCCAACTCACCTGTCACCGAAAAGCCCGAACAAGACGAAGATGGCAGAGTGGGGAATGGCAATCGGACCGGTCGCTTACACGGCTTTGCACCTGAAGGTCGCCCGAGAGGCTAATCCCAAGGCAATTTTGCTCGTCAACGACTACCGAACAGACGAAGCCTACAGGAAAATCCTACAGCAACTGAAAGACGAAAGCGGTCGCTGGCTCTTTGATGTCATCGGGATTCAAAGCCACATGCACGGCGGTGTTTGGACGGCTCAAAGGACATGGGAAATTTGCGAGAGATTTGCCCAACTCGGTCTGCCTTTGCATTTTACCGAAACGACCATCGTGAGTGGCTCACCAGCAGGGTTTGGAAAGTGGGGACCAACAACGCCCGAAGGTGAAGAGAAACAAGCGGAAGCGACAGCGTCGTTTTACACCCTCTTGTTCTCCCATCCCTCAGTTGAAGCGATCACATGGTGGGACTTTTCTGACGACGGTGCGTGGCTGGGAGCGCCTGCAGGTTGGCTCAGACGAGATATGTCTCCAAAGCCCGTTTACGAACGCATGCTTGAACTCATCAAGGGAGAGTGGTGGACGAAAGCGGAAGGCAAAACCAACAAGGAGGGCAAGTGGCAAACGAAGGCGTTCTACGGAGAGCACGAATTGACAATTCGCACTCAAGACGGTCGCAAAGTAGCGAGAAAAATCATGCTCCGAAAAGGGGAGAAAAACATCGTTGAAATCCGACTGCCGTGATAGCGGGAATTGTGCAGTGTGCTTTCTCATTCGGAAAGTGTTTGAGCGCTCCTGTGAAGTTTGAGAGGTGAAGCGGTTGACATCCATCGCTGCTCTCGGTTTGCTCTTTTGGGAACGAGTTCTCCCGATTTTGTTGTTGGTTGCTTTAGGTTACCTGTTCCAACGGCGAATGAAAATAGACGCGAGCACGCTCAATCGCGTGAACCTTTACCTTTTTGTCCCAGCATTGACACTTTCTCGGCTTGCCGAAACTCCGCTATCTGCCAAAACGGTTGGAACAGTGGCAGTGGTAACCTTGCTCAACGCTTTGACATTGTGGTTGCTGAGTTTCTTTGCTGGGCGATTGATGAGATTGGACCCTCAAAATCAGGCGACCGTCGCATTAGGGGCGATGCTTGGTAACTCTGGGAATTTCGGGTTGCCGCTGATTGAGTTGGTGCTGGGGCGACAATTTGTTGGCTATCAAGCCCTTGTGCTCGCTTTCAACAATGTGCTGACCTTTACAGTCGGAATTTGGCTTTTGGCGCGGACTAAACTTTCCTTTGCGGAAGCGATAAAACGGGTTCTGTCAATGCCGCTAATCTACGCCGTCCTCTTGGGAATCTTCCTCTCAGCAACTCAGACATCCCTACCACGACCTTTGCTGACCTCATTGCGATACTTGGGTGACGGGCTTATTCCGGTTGCGCTTGTCACTTTGGGCGTTCAATTAGCGGAGCAAGCGGAATTGAAGGACGGAATGGCGATAAGCGTTGCAGCGATTTTACGCCTTATCGTTTCGCCCTTGTCAATGGTCGTTATCGTCCACCTACTTGGGGTTCAAGCCGAACTTGCGCGGGTTCTGATTTTAGGGGCTTCGGTTCCGACTGCTGTCAACACAGCCTTGCTCGCAATTGAACTTCAAGTCAATCCAAACCTTGCGTCGGCAATTGTTTTGGTCACCACAGTTCTTTGCCCACTCACTGTCACCGCTACAGCCTTTCTCGTAACGCAGTGAAAAAATTGGCGCGCCCGGAGGGATTTGAACCCCCGACCCAGGGATTAGAACTCCCCGGCTCTGTCCAGGCTGAGCTACGGGCGCACCCTTGAGCGTAGAAAATTTTAGCACGGAATTGGCAGAGGTAAAAGGTTTGGTTTCCCCTCAGAAAACCGTCACACCACTCCCATCCCAACTGCCGCTAAAATAACCCAAGTTGCTACCCCAAGATGCTTATGCTAAAGTCACAACACAGGT
>ERZ1669248.1191-NODE-1191-length-9946-cov-3.251845_pt1 | contig 9946 bp, 9 predicted proteins | sample MGYA00579296_ERZ1669248 | MGnify/ENA primary metagenome ERZ1669248 (study PRJEB41166, sample SAMN08046057) | hot springs metagenome | biome: hot spring; feature: neutral hot spring; material: thermophilic sediment; isolation source: thermophilic sediment from...
GTATTAAGACCCAAGATGCCCAAAGGCGAGATAAGTGCAGTGTGCATTGACCTCAGCCCCCGCCTCGAGAAGCTCAAGAGCATCTTAGGCGAGGTACATGGCACAAGTTCGCAGAATCTTACAGCTAGAGCCTTGCAGGCGCAGGCCGCGACGGGATCGTGCCCTGCGTACTTTGAAGAAGTCTGGTGGTCGGCTCTTTACAACAGCAGAGACGAGCCGCCTAATGGCTGGATGAGCAACATATACCCAGAGCGCTCAGGCGATGTCATTACAGACGAGGAGAAAAAGTACGCGTGGAGGTATTACGCCGAGACTTATAGCAAGGCATACTACTTCAGAAAGGACGTGTACGCGCTTGACAACGTCCTTTACTTCGCATATCTCGAGCTGGGGCCTGAGGGAGTGTATAGCATGGATGGCTGGATCTCTAGGCTTTTCATGAAAATCTTCTATAAGCCTGCTCAGTGGAGAGACTACCACGAGAACTACGGCTACAGGCCAGTAATAGAAGGAAACGTGCCCTACTTGGGAGTTAGGATAATAAACCCAGATAATAAGGCAATCTCAATAGCCGGGTCTCTTGCGGTAGCTCGTTATAGAGAATACAAGTCAGGCATAACAGTAGCTGGAGTAATAGTTGCAGGAAGAAATGAGCTGTCCCTTGTAACAGTTACTTGGCCAATTGCGGCTTTTGGTACCGAGGACTTCGAGTACGTAACAATGCCCACGAGCTTCACTTACATCAGTGATGGCGCGGTATTGAAGTACGACATTAAGAGTACTAGTAGATACGGCTGTGAATATTGGAGGCTTGCTCCACTTCACACACTGATACCTATATACGACGTTGCCATAGACTTCTTGGGAATGAACGAAACTACTCGGCCAGACCACCTCTCTGAAGTCATGAACAGCTACATTGCTGAGACCGTTTACAAAAACAGTATCAGAGGCGTTGGAGCAAATACAATATTATACGAGGACGCAAATACATTGGTACGAACATCTAGATCAGACCTGGCTTCTATCGTACATAACGTGGTAATGGTTACAAAGGTGCTCGCAAATCTCGCACTTAACTTGGTGTGCGCACATCCAGTGTGCATTTTCATTAGTACAATAGTAAGCGAGCTCGTAAACTTCGCGTATGAAGACCTAGAGCAAACTGCTATAGGCTTTCGCATAGTAGTGGAAACATATGATTACGTAGACTACGCTGTCGTTGAAGTCGTGAAGGCCACTCTAAAGAGCACGGAGGCGTATTACATAGTAGGTTGGTTGCCGGTAATGGTAGAGTATAGAGTCTACGTCAACTACGACTATAGCGTTCCTTGCGATACGACGTGCCCAATTAGCATTCCTGGTCCAAGCGATAGGCGGCTCGAACACTCCTGCTCCTCGTTTTTTACTTGAGTAATCGTGCTTCCTTGGGGCTTTTTGTGTAGTTAACGTTGCCTTAAGAGCGGGCGCCATTAGTGTGGTTTTACGCTCCCTCTATAAGTTATTAAGTGCGAGCCGTCGCAAGATGGTGCTTTGAAGAACTCCCTCCCAAGGCCCTCTCTGCAAGTTGCTACTGACAGGCCGTAGTAGCTCGAAACCTTGACGACGCGCCTCAAGAGGCTTTCTCTGAGGTTCTTGGACAAGTAGCGGTAGCCGTGGAAGTACACTCCCTCTTCGAAGTAGAGCCTGCGGAGCTTCCGAGCCACGTCGCTGAAGTGCTCCTCGAGCCTCTTCATGCTGTCCCAACGCGCTTTGTAAGTCGAAGTAACAATGTGCTGGGCACCGTGCTCCTTAACTACTCCAATTAGCTCTTCGAGTGCGGCGGGATCGTCGTTCAAGTACGGTATTATGGGGTCTATTCTGACCCCCACGGAAATCCCCGAGTTTGAAAGTTTTTTGAGCGCCTCTACTCTCCGGGATGGAGGAGGGGCGCCTGGCTCGAGTACAGCTGACAGCTTTTCGTCGAGTGTAGTGATAGTCATCATTACTGCAGAAGCCTGCTTCAGTAAGACGTCTACGTCTCTCACAACCAGGTCTGACTTTGTTGTTATGAGAACTCTTACTTTGTATTTAGACATCAACGCGAGTGCTCTTCGCGTGAGGCCCAGCCTTGCTTCGACTGGGGGATAGGGATCGCTGCTCGTGCTCAATTCCACAATTGCTCCTTCTCCAATTCGCTCGAGGTCCCTCGCGAGGTTTTCGAGAAACTGCTTCTTCGGCGCGCTGTCTCTCAGGCCTATGTAAGATGTTGCATAGCAGTATAGACACCTGTGGCTGCAGCCAGTGTATGGGTGGAGGCTGTACTTGAATGGACAAGTACACAGAGGCGACCTCCAGGGATCAAACTCCCGGATTACCCTTAATTTCCCCAATCGTTACACCATGATTATAGATTGTTACTTGTCCCCCGCCAGACCGCCCTCACTCATCTTCATTCTCCCAAACGGAGTCTCGTAGAGGTGTGGGGTGGCGGGGGCCATTAAATTAATTATCCATACGTCCTTTATTAGCTAGTGCGATAAACGCTGCAAGCAGGAACAGCGCTTTAGGTGTTCTAGCACTCTAGCACGCTTATTACTCCCCTTTAACCCATACTTACGCAAGGGACGAAATGGTTTCGGGAATTACGCGAAAAGCCATGCTCGAAATAATAGACTTCGTACTAAAGTCTACTGACATGATTAGTGAGAACGAAAAAGAAGAAATGCTAAACGAGCTCATTAGGGCAAAGAACTCCGGGAACAAGATATTCGTGGTGGGTGCTGGCAGGAGCGGGCTTGTTGCAAAAGCATTTGCCATGAGGCTCCTTCACTTGGGATTCAGCACGTATGTCGTAGGCGAGACTATACTACCGCCAATAGCAGCAAACGACGTGCTAATAGCAGTCTCAGGTTCTGGCAGAACAAGGACTGTGGTAGCAGTTGCTGAAGCGGCAAAGTCCATAGGAGCCAAGATAATTGCGATAACGACATACCCTGACAGCCCACTAGGCAAGATAGCAGACATCGTTGTCAGGATACCTGGAAGGACTAAGCTCGCGGCCGAAGAAGACTACTTTGTGAGGCAAGTTATCGGCGTTCACGAACCTCTAGCCCCGCTGGGGACCCTCTTTGAAATAACAACACTCGTGTTCCTAGATGGGCTGATATCCGAGCTTATGCATAAGCTCGGAATATCCGAGGAGGAGCTTAAGGAGAGGCATGCAAACGTAGAATGAACTCTGCGATTACCATGAAAGCGCAAAGAGCCCTCATGCGGCGCTTAGCCGAGGCATTATCGCTGGCAATACTACTCGAAGCATCAGGCACTCCTAAACCGGGCAATGTGCATAGGGTCTTCGACAAGAAGGCACTTCGCTACGAGGCTTTCTTAGCAACTGGTACACTAGCGCAGAAGTACTTTGAAAAAGGACTCAAGAGAGGCTATAGAGGAAGTCGTGGAAGAGCGCTCTTTGGTGACTTAGTTTACGGAGTAGTTAGAGAGGTCCGCGATTTCATTAGGTCTTCGAACACGTGTTTGGGCTCGTCGCTGCTGCTGTCTTTCATGAGCGTCTCGCTGGGCTCATGCTTACGTCGCGGCTTTAGCAGCTTAGGAGAGCTCGGAGAGTGTTCCAAGAGCTTGCTCGAAGAGACCACGGTGTGGGACACTATATACTACTACATGGCCATTAGAAAGGCTTCGCCCAGCTACTTGAAGCCCAGCGATTACACTGGCGACTACGTTAATGTGTGGGATCCGCACTACAGGAAGAGGATTCTCGAAAAGGGCCACAGACTAGTCCAAGTCTTGAAATACAGCAGTTCTTTTGACATAGTTGCTCGCGAGCTTGTGTCTGGCTTCAGCTGGGGCATTAAAGCAGAGGGGTTTCTGCGTAGTCGCGTTAACGAGCACTTCAACTGGAATAGAGCAGTAGTCGAGACTTACCTCTACATACTAGCACACAACATCGATACTGTAGTGCGCCTCAAGCACGGATTAGCGGTTGCCGAGGAGGTTTCCAGGACGGCGAGCATGATCCTGGATGAAGTACTGGGGCTTAAAAGAAGCGCGTGGATGAAGCCCGTCTTCTCGTTTGACAAGGCGCTGCGCCGCAGAAACATAAATCCAGGTGCTGTGGCAGACCTGACTGCTGAGGCCATCGCGCTTTACATAGTTAGAAACGTACTTAATGGTGATCCGCTGCTAGATCTGTCTCGTTAAAATTATAATGGACTTGTAGCGTGAGTAGGATTCCAGGATTTACCTAGGTGGAGCGTCTGACATGAGTTCTACAAAAGACCTAGAAGACCTAGTAAGCAGGTGCCTATTAGAAGAAATGTTCGTAGTCACTAAACTAGATCCCTCAACTATGCCTGGCATACTATGGGGGCTTGACGTGACAACGCCTAGTAGGCCCAGCGTGAGATTTGCTGTTATATCGCCGATTGACAGGCAAGACAGGGTTGTTCTAGCACTAGGAGTAGTCATTTCTCCCGAGCATAAGAGAGAGCTTGACAAACTAAAGCCCCTAGAAAAGATCAGGGCTGTGCATTCCATACTATCAAGAGTACTGCTTATGTGTCCCGACTGCAAGATAGCCGTTCAGCCGAGCGTCCTAGACCCTCAGGCACTGGCAATAAACATGGAGTTATTTGCTGATGAAATAAAGAACGGAGGAAAGCCTCTTTTCACCAAGCGCGTTACCAGGCTTATCAATACATACTTTATTGTGGTTTCAAGCTTTAACGAGCTCTTTCCAGTAATTCCACAACAACCCGGAAAAGAGCCTGAATCCGGGAGCTTTATTTAGTTCCAGTTAAAGGACTCAGTGTAAATTATGGCCGTGCCCAAGCGGCTGCCCTTCAGGTTTGACTGCTCTAAGCTAATGTTATCGGCTTCTATGCGCAATAGTGATTATCCACTGCACTCAATTGTGACTTGATTGACTTGCCTCGAAGATTTGCGAGGAGGCAATTAAGAGCGTTTTTCAATGTCATCTCGGAGATAGATTTCTTTCATAAAGCTTTGAGCTTGGACCTCATGCTTAGTCCTTCGAGAAGAAAGAGAGCAAATGCCACTATGCTTAAAGCTAGCAATAAAAGCTTATCTAAAGTCGCCGATTTGCCAGTTAAAATAACATATGCCTGGCCCAGGCTAAACCCTAGGAAGAACAAGGAGTAAATTATAAGCCTAGGTATCAGCTTTCGTCCTAGCAATACATAGCCTTCTATTCGTATAGCTCTAGCAATCACGTAGCCCCCTTCTCTCCTCCTAACTATTTCTAGGTCTTCCAGCCTCTTGAGGTGATAATAGACGGTGCTTACTGGCATGTTTAGTTCTCTGGCAATCTCTCTAACTCCTTTGGGATTCTTAGATTCAAGCAAGTAAACGTATATTTTGAGGGCTGTTTCGCCCAAGTCCTCGAGCTGCTTAGCCAAGTATACCACTAGTTATCGACTATGCAAGGTTAACTAAAAAGCTACAGAGCGTATTTCAGACGTTTCAATGCTTGAACAATGGTGTTCTAAGCGTTGAGTTATCTAGGTTTTCAGGCAAGGAATTAGGCAGGGTGGTGCTATGAGGCGCGAGGCCTTCATAGCTCTGGCGATAATATCCCTGGTGGCTGGTGCATCTATACCCCTAATCGCAAATAGCTTCCTCGGCGGCACATACAAACCCGCGGAAAGAGAGGGCTTAACAGTAGTCGTGTATCAGCCTAGCAGTCCCTACGATAGGCGAGTAAGCATTTCACTGACCGGCTTGAAAGACTTGAGAATGTTCAGCAGCTATGAGGAGCTGGCCCGCTACTTAAACTCTGTAATGAGCCTTAATGCGCTAATTAGCCGTCTATATGGTTATTCACCGCAGGGCATGATAGTAGAATTATCCGCGACGCGTGAGAGCTTTGAGAAGGCCGCCCCCCTCGCGGTTTCTAAAACTAATGTTCAAGTTGAAGGCATTGACGAGCCGGACGTAGTGAAGACTAATGGTAGGCTAATAGCTGTCGCTTCAGACAATAAGGTATTCATCGTAGGCACCGCGGAAAAAGCGGTTTTAAGCGTGCTTATCTTCAGTGAACCTGTGAAAGGCCTCTTTCTCTACGAGAACAAGCTAGCAGTTATTACAGAGACTCGAGTACTATTGCCAGTAATTCCCAACACCGAGTGCAGGTGCCTTACAGTACCTCCGGGAACCCCCAGTACCAACATCTACCTGTATAACATCGAGAGAGCCGAAAACCCGATTCTACTAGACAGAGTTTCACTAACCGGTATGATGCTGGGCTCTAGACTTTCAGGAAACTACTTGTATGTAGTAGCTAGCATGCCCATTGAGGGGCCTGTAATACCTATGGTTAATGAAAGACCTGTCCCGCTGGAAACTCTAGTAGTGGTGGATCCTACTCCAGACTCCTACACATTAGTAGTGGCACTAGATCTCAACGAATTAAGTTACGCAGCCTACACATTCTTGACGGGTAGTAGCAGTTGGCTTTACATGTCACATGGCAACTTATACTTAGCCCGCGAAACTAGACTCAACATCCTAGACGCCTACATACTGGTACTAAAGGCCCTTACTAAATACATGCCTAATGAAGTAGCGAGTGAAGTGAACGAGCTAGCATACGGTGGGCGGCTGGAAGAAGCAATTGAAAAAGCCGAGAACTACCTCTTAAGCCTAAGTGAAGAAGAGCGCAATAAAATACTCAACGAGGTTAATGTCGAAGTTAACAAGGACTTCAAGTACGATGAGACAACTTTCTACGTGTTTTCAGTTAATGGGCTTACAATAAGTCCAAAAGGCTCCTTCAACGTACCAGGTCGCCTTCTTGACCAGTTTGCCATGGAAGAGCTAAACAAGAGGTACTTCATAGTGGCTACAACGGAAAGCAATTACTCAATATCAGTATTACTTTCACCCCAACTTAGACTACTTGCTGAGAAGGAGAAAACAGAGACACGTGAAATAACTATTCAAGAGTGCTCTGCCAGCGGCTGTACTTCGAGAAGCGCCCCTGTGGTTGCTAAGCGGCACTACGCGGGAAGCGTGCTTGCAGTCGCACTTGCAGTAGGGGTGTCTGTCAGCGGTGAAAGCAGTAACAACGTGTTCATAATCGACTTAACGAACCTACGAGTGGCAAGTTCTTTGAGAGGTCTAGCCCGTGGAGAGAGGATATACTCGGCTAGACTAGTAGGCAGCGTCTTCTTCTTAGTCACCTTCAGACAAGTAGATCCACTATTTGCCATAGATGTCTCAAACCCCGAAGAGCCTCGTGTCCTAGGCTTTCTAAAAATACCTGGTTTCAGCGAGTACTTACACCCACTACCAAGGAGCAGGTTGCTGGGCATAGGCGTCGAGGGATCTGGCCTGAAGATATCACTTTTCGACGTCTCAGACCCAGCGAACATGCGTGAAGTCTCGAACGCCAAGATAAGCCCCGCGTGGTCTCCAGCACTTCATGATCACCGCGCTGTAACAGTATACCTCGAAAAAGAGCTGGTCATCATTCCCTTCAGCTACATTTATGCGCCTACTAGCGGTGCTTTAGTAATGAGCTACAAAAACGACACACTGAAAGTTAAAGCCGTGTTACAGCACGAAAACTGTTTAAGAACGGTCTACATAGGCGAAGAGCTGTATACCATTTCACCAAGCCTCATAAAGATATTTAACATCAACACCTACGAAGAGCTGGGTCAAATAGTTCTCAAATAGCTTTTTAGTCGAGAATTTTTCCGGCGCTTCTTCTTCGGAGATAAAACTACGCCCTGTAGTTGCGATTAGCAAAATTTAAGAATCCTTATAACATTCAAGAAAACCGTGCAGGGGCCGGTAGCTCAGCCTGGAAGAGCGCCGCCCTCGCACGGCGGAGGTCCCGGGTTCAAATCCCGGCCGGTCCACTAGTTCTTGTCTATAAAAACGCATATTCAGCTTCTTCATAAGTATGAAGCGTTACTCCAGGTTGTAACCGGTTTCGAGGGCTCTTAAGTTCGACTCGAGCCAGCTTTGTGGAACTAGCTTTGCTAAAGATGCTCTTACGTGCTCAAACCTGATGGCGTTAAGCTCCTTAATTAGCCTGCCTAGTATTACTATGTTTGCAACTCTGCGCGTACCAGCTACTTTTTCTGCTACTTCACTGAACCTCGCTGATACTACTCTGTAGCCTTTGAAATGGCTTGGGTCAACATACTCTTCGTCAACTACTACAATGGTTGACGGCTTGAACGTAGACTTGTACTTATCTAAGTTAAATGGATACATAAATACCGCTATGTCTGGCCTCTGGGCTTTAACGTAGTCTATTTCATCTCTTGAAGTAGCTATGATGATGTCAGACCGGCTTTCCCCGCCCCTGGTTTCTGCAGCGTAGCTCTCTGTTACAACCACGTGTAGACCGGCAATGTCTGCCGCAAAGCCTAACACTCTACCCATTAGTAGGACTCCCTGGCCGCCGCGCCCCACTATCAGTATCTCCCACTTCACTTCGCGACACCCATGATTGTGTCTAGGTAAGATGGATTGTTTCTCTCCAGGAACTCCCCTATTACAATGCCCTTTTCCCAGTCTATGTCGGATTCCTCTATGCTTGGCTTGCTCTTGTATTTTACTCGCTTCTTCAACTCCATGTACATTTCAACAGGGTCTCTGAGCCCTATGTGCCTACCATATACCTCGGGACACGTTGATATTACCTCGATAAATCTAAATCCCTTGAGTCCCAGTGCTTTATAGAAGAACTGCTCTATGTAGTGAGGTGTCGTGACTGATGCTCTTGCAACATAGTTCGCGTTTAGCGACGCCACGAGCTTAACTACGTTAAACGGGTATTCTGGATTTCCATGAGGAGTCGTTGTCGTCTTGACTCCTTTAGGAGTTGTTGGGGCCACCTGCCCACCAGTCATCGCGTATACGAAGTTTGTAAACATTACAACTACCATGTCTATGTTTCTCCTTGCTGCGTGAATTAAGTGGTTTCCACCTATTCCAGCAATATCGCCATCTCCTCCAACGACTATGGCAAGTATTTCAGGGTTTGCTAACACAAGACCTTCGGCAAATGGTATAGCGCGCCCATGCAATACGTGTGCTGCATCGTAGTTTACGTAAAACACTGCTCTAGCCGAGCAGCCTATGCCGCCTACCCACGCAACTTTGTCTGGATTTACCGATCCCTCGCTTATTCTCTTATCAAGGGCTCTCAACATTGCTGCAAGTCCTATTCCAATGCCACAACCAGGACAGTAGAGTGTTGGTATTCTACTCAGCCTCAAGTGCTTGTCGAGGGGGTGAATATTCCGAAGGGCTTTTACAGCCACTGTTCAACAACCTCTAAGACTTCACTTACTGTGGGAAGTTCTAGACTAAGTACCGAAGCCGGGTAGACTTCGCGGTCTTTAAAAATCCTGTCAATATCCATGTAAATCTTTCCAATGTTATTCTCTACGACAATAATCTTCCTCGCCTTGGAAAGCGAGGGGAGTTTTTCTGAGTCTAGCGGCCACAGCGTCTTAAGCCTCAAGAAGCCTGCTTTTACTCCACGTTTTCTGAGCTCGTGAGTAGCGACATAAGCTGTTCTAGCCGTTGAGCCGTAAGACACCAGCAATACACTAGAGTCCTCGAGGTAGTAGCCTTCGTACTCGAATATGTAGTCAATGTTCTTCATTATTTTCAGCACGAGTCTGCCTACGAGTGAGCGATACGCTTTATTTGTTGGCGCGTAGAACCCGTATTCATCGTGAACCAGCGACTCTACAATGGCTTTGAAGCCGCGTCCAAATATAGGCATTGGAGGTACTAGGTCGGCGTCGGGCTTGTAAGGAAGTGTGGTGTCTGTGGCTGCCGGCACTTTTCTGCTTATTACTTCGACTTCGCCCGGTTCGTAAATGTTCAAAGGCTCCCATGTGTGGGCCAGTACGGCATCGCTCAGTAATATAACTGTCTCTTATACACATCTGACGCTGCC
>ERZ1669248.1192-NODE-1192-length-9942-cov-2.660767_pt1 | contig 9942 bp, 5 predicted proteins | sample MGYA00579296_ERZ1669248 | MGnify/ENA primary metagenome ERZ1669248 (study PRJEB41166, sample SAMN08046057) | hot springs metagenome | biome: hot spring; feature: neutral hot spring; material: thermophilic sediment; isolation source: thermophilic sediment from...
AGGCCTTGAGAAGTTCAAATTGGAAACGCCCTTGCCTGCAACTGTGAAGTTCATTTGACATAAGATGCCGCTTCCGCTCACTTTATAATCACCAATAAGTGAGGCAGCATACAATACGTAACCTGCAGTATTATTGATTATAGGAACGACTTCAGAATACGGTTTTCCAGCGAACATATGATATGGAGGCAGCTTTGCTGCTGTGCAAGTAAGTACCATTGGATTAAACAAAACCTTTATCTGCCATGTGTAGAGATCTTGAGCGTCAACTACGCTAACGTTTAGAACTATTTTAGATCCAGACACCAAAGAGACATCTATTATTTTTTCCGGTTCTATTTTAAGAGTGGCAGATGGATTTGCGTTTGATGAGGGATTTTGTATGAGTAACGCTGTCGAAGTGATTAGCAACAACACAAACAATTTTGCGATATTCGGTGTCTTACTCATAATCTCCTCTCCCTTCAAAGGTTTATGGTTTCTCTTGCTTTTAAATTTTTATAGAACAATATTCTAAGTAATAAAGTTTTTAATTTTGAAAAGTGATTTGTAAAAAGAGGTTTGGAGTTGTATTTGCTGTATTCGTCTATTGTGATGATTATTATGAGTATTATAGCACTGTTTTTATTTATTCTCTTTCGCTGTAAACTTAACAGCATTAATAGGTTGGGCTCGCAGGTCAGTCCTGAGGTTTATAGTAAGAGCTTCGTTGTTTTTGATCCGTATTCTAAGGTTTCTGTTTTTCATAGGTTTTTGCTTTTAGCGGTTTTAGTTGTATGGTATGGTTGTTTTTTGCTCCTTTATGTTTTCTTTAAGGTTTTGGAATACGGTCTTCTATTTCCTTTGATTTTAGTGATCGCATGTTTGAACGTTATGCCTCTTGAGGTGGCGTTTGAAGTGTATATGGACTCTAGAGACTTTATTCAAGCTTTGCGAAGCGGGGTAAAATTTGGTGTTGGCGATGTTGAAATTTTTAATAAGCTTAGAGGGACTCTGGGAAGATTGAGTAATTACTGCTTAGGGCTTTCCATAATTTTTCTTGGCTCTTCATTATTCTTTTTCGCCTCACCGTTTTGGCTTGATATAAATTTTAACTCCATTTTTGTAGTGTTGCCGGATTTTCTGGCTTCATGGGGACTTTTTGGCATTTTCTTTTTAACCTTTCTGTTTGTGCTTTTGTTCGTCTTCACTTTTTATGTTGCATCAAGAGTTAAGAGGTTCTTGTTGGGCTTATAGTGAAGCCTCTTACTTTTCACTGTTCCCATTTCGATCCGAAGGCTTTGCATACGATGGCGACATCTTTTGCGTCTATTTTTAGGTTTTTATCTATGTCGGCGATGAGATTCCATCTTGTAGCGCCCGGATACGATCCGAAGGCTTTCCCCACGATCGCTATGTCCCTGGCGTCCACCTTCCTGTCGCCGTTTAGGTCCTCAGGAAGGGTTAATATTACTTTTATGTTTAATGTGCCTTGATTATAGTTGAAGTATAGATTGTTGTTGAATTTGTCATTGGAGTATGTGTATGCTGTGGCTTTGTTGTTGATTAGTATTGCGAATGTTCCGTTTAAGAGTTCTTTTGGGATTGTTGTTGAACATGACCCTACGGTTCCTTCACTGCCTGTTAATACAAATTCCACCGACTTGAGGCTGTAATTCAGGTTGAAGTTTGTTAGTGTGGAGTTTGTTAAGATTGTGATGTTATAGTTTTTTGTGTCTAGTTGAATGTTGAATAGGTATGTTGTGAAGCCTTCTGGGGCTATAATTACTGTTCCATCAAGTGTTTCCAATGGAATTAAGTTGTCTTTTGAGTCTGTTAGGTATGTTCCTTTTATTTGCATGATTTCAGCGAAGGCGAGGCTTGAAATTCCCGCGGTTATAGCTTTGAAGGTTAGTTGGCAGAGTACACCTGATCCGTTTACGCCAAATTGTTCCCATATGCCATTGAAGGCTATTAGGCTTCCTTGTTGGTTGTCGATTATATAGGATACGCCTGTTGTGTCATGTCCTGTGAAAATATTTTGTTCAGGTATTGTTATGTTTATGCAGTTGATTATGGACGGGTTGAATGTTATTTTTATTTGCCATGAACAGAGGTCGGTTACGTTAAATATTGTAACGTTGACGTTGAATGTCGTAATCGTGTTTAGCTGAGTTTGGAAGGGGGTTATTGTGAGGTCGGGTGTTTTTGTTGAGTTTACTTTGGCAGGTGCCGCCAAGACTATCAGTGAAAGTAAAATGAGCGAAATAGGGTGGAGTTTTGAATATTTATTCACCGATCTCCCCTTTTTATAATATGTTATGTGTTTAATTTAAGTGTTATTTCGTTTTGTTTTTAGCATGTTTTCCCGAAGTATCTGCATGCGAACGCAAGATCCCTTGAGTCAATGATGCCGTCTTGGATTATGTCGCATGATTGGTTCCATCGTGGAGAGTCAAGGTCGGCTCCGAAGAGCACCGCGATTATTCCCACATCTTTGGCATCTACTTTACCGGCGCCGTTTACATCTGCGGGCATTATCAATTTTCCTTGTAGGTCTTTGTTGTTTGTGAAGTCTGTTGGCGGAATTAGAATTTTTATTTTTTGTTTTGAGGATAATGTATTGTTTATGAATGCTGCTTGGAAATCTGCTTGTATATCATATTCTGTGTTGTTTGTTATGTAGTTGTTGATGATTTTTACATCTTTTATCGGCTCGCTTCCATAGTATCTGCTTATTCCTATTCTGCTGTTTGTTATTTTATTATTTGTTATCGTGATGTTCCATGAGCCCTGATCTGCCGGTTGGGTTCCGAGATATATTCCATAACTTGTGCAATTATCTATTACATTGTTTTCTATCAGGATGTTTGACACCCCTCTTGTTCCAATACCGTATTGGCTGGATTTTCTTATGTTTTCAGATATTTTTCCATCCATTGCGAAGGCAATGGCTATCTTCCCATTTTCCGGAGAATTGACTATTATGTTGACAGTTATAGTGAAGTTGGCTATTTCTCTTGTTCCAGGCGAGCCGAAGATTATTAGTGGGGCGTTATTTGCGTTTATGAATTTATTGTTCTTTATTATGAAGTTTTTGCTTCGGCCTGAAATTCGTAGGGCGTTTTTTGATATGTCTTTAAATGTGTTGTTGTATATTAGGAAGTTTGTACTGTTTGCTATATAAATGCCTGTTGCTTCCTGGAATTTTTGTCCGTCGAATGTTATGTTGATCACTGCGAAGTTGGATGCATTTATAAACGTTAAGAATGGAAGCGTTGTGTTTGCTGGTCTTTTTATTATTGTTTTCCCGCTTCCCATAATTATGGTTTTGGATTTCGCTGTGAGATTGAAGGCTTCCCATATTCCTTCTGGAATGTAGACTATTGCTCCATCCGGCGGAACCATGTTTAGGGCTGTTTGAATTTTTTCTTGATCCGTCCCTTGGAAGCTGGTTACGTTGATTACTAGGTCTTGGACGGTGTTGGTGCATGGTATAATGTTTTCTGGGGCTGAAAGTATGTTTGGAGCTACATTTTGTTGACTTAATATTATTGTTAGAGCTATTAAAAACATCATAGTTAATATTGGGAGTGTTGCGTTTTTTCGGGGCAGTTTCCCACCAGCCTTTATGGATCTATTATCACCGTTATTCCGAAGGATTTGCAGACGATGGCTATATCTTTAGCATCAACCTTACCATCCCCGTTTAGGTCTGCTACCGGGTTCCATCTCGTGTCTCCTGGTTTTGTTCCGAAAGCCTTGCAGACGATGGCTATATCTTTAGCATCAACCTTACCGTCATTGTTTACGTCGCTTTTTAGTTGCACGTTGTAGGTGCATGTTGAGAAGGCTAAGTAGTAGTTGTAATATGTTTTTGCGTATGCTGTGTAATTACCGACGATTATTGGTCCTGTGGTTAGCGGGTATGTTATGTTAAATTTACCGCTGTCTATAATTATAGTTTCCTTTATCTTGGATGGGTATATTATGTTGAAGGTTGCATTTCTCTCAGGAGAGTAAGCTAGGCCTCCCTCACTTGGCATTTTGTTGAATATGCATGCGTAGGCAACCGCTGTGCCTGCCAAGGCGTTGGATGGAAGCATTATTGGCCATATGGTGAATGTTATTTCTTGTCCAGCGTCTATTGAACCGTTATATGCTATAAAGGCTTTGAAGGGAGCGGCGTTGCAGTAAAACATGTTTACTGTTATTATGACATGGTACTGTGTGAGCATATTATTCTTGAAGGATATTTTGAAGCCCATCGCATCTCCCCTATTGAACGTGCTTTTGGGGTTTCCATTCGAGTCGCATGTAATTATGTTCGTTATCTCCACTGCCTGTTTAGCTTGCGACGATTGACCCGTTGTAAATGCTCTTATCATGAACAGTTCGTTTTTGGGATCGCGGATTTCAAGGGATATAAGGGCATCCGTTACTAAGGTTCCATCTTGCGTCAGGTTTCCGACGAGACCCACTTGGTCTCCGATGTTATATTGCTGTTTACTTGATGTAACGGTGAGGATAAGCGATGCTGCCTTTGAGGCTGGGTTTAACAAGTTGAAAAGAACAAAGATAAGTAACATTATCGATTTTAACAAGAAAGTGCACTTCTTCAATTTTCTCCCCATCTTAAAAATGGGGGGTATTGCTGATAAGCGTTATGGATTTAACCTCTATGTGACAAAGAAAATTCTATTACGCGCTTTAAAACGTGAATGTATCCAACATTAGCAGCCTCCATCAAAGGATTAATCATCTTCAACAGCGTGAAATTCAAAATCTGCCGTTACGCTATTACATTAGACCAATAGCTTAAAAAAGCGCTACTTCATTAAATTGCATGTTTTTATGATTTTTCTTATTTCAATAAAAAAGAGGGGTTATGGATCAACTGTTTTCCATCCAAAGTTTCTACAAACAACGGCTATGTCGCGTACATCGATTTTTCCATCTTTATTAATGTCGTAGTTTGGATTCCATCTTTTTGTATCGACCGTTGCGCTTGAGCCGAAGGCTTTGCAGATGAGGGCTATATCCCGTGCATCAACCTTACCGTTAAAGTCTAAATCGCCGATATTGGTGGGATAAATCTTGAATACTCCGTCCCTGGTCTTAAGCGGTATGTCAAACATGTCCTCGTCTATTATCATTGTATCCATAAGCCTTAAATCGGATGTTAAGGGAGGCTTTTCCAGCCCCCTTTCTTGGTATATTGCCTTAAATGTAATTGTCGCCACCACCCCATCTCCATATGGATAGGCGTTCCAGAAGCCTGTTTCGTTTGGATAGAGTATTATCCCCACTATGATATTCCATCCGAAAGTTGGGTCCTCTTCAACGTAATAGACAAAGAAGGTTCCGTGAAGGTTCCATCTTGCATCCTGCAGGAATGATCCCTCTGTTACATTTGTCACCTGTAATAACGTGTGATTATAGCATAGTCTAAACTGTACTCCAACAGCCCTCCATGTTACATCTAAACCTCTGATGACGACGTTAACGTTGAAGGCTTTATTCAATAAGCCTACTTCAACGGTTGATGGCTGAACCTCCAACCAAACGAGTGGTCCAATTTTAACTTTCTGATCCGCAAGTTTTATGTTATCGGCGGTGTCTACTTCGTCTATGAGCACGCTTGCCATAGCCTTTATACTGTAACATCCTGCCGGAACACCTGTTGTGTTCCACACAAATTTTAAAACTTGTCTAGCGGCAGGCGCCATGTCGGATACCATTATTGCCCCTATCAAAGTGTTGTCATAGTATAATGTTACAGTGTAGGTTTCATAGGCTGTCCCCTGATTCTCCATTGTGACATTAATATATGTTATGCTTCCAGCTACAACTCTTGTTGATGACGGAGTAACTTGAACTACCGCTATATCATGCGTTGGAACAGTTGTGTATACAGCGATGATCTTTGACACAGTATCTGTTAATGAATCGTCGTCGATTACTGTTAACGTAACTTTATATACATCGGCGGTTGCATAAACGTGATAAATCGTTGGTTTAGATGTTATTGTGATGTTCCCATCTCCAAAATCCCACATGTAAGCTGTTATTTTTCGATCCGGATCGTATGAGTTTGAAGCGTTGAAATGCACTGGTTGGTTTATCACAGGATACGCAGGTGTATATGTGAAGTTGGCAACAGGATTTATAGCAATCCTTATCGATCTGGTGCAGGTGTTCGATAGCCCCTCACTGTCGGTCACCGTTAATGTTATCGTAAAGGTTCCGAATGTGCTGTAAGCGTGGCTTACGATAACCCCCTCCGCTGTCACGCCATCGCCGAAGTTCCATTCATACCTAATTATTGTGCCGCCTTCAGGCATCGATTCTGTCGCGTTAAATGTTACAGTTTCATTAATAAGTGGTAGTGCAGGCACGTAAGTGAATGTTGCCTTTGGATACTGCCTGACACATAAAATTTTCGAAGCTGTGTCGCTTAAACCTTCACTATCCTTTATGGTTAATGTCACTGTATAATTTCCATAAGTTGTGTAGGCATGCGAAGTTATGATGGCCGTTGTGTTTTCACTAAAACCGTCCCCGAAATTCCAATAGTACCAAATAATTCCCCCACCATTCGGTTTAGATTCTGATGCATCGAAGGTAACCGTATCACCCACTATTGGGTAGCTTGGAGAGTACGTGAATTCTGCTTTCGGCGGTTTAATAACGGTTAATGTTTTGCTGTACGCTGTACTGTTTAAACCTTCGCTATCCTCCACAACTAGGTAAACGGTGAAGTTTCCAACAGTTTTATACTCATGCGTTATAGCAGAGTTCTCTGTGGTTGCCGACACGTTATCGCCGAAATCCCAATAATAACGGACAATTGTCCCACCGTTCGGCTTAGAGGCGGAGGCATCGAACTTGACAATTTCATTAACCAACGGCCTCTCCGGAGTGTAGGTGAATAGAGCTGTAGGATACCATCTAATGGTTATAGACTTTGCCAGCCATGCTTTTTCTCCTTGATCGTCAGCTATGGTGAGGTTCACGTTGTATGTTCCATAATTGCTATATACATGGAGCGCCTTTGGGGATGGTGTTACCTCACTGAATCCATCTCCAAAGTCCCAACTAAAACTTATTATTTTCCCACCGTCAGGGTCGTAGCTGGATGAAGCGTCAAAGGAGACTGTCTCATTTGCCAAAGGCATATCAGGCGTCCATGTGAATATAACTACTGGGGCGCTCTCGCATCGGCTCAAATATGGCGTTAGCGTTATGAACATTGATGTGATCAGCATCATTAAAGCTATCAAGGTAGAAAGCCTACGCACATTCACCTTTCTCCCTCTATTCAAATCACGAGAGCCTTTAAAATAAATTTTATGGAGCAGAAATATAGAAAATATTTCTATAAAACTCTATGAGATAGAGGTTTAGTTTCGGAATTTTCTAGTTCAGTTTTATTAGATAGCATGCCCTTATCAGCTACCCTCTTCTAAACTTTCGAGCTCTTATATTTAAATATGGTTATATTTAATGCGGTCTTCAAGATTTCCTCCAACTTATACATGTCGAACCTACATCGCCTCTGGATATGCCAAAATTGCAATTCAATGCATTTTTAATCTGACTTTGAAGTTTTCAAAGAGCTTATTTTATGCATTTCCGAAGATAAACTTGAAACAATGACGCTACGAAACTCGAAAGCTGGCAATTTAAAATATTAAATTTCTATTACAAATGTTTATTTTAACAACGATAAAAAAAGGGGATTATGGAATGGTCTAATACGGTTGTATGCAGATTGTTGGTGCTGGAGTGAATTCTGGACACCAGCCAAATCCGCCGATAGCAGGCTCCTTGTCATATGCGTTGACGTGTATTGTTGCTATTCCAGCAAACGCCCACTTTGGAACGTTAATGGGTATGGTCTGTGCATAATTCTTATATGTGGAGTATTTGGCGCCGCCTACCGTTAGTTCAATTGTTTGTATTCCAATAGCCACTCCCAATTCATCTTCAATGACCACCGAGAACAGAACTGGGTATGTTTGCATGGCATGTGTGCCGAATTCTATTTTTACATCCACTTTTTCTCCATGATTATAGCTACTCTTATCGGTTGTAACTTTCCATATGCGGATGAGCCAGTCATAATGGAACGTCATCGTGTCTCTTATAACAACATCTCCCAAGTTACATGTGGCTATGACTTTCCACTCTCCGAAGAGGCTTTCCGGGTTTTCACATAGCCATGGCATTCTAAATGTTACATACGCCACTCCATTTTCATCTGTTATCGCCGTGAATTTAGCGTAGGTTCCTCCAGAAGGATTGAGCACCTCAAAGCTTACAAGCTTGCTTTGCACTGGCCAGTAGTTATAAGTTACATTCGCAAATAGCCACACCTGTGATTGATCCATCACCAAATCCATTGGACTGTTCGGACCCTGCCCGCCGTAAGGTGCTGGCCATATCACGCCTACTCCTTGGTAGGAATACCCGTGACCAGTACCGTATCCTTTGTTTATGGCACCACCGTAGAGGTCAATCATCCTTCCAGGTAGGGCTGTTGTTATCGTGTATGTACCATTTACTGCGGAATCGAGTGGGACGTCGACAATATTTTGCGTCACCGGTCCGTCAAGTCCAACCGCCAATTGCTCAACTATATTGAATGGCCCCACATTGGTTTCTGGATAGGTTTGGTATATAACCTTAAACGTTATTGTTGCGATTACTCCGCTGCCTTCTGGCCATGGTGGATGCCACCATCCTGTTTCATTTGGGTATATTATTTCGCCCACCAGAACGTGTGGTCCGTAAGAGCTGTCGGGTTCAAAGTATGATATGAAGAATGTTCCTAGGCTTCCGGGTTGTTGTGCAGCGAAGCTTGGCAGGAATGGTCCTTCATATACGGCTACCGGTTCAATCAGATCTGCGGGATAGCTTAACCTGAATTGTATACCTATTAGGTACCAGTGGCTGTCAAGGTTTTTAATTGAAACGGTAACGTTGAACTCTTGGCCTAAGACTGGTTCCGGACCCATCGTAACACTAGAGACTTCTAGGTGGGCTAGTGGCAGTGTTATTAGGCAGTAGATTCTAACTTTCCCATCCACTTCAGGCGTTGTTGGTATTTCCATCGTCTCTGCGAAGAGGTGATAGTTGTTCAGGTCTAGTGGTGATTCGTCGTATTCTCCTGGAGTTCTTGGTGGGGCTGTGTCTTGGAAGGTTATGTTGAACCTGATGGTTGCGAGTAGTACATCTCCGCTTGGCGGAGTGGTTGTGTTTGCGAAAATGTATATGTCACCGTTTGTGACGGTGTACTCTGTGTATGTCCACGCTGGACCGAATGATACGCTTATAACGCTTAACAGGGCTGGGTTGTAGGTGAGGTGTGTTGAGGCATTCTTGAGGAACCATGCGGCGCTTAATCCTTTAATTATTATGTTTTCGTCGAACTCCGTGCCTACGGCTGATGGCGGGTATGGGCCATACTCCCTGTAGGCTGGGTCAACTATGAGTGTTGGTCTCGGTGGTGCAACCCATGTGTAAGAGTATGAAGCCCCAATCTTTGATATTGTTATTTCGCTAAGCCCAGGGTTTAAAACGTATGTGTCAACGTTGTTTATGTCCAAAACGCTTTCAAGTTTTCCGCCCATGGGCGGCGCAGCGATTATTTCAAATTCAACCCATGCTAGACTTGCTTTTGTACCGGCTGGAACATAATAGTCGCCAACTATAGATTCGGCGAAGAGCACGTAGTTCTCCTCGATGACAGGCGTTACAGGCGCTGTCGCTCCACCCGTCCTCTTGGTTGCCCATTCACTTTGTGTTCCAGCCGAGTATCCTGTCCGCGTAGCCTTCAATTGAGACGTGTTGTAATATAGTTTGAACTGCCATGTGTACATGTTATCGGCTGTAACGTAAAGCCACAAAGTTACATTGAATTTGAAGCCAACGGAAGTCTTGTCCGTTGTGAAGCTTAAT
>ERZ1669248.1193-NODE-1193-length-9931-cov-3.683880_pt1 | contig 9931 bp, 8 predicted proteins | sample MGYA00579296_ERZ1669248 | MGnify/ENA primary metagenome ERZ1669248 (study PRJEB41166, sample SAMN08046057) | hot springs metagenome | biome: hot spring; feature: neutral hot spring; material: thermophilic sediment; isolation source: thermophilic sediment from...
GAATCCATGATAAAACGCCTTCCCGAGGTGAGGGGGGTGGCGCCCGCCTTCCCGGGTGCTGGAGAGGGGGGCGGAGGGGGCCCTCTAGCTGCGCCCCCGGAGCGCGCGGTGCAGCCTCAGCCGCCTGCCTCCCAGCCCAAGCCCACGGCGCCGGCTGAGGGCGCTAGGGGCGGTGTGCCAACCGTGCCTCAGCCCCTTATCATCGAGGAGTTGACGATAAGTCCCGCGCCCGCTCCTCAGCCGCTGGCTAGGAAGACATGCCTGAGCTGCATTTTCTACGACAGGCAGAGCCAAAGGTGCCTGCTGCTCCGCCGACCCGTCGCGGACCCCGGGCGCCCCATCTGCTAAAGGGAGGCGCGCAGCAGCTCCCTGAGGTCCCACTTGTCCTCAATCACTGGGTCGGCCTCCACGTCGTAGCGCCAGTAGGTCCAGGCGCACTCCACGACGAGATCCACTTTGGCAGCTTTGACCCCCAGTTGCCCGAGCGAGGGGGGTGCGAGGCCTTCGACAGCCCGCCTCGCCAGCTCAACGTCGTCGGGGGCCAGTGGGGGGGCACCGGCCTCTCCCACCCGCTTTGCCAGCTCCGAGAGCCACGCCGGGAAGATTGAGAGCTCCGCTTTGAAGGGGTCGACGCCCAGCAGCGCATGAAGGGCCCACGCGAGCGCCGAAGGGGCCAGGCCCCTGGCTCCTACCCTGACCGAGAGCGCTGCCAGCAGCGCGGAGAACGCTAGCCTTTCAGGCTCGCTACGGGCGAGGGCAGCTCGCAGCTCCTCAAGGGCATCCCTGGCGAGCCTCCCCGCCAACGCGTTCAGCCGGCTCATCGCGCTCCCCTTCATCGCGAGGAGCGCCACCTCGGCCACCACCTGGTCGCGGGGGACGGCCTCGAATAGGGAGGGGTCGAACAGAGCCAGCGCCGGCTGCTTAGCTGGCCTCCGCGCTGCCAACACGCCCCTCGGCGGGACGGGTGCGACGGCTAGGGAGCTGCTGAAGGAGGGCGGGACGGCGACCGTGACCAGCTCGAGTCCGAGGCGGTCGCAGGTGTGCATGGCAGCCGACGCGGCGATCCAGCCGCTCACAGCGACGATCGCATCGCAACCGGCCGAGTCTCTGGCCACCGCCTCTAGGCAGCCTTCGTCGAGGGCACCGCAGGCGCGCAAGCCGGCCACGGCTCCGCCGGCCCTCCTCACGCTCTCCGCCACGCGGTCCCCCAGCGGCTCCGCCCCCTCCTCGGTCACGATCGTGACCTTGCGCGCGCCCATTGCGGCTAGCTCCAGGCCTACGCGCTCCAGGGCTCCGCGCCCCAGCTGGACGCGCGTGGGAATGTCCAGCAGAGCCCTCATCTCCGAGCACCACTCGGCGCTCCGATTCTTAAGCGTTGGAGCTAATTCGTCACCTATCCGCGCTGCCTTGTGGGTCTGGCGGAGGACATCGACCTAGTGGTCGAGCGCCTGGAGAGCAAGCTGGATCCCGACTCCGCCGCGTCCCTAAGGTGGCTCGGCTCAAAGCTCAAGAACCTCGCCCTGAGGAGGGCCATCAGCTCGAACCACACCGTGATGGAGCTGGTGGTCGCAGCGTACCTCCTGTCGAAGGGCTACAGCGTCGACGCCGAGCGCGAGGTGGCGCCGGGCCTCGTCTGCGACCTCTACGCCACCAAAGACGACAAAACCCTGGTGGTTGAAGTGGAAACCGGCTTCGTGCCCCCCGAGAACTCTAAGGACCCCATCGCCTACAGGTTCGCTAGGGAGCTGAGCAAGGTCGCCCGCTACAGCAAGCACGCCGACATCTTTGCCATGGCCGTGCCCCCCTTCCACATCCTCCAGCTGCCCCCCCTGATCTTCCTCCCATCGGCTGAAAGGAGGCTGTGGAACCTTGAGGCCTTCAAGAGGATCCTCGACGCCTATTACGCGAGGCCCCCCCTCGAGCTGGACGACCTGCTCTCGGCTAAACTCCACTATGTGTACGTGGTGCTCGTTGACACCCTAGAGTTAATCGAGCTGACCGCCCGCGAGTACTTCCTCACTTTTGTCGAGAGGCCCTCCATCCTGATGGCGAGGAACGGATGGCCACCGAGCTGGGTAGGGGCCGAGGGAGAGGCGAGCGCGACGTGGTCAGTTGCGACGGCCCCTATCACCGCTCAAACCGGATTCGCATCATCACCAGCCAGTAGTGGAGGTGCGGAATTTAACGGTTACCGCCGTGCAGGCAGTGGGCACAACTCTTAAGCCCCGTGTACCGGCTATGACAGCGAGATGCCCCTGCTGGTGCTCGAGAACCTCCACGTCAGGGTGGGGTCGCTAGAGATCGTGAAGGGCGTGAGTCTGGAGATCGATGCCGGCGAAGTGCACCTGCTCTTCGGGCCCAACGGCAGCGGCAAGAGCACTCTGCTCAGGGCCATCATGGGCCTGCCCAGCTACGTGGTCTCGAGGGGCAGGATACTCTTCGACGGGCGCGACGTGAGCGCGCTTAGGGCTCACGAGAGGGCTAGGCTCGGCATCGCCCTCATGCACCAGAACCCGAGGCCCGTCAGCGTGAGGTTCGGCCAGCTGGTCGCAGAGATGAGCAGGAGGTACGGCCAGCGCCCCGACGTCATCGGGAAGCTGGGCCTCGACGGACTCCTCGACAGGGAGCTCTTCAGGGGCTTCAGCGGCGGCGAGATGAAGCGCGCCGAGCTGGCCCTCGTGCTGCTGCAGAGGCCGAGGCTGGCGCTGCTGGACGAGCCGGACAGCGGCGTGGACCTGCCGAGCCTGAGGGTCGTCGGCAGCGTCATCAACGAGCTGGCGAGCGGCGGCGTGGCGGTGCTCCTGGTCACCCACACCGGCCTGATAGCGGAGCACATAGAGCGCGTGCGCAGGACCCATGTGATGGTGGGTGGGAGGCTTGTCGCCTCCGGGGACCTTCACGAGATCCTCGAGAGGCTGAGGGAGGGGGGCTACGATGCGTTCGCCTAGCGACCCTGAGGCGGCCGGCTGGGGGGGCGGGGTCGCCGCCGAGGGGGCTGCAGCGCGCTACCTGCAGAAGAACGTGGACGTGATCAGGCTGGTCCTGGCCAAGGGTCTCTCGGAGAGAGGCGTGGTGATCAAGCGGATGGACGAGGCCGCCGGAGACGAGGGCGTAAAGCGGCTGTCCTGGAGGCTGCTGCAGGAGAGGCCAGGAGCCAGCACGGGCGTCTTCATATACGTGCCACCTCGCACAAAACTGAGCGCGCCCCTCTCGGCGTGCTTCGCGGTCGACAAGGGCGCGCAAGAGGTCCACAACGTCGTGGCGATCGGCGAGGGCAGCAGCGTCACCCTGTTCTCGACCTGCGTCAGCGCGGGGGAGGGGGTGAGTCACAGCGGCTTCACGGAGATATACCTGGGGGAGGGGGCGGAGCTCGACCTCGTAATGATCCACGGCTGGACCAAGAGGACTGAGGTCACAGCCGAGACCGCCGTCCTGGCGGGGGAGGGGGCGAGGTTCAACGAGCTCTACCTCGCTTTTCGATCTCCCGCGAACTTGACCAGCCGGGTCAAGGTCGTGGCCGGCAGAGGGGCGAGCGCCCTCGCCTCGACGCTCTACGTGGCCGGTGGGGGCTCTTCGACGCTGGAGACCCACGTTGAGCTCGCGGAGGGGGCTAGCGCCGAGGTCATCTCGAGGGTCGTCGTAGCGAGGGGGGCCGCCGTCAGGCAGCCGATAACGATCGAGGCTAAAGGGGAGGGCGCGAGGGGCCACATCGAGTGCAGGAGCCTCAAGCTCGACCCCCGCTCCACGGTCGAGACGGTGCCAGCGCTGAGATCCCTCCACGGGGAGGCCCAGCTGACGCACGAGGCGGCCATCGGCAAGATCTCGCAGGAGGAGCTCGAGTACTTGACGTCGAAGGGCTTCAGCGAGGACGAGGCGGTAGCGCTGCTCGTTAGAGGCTTCCTCGAGCTGGGGGTGAGGAGCCTGCCCCCAGCCCTCAAGCCCCAAGTTGAGGCGCTGCTCAACCTCATCTCGCGGTCAGCGCGAGGCTGAGGCTGCCAACGCCGCGATGCTTAAAGGAAGGGGAGAGGCGCGGGGGTCCTAAGATGCCGCGTCCGCTGATGTTCGCAAAGAGGTACTTCGACGACCTGGTCAGCGGGAGGAAGCTGGCGACGGTACGCGCCGGGAGAGCGCGCTACAAGCCCGGCGACGTCGTGCTCGTCCACTGTGGGGGCTACGTGCTGGGGAGGGTGAGGATCGTGAGCGTCGAGAAGAAGAAGGTCGTAGACCTGACGGAGGAGGACGCCCGCCTAGACGGCTTCAGCAGCCTCCGCGACCTGCTGGCTGCGCTGAAGCAGCACTACCCCGCTATCCGGGCCAACACCCCCCTCACGATCCTGAGGTTCGAGTGGGTCGAGAGGTTCGAGACCCCGGTCAGCAGCGACGAGTACGGCTGGCGCTACGAGCAGTCCCCCCAAGAGGTCGCAGAGCTGGCGCTCAGGGAGCTGAGCGACCTGAGCGAGGAAGAGAAGCTGGTCCTCGGGGCGTACCTCCGAACCGGGAGCATAAGGAAGGCGGCGGCCAGGCTCGGCGGCCTATCGGCTAGGCCAATCGTGAGGGGGGTCCTGCGACGCGCAGCTGAGAGGCTCGCGGAGCTAGGCCTCGTGAGGCGCAAGGATGCGGCGCGCGACACCGCCATAGCCATAAGCCCCCAGGAGGCCCGGGGTTGAGAATGATCGAGTACGCTACGCGGGAGTACAGCAAGGAGGAGGTGCTGTCGCTGCTGCACCCTCTCGTGGCGGAGTGGTTCAGGCTGAAGTACGACGACCTCACGCCCCCCCAGAAGCTGGGCGTCGTTCCGATCTACGAGGGCAAGAACGTGCTGATCTCCAGCCCGACGGGCACCGGCAAGACCTTGACGGCCTTCCTGGTTGTTCTCAGCGAGCTGATCAAAATGGGATTTCAGGGAGAGCTCGAGGACAGCGTCTACGCTGTCTACGTTTCGCCTCTGAGGGCCCTGAACAACGACATCTACAGGAACCTGGAGGAGCCTCTCGGCGAGATGAGGAGGGTGGCAGCGGAGAGGGGGGTGGAGCTGCCAGAAGTCAGGCATGCCGTGAGGACCGGGGACACCACAGCCAACGAAAGGCAGAGGATGCTGAGGAAGCCGCCGCACATCCTGATAACGACGCCCGAGACCCTGGCGATAGTTCTCGTCGCCCCGAAGTTCAGGGAGAAGCTAAGGAGCGTTAGGTGGGTCATCGTCGACGAGATACACAGCCTGGCTGAGAACAAGCGCGGGGTGCACCTCTCCCTGAGCCTCGAGCGGCTCCAGGAGCTGGTCGGGAGGCCCTTCATCCGCATCGGCCTCTCCGCGACAATAAACCCCTTGGAGGAGGTGGCCCAGTTCCTCGTCGGCTACGACGACGGGAGGCCGAGGGACTGCACCATCGTCGACGCCCGCTACGTGAAGAGGAAGGACATACGGGTGTTGTCGCCAGTCTCTGACCTCATACACACGCCCTCGCAGGTGCTCCAGCAAAAGCTCTACGAGGCCATCTACGACCTCCTGATGCGGTACAGGACCGCCCTCATCTTCACGAACACGAGGAGCGGGACCGAGCGCGTCGTGTTCCACCTGAAGATGCTCGGCAGGGAGCGGGGTGGCCTCGACGAGTCGCAGGTGATGGCCCACCACGGCTCGCTCTCGAGGAACGTCCGGCACGAGGTCGAGGAGAAGCTGAAGAGGGGTGAGCTCAAGGCGGTAGTCAGCTCCACCTCGCTCGAGCTGGGGATAGACATCGGCTACATCGACGTCGTCGTCCAGATAGGCTCCCCAAAGTCCGTCACCAGGTGCCTGCAGAGGATAGGCAGGAGCGGGCACAGGCTGCACGACACCATCCGCGGCCGGATGGTCTGCGTGGATCGCGACGACTTGGTGGAGGTCGCGGTGATGGTGAAGGAGGCCTACCGCAACCACCTGGACAAGGTCAGGGTGCCGAAGAACGCCCTGGACGTGCTGGCCCAGCACCTGGTCGGCATGGCGATAGAGCGCAAGTGGAGTATCGAGGAGGCCTACAGGCTGGTGAGGCGCAGCTACTGCTACCGCGACCTACCCTTCGAGGACTTCATGAGAGTGCTCAGGTACCTGGCTGGGGGGCACGCGACGCTCGAGAGCCACAGGGTGTACGGCAAGATCTGGCTCGACGAGGGGGAGGGGGTCTTCGGGAGGAGGGGTAAGTATGCCCGCGTCATCTACACCCTGAACGTGGGGACGATCCCTGAGGAGGTGCACGTCAAGGTCTACACGGTGACCGGCAAGTACCTGGGCAACATCGAGGAGGAGTTCTTGGAGCGGCTGGTGCCGGGAGACCGATTCATCCTAGGGGGGAAGGTCTACGAGTTCGTAGAGGCGAAGGCCAACAGGGCGATCGTGAAGCCGGCCTTCGACCTGAAGCCGACTGTCCCGAGCTGGTTCTCAGAGATGCTCCCGCTCAGCTACGACCTGGCGCTCAAGATAGGCGAGTTCAGGGAGAGGATGTTCAAGTGGCTTGAGGAGGGGAGGCCCAGGGAGGAGGTGCTCAGGTACCTGATGAGGAGCTGCCGCACCAACCGCGAGGCCGCGGAGGCGATCTACGAGTACTTCTGGGAGATGCACAGGTTCCTGCGCGCGCTGGGGGTGCGCGAGTACCCGTCGCACAGGGTCGTCCTGGTGGAGAGGTACGTCGACGAGCGCGGGCGCCTCCACCACGTGTTCCACACGCTCTTCGGCCGCAGGACCAACGACGCCCTCTCGAGGGCGCTGGCCTACCTGGCTACGCGGAGGGCCGGGGTGAACGTGGGGATAGCCGTGCACGACAACGGCTTCGCGCTCGTGTACCCGCCCGGCGTTGAGCCCCCCGTCACGATCACCGACCTCAGGAGCGATGAGCTCGAGGAGCTACTGAAGGACGCCCTGGAGAACACCGAGCTCCTGAGGAGGCGGTTCCGGCACGTGGCCGTGCGTTCGCTGATGGTGCTGAGGAACTACAAGGGCCACGAGATCAGCCTGGAGCGCCAGCAGCTCAACGCTCAGACGCTGCTCAAGGTCGTGATGTCGCTCGGTCGCGACTTCCCCGTCCTCAAGGAGACCTACCGCGAGATCCTCGAGGACTACATGGACGTGGAGCACGCGAAGGAGGTCCTCCGAAGAATCGAGGAGGGCGCGATAAGGGTCGTGGAGCTGCCCACCCTCAGCATCCCGTCCCCCTTCGCCTACAACATCGTGCTCGAGGGGCTGAGCGACGTCGTGCTGATGGAGGACAAGAGGGCCCTCATCCTCAGGTTCCACGAGCGCCTGTCCAGGCTCGTGAAGGCCGTCGCGACGGCCGACGGCTCGCTGGGCGGCGACGCTAGCGGTGAGCAGCGCCAACCAGCTCCCTGATGCTGGCTAGGCCTTCCCCCGCCACGTAAGCCCGGAGCCCCTCCACGATCTCTCCGATGACGTGGAACCCCCTCCTGAGGGCCGTCGCGACTCCTACGGCCGTCGCCCCCGCGAGGATCAGCTCCGCCGCCTCAACCCAAGTCTCGACGCCGCCGACCCCGATTATTGGCACATCGGGGAACTCGCGGTGCAGCTCGTAGACCACCCTCACCGCTACAGGGTGGATGGCAGGCCCCGAGAGGCCGCCGTAGACGCCCCCCAGCACCGGGCACTTCGCCCTGACGTCTATCGCCATGGCCTTGAGCGTGTTGATCGCCACCAGGCCGCTGGCGCCGGCCCCCAGAGCCCTGCTCGCCACGCCGATCCAATCGCCGTGCGCTGAGAGCTTGACGAAGACGGGGCGGCCGAAGCTGCGCAGCGCCGAGACTATGTCGGCCACCAGCTGCGGGTCGTCCATCAGCTCCGCGCCCAGCCCCCTGACGTGGGGGCAGCTCGCGTTGAGCTCGAGCGCGTCCGCGCCTCTCAGCCTCTCAGCGACCTCCTCGGCCTCCCGCGGCGACTGGGCGGCGACGCTCGCTATGAGCGGCACCCTCATCACCGCCTTGGCTTCGCTTATCAACCGCCCCATCTCCTCCGCGCCGGGGTTGGGCAGCCCCATCGAGTTTAGGAGGCCGTAGGGTAGCTCGTAGACCACGGGGTTGGGGTGGCCCTCCCTCGGCCTCAGGGTCGCCGTTTTGAGCGTTATTGCAGCGGCGCCGGCCTCCTCGGCCCGCTTCATTAGGCCCAGGCTCACGCCGAGGGGGCCGGAGGCCACCACCACCGGGTTCCTCAGCTCCAGCCCCGCCAGCTCCACGCGCAGGTCAACCAAGCGCACCACCCTCTCCCCGCGCAGGGGAGTACCTCCTGCCGAAGCCCTTTTCCACCAGCAGCTCGCCGCCGTCGTAGGCCAGCGTACCCCTCACGAACACCTTCGCGACCCTCCCCCGGACCTCGAAGCCCTCGAAGGGCGTGTACTTCGCCTTGCTCCTCAGCTCGTCCCCCCTGACTCTCCACCTCTCCCTGACGTTGAGGAGCACCAGGTCAGCGTCCCTCCCCACCGCGATCTCCCCCTTGGGGACTGCCAGGAGCCGGGCCGGTGCGCTGGAGTAGAGGTCGAGAGCCCTCAGCAGCAGCGCGCCCTCGGCGATCAAGGTGACGAGCAGCGGAAGGCAGAGCTCGAGGCCCGGGAAGCCCGGGGGGATGGCGTCGTAAGCCTCGCTGAGCTTCTCCTCGCGCCTGTGGGGCGCGTGGTCCGTAACCACCGCGTCGAGGAGCCCCGAGCGGATCGCGAGCCTCAGGGCCTCGACGTCACGGCGGCTCCTGAGCGGCGGATTGACCTTGGCGATCCCCCCCAGCCTGCCGACTGCCCCCTCGTCCAGGCACAGGTAGTGGATGGCTGTGTCCGCGGTCACCTTGGCTGCCGCCTTCGCAGCGGCGACCGCCCTCAGAGCCTCGAGCGAGCTCACGTGGGTCACGTGGAGCCTGAAGCCCAGGCTAGCGGCGAGGTAGGACAGGGTTCGGACGGCCTGGGCCTCCGCCTCCGGCGGCCTGAGCTTCCCGTGCAGCACGACGTCCTTTGTGAGCGCAGCCTCCGCCGCGCGGAGGATGAGGGGGTCCTCGGCGTGCACCACGACGGGCAGGTCCAGCCTCGCCGCCTCCCTCAGGACGGCGGCGAGCGCCTCCTCCAGCAGGTCGCGCGGGTAGAGCTTCATGCCGACGACACCGAACTCCGCGGCCCTCGCCAGCTCGCCAACGTCTCTGGGGAAGCCAAGGTAGAAGCCGTAGTCCACAACCGCCTTCCTCGCGGCCTCCGCCTCCTTCAGCTCCAGGTCCTCCACGCTGCGCATCGGTGGGACGTTGTTAGGCATGTCAGCTACGAACGTAACTCCCCCCGCCAGCGCGGAAAGGGTACCGGTGAACCAGTCCTCCTTGTCGGACTCGCCGAGGTCCCGCATGTGGACGTGCATGTCGACCATGCCGGGCAGCACGACGACGCCGTCGCCAGCCTCGATGCGCTCTTCCGCAGGCGGGGCCAGCGAGGGCTTGCCGACCCAGACCACCTTGCCGTCCTCGACCCCCACTGCGGCCTCGACGAGGCTCCCCCCGATGTAGAGCCTCCCCGAGACGAGGAGGTCAAGGCTGGAGGGGGACCCTCCTGCCCGCCGCATCGTACCACCACCGGCCGAAGTCGCCAGCGCGGGTGAGCGTATCGCCATCGAACACGGGGCCGTCGGCGCAGACCCTGAGGCCCAGCGGCTCCAGCACGCAAGCACCGCAGACGCCTATGCCGCACTTGACCAGCCTCTCCAGGGACGCCTCCACGCGCACTCCCCGAGCCATCGCGAGCTCGACCACCTGCCTCATCATCGCCTCCTTGCCGCAGACGTAGACGAAATCGAAGTGCCGCTCGGAGAGAAGGGCCTCCGCCACGTCGACGGCCGTCCCCCTAATGCCAAGGCTCCCGTCCTCGGTGGCCACGTGGGCCTCGTCGGCGCAGCTCGCCAGGTCCTCCGCCAGCGCCCTGTAGTCGGC